>Ga0184615_10001422_pt1 | contig 13060 bp, 14 predicted proteins | sample PLM4_65_coex_FD_133134 | JGI IMG/M metagenome (GOLD analysis project Ga0184615, IMG submission 133134) | Groundwater sediment microbial communities from an aquifer in East River, Colorado, USA - PLM4_65_coex | ecosystem: Environmental > Terrestrial > Soil > Riparian zone | place: USA: East... | reverse complement strand
TATCCTGCGTGCCCAAAATGGTTTGGAATACCGTTTCTATGAATTAACGGGTGATCTGCCTGAAGCTTTACACTTCAGACACTTTGAGAATAACAGCCCTGAAAAGATTAAACCCTCAGGAGACCGAATTCGCCTCAAAAGCGAAGTGCATTTATTGGATTCCCCGGTCAATTCGGCTCAAGGCCGTATTCGCATCAAGGAAGAGCCAGCCAAAATTACAGTCCCAGCCAAGTCGGCGGCCAAACAAGTCAAAATCAAGCAAAGTAAGGAAGATACAGTTAAACGAACCAGGATTTCTGATCCAGCTCCCAAACATATTCGCTACATGAGCGCGGAGCGGTCCCTTCGCATTATTCCTAGGTTGAGCGTGGGCCGCGGCCGTGTAAAAGTATGCAAAATTTAGGTATATAAATTCATGGCAATGCGTGTGGCAACGATGAGTCCGATGAGCTCTGTAGATTCTTCTGCACCTATGCGGGAACCAGGTTATCTATTCCGCAAATTGGTTTTGCTTCTGCTATTGGTCACTGCGGCTACATTATGGATCGTGGTTCTGTTCAAAAATCAAGCCAATTTCCCACTTCTCTTATCCACGTTTTTTGCCGATGTGAGTCTGGGTTTGATCGCTGGATTTGGTTCCAGGAGTGTGTTGCAAAAACAAGGCGCCCGCCTCATTGCTGGAATTGTTCTGGCCATCCTTGGGATGATCCTGATCGGTAATCTCACCAATTGGGTGTTGGGTGTTGGTCCAATAAGACTCGAAGATAAAGTAGCCGGTCAAATTCACAAGCTTGAATTTGATCGCAATCTGATGGACCAAATCCGATCAATCAAAGTTGATTTACGAACCTTGTTTGATTTCAGCGGGATGAATTGGGCTGATCCAATACACCTGGTTGTCAGCATGATGATGACCATACTGTCCCTATTTGCATGGCGCCGTACCACAACCGCAGCTCCTTCATCACAAGTGGTTGAAGTTGAATCTCTGCCTGTGTCACAAAGCGCATCTCGACCAAGACGTGGAAGAAGGATACCCACATCTTCATCTTCGAACTCGAATGGACGAGCGCGCGTCCAGCTACCCGGAGGCTGGCTTGCCCGCCTGAGGCCGAGTCCAAATTCCGGGCGGGGAACGCGTTCAAACAACGGTAGCCGCCCCACAGTCCTGAGAGAAGCGAAAAAAGGCAGCGATCTGCTGGTGCGGCCAAAGCGGAAGCGTTCCCGTCGCAAAGCACATATTCAATTTGCACTGGTCGAGGACCATCGTTGTCCATATTGTCTGGATACTGTTACTCGGAATGATTCACGTGGAGTAAAAGAATGCGAAGTTTGTCATACGTTACATCACGCAGATTGTTGGGCAATTACTGGCATGTGCCAGGTGCCACACTTGAATACTTGATGGGAGGTTTGTGTCATGGCTGATCTGAATGTAACTTTCGTTTTACCGAGCGGAGGCGCTCGAACCGCCGAAGTGCCCGATGATGTGAGTGTTCGTGATCTGACGAGTGAGTTGATCGCGATACTAAAACTACCAACCATCGGCCCGGATGGGCGTCCAATGGCTTATCGAATGGATAGCAAGGCCCTTGGCCGCGAACTTAGGGAGGATGAGACTCTGGCAAATGCGAGTATTCCAGATAATGACCGCCTGATGTTGACTGCCGACATTACCGCAGGCTCAATGTCTGTTGCACAGACCCCGCGTATGCGGCGCCTGCGAGGTGATTACGAATTGATGATGGAACTGGCTTCGCGCAGTGACCTGATCTCTTTCACGGCATCTTCGACAAATCCCAACCTGCCACCGGAACGTTACATCGTCACATTCAAATGTAAAAGCATTATTGATGTGGATCGCCTGGGCAACCCGAAGTATAGCGAACATCACCAGGTTGAGATTTATTTACATAACCAATATCCGCAACGTTGGCCGGGCATGAAGTGGTTGACGCCGATCTGGCATCCCAACATCAACCATCTTAATGGCAGTGTATGCATCGATGCAGCATGGTGGGCGGCCAGCCGGTCTCTTGACCGTCTCGTCATCATGCTGGGTGAGATGCTTCAGTATAAGAATTATCACGACGATCCTACAAAGCCGCCATTCCCGTGGGATGCAGAGGCCGCTCGATGGTGTCGTGAATACCGTAAGAAACATCCCAATGCCTTCCCACTTGATACCCGCGAACTTTTGAGACCGGAGCGTGTGAAGCTGACTCCGACCGATTCAGAAAAACCCAGGTCAAAAGTGCAGGTGAAGCTTAAACCAGCGACATCAGTGGTAAAGAAGAAACCCAAAATAAATTTGAGATAACCGGTGTCCACTGCATATGCAGAAGCGGAACGTTTCCAATGGCTGCGATCAGCCAACCACTTAGAGTAAGAAAGGAGATAACAATGGCCGATATACCCGTTACGATTGTACTTCCCTCTGGAGGTAGCCGAAATGCTGAAGTGCCAGCTGAGGTACCGGTGAAGGAGTTGCTCCCTGAGCTGACAACTTCACTTGAACTTCCAGTCACCGGTCCAGATGGACGCCCCATGTCCTATCGTTTGGACAGCAAGGCGCTGGGTCGCGAATTGAAAGAGGAAGAGACCCTCTCGCAAGCCGGGATACCCGAAGGCGATCGGTTGATGATGACCGCTGACGTTACCGCGGGTTAAATCCCATTTCCGAGCCGCCTCAGATGCTCGAGGCGGCTCGGAAATCAATTTTCGAAAGAAATATGATTACGAAGAGAACTTTTATGCCCGGATTCAATATTCGCATTGCACCACCTGAAACGATCAAACCTGAAACTGCATCCAAGCCAATCGCGGCCTCTCAACGTTGGGACTCGCCATACGATAACCATGGGCTTCAACCAGCCGTTTCGGTTTTTGTCACACGGCCAGCATATATTCGCATTTGTGTGCATGCGTGCAGTGCTGAAGTGGAAGTTGGCGGGGTTCTGATCGGCCAATGGTGTGTGGATGATGAAACAGGTGAACAGTTCGTGGTCGTAAAACACGTGCTTCCCGCGCGTCATACAAAGCAAGGCAGCGTCTATTTGACTTTTACAAAGGATACTCTGGTCGACCTCCATGATCAAATTGACAAACGCTTTGAAAGTGAAAAAATTGTAGGTTGGTTTCATACACACCCGCGTATGGGCGTATTTCTTTCGCATTACGATACTTTTTTGCACAGTAATTTTTTCCCTGAACCCTGGCAGGTTGCATTGGTCGTCGAGCCGTTTTCCTCGGTTGCTGGATTTTTCATCCGTCAGGCAGATGGCGTTTTTGATCCCTCCCGCTATTTTGGTTTTTATGAATTGGATGGAGCTTCCGGACGCAGTATTGTCCGATGGAAGAATTTACAAAGAGTTGAAACTGAAACCGAAGGAGGTACTCCCTATGAATAGACGTATGCGTTCCTACTACTACGCATTGCTGGGGGCCATTGGTGGATTGATTGGCTGGCAGGTTAGCGATCTACTCGGCCTCTCGATTGTCTCAAATCTATACCTCAGTGAGGCAATTGTAGGTGCTCTGGTGGGCCTTAGTGTTGGCCTGTTTCTTGGGCTCACTGAAGGCGCCTTAACGCGCAATCCTGTTCAAGCAGCCAGGTCAGGCTTGTTTAGCGGCCTGCTGGGCTTGGTTGCGGGCGCGATCGGCTTACCACTGAGTGAGTTCCTGTTCCAATTCGTTGGCGCAGGAGTCACTGGTCGTGTTCTTGGTTGGGCAATTTTCGGCCTGCTGATCGGGTTGGCTGAAGGCGTGGTCGGTAAATCCCAGGCATGGAAAGGTATGCTCGGTGGATTAATCGGCGGCGCATTAGGCGGATTTTTACTCGAGTCAGTGCATAACTGGTTGCGAGATCCGTTAATGGGCAAGGCTGCGGGGCTTGTCTTGCTGGGTGCATCCGTTGGCGCGTTCATTTCGCTGATCGTCGTCCTGTTATCGCGCGCCTGGCTTGAGGTTGCTTCGGGCAAGCTTAAAGGTACCGAGTTCATCCTGGACAAGTTCATGCGTCCGGGTGGACCCGCCGTGGCAATTGGCAGTTCCCCTTTGAAGTCTGAAATCGTACTGCCTGACCCCGATGTATCTCCCCAACACGCGATGCTGACAGGTGATGGTAATTACTTCAGTTTGAAGGATATGAGTCTCTCAGGCACCTTCATCAATAATAGAAAGATCGAACGCGTTCAATTGACAAATGGCCAAAGAATCCGTATGGGTAATACGGATTTGGTGTACCACGAAAGGAGGTAGTCATGCCTAAAATAAGCCGCACAATGATTGTCATCTTGCTTGTCACGATAAGCGTTTTCCCCGTGCTGGGAGTTTCCGCACAGGGAGAAGAGCCGCAGATCCGTATTACGCAGGTCGATAATTCCCAATTCCCGCAGGTGACAGTTTATGTATCCGCTACAAATGCAGCAGGCGAACCTGTTGGTATTGACCCGGCTACAATTCAAATCCATGAGAATGGTGTATTGATGACACCTGAAGAGGTTTTGGGAGGTGGTGTGCAAGTGGGGGGAGAGCCCATCCCGGTGACGACCATGCTGGTGATCGACATTTCCGGCAGCATGGAAAAGAATGACAAGATTGGTGCCGCTAAAAATGCAGCCAAGGCATATGTCAGCCAAATGCGGCCTGGCGATCAGGCCGGATTGATCACCTATGATACGAGCGTTTATAACGTCCAGGCAGTGACGACTGATACTGCAGCGTTAACGAGCTCCATTGACGGCCTGAAGACCGGCACTGACACAGCCATGTATGATGCACTGGTTGAAGCAGAAAAGGCACTGGCGAGTGTTCCAGGCCGTAAAGCAATCATCGTCCTTTCTGATGGGCTCGATAACCAGAGCCGGAGTACTGCAGAGGATGTGATTGCGGGAGTCGGACAGAGCGGAGTCACGGTTTCTGCCATCGGCTTTGGTGATGCCACCACGACCGATCAGACCGGGCTCGATGAGGCAGTGTTGAAATCATTGGCCGATCGTACTGGTGGCGCCTATGGTTTCGCAACTGCTCCAGCCGCATTGCAAAGTTTGTATGAACAGCAGGGCCGTGTTCTCCAGAGTGAATATCGATTTACCTATTTATCTCCTTCAACATTGAGAGACGGTGTTAACCGCAACCTGACTGTCTCGCTGACAACAGGAGCAGTTCCAGCAGTGGAAGGTAAATATAACCCTGGAGGAGTGTTGCCCGAGGTCTCAGGCAGATCATCTTGGACCACATTCCTTATAATCCTTCTAGGGCTGCTTGCGCTGCTGTTTATACCGATGTTGGTCAATCTTGGCGCAAAGGCTTTTGGTGGAGGTATGAAAGGCAAGCCTGATACGCGATCCATTGGACGATCTCCTCAACCCGCAAAAGGACGCATTAAAATAAAATAGATTAGGAGAATCAAAAAAAGACGACTCAAGCGAGTCGTCTTTTTTTGATTGATTGTAGATTATGCTGCCAAAGGTTTATCCATTTTGCGGATGACCATGACCACTTTACCTTTAATCTCCAGGGGATCGCTCTTCTTGATAAAGATCGGTTTCATGGTTGGGTTGGCGGGCTGGAGGCGATATCGGTCTTTTTCCTTGAAGAAATATTTCAAGGTCGCTTCATTATCACGTGGCAACCAGACAGCCACCATCTCGCCATTGCGCGCCTCTGAGGCGGGTCTCATGACAACAATGTCTCCATCATTGATCATTGCATCGATCATGGAGTCTCCTTTGACCTCGAGGGCGAAGAGAGTATCGCCCTTTTCCTTGGCTGGCAGGAGACTGCGAGCAATATCCACAGCATGGGCTTCGTTGTCTGTCACGAAGCTGACACCAGGTTGAAGTTCAGGGAGAGGAATACCTGCCGCAATCGGGCCAAGAATCGGAATGCGAAGTGTATCGGCGGAGGAATTTAGACCTGACAATCGTACACCGCGCGAAATTTTGCGGTCACGTTCGATCATTCCCTTCTTTTCGAGCTGATCAAGATAATAATTCACAACCGAAGTGGATGTGATCCCGGTCTTCACGCCGATCTCACGAATGGATGGGGGGTATCTATTCTCACGCTGGTATTCCAAAAGGAAATCCAGTATCCTTTGGTGGCGTTCTCCGAGACCTTTACTTTTTCGTACCATCATCATAGCAACCTCCTGAGCATTCTTCGCTCATTTGTGCTATGAATGATAACCGAACGTCTGTTCTGTGTCAAGTAAATCGGGGCAGGATTTCCCGTCTAAATCCACGTTCGGCGGCGCATCCAGAAATACATACCGATCGGCATGATGATGGTAGTGGCTAGGGTTAGATAAAAGACCGGGTTCGTGGTCCAGCTTTTCAGTGAGCCAAGCGGTTCGAAAAAGTTCATTCCGAAATAGCCCGTAAGGAAGGTGAGTGGCATGAACAGAACGGTAATAATGGTCAGAGTTTTCATTATTTCATTCATGCGGTTGTTCACCACGGACAGATACATGTCAAGTGCACCGCCGACGAGGTCGCGCAGACTTTCGTTCAGGTCGTGCAAGCGGACAAGGTGATCGTAGATATCGCGGAAGAAAATACGGTCTTTTGGGTCAATGACCTGGTAATCATCGCGGGCAAGTTTGTTCAATACTTCGCGTTGGGGGAGCAGGATCCGCCTCATCGTCAGTAAAACGCGTTTTAGCACAAACAGCCTTTCGAGAGTCCGAGGCGAGGGGCGGTCAAAGACCTGGTCCTCGATCTGGTCGATGGCGGCATCGATCTTTTCCACTGCAGGCATATATCCCGCCACGAGGTTGTCTGTGATCTTGTAGAGGAGATGGTCAGCCCCATCCTGAATATTGCGTGGGTCGCGATCACAGGCTTCCCAGGTTTCATCGATGGCTGGAACCGGGTGATCGTGGTGGGTGACGATATAATTCCTGCCTAGAAAAACATCCAATTCATCCGTGTCGGTTTCCCAGTTTTCGCCATTCTCGGAGAGATTCATATAGTTGAGAACAATATATAAATATTCTCCCCAATCATCGAGTTTGGGAACATGTGTTTCCCGTAAGGCATCATCAATTGCGAGTGAGTGGAACTTAAAGCTTTGCAGTATGGGGAGGCAGGTTTCGGGCGGTTCGTTCTCAAAATCCACCCAGAGAAGTCCGCGGCGGTTCCTGATAAGTTTGGGAATTTCCTGGGAAGGGATGTTTTTTCGAGCAGGATTGCCTGGATCGTAATATAGGGAACGTATCATCGAAGTCTCCGGGGGAAGGAAATTTTATTGAAATTCATTATTCTTGATAATTTCCCAACGATTCTTTTAACAATCAGAAGTTGTAATTAATTAAATTAAAAAAAATCTTGACAAAATGAAGAATCTTGCTATAATGTTTTTATAAATTGATAATCTGATTAATAATATGAAGAATTGAAACTGTCTGTTCGAAAAAATCTGATTATTTATATTATAAACCACCCAGGATTGGAAGGTCTGATTTTTCAGGAGGTTCTTCGTCATGTATGCTGCACCTACACGTTGCCCGGTCTGTCGTTCAGAGTTGGAAGTAAGTCGTTTGCATTGCCCGTCGTGTGATACATCCATCGATGGCAGATTCACAGGCGGCCCATTTGCACATCTGACCGCAGAACATCTTGATTTTATCGTGACTTTTGTCCGATGCGAGGGTAAGATCAATCGGATGGAACAGGAACTCGATCTTTCCTATCCGACAATTAGAAACCGTTTGCATGAAGTGATTCGCGCCCTTGGCTTTGAACCCGGCAAGGATGAGGTGATTGAAATTACTGCGGAAAAGAGAAGCACTGTACTTGAAAATCTGGAATCTGGCAAAATCTCAGCCGACGAAGCCATGCGTATGTTGCGCGGCGAAGAGGAGTAAACCATGTCCCGAACAATTTCTGCAGGCAAAACTCCAAAGATCAAAGTGGACGTGATCAGTGGCGACCTCAGCGTTGTGGGTTGGGATGGTGCCGATATCCTGATCAAGGGTGACAAGGATGATCTTCGTGCTGAGCAAAACAACGATGAGGTCTCTCTCTCCTGCGGAGGAGATCTATCTTTACGTGTTCCCAAGGCTGCTTCCTTTGAATTCAAAATGATTGGTGGCGATGCATCCATTCGCGGTGTGATGGGGAATATCGAATTGAAGGAAATTGCTGGAGATCTGTCAATTCGTGATTCGGGTTCGATCGCGATCGATACGATCCAGGCCGACTTTAGTTTACGTAGTGCAAAAGGAAATCTATATATCAAGAACGCTCATGGCGATGTCTCCATACGTGACGTTGAAGGCACTGTGACACTTGAATCTGTGGCAGATGACCTGGCCTTGCGCGGTGCGCGTGGAAATGTAAATGTCAATGTGGGGGAGGATGTAGTTGTATATCTTGAGCCAAAAGCGGATGGCGAATACTACATCAATGCAGGTGATGACATTTTGCTTGTCCTTTCCCCAAATTCGAATGCGACTCTCACAATACAGGGCGATGAAATTGACATTGACTGGCCCGGCATCGAGAAAGAAGAAGATGTCACTGAACGGGTAATTACACTCGGCAACGGTTCTGCCAAGATCACTCTCAGTGCAGGTGGTGATGTGCGCGTGAGCAATCGCGCGGATGCTGGTGAGTCTGCTGATGAGTTTGGGAACTTTGCAGGTTTGAATTTCGACTGGTCCGGGTTTGGTGATCGGATCTCGCGCCAGGTGGAGCAGGCCACACGCCGTGCCGAGCAACGCGCAGCAGAGGCTGCCCGCCGCGTGGAGCGACACGCAGAAAGACAAACCCGCAAATGGAAGGCGAATGTAAATGTTGGCAAGTGGAATTGGGATTTCAATTCACAGAATGTGCCACCGCCTCCTCCAACTCCCTCCGAGCCGGTTGCGGAGGAGGAGCGCATGGCGATTCTGAAGATGTTGCAGGAAAAAAAGATTACTGCAGCGCAGGCCGAGGAATTGCTCTCTGCATTGGAAGGAGGCAAGTAATGTCTTCCGAGGAACGCAGGAAAATTTTGCAGATGGTTGAAGAGGGGAAGATCTCCGCCGAGGAAGCTGCGCGCTTGATGCGTGCACTGGATGCAGATGCGGATTCTGTTGAGGCTGAGATCGAAGTCATTGAAACGGGGGCAGGTTCCGGCTTTGAACGAAGCGATGCTTCTGAATTCGAGGAGGTCAAGGCGCGGGCGCGTCGCTTTACGATGGTCCCGCTATGGATTGGAATCTTTATCGCAGTTTTGAGCGCGTGGGGTATTTATTCGATCCAGCAAAGCGCGGGGATGAATTTCTGGTTCTTTTGTTTGATGTTCCCGTTATTGCTTGGTGTTTTGTTGATCACGCTGGGCGCGGGTGGGCAAAGTTCAAGATGGCTTTATGTCAACGTGGATCGAAGTCATGCCCGGGATTGGCCCAAAAATATTACACTGGGTTTTCCGCTTCCGCTGGGACTGACTTCGTGGTTCCTGCGAAATTTTGGGCATAATATTCAGGGAATGAAGAACACAAATGTGGATGATATTATCCAGATCCTGGATGCAACAGGTAAATCTGGTGAGCCGTTCATCGTCAATGTGGATGACAGCGAAGGCGGTGAGCGTGTTCAGGTTTATATTGGGTAAGGAGGCGCAACATGGCTAGCTCTGAAGAACGAATGAAGATATTGAAAATGATCGAGGAAGGGAAATTGAGCGCGGAGGAGGGGACGAAACTCCTCGCGGCGTTAAGTGAGAAGCGTTCGCCTGTTCCGCCTCGCGCGCCGGGGATGCCTGGTGCGCCGCGCTGGTTGCGGATCCGTGTGACGGATGTGCGTTCGGGCCGCTCGAAGGCCTCAGTGCAGATCCCGCTGGCGTTGGTGGATGCTGGCATGAAGATCGGCGCGCATTTTGCCCCTGAGGTGGAAGGCGTGGATATGTCCAATGTGATGGAAGCTTTGCGCTCGGGTGTCACAGGCAAGATCATCGATGTGACCGATGAAGAGGACGGGGAGCACGTAGAGATTTATGTGGAGTGAGTGCCAACCAGTCAACATAAAAACCACGTGTAGCAAGTCAAACAATCCCGCGCAGCGCGGGATTGTTTGACTCTTGATGATGTGTTATTCTGCCGACTTGGTTATCTGATCACCCACAATATGGTTTGAAATGAGTTTACAAGAAAACGACCCCCCTTATGGGTTGTTTTATATTTTAGGCTGTGATATGCTCCTCTCAGAAGCGCCATGACGGTTTCAAGGTTTCCTTTCCGCCGCCCGAATGGTATGTGGGGACTCTTCATCATCTGGCTTGGTCAGATGATCTCTGGACTCGCCTCAAGCACTACATTTTTTGCGTTACCCAACTGGATTCTGCAAAATACAGACATCAGTGGTAGCGCGTTGAGTCTATGGGAATCCATTTTTTTCGGGTCTTATCTGGCTGTCATCCTGTTGGCGGGAGTTCTCATCGACCGTTACAACCACAAGATAATGATGCTTGTTTATGATTTTATGTCGCTTTCGGCGATCGCGATCCTTTTGGTGCTTCAAGCTTCGGGGGCTTTGAACATATGGCACATATACATTTCGGCTGTTTTTCAAGGGGTCGGCTTTGCCTTTCAATCACCATCCTATTCCGCCGCGATCACAACCATGGTTCCCAGAAAGCAATATGTTCGCGCGAATAGTTTTATGTCGTTGCTCGATAATGCGCCTGGCATTTTAGGTCCGGTTTTTGCAGTTTTTCTGGTTAATTTCATCGGGTTGAGTGGAATCCTGGCGCTCAATTTACTCTCGTTTGTCGTATCGATCAGTGCGCTGCTTTTGGTTGAAGTTCCACCAACCCCTCATACTGTTGAGGGCGAGATGTCGCGCAGCAAATTCTGGAAAGATGTGTTTTTCGGAATTAAATATTTGATTGAACGGCCGGGTTTATTGGGTGTGCAACTCATCTTCCTGTTCGGAAACTTCTTTTCCGGGATCGCAATGTCGCTCACTGCGCTCTATACCATGATCTTCCTGCGTACCGGAGGCGATCCTAACGCCGCTGGAACTGTTCAGTCCATTGGTGCGTTGGCAGCCGTTGTGGTTGGATTATTACTTACCGGCTACGGGCGGATCAAGCGGCCAATTCGTGCCATCTTATTTGGCTGGATTCTTTCCAGCTTGTTCGGCGTGACCCTGTTCGGATTGGGACAGTTCATGTGGATCTGGTTAATCGCAGTGGTGATCGATTCAAGTTTTGAGCCTGTTGTCAATGTTTCGATCGAGACGTTTTTACAGACAAAGATTCCGCCTGATCTCCAGGGACGTGTTTTTGCTGCCAGTGACTTCCTTGCTCAGGCAATGATCCCGTTGGCTCCTTTGCTGGCTGGTTTCTTTGGAGAGAAGATCTTCGAGCCGGCAATGAGGGATGGAGGATTGTTAGCGAGCACCTTTGGCCGGTTGGTTGGCACAGGACCAGGCGCGGGCTTTGGACTAATGATCCTTTTATGTGGTATTGGAGGAACGTTGATAGGGGTGTTTGGTTACTTTACGCCTGCCATTCGTAATGTAAACAGAATCATTCCTGATTATGAACTTTATCCGCAAGTCGTGAAGACTGACAGGCAAATTAAACCCGAAGTTGAATAGGGTTTGGCGCGATTAGCTGAGGGAAATGGAAACCATGGTTGGCTGTTGGAAGTTAACAAAAGGTTCGCGAAAAACTGCGACAGTAAATATTTGCAATAGAACCACAGTCACAAGGAAAATCAAAAGAACCTAAAAAAGGCTGAGAATATCATCAGCCTTTTCTTTTATATGAATGACTGTTTTACCGGGAAGATCTTATTCCATTAACTCAATGGGAACAACTGCTGCGCCAACAATGCCCGGGCCGGTGTGGGCACCCAACACTGGCGAGATGCGCATTACTTCCATTTTTGCTACATTCAATTTCTGCCTCAATTCGTTTGCAAGTGCATCCGCTTTTTCAGCGAAGCGGCCGTGTAATACGGTAACCCACAAGGGAGTATTCCCATACTTTTCAGCCAGATGATTTGCGATCGCCACCATGGATTTGCCAAGGGTGCGTCCCGTGGTCACTGTGCTGTATTTTCCGTCTGTGTCCACGCGGATGACGGGCTTGAGATTGAGCAATGCGCCGGCCAGTGCCTTGACGCGTCCGATGCGGCCGCCGCGCGCGAGATACTCAAGTGTATCGAGCGTGTAGATCACTTCAGTCCTCTCGCGGATTTTTGTCAGGCGATCCTGGATCTTATCCATGGCCCAACCGGCTTTGTTCGCAAACGCCGCGGCCAACACTTGAAAGCGTTCACCGCCTGAGAGGGTGAGTGTATCCCAGTGACTGACGTTCGCTTCTGACTTAACCTGTTCACCGCCATCGCGTGCCGCGTTGATCGTTCCGCTCAGCCCTGATGAAATGTGGATGGATAGGATATCCTTTTCCACTTGAGCAAGTTTGCGATACAACTCCGCGAAAATTCCACCCGAGGGTTGAGCCGTCGTTGGGATGACTGGTCGCATGGCTTCAAGGCGATTATAGAATTCATCTGCCGAAATATCCATCGAACTCACTTCGCCTTCCGGGAATTGAATGAAGAGTGGGGCCTGGGTGACCCCAAGTTCTTCAAGTTCTTCAGCGGACATATCTGCCGCGCAATCGGTTACGATTTTCATTTGATGCTCCTTCGTAATGAATCGGTTTTACTTGCGAAAGATTGCACTGTCAAGTGATGGATATCATAATAAAAACATCCGAAGTCAAAAGGCTTCGGATGTTGCAACCTGCTAATGTGTTATACAGGTTTGTATGCTGTGATCTTTGCGCTATAAACTGCCTTATATACATCATCGCGTGAGACCGTCTTTAGTTCGATGATGTTGCCCATGTCGGCAATGGCAGAGTCGACAGTCTCCTTATCGAAGAAAACGGGGATGATGGTAATATTCGTAAGGCCGACCGCCTCCATCATGCTGATATAATCTTTCGCGTCCACTGCGCCCGCCACGCAACCAGCCCATGCGCTCAGGCTCTGTTTAACAGAGTCAGGCAACGGACCATCGGTGACGATATCAGAAACCGCGAGTTTTCCGCCAGG
>Ga0184615_10001421_pt1 | contig 13062 bp, 7 predicted proteins | sample PLM4_65_coex_FD_133134 | JGI IMG/M metagenome (GOLD analysis project Ga0184615, IMG submission 133134) | Groundwater sediment microbial communities from an aquifer in East River, Colorado, USA - PLM4_65_coex | ecosystem: Environmental > Terrestrial > Soil > Riparian zone | place: USA: East... | reverse complement strand
CCCGTGATCGATTCGTTGAGCGCGTTGAGCCGCGCCGCGGTCAGGAAGTGGCCGATCTCGTGGAACGCAACCGCCACGTGGAAGGTCACGTACACGAAGAGCGCCGAGATCACGGTCTCTGGGCTCAGGAAGATGAATTGGAGCACCTCGCTCTTGGAAATCTCGAGCGAGGGCAGCGCCAGCACCGAGGAGATGAACGCCGCGTGAAAGGAGACCAGGATGTGGTTGGCGAGAACCCAGCCTTCCTGAAGGGCGATCTTGTCGGCGAGGCGGCCGGGCGATCCCATGGACCTCGATGATACGGGGTCGGGGGGCAACGAGCCGCGCCCGGAGCGGGCATCAAGCGGCGCAGGCGAGCGGACGAAGAGCAGGTCGGACCTGAGGAGGGGGGCGTGATGAGATCCGTTCATCGTCTCTGCATCGGAATCGCCGTCTGCGCGGCGCTCTGCGCGCTGCCGGGTGCGGCGGTAGCCGGCGGCAGCATCAAGCTGCTCCGCTCGGTGGGCTTCGCCGAGGGCGCCTTCGTGCGGCCCGCGATCAGGTCGGAGTGCAATCTGGAGGAACGGGTCCCGCAGTGGATCCAGGAGCACGCCCAGAAGAACGGCATCCAGGTCGAGTTGGTGGACGCGCTGCCCGACACCGGCATTGTTCTCGAGCTGGAGATCGCCGACGCCATCGAGACGGGCAACGCCTGGACCGGCCGCCAGAAGGGCCTCGTGATCCAGGGCCGCCTGCTAGAAGACGGCAAGCTGGTAGGCAATTTCCGCGGCCGGCGCATGACCACCGGCGGCTTCTTCGGCGGCTACAAGGGCACCTGCGCCTTCTTCGGGCGCTGCGCCAAGACGCTGGGCCACGACGTGGCCGAGTGGCTCCAGTCGCCGGGCAAGAGCTCCAATATCGGGGGCTGAGGTACGCTGGACTCCTCATCGAGGCAAGCGAGGAGTCCCCATGAAGCGTGGGATCCCGGCGGCCCTCCTCTCGATCGTCGCGGCATGGCTCGTCGCGGCCTGCGCCACGCCTCCGGAACGCGAGGGGCAGCGTCTGTTCTCCGGCTGCCCGGACGGCGTCGACGACGCGGCCACGCTCCGCACGGGGCTCTTCGTCTGCGAGGGCGATCGCGACCCCGCGCCCTTTGCGGGCAACGGGCGGACCTGCGGCGATTGTCATGCGCCCGGAGACCGCTTCGGGATGTCCGTCGAGCGCATCGCACGGTTGCCGCGCGATCATCCGTTCTTGTTGAGCACGCTCGACGAGAATCCGAAGTTGCTCCGCGAGCATGGCCTGGTGCACGTCTTCGTCGCCGGCCAGATCGACGAGTTCCGGCAGACGCCGAAGCTCACGCATCTCCAGCGGCTCTGCGACGAGCACGGCAACTGCAGCTCGCTCGGGCTGCTGGGCGACCGGGTCCGCAACCTCTGCGCGTTCTCGATCCAGGCCATCCAGAATCACATGGCCCGAAGCGTGGCCCGCGTGCCGGGGCGCGACTTCCGGCTGCCGACCCAGGAAGAGTGCGACGAGCTGGTCGCCTACATGCTCTCGGATCTGGTCGCTGATCAGGCCGAGCCAACCCGCTAGCCGCGGCGCCCGCCGCGCAGCGCGGCCAGCGCGACGCAGAGGAGCCCATGTCTCGACCCAGGCGAATCCTCCCGCTCTCGCTCGCCGCACTCGTCTCCTCTGCCCTGGCGTGCGCCACGCTGGGCTCTGGATCGACCGATGCATCGGGACTGAAGGAAGCGCTGAGCATCGCGACCGAGAGGGCGGTGCAGTCGACCTCGCGGACGAACGGATTCCTCGAGAATCCGAAGATCCGCATCGGGCTGCCCGGGGCGCTCGGCAAGCTGGCGAGCGCGCTGCGCGCCATCGGCATGGGCGCGCAGGTGGACGAGCTCGAGCTGGCGATGAACCGCGCCGCCGAGAAGGCCGCCGGCGAAGCGACGCCGATCTTCGTGGATGCGATCACGCAATTGACCTTCCAGGACGCGGCCGGGATCGTGACCGGCGGCGACACCGCCGCGACCGAGTACTTCGAGAGGACGACGAGCGATCCGCTGCGCTTGCGTTTCCGGCCGATCGCCGAACAGGCCATGCAGAACGTGGGCCTCGCGCAGCAGTACGACCAGCTGATCAAGCGCTACACCGCGATTCCCTTCGCCTCGAAGCCCAAGCTCGATCTCCCCAGCTTCGTCACGGATCGCACCCTGGCCGGCCTGTTCAGCGTGATCGGGGAGCAGGAGAAGAAGATCCGCACGGACCCCGCGGCGCGCACCACCGAGCTGCTGCGGGAGGTCTTCGGCCGCTAGGGATCGCCGCGCCCGTCGAGACCGGCGGTGTCCGCGCCGTCAGCGGCGGCTGATCCCTGTTCCGGGTAGGTTCCGCACGGAGTTCCGCGGCGTCCTCGCGCGATGGCCCGGTCGGCTCTGAGACAGGTCATGCGGTTGCGTGGTCGATTCGAGGCGAGCCGGATGGGGCGGCCGAGCCCGTGCCGGCTGGCGTTGCTGTGCGCCGTGCTGACGCTCGTCGCGCTCCCCGCTGCAGCCCAGCTCGACACGATGTGGCGTTGGCTCGGTCTGGAGCGCACCCAGCGTGAGTGGACCGGCGACCTCGACGGCATGCTCGAGCGGCGGCAGATCCGCATCCTCGTGGTCACGAGCCGGACCTTCTACTTCGTCGACACGGGGACGCAGCGGGGGATCTCCTACGACCTCGGGCAGGCGCTCGAGAAGGAGGTGAACGAGAAACGCGGCCGCGGGCACCTCCAGGTGGATGTGGTCTACGTGCCGGTCCGCCCGGACGAGCTGATTCCGGCCCTCCTCCATGGCAAGGGCGACATCGCCGCGGCGAACCTCACGATCACGCCGGAGCGTCAGCAGTGGGTCGACTTCTCGGCCCCGCTCTGGTCCGATGTCTCCGAGATCGTCGTGGCGGGACCCTCGGCTCCGGAGATCCGCAGCGTCGACGATCTGTCGGGCCGCGAGGTCTTCGTCCGGCTCTCGAGCAGCTACTTCCAGAGCCTCTGGCACGTGAACGAGGACTTCGGCCGGCGGGGACTCCCCCCGCTTCGCGTCAAGCCGGCACCCGAGGGTCTCGAGGACGAGGACATCCTCGAGATGGTGAGCGCCGGGCTGATCCCGTTCGCGGTGCTCGACAGCCACAAGGCCGGGTTCTGGGCAGAGGTGCTCCCGAACCTCGTCCTCCACCGAGACGTCGCGGTGCGCCGCGGGGCCGAGATCGCGCTCGCCTTTCGCAAACAGAGCCCGCAGCTCGCGGCCTTCCTCGACGATTTCGCGCGGCGCCACGGCAAGGGGACGCTCTTCGGCAATCAGAAATTCAAGCAGTATCTGAAGAACACGAAGTACGTGAAGAATGCGACGACCCAGGAAGAATACGCCAAGCTCCTGCGCACGCTTCACTTCTTCCAGAAGTACGGCACGCAGTACGACTTCGACTGGTTGATGCTGGCCGCGCAGGGCTACCAGGAATCGCGCCTCGACCAGGGCGTGAAGAGCCGGGTCGGGGCGATCGGCGTGATGCAGGTGATGCCGTCGACCGGCAAAGAGATGGGCGTCGGCGATGTCGTGCAGACCGAGGCCAACATCCACGCCGGGACGAAGTACCTGCGGTACGTCCTCGATCGCTACTTCTCGGACGCCGAGCTCGACGGTCTGAATCGCCAGCTCTTCGCGTTCGCCTCCTACAACGCGGGACCGGCCAAGGTGGCAAAGCTGCGCAAGGAGGCCGCGAAGCGCGGCCTCGACCCGAACGTGTGGTTCAACAACGTAGAGCTGGTGGCCGCCGAGCGCGTCGGACAGGAGCCGGTGCGCTACGTGGCGAACATCTACAAGTACTACGTCGCCTACCGGTTGATCGTCGACGCGCAGGCCGAACGCGCGCGCGCCAAGCAGGCCGAAAAGGGATCCTGAGCCCGCGCGAAGCGAGCGGCGGGCAGGAGTAGAGGCCTCCGTCAACCCTCTCGGGTGGAGAGAACCCAAGTAGTGCGACCGGGTCTCCCTGCGGAGCGGGAGCGAAGAGATGGGGAGTCCCGCTAGGCGCGCAGGTGCTTGCGGCCGACGAGCAGCAGGAACACGATGCCCACGCCGAGCATCAGCAGCCCACCGGGCTCGGGCACCGTCAGCGGATCGGTCGGGTTGGGCGTCGGGTCGACGAGGGTCGGCCCGCTGGTTAGGGTGCCGGTCGTGATCAGGCGCCGTCCGTCGTTGCTGCCGGCCTGGAGCGGATCGTCGACCTGCCTGGCGATGGCGGGGAGCGAGGGGGCGCCGTTGATGGCCGCGACGGCCGCCAGGATGATCTCCTGGGCCGGTTCGTTGGGAATCGTCGAGAAGTCGACGCTCAGCGGTACGCCATCCACCGAGAAACTCAGCGTTCCCGCCATTCCCGCTCGGCCGGAGAGTGCGAAGCCCGAAGTCGTCTGGCAGGCCAGGCAATCGTCGGTGGTGTTGTCGCACTCCTCGCCGGCGTCGACGATGCCATCGCCGCAGTGATCGATGCTGCTCGCGATCACCGTGTTGGACGTCGCGCGCCGCAGGTTGGCCGCGTCCGCGTACTTTCCGCTCTGCAGCTCGAAGGTCGACCCCGGGCCGACGCCCTGTAACCTCACGGTTCCGAGGTAGACGCCGGTGTAGCTCCCCGAGCCGAGCGTACCCGTGCCGAGCTGGCAGTCCACGGGGTCGCCGCCCGCGACACCGAGGAACGGGCTCGCGAGGTTCGTCCGGAAATCGGGGAATTCCGACTCCGGCGCTGGATCCGCGGCGTTGAAGCTCGCGATCGCGATTCCTCCGCCGTTACTGGCGTAGGCCAGCTCCACGGCGCACACCTCGGTGCCGTTGCCGTCGACGGGGGGCGCTCCGGAGGTCGACGCAGCCGGCGGCCAGACGAGGTAACACAAATCGAGGTCGATGCTGCCTCCAATCGGCACGCCGATCGGATCGAGCACCGGCAGAGCGTTCGGATCGCCGTTCTGGAAGTTCGACGGCTCGACGCTCAGGTGGCACGTCGGCGGCGTGGCGGCGGTCACCCCGTAGGCGAGGAAGAAGGGAGGCTGCGCCCAGGCAGGAGCGGCGACGGCCCCCAGCGCCAGCGCCAACGAAATCGCGAGGACTCGCGGCATGTCGAATCTCCCTCTCAGCGCCCGCCGCGGTACGGGAAATCGAGCTGCTCGCCCGGAAGCGGCGGTGAACGGTCGCGACCCCGCAGGACGAGACTCCCGAGCGGCATCTCCCGCATCGCGCACTCGCTGACGACCAGCTGGGCGCGTTCGAGGAAATCCGAAGACAATGCGGCGACCTCCGGGACCAACGCGGTGTCGGGCGAGCGGACCACGAACTCCCCGGTCTCGAATCCGCCCGTCACGTCGAAGTAGGCCCCGTCCGACGCGAGCAGTCCCGTGCCCGGCTCCACCTCGAAGACGACGTTCTCGCCGGACGTGAAGAAGCCTGGGCTCACCTCCCGCAGGTCTCCGCCGGTTGCGAAGAAGGCCTTGGCCTGGATCTCGATGCTTCCGCCCACGCCCCCCGGCGCGCTGGCGCGCACGCCGCTGTGGTCGACTGCGACGTTCGCCGCGGCCAGGGTGACGGTGCCGCCGCGTTCGGGCTGGTCGGGCGCCACCTCCGCCGTGACCAGCGCGTCGGCGGCAGGCGCCTGGTTCCGGCGCAGCAGGATCAGGTTGCCGGCGCGGATCTCGATGTTTCCGCCCGAAGCGTCCGACGAGAAGGTCGTGATGGAGCCGTCCTCCACCAGCACGCGGTCCCTCGCCGCGATCCGCACGTTTCCGGCGTTCTGGTCGAACGACGTGGCCTTGATCCCTTCCGGGCTGTTCCGCAGGGTGAGCTCGCCCGTGTCGACGACCACGTCGCCGGTTCTGCCAGAGCCGGTGGAACGCGAGGCAACCGAGATCTGGGCGCCGTTCGAGATCCCGACCGAGTCCGCCGCCTGGATGTCGATGCGGCCCGCGTCGCCGCTCGCCCCGCTCACGGACTGGGCCAGCAGCGAGGACGGCTGGCCGATCTCGTCGGTGCCGTCGAGCACCACGCGCTGCCCGCGGAAGACGATGTCGCCCGCCGGGGCTGCGCCCTGGGCGCTCACCGTCGCCTTTCCGCCGTCCGTGATCTCGAGCGTGTCGCTCTGGATGGTGATCGATCCCCCCGCGCCGCCGGAGAAGCCGCCGTTCGCAGCGACCGAGGATCCCGTCCCATCGATGCGCACGAGCCGTGCGGGCCGGTCGGCGCTGCCGAGCTCGAGATCGCCGGCGCTGCCGTCGCCAAAGAGCGTCAGGGTGGCGAGCTCGGCGCCGTCTTCCACCGCGATCTGATCCGCCTGGATCGAGAGGTCTCCACCGCGACCGGCGCCGGCGATGGTCTGGGTCGCGACCCGCGTGCCGGCGCCTGCGGCGCGAAATTCCCCCGCGCGCGCGGCGATCGCGCCACCCGCGCCGTCGAAGAGCGTCGAGGACTCGATCACCGAGCCGTCGAGCACGTTCATCTCCCCGGCGACCTGGACGTCCAGCGCCACGGCCGGTGCGTCGTTCGCGAGGGAGCCCAGGGTGAGACGGTTCTGGCCGACGAGTCCCGCGTCCGGGTCGGCCGCGAGGACGAGCTCCCCTCCGCGAATCACGACGCGCCCGCCGTTCGCTCCCTGGAGGTTGAAAATGGTCGCGTTCGTGAGCTCGACGCTGCCGAGCTCCGAGGGATCCAGCGCGTCGACGTCGAAGCCGGCGACGTTGGCGGGCACCTCGGCGGATCCCTGCACGCTGGCGATCTGCACGGTGCCCGCGTCCTCGATCAGGATCGTGTCGAACTGACCAGCGGCGAGCCCACGGCCGACGATGCGGACATCGCCGCCGACGAAGCTGAGCGTCTGGCCCGCGGGCACGCTGAGCGGAGACCGCAGCTGTCCGGGAGCCGGGTCCGCCGCCTGGTCGACGCGGATCGGCGCCGCGCCGCCAGCGGCGAAGCCGTAGGCGGCGAAGGGCTGCACGGACAGGAAGCCCGACACGGGCCCGCCGGTGGGCCATGCGACCCCGTCTGCGAAGATCGCGGTGTCGGCGGTGCTGGCGCTGAAGGAGCCCATCACGTCGAGCCGCGCGTTCTCGAGGAAGGCCACGCCGTAGGGATTGAACACGAAGATGTTGGCGCCCGGGATGTCCGAGTCGATCGCGCCGTCGATCTCCGAGCTCGTGCCCCCGGTCACCCGGTTGAAGACGTTCAGCGTGGGCTGGGTCGCCGTGAAGTGCAGGGTGTCGCCGGTGCCCAGATCGAGGCGATCGAAGCTGTGAAACAGGTTGCTGCCGCCGCCCGGACGGGAGCCGACGCTCTCGTCGACGGTGAAGGTCTGATCCATGTTCGGGTCGCCCACGAAGCTCACGATCGGCCCGAGGGAGCCGTCGGTCGCGATGTCGGTCACGACTTCGCCCCGCGCCGCCCCAGCCAGGGCGAGCAACGCGAACGGCAGCAGGAGCCTCGGTCCCACGGACGCACCGGGTCTCATCGGAAGGCGGCCGCGCAGTTCTGGCCGACCTCCCCGCCCGCCGTCGTCTGCGCCTGCTTGATCGCGACCCAGTCCTCGGGGCCGACGTCACTCGGGTTCGGGCCGACGACGTTGCTGCGATCCAGCGAGAACCCCGTGGGCTGGGTTCCCGTGAGCCGCTGGAGCACGGCCGCCGCGTCGTCCGCCAACACCCGTCCCTCGTTGCCCACCACGTTGCCGCACTCGCAGACGTCCCCGTGGCCGTTGGTTCCCGCGCCCGAGGGATTGTCGAGCGAGGCTACCCGGCCGTTGTCGCTCTGGTCGGAATTCGCGCGGAAGCGGCAGTTTTCGAAGTCGTTCGCCACCAGGTCGCCATCCGGGTCCTGCCCGAAGGCGAAAACCTGCTGGGTCGCGAAGTTGTTCGCGTTGAGGTTGTTCACCGGGGAGGTCGGCTGGAAGGGCTGGAAGGCCGTGTTCAAGGTGCACGTCTTGCGATCCATGGCGAATAGGGTCGCGGTCCCGCCGAAGACGACGGAAGGCGCCACGATCCCCTGCTGGGCGTTCTGCGGAACGAAACCGACGGTGCCGAGCTTGTAGAAGTTGAGCTGGCCGTTCACGATCGGGATCGGATTCAGCGCCCGGAAGGTGCCCGTGGTCTGGTTGACCTTCGCCTCGACGCTCACGTAGAGCGTATCCGACTCGACGCCGTCGAGCCCGGCGACGGCGTCGGCGCTCCCCGGCTGGAACACGAAAGTGTTGGTCTTGGGGTTGCTCGGGTTGCTGGGATTGCCGTAGTCGACGGTCGCGCTGCCAAACCACTGTGGGGGTCCGAAACCGGAGCTGTTCGTGCAGTCGCGAGCGGCGAGGGTCGGCGGGTTGTTCCCACACGGGTTGGGGTCGGACATCAGGCAGCCCTTCATCTCCTGAGCGCCCACGCCACGCAGGCCGAAGAGCACACGGGAGATCTGGAACTCCGCTCCCAGCTTCACCGTGAACAGCCTCAGATTCGGGTTCAGCACGATGTCGGGCTCGAGCACGATGACCACCTTGGGACTGGGAGACCCGCTCTGGAGCTGGAGCCGGTCCGGGTCGACCTCCTCCCCGCCCGCGTCCTCCGCCAGGTTGCCCACCGTCTGCTGTGCGCCCGTCGTGGTGAAGGGCGGAGTCTCGCCCGGGGACAGGTCGCCGATCGTGATCTTCGCCAGGAACTTGTCGGTCTCCCCGGCGACGCAGAGACCCGGCGAAGTGGAGCGGGCGCGGATGCTGAAGTAGAGGGCCTGGGGGTCCGCTCCCGGCGGCAGGGCCGGATCGCCCGGGAGGCGCACGAAGGTGTCGGGGCTCATCGTGTCCGCCTCGTCGGTGAGGCGGTTGTTGGGGTCGGCATCGGGGCAGCCGCCGTTCTCGGGGCGGTCGCATTGATTGCCGAAGTTGATCGTGCTGGGATCGACGGCCGGGCCGAGCAGGATCGCGAGCCCGATCTTCGCGACGCTGGGCTCGTTTCCGCAATCGATCAGCAGATTGAAGTCGCTGGTGCTGAGGAGCGGGGCGGCGAACGAACTCACCGCCACCAGCCCGGAAGGTGCGGCAGGGACGAGCTTGAGGATCGCGGGTGCGCACTCGGAGGGCTCGTTGGTCACGTTCTGCACGCCCTCGCAGGCGTCGCACGAGTCGCCGAAGCCGTCAGCGTCTCCGTCGGGTTGCTCGAGGGGGTCGACGCCTTCGTTGGGGAACAGCGGGCACAGGTCGCAGCTGTCGCCGATCCGGTCCCCGTCGGCGTCTGCCTGGTCGAAGTTCGCGTTTTCCGGGTCCGGCCCCGGGCAGTTGTCGACCCGATCGGGGATGCCGTCGCATTCGAGGTCGCCGGGCGGGCACGCCTGGCCGAAAGGTTGGCTCTGGCCCCAGCAGAAGACGTCGCCTTCCTCGTTGACGCCACAGCTGTGGCCCGTCTGCGAGCCCATGCCGCCCGCGTCGAGGGCCGTGAAGTGGATGTCCGGGGGCGGCCTCGACTGCCCGTCGTCGGCCGGCGGACCCCGCTTGCCGCGGCCCCAACACTCCACCACGTCCGCAGGCGTGGCGCCGGCGATGGGCGTGCGGATGCCGCAGGTGTGGAAACTCCCGGTGGCAACGAAGCTGAAGGTGCCGCCCGGTGGTGTCGCCTGCAGATCGCCCTGGCCGTTCGCGCCCAGGCCCCAGCAACGCACGCGGCCATCCTGCTGGAGGGCGCAGGAATGCTCGTCTCCCGCGGCCACCTGGACGACGGCGGAGAGATCCGGCGGAAGTGAGAGCTTGCCGGTGCCGAGGGAGTCGTAGCCGTAACACACCACGGTGCCGGACTCGCGCACCGCGCAGAAATGCTCGCGACCTGCGTCGATGTCGACGAAGGCGCCGCCCGGAAGCGGTCCGTCGTCCGGCACCGCGCCGAAGCACGTGATCGCGCCGTCGGAGGCGGCCAGGGCGCAGGTGAATCCGCCGCCGGCGGCGACCCGCTTGAACGCCCCCGGCGGAGGAGACAGCTCGCCGCCGCCCGAGCCCGCGCAGCCGATGCTTCCATCGCTGAGCACGGCGCAGAGGTGCATCTCGCCGGCGGAGATCTGGAGCGCCGGACCGCCCAGGTTGGGTGAAGCGGGGAAGTTGCCCCAGCAGTTCACGGCTCCTGCCGCCGCGATGACGCAGCTGAAGTCGCGGCCCGTGGCAACCGGGCGCGCGTCCCCGAGCTGCAGCGGATCGCCGAGCTTGGCCAGGAAGGCCTCCCTGAGGCCCTCTGGATTGATGCCGCTGCCCACCAGGGTCTTGCCGTCGTCCGCGATCCCGGTGGCCGAAAGCAGCTGCCAGCCGGTCGTGGCGATGCCCGCCGCGGAGAGCAGGACCTGCACGTCGCGGATGCCGTTCTCGGGGTCCCAGATAAAAGCGCGCGAGGTCGCGCCGTCGCCCGAGCGTCCCACGACCACCTTGCCGTCGGACGACACCGCCAGCGCCTCGCTCGAGCTCGCGCCGGGGAGGAAGCCCAGCGCGTGCAGGTCCGGGTTGCCTGCGGTGGCGAGGAAGCCCTGCATACCGGACCCGCCTGCGTCGGCGAATCCGCTGGCGCCGGCGAGCACGGTTCCGTTGGCCGAGACGTCGTTTCCATCGCTGATGCTTCCGCGCGGGAGGCAGCCGAGCGGCGCCAGCGTGCTGCTGGTGACACTGTATCGGAACGCCTCCCTGGACGGAGATCCGATCTCACCAAAGAAGCCCGCGACCTTCTGGCCGTCTCGGGAGACCGCCAGCGCGCGCGACTGGTCGAAGCCCAGGTCGACGCCGCGGCCGAGGCCGACCATTCCGGTAGCCTTGGTCCATCGGAATGCTTCCTTGAAGACGAGCCGGCTGACGCCGACCACCACGATCTCGCCGCTCGGGGAGACCTCGACGTCGAAGGCCTGGGAGAGATTCAGACCCGGCAGGAACCCGATGCCCACCATCCCTTTGCCCTGGGTGAAGTAGAAGGCCTCGGTGATGCTGACAGGAGAACGCGTAGCGCCTGCAATCACCGACCCGTCGGCGCTGACGGCGCGGGCCTCGCTGTAGCGGAGGAAGGGCGATAGTGAGCCGAGCCCGACCATCCCCTCGCTCGTCGTCCAGCGGAAGGCTTCCCCCAGTGGCTGATTTCCGGAGCGACCGCTTCCGACGACCACGCTGCCGTCGGCGGAGACGTCGAACGCCTCGCTGAGAGAGCCGCCGGGGAGGAAGCCCAGAGCCTGGAAGCGGGCCTGCGCGAAGGCAGCAGCCGGCATTGCGAAAAGCGCGAGAGCGACCCAGAGCTGGCGCGCGAGGCAAGAAGGCCGCATTTGCTCCGTCCCGTAATTCGCGCGGGTTCGGTCGAGCCGGCATATCTTATCATTTCTGCCGTCGCGATTGGGCGAGAACCACCTCGCCCCTGCCGGCGGCCTGCTCACAGGGGCGATCGCGAGCGATCCGCGACTCAGCTCCGTGACGATTGCAGGACGCGGGGATCTCCTGGGGCAGGGCCTGACGCACTAGAATCCCCCGCATGGCGAGCGCTCCTCCATGAACCGACGGCCGTTGCGCAGCCTCTGGACTCTACTCGCGACGGTCTTTTGCACCCTTGCAACCGGGGTGGACGCAGCCTGGGGGGCGGCGCCTCGCTCGTGTGGGCTGAATGCAGCGCTGGCCGCGAGCGGACCGGATTCGAGCGGGACGCTTCTCGGCCCGCTGGAGCCGCCGGAGGCGCATGCGGCCGCCGCACGCGAGGCGCTCGAACAGGGCGCGCTCGACGTCGCGGCGGCCGGGTTCCTGGAAGCCGCGAATGGCCATGCGCGCCGGGGCGAAACGGGCCTCGAGGCGGACGCACTGCTCGCCGCGGCCCAGGCACGGGACGCGTCGGGCTTCTCGGGCGATGCCATCGCGTTGCTCGAGCGCGCGCTGGCGCGGGCGGATGCGGCAGGTGACACCGCCAGGTCCGCGGTCATTCTCGGCGCGCTCGCGCGCAGCCGCGCCGCGCTGGGCGAGACCCTTCGATCAGAGCAGCTGATGGAGGAGGCGATGCGGCGGGCCGAGGCCGCGTCTTCGCCGAGGGTCGAGGCGCTCACGCTCTTGGCTCGCGCCGAGCTGCGCACCGCCAGCGGGGACCACGCCGCCGCGGCGGCCGACTACCAGCGCAGCGCTTCGCTGGCGGCGACAGCGGGCGACGGCGCGCTGGCTGCCCACGCTGCGAGTCGGGCCGTGCGGGCGCAGCTCGCCCTCGGCCGGACCGCCGGTGCGGACGTCGCGCTCGCGCAGATCGTGGCGAGCGCGCTGGCGCTGCCGAGCTCGGACGCGCAGGCCCAGCTGCTCCTCCACGCGGGACGTTCCCTCGAGCAGCTCGCGGAGCTCGAGCCCGCGCAGCGCGCGGAGATGCTGCCCGCTGCTGCGCGCGCCTACGGTGCTGCGACCGAGGTGGCCGCGGGCGTCGGCGCGCGGCGCACCGAGGCGTATGCGCTGGCTTCGCTGGGAAGCCTTCACGCCGACGCTGGCCGCGACGTCGAGGCGCTCGCGCTCACGCGCCGGGCGCTGGCCACCATCGTCAGCGTCGATGCGCCCGAGGTTCAATACCGCTTGCAGTGGCAGCTCGGTCGTCTGCTGCGCGCCCGCGGTGAACGCGAGGCCGCCTCCGACGCCTACCGACGCGCGGCGCGGGCGCTCGTCGAGATCCGCAGCCGTGTCGCCGACCCGGGCCTCTCCTTCGAGGAGGAGGTGGAACCGGTATTCCTCGATCTCGTCGATCTCCGCCTCCAGCAGGCGGCGGCGACGAGCGACCCGGTGCAGCGCGCAGCTCTGCTGCGCGAGGCGCGTGACTGGTTGGAGGAGCTCAAGTCGGCGGAGCTCACCGACTACTTCCACGACGTGTGTCTGGCGCCGCGTCGGCGCACGCAGGTGGCGGCGATCCCCGGCGCGGTCGTCATCTACCCCGTCGTCCTCCCCGATCGCACCGAGCTCATCGTGAGCAATGGCGACGAGATCACGAGCGCGGTGGTTCCGGTGCGGGCCCAGGATCTCGACCCGCTGATCCTGCGCTTCCGCAAGCTGCTCCAGAACCACCGCGCTCGT
>Ga0184615_10001420_pt1 | contig 13065 bp, 12 predicted proteins | sample PLM4_65_coex_FD_133134 | JGI IMG/M metagenome (GOLD analysis project Ga0184615, IMG submission 133134) | Groundwater sediment microbial communities from an aquifer in East River, Colorado, USA - PLM4_65_coex | ecosystem: Environmental > Terrestrial > Soil > Riparian zone | place: USA: East... | reverse complement strand
TCGGCCTGCTGCGCGCCGTCACGGGCCGCGTCTCGGTCCCGGTGATCGCGTCCGGCGGCGGCGGCAGCGCGGAGGACCTGGCGGCGGCGCTGGGCGACGGTCCGGACGGCGGGCACGCGCAGGCGGCCCTGGCGGCCTCGATCTTCCACTTCCGGGAGACCACCGTGGGGCAGGTAAAACGCCGTTTGCTCGAGCTCGGCGTGCCGGTTCGGCCTCCCTCGGTTGATGCCCCTTCGGGCCTGCGCTAGAGTCCGCCCTCGCTGGGAAAAGCCATGGAAGTGGGCGTTTTTACAGCGGTTTCTTGCCGACTCTCGCGCGCGCAGCGCTGGGCCGGTTCTGACACGGGAGCCTTTCGCCCGCCACTCAACCCTGCAGCGCGGTCTTTGGCCCGCGTCTGGCGCCGATCAGGAGATCGCAGCTTGCCCGTCATCAAGATCCGGGACAACGAACCCTTCGAAGTGGCGATGAAGCGGTTCAAGAAGCAGTGTGAGAAGGCGGGCATTCTTTCCGAGCTCAAGCGACGCGAGTACTACGACAAGCCGAGTGTCCGCCGCAAGAAGAAGGCCGCTGCGGCTCGCAAGCGCGCCCTGAAGAAGCAGAGGCGGATGGCTCGCTGAGATTGGCGGGAGCTGCTGGTGGGACTCATCCCGGACGAAATCATCCAGCAGATTCGCGAGCGCGTCGACCTGGTCGACCTCGTCGGCCGCTTCGTCACCCTCAAGAAAGCCGGCCGTAATTACAAGGGCTTGTGTCCCTTCCACGGCGAGAAGACCCCCTCCTTCAACGTCAATTCCGACCGGCAGGCCTTCTACTGCTTCGGCTGTCAAGCGGGCGGGAACGCGATCACGTTCCTGATGAAGATCGAGAACCTGAGCTTTCCCGAGGCCGCGCGGGCGCTGGCCCGGGAACGCGGAATCGAGATCCCGGAGACCGACACGGGCGAACGGGGCGTTTCGGAGCGCCTGTTCGAGGCCAACGAGGTCGCGCAGGCGGCCTACCGCGCCGCGCTCGCGACGCCGGGCAACCCGGCGGTCGCGTATCTCGGAAAGCGCGGCGTCGACGCCGCAAGCATCGAGCGGTTCGGGATCGGCTTCGCGCCCGACCGCTGGGACTTCGTGGCGCAGCGCCTGCGTGAGAAGGGGATCCCGGCCGAGCTGGGCGAGCGCGCCGGAATCCTCGCACCGCGCCCCTCTGGCGGACACTACGATCGGCTGCGCGGGCGGGTGACCTTCCCGATCCGCGACACGCGCGGAAGGATCCTGGGCTTCGGCGGGCGGGCGCTCGCGCCCGACCAGGAGCCCAAATACCTGAACACGCCCGAGAGCCCGATCTTTCGCAAGCGCGAGTCCTTCTACGGTTTCCCCTTCGCGCTCGACCCGATCCGGCGCGGCGAGCGAGCGGTGGTGGTCGAGGGCTATTTCGACCTGATCGCGCTGCACCGCGCGGGCGTCGAGGCGGCGCTCGCCACCTGCGGCACGGCGCTCTCCGCCGACCACGCACGCGATCTGCGTCGCCGAACGCAGGAGGTCGTGCTGTTTTTCGACGGCGATGAAGCGGGGCAGCGCGCGATGGAGCGCGCTCTCCAGGCCCTGCTACCCGAGGGCCTTCGTCTGCGCGCGGCCGCGCTCCCCGCCGGCGAAGATCCCGACAGCTTCCTGCTCGGCGCCGGGGCCGAGGCGCTGCGACGGCTGGTCGACCAGTCGGTGCCGGCCCTCGACCGCGTGATCGAACGCGCGGTCGGGCGCGGGCGCAGCACCGCTTGGGAGAAGGCAGACGCGGTTGCCGCGGTGGCGCCGCTGATTGCGCTGATCGCGTCGCCGGTGGAGCGTGGCGAGACCGAGCAGCGGCTTGCCTTTGCGATCGGGATCTCGCTCCAGCACGTCGAGGCAGCCGTACGCGCGGTGGGGCGCGGAGAGGATCCGCGCGAAGCGGTGCCGATCGAACCGCGCCGCAGCGGGCCCGAAGATCGCAATCTGCACCAGCTGGCGCGCAGCCTGGTCCAGCATCCCCAGCTGGCCGAGCGCATCCCGCGCGACGATCTCGCGGCGCTGGTGCCGGCGGGACCCGTGCGCGAAATGATCGAAGTGCTCGTGGTCGTTGCCGGCGAGGGGCACGGTTTCGACCTCGAGAAGTCCTCCGAGCGGCTCGCTGGCGAGGCGCGATCGCTGCTCTGGCGGTTCGCCGCCGCCGACGAGACCCTGGACGAGGCGGCGGCCGCGCAGACCATCGTGGAGACACTCGCCTGGCTGCGCAAGCGCCGCCGTGTCGAGCAGAAGCGAGCGATCACCCGTCGGATGCATGAACCGAACGCCGACTCGGCGGCGCTGCTCGGCGAGAAGCAGCGCCAGCTCGACGAGGAGCGCTTGCTCGCGAAGCATTGAAGAAACGCCGAAGAAGGAGCCCCCCATGGCCCCGACCCCCCATCGCACGCCGGACGCCTCCCCTTCCGAACCGCTCGACGAGGCGACGCCCTCCGGCGCCGCCAGGCGCCGAAATGGCGCGTTCGCCGGCGAGCTCGACGAGAAACCCACGCCGCGTCCCCGTCGCATCGCCGGCGCCGATGCCGACGGGCCCACCAACGATCCCGTGCGGGTCTACCTGCGCGAGATGGGGCAGGTGTCGCTGCTCACGCGCGAGGGCGAGGTCGCGATCGCCAAGCGCATCGAGGCCGGGCAGTACGAGCGCCAGCTCGCGGTCCTCGGCACGCCGTATGGCGTGCGAGAGATCCTGGCGACCTCGGAGCTGCTGCGAAAGGGCATCATCGATCTGCGTTCGGTCCTCGACGGCCTCGACGAAATCGAGCCGGCGCAGACACACGAGGAACGCCGGAAGGACTTCCTGCTCAAGACGGCGAAGGTGAAGCGGATCGAGGCCGAGGTCGCCAAGAAGCTCGCTTGCGTAGCGAACTCGCGTACCAGCATGGATACGCGCAAGCGCCTGCGCGGCGAGATCGACGATCTGCTGCGACAGGTCGTCGATCTGATGCGCGAGACCCGCTTCTCGAAGTCGCGCATCGAAGAGATCATGGAGGGCCTGCAGACGGTCGCCGGGCAGCTGCGCAGCCACGCCGCCGCCGCGCGCAAGCTGGTGGCGCCGCTCGGGCTCTCCCCGGCCGAGTTCCGCGAGCTGGCGGCGCTCTCCGGGCGCCGAAGCCTGCGCGCGAAGGAGGCGCTCGCCCGGCTCGGGAGCGATCCCGCGCGCGTCCTCCAGATCGGCGCCTCGCTCGACGAGATCGAGCGGGCGATGCAGCGGATCGATGCCGAAGCCCGGATGTCGCAGTCCGAGGTCGCGTCCGCGATCGAGACGCTCGCCGGCGCGACGGAGCGCGCGCAGCGCGCGAAGAGCGAGCTGGTCGAGGCCAACCTGCGGCTGGTGGTCTCGATCGCGAAAAAGTACACGAACCGGGGGCTCCAGTTCCTGGATTTGATCCAGGAGGGCAACATCGGCCTGATGAAGGCCGTGGACAAGTTCGAGTACCAACGCGGCTACAAGTTTTCGACCTACGCCACCTGGTGGATCCGCCAGGCCATCACGCGCGCCATCGCCGACCAGGCCCGCACGATCCGGATCCCCGTCCACATGATCGAGACCATCAACAAGCTGGTGCGCGCCACGCGCTTCCTGGTCCAGATGCTGGGCCGCGAGCCCACGGCCGAGGAGCTCGCCGTGAAGATGGAGTACCCGGTCGACAAGGTGCGCATGGTCCTCAAGATCGCGAAGGAGCCGATCAGCCTCGAAGCGCCCGTGGGCGAGGAGGAGGACAGCCACCTCGGCGATTTCATCGAGGACAAGAGCGCGCTCTCGCCGCAGGAGCACACGCTCAACACGAGCCTGGCCGAGAACACGCGCAAGGTGCTGGCAACCCTCTCCGCGCGCGAAGAGCAGGTGCTGATGATGCGCTTCGGGATCGGGAAGAACGGCAACCACACGCTCGAGGAGGTGGGCCAGGACTTCGAGGTGACCCGCGAGCGGATCCGCCAGATCGAGGCGAAGGCCCTGCGCAAGCTGCGCCACCCGAGCCGGAGCCGGATCCTGAAGAGCTTCGTGGACTGAACGGTTTCTGGAGCGCTACTCCAGATCGGGCGGCGTGGCCTTCGCCATCCAGGACGCGTAGTCGCCCGTGTAGCCCACCGCGCTCTGGCGCTCGCGGACGCGCGCGCGCACGCGCTCGAGCGTCGCAGCGTTCGCGGGCGGCAGCTTCGCGATCTCCTCGGCGACCTTGCCCGCGACCGACGCCGCGTGCTTGCGCGAGGCCACGATGTTGCCCTTGCCCGTCACGACATTGCCGGCGGAGAACACGTTTGGATAGCCGTCGAGGCGGCCCAGCTCCCAGTCCGTGAAGCGGAACAGCTCCCCCCTGGTCTCGATCCCCTCGATCGGCTCGGGGATGCTTCCGATCGAGCTGATCACGTAGGGGCCGCGCGCCTCGAAGGTCTCGTCGCTGGCAACGAGCTTACCCGCCTCGGCGCGCGTGCACCGGAAGCGCAGGCCGGCGAGTCGGTCTTTCTCCACGATCAGGCCGTCCGGCATGCAGAGCGGCCGCACCCGGAAGCGATACTTCTCCATCGCCTTCTCGAGCAGCTTGGCGCGGCTCGCGAGCACCTTCGCGGCGCGCTCGGGTGTCGCGTCCTCGGGAATCTCGACCAGCGGCATGTCCTCGGCGCGCCGGCGGTAGTAGAGCGTGCAGCCCGCGAGGCCGAGATCCTCGAACGCGAGTCCCAGGCCGGCGAGGATCTTCGGGATCCCCTTCACCTCGAGCTCGACCATGCCGACCTCGATCCCGCGCTCGCGCAGCTTCGCGCGCGTGGTCTCGAGCATCAGCACCTTCACCACGTCGATCGAGGCGAGCCCCCCGCCGACCACGATCGCGCCGTCGCGCGGCTCGAAGACGGGCCCGCGGTAGGCCTTCTCGTTGGCGTGGTTGAACCAGATGATGAATGGGTTCTGGTAGACGAGGCCACGCCCGAGAAAGGCGTCCGCGCCCTCGACCGGCAGCGGGCGGTCGCGCCAGGCGCCGCAGGCGAGCACGACCGCAGAAAATCCCCAATCCTGCGTCACCTCCCGGAAGCGCACGTCCCGGCCGATGCTCGTGAGCGGTACGAAGTCGACGTTCGGGCGCGAGAGCTTCTCGCCGATCGTCTGGTACTCCTTGCGCCGCAGCGCCACGTGCCAGCGCGGGAGCCCATCCTCGATCTTCCCGAAGGGGCGAGGGTTCTGCTCGATCACCGCGACCAGGATGCCGCGCGAGGCGAGCGTGCCCGCCACCTCGGCTCCGGCCACGGCCCCGCCGATCACGGCGACGCTATGGCTGGGTGCGGGGTCCGACATGGCGGCGGCATGATAACAACCCCGCGTGGTACGCTCGCCGCTGCGCAGCCCCGCGGCCGCGCTGGGCCCTTAGCTCAGCTGGTCAGAGCAGCCGGCTCATAACCGGACGCGCCCAGGTTCGAATCCTGGAGGGCCCACCACTTTCGTGGAATTTCCAACAAAAGATTCGAGGCCATGCCCCGCTACATCACCCCCGACGGCTACCAGAGACTTGCCGCCGAGCTCGAGCGCCTGTGGAAGGTCGAGCGGCCGCGCGTCACGCGCCAGGTCGCGGACGCGGCGGCGATGGGCGACCGCTCGGAGAACGCGGAGTACATCTACGGCAAGAAACGGCTGCGCGAGATCGACGCGCGCGTGCACTTTCTGTCCAAGCGCCTGGAGGAGCTCGAGGTCGTGCGCGAGGCGCCGGCCCAGACGAGCCGGGTATTCTTCGGCGCCTGGGTTTCGCTCGAGGGCGAGGACGGCGAGAGTCTCGAATTCCGGATCGTCGGCGCGGACGAGTTCGATCCGGCGCAGCGCTTCATCAGCGTGGAGTCGCCGATGGCGCGAGCCGTCCTCGGCAAGCGGGAAGGCGACGAGGCCGTGGTGGTCCGTCCCAAGGGTACCGGCACCTTCACGATCCTGAGGGTGTGGTATCGGGAGAGCGTGGAGATGGAGCGGAACGAATGAGCGTCTGCGCGATCACGGGCAGCGCCTCGGGCATCGGCGCCGCGATCCGACGCCGGCTCGAGAAGGATGGCGCGCGTGTGATCGGAGTCGATCTGCACGACGCCGAAGTCGTGGCGGATCTCTCGTCGAAATCGGGCCGCGACGCCGCGGTGGCCGGGGTGCTCGCGCGCTGCGACGGGCGGCTCGACCGGCTGGTGGTCGCGGCGGGCATCGGAACCCACGTGAAGCCCCCCTCGCGCCTTGCCTCGGTCAACTACTTTGGAGCGGTCGACCTGCTCGACGGGCTCTTCGAGGCGCTCCGGAAGGGCACGGCGCCGGCGGCGCTCGCCGTCTCCTCGAGCTCCGCGCAACTGGCGCCGGTCGACGAGAGCCCCTACGTCAAAGCGCTGCTCGCACACGACGAGCCCGAGGCCCGCCGGCTCGCCGACGAGATCGGAAACTCGATCCTCGCCTACCTCGGCTCCAAGCACGCGGTCTCGCGCGCGGTGCGACGGCGCGCGGCCGCCTGGGGCCGCGCGGGCGTGCGACTCAACGCGGTGGCGCCAGGGCCCGTGCGCACTCCGCTGCTCCAGGGCGACATGGACGATCCCGTGACGGGAGCGGCGGTCCGGAATTTCCAGGTGCCGCTCGGGCGCGTGGCCGAGCCCGAGGAGATCGCGGAGCTGGCCGCCTTCCTGCTGGGGCCCGCCGGCTCGTTCATCCAGGGCTCGATCTACTACATCGACGGCGGGAGCGACGCCGAGTTGCGTCCCGACCGTTTCTGAGGGCGTGATGGCCGCCGATGCGTTCGCACCCACGCGGCTCGGATCGCTGGCGCTGAGAAATCGCGTGATCAAGACCGCCACCTACGAGGGCATGTGCCCCGGCGGCGTTCCGTCGGCGCAGCTCGTCGAACACCACCGCGCGCTCGCCGCTGGTGGCGTGGGGATGACGACGGTCGCCTACTGCTCCGTGTCGGCCGACGGCCGCACCTTCGCGGAGCAGATGTTCATGCAGCCGGAGGTGATCGCTCCGCTGCGCTTTGTAACGGACGCGGTGCACCGCGAGGGCGGGGCCGCGTCGCTCCAGCTCGGGCACTGCGGCTGGTTCACGAAGAACGCGGAGCTCTCGACCCGGCTTCCGCGCGGGCCCTCGCTCGCGTTCAACGCCTATGGGCTCTCGGTGGGAAAGCCCATCGCGCTCCCGATGAGCACGGACGAGATCGGCGCCGTGACGCAGGAGTTCGGAGACGCCGCCGGGCACGCGCGCGAGGCCGGCTTCGACGCGGTCGAGCTGCACCTCGGCCACGGCTACCTGCTCTCGCAGTTCCTGTGCCCCGCCACGAACCGGCGCAAGGACGCGTACGGGGGCGACCTGGGCGCGCGCGCGCGCCTCCCGATCGAAGTGGTGCGGCGCGTGCGCGAGGTGGTGGGCGCCGGCTTCCCGATCCTGTGCAAGATGAATCTGAGCGACGGCTTTCGCGGCGGGCTGGAAGTGCCGGACGCCGCCCTCCTCGCGCAGCGCCTCGAGTCCGAGGGCGTCGACGCGCTGGTGCTCTCGGGCGGCTTCACGAGCAAGACGCCCTTTTATCTGTTCCGCGGCCGCCGCCCGCTCGCCGAGATGATCGAGGTCGAGAAGAGCCGGCTCCAGAAGCTCGCGCTCGCCTGGTTCGGCCGGCGGGTGATCCGCGAGTACCCCTTCGAGGAGATGTTCTTCCTCCCCGAGGCGCGCGAGGTGCGACGCAAAGTGCGCATGCCGCTGGTGCTGCTCGGCGGGATCGTGTCGCGCGAGAACGTGGACCGCGCGATGGCGGAGGGCTTCGACTTCGTCGCGATGGGCCGGGCGCTGATCGCAGATCCGGATCTCGTGAACCGGATGCGCACGGACGCGCACGCGCGCTCGCGCTGCACGCACTGCAACATCTGCGTCGCCGAGATGGACCGCAGCGGCGTGCGCTGCGTGCTGGACGATCTGCCGGCCTGATCAGGATTGGAGCTGCTGGAAGCGCTCCACCGCGTCGAGATACTGCTCGACCAGCGTGACGATCACCTCACGCACGGGCCGCACCTCGTTCATCAGGCCGACGACCTGACCGACCGGGTTGAACGCCACGGGCTGCGCCTTGGCGGCATAGCGGTGGGTACGGGCCACGGCGTCGGCCGCCACCATGAACTGGAGCGGCATGCCGAGCGGCTTCGGGTTCTCGGGCTTCTCCCAGGCCTCGGTCCAGTCGTTGCGGAGCATGCGACAGGGCTTCCCGGTCCAGGCGCGCGAGCGCACGGTGTCCTGGCTGGTGGCCTTCAGCAGCGAGGCCTGTTGCGCCGGCGGCGTCTCGGCTTCTTCGACCGTCAGCCAGAGCGAGCCGGTCCAGACCCCTTGCGCGCCCATCATGATCGCCGCGGCCATCTGCCGGCCGTCGCCGATGCCGCCGGCCGCGAGCACGGGCAGCGGCGCCACGGCGTCGATCACCTGCGGCCAGAGCACGACGCTTCCTACGTCGCCCGTGTGGCCTCCGCCCTCGCCGCCCTGCGCGATCACGAAATCGACGCCGGCGGCCTTGTGCGCGAGCGCGTGCTTGACGCTCCCGCACAGCGCGCCGACCAGCCGGCCGGAGGCCTGGATGTCGGCGATCACGTCGGCCGGCGGGGTGCCGAGCGCGTTGGCGACGACTTTCACCTTCGGGTGCTTGAGGATCATCTCGACCTGCGGGCCCGCGGTGGTGGCCGTCCAGCCGAGCAGCTCGCGCGCTTTCTCGCCCTCGGGCAGCTCGGGCACGCCATGCTCGGCCAACAGGTTCTTCGCGAAGGCGCGGTGCTGGGCGGGGATCATCTCGCGCAGCTTCTGCTCGAGCGCGCCGGCGTCGAGGTCTTCGCCCTTGCCGGCGTATTTGCCGGGGATCACGATGTCGACGCCATAGGGCTTGTCGCCGATGTGGTCGTCGATCCACTTGAGCTCGATCTCGAGCTGCTCGGCGCTGAAGCCCACGGCGCCCAGCACGCCGAAACCGCCGGCCTTGCTGACGGCGACGACCACGTCGCGGCAGTGCGTGAAGGCGAAGATCGGGAACTCGATGCCGAGTCGCTTGCACAGCTCGGTCTGCATGGCGGCCTCCTGGATGGAGCCTACAGGCTACCCCAAAGTGGAACATGTTCCACTCGGAGCTGGGCGGACCGCGGCCCCGGCGGCGCTGGCGCGCTGCGCGCGCCTTCGCTTCCGTCCACCCCGAAGGAGCCCCCCATGACCCGCCGTCTCGGCTGCCGCCTCGCCGCGCTCGCCGCCCTGGCCGTTCTCGTCGGCGGCGGGGTCGCCGAGGCCCGCGAGCTGCTGCTCGCCACCACCACGAGCGTGCGCGACTCGGGGCTCCTCGACGACATCCTCCCGCCCTTTCGCGCCCGCACGGGCATCGACGTGAAGGTGATCGCGGTGGGCAGCGGAGCGGCGCTCGAGATGGCGCGGCGCGGCGACGCCGACCTCGTGATCTCGCACGCGCCGGACGCCGAGCAGAAGCTCGTCGAAGAAGGCGCGCTCACCGCCCGCCGTCCCTTCGCCGAGAACTTCTTTCTGGTCGCGGGGCCGGCCGCGGACCCCGCGCACGCGAAAGGCGCGGCGAGCGCCATCGAGGTGATCCAGCGCATCGCGAAGGCGAAGGCGCCGTTCGCGACCCGCGGCGACGATTCGGGCACCCACCAGCGCGAGCGCAAGCTCTTCGAGCAGGCGGGGCTGCCGAAGGGCCCGAGCTGGCCGGGCGTGCTGCGCACGGGCGCGGGCATGGGACCGACGCTCCAGGTGGCCGGCGAGAAGCGCGCCTACCTGCTCAGCGACGAGGCGACCTTCCGGGCCTTTCGCGCGCGCGTCGATCTGGTGTCCTTCACCGGGCCGGATCCCGCGCTTCGCAACGTCTACTCCGTGCTGCTGGTGCCGCCCGACCGCTTCGAGCCGGGCCGCATCCAGGCGGCCGAAGCACGCGCCCTGTTCACCTACCTGCTGGAGCCGGCGACGCTCGAGCGGATCGGTCGCTTCGGCGCGGACGCCAGCGGGCCGCTCTTCCGCCTGGTGCCATGACGATCGGCGATGCCGTGTTCGCGGTTGCGCTGCGCACGCTCGCGGTGTCGGGCGCGGCGCTGCTCGCCGCGGTCGTGCTCGGCCTCCCCGCGGCGCTCTGGCTCGCGCGCGGCCGCTTCCGCGGCCGCCGCCTGGTCGTGAGCTTGGTGAACGCCGGCATGGGGCTTCCGCCCGTGGTCGTGGGGCTGGTGGTGGCGCTCACGCTCTGGCGCAGCGGGCCGCTCGGGGGTCTCGGGCTCATGTACACCAAGAGCGCGATGGTGATCGCGCAGGTGCTGATCGCGCTGCCGCTCGTCGTCGGCATCAGCCTGGCTGCGGTGATGGCGCTGGGCGACGACTGGCGCGTCCAGGTGCGAGCGCTCGGCGTGCGGGGCTGGCGCGCGACCTGGCTGCTCCTGCGCGAGACCCGCGCGGGCCTGCTGGCGGCCGTGATCGCCGGCCTCGGCGGGATCCTCTCCGAGGTGGGCGCCGTGATGATGGTGGGCGGAAACCTGGAAGGCGATACGCGCGTGCTGACGACCGGCATCCTGATGTACACCCAGATGGGTCGCTTCGGCGAGGCGCTCGCGCTCTCGGCGATCCTGCTCGGGCTCACCCTGGCGCTGGCCGGAGCCCTCACCGCCCTCCAGCAGTCGGGGCGGCCGTGAGCGGGCAGCCCGTCCTCACGGCGCGCGGGCTGCGCGTCGTGCGCGGTGAGCCCGGCCGGGGCTTCACGCTCGCGGTGGACGCGCTCGATCTCCACGCAGGCGAGGTGCTCGCCGTGATCGGCGCGAATGGCGCCGGCAAGACGACGCTCCTGCGCGCTCTCGCCGGCCTCGAGCCGGGCGGCGGCGGCCGCGTGCAACGCGCGACGGACCGGCCCGTGGCGCTGGTCTTCCAGAGGCCGGTGATGCTCGCGGGCAGTGTGGCCTTCAACGTACGCGCGCCGCTCTGGGGCGCGGGCGTCCCGCGCGCCGAGGCCGCGCGCCGCGCCTCCGCGGCGCTCACGCGCTTCCGGTTGGAGGCGCTCGCCGGGCGCAACGCATCGACGCTCTCGGGCGGCGAGATGCGCCGCGTGGCGCTCGCGCAGGCCTTCGTGCGCGAGCCGGGTGTGCTGCTGCTCGACGAGCCCTTCGACGACCTCGACGTGGGTACGCGGGAAGCGCTCACCCTCGACCTGCGGTCGGCGCTGCGCGACACCGGCGCGGCGCTCGGCCTCGTCAGCCACGATCTCGGCCAGGCGCTCGGGCTCGCCGAGCGGATCGCCGTGCTGGTGGCGGGCCGGCTGGTGCAGGTGGGCCCGCGCGAGCAGGTGCTGCGGCGTCCAGCGACCCCGGAGGCCGCGCGCCTCGTCGGCATGAGCAATCTGCTCCCCGGCCGGGTCGTCGCGCGCGGCGACGAGGGCCAGGCCGTGGTCGAGATCGCCCCGGGCGTTCGGCTCTCCTCGGTGTCGAGCGCCCCCGTCGGAGCGAGCGTCGTCGCCGGGATCCGGCCGGAGGACGTGAAGATCGACGTCGGGCGCGGCGCCACCCCGATCGTCGGCAAGGGCCGCCTGCTCCACACGCTCTCGGACGGCGCGCTCGTCACGCTCCAGATCGACTGGGGTGGCGTGCCGCTTCGGACGTTCCTGATCGCGGGCCGCGGCCTCGGCCATACGCTGCGCCCCGGCGACCCCGTATCGCTGGCGATCCGCGCCGCCGACGTGCATCTCATGCTCGAGGCGTGACTTGCCCGGCTCGCCCGGCCTTGCGAGCATTGGGACTTCGGCAGGAGGTTGCATGTCCAGCGAGGCGTTCGAGAAGCGGCGAAGGGCTTTCGAGGAGGAGTTCTTCCAGAAGCAGGAACGGAAGCTCGTCGACAAGCTTCGGGATACGCTCCAGAAGAAGCACACGCGCGAGGAGCTCGAGCAGATCTCCGGCATCCACGACCCGGGCGTGCTCGACACGCTGATGGCCATGCACGTCGCGAAGGACACGTTCGCAGCCTTCGTGCTCTATCCCCTGGTGGAGGTCGCGTGGGCCGATGGTGCGGTCGACGAAAAGGAGCGCAAGGCCTTCCTGGTGGCTGTGGCGGAGCACGGGCTCGCGCCCGGGAGCCCCGCCCACGCCGCGCTCGAGGAGTTCGTGAAGACCGAGCCGAGCGAAGACACGCGCAAGGCCTGGTACACCTGGGCGGCCGAGCTCAACCGCAAGCTCGACCCGGCCGAGCGCAAGAAGGTCCGCGAGGGCCTGATCCAGCGCGCGCGCGCCGTCGCCGAGGCGAGCGGGGGCATCCTGGGTCTGGGCAACAAGGTCTCGAAGGGCGAGCAGCGCATCCTCGACGCCATCGCGAAGGCGTTTCCCGACTGAGCCGGACCGGGTGAGCTTCGCTCGCCCGAATGGACCCGAGGGCGGGCGGCGGAGTATGGTGGGCGGGGAGGCCCACCATGTCCGATGCCTTCGAACCGCTCGACTTCCATCGATTCCACCGGGAAGAGCTGCCGCGGCGTCTGCGAGCCGGCAATGGCGCGCTCGCGGTGCGAGACGCGCGCCGGCTCGGCGGCCTCGCCTTCCGGCTCCCAGACGGCGCGGCCTACACCTACCTCGCCCGCGGAGAAGAGGTCGACGTGCTGCCTGGCGACGAGCAGGCCGACACCGTGATCGAGCTCGAGCCCGAGATCTGGCAGAACGTGGTCTACGAGCTCGACGCCGCCGCGGGGCTGCTCTACGGCGGGCGCGCCCACTGTCGGCGCGGCAATCCGGTCCGCTGGCTCGCCTGGGAGCCGGCGCTGCGGGCGATGTTCTCCGGGCGCCCGGTCTACGACCCCGAACACGTGGAGCTCAGCGATCGCGGGGGTGCGCCGCTCGACGCCGCGCAGAGCTTTCAGCCCGGCGACGACCCCGCGGAGATGGCGCACTTCCTGCGCAGCGCCGGCTACCTGTTCGTGCGCCGCGTGTTCTCGTCCGAAGAAATCGCGGGCTTCCTGGCGGAGGCCGAGCTGCTGCGCGCCGAGGCGGTGCCGGGAGACAAGCTCTCCTGGTGGGGGAAGGACGCGAAGGGCGAGGCCGT
>Ga0184615_10001419_pt1 | contig 13069 bp, 14 predicted proteins | sample PLM4_65_coex_FD_133134 | JGI IMG/M metagenome (GOLD analysis project Ga0184615, IMG submission 133134) | Groundwater sediment microbial communities from an aquifer in East River, Colorado, USA - PLM4_65_coex | ecosystem: Environmental > Terrestrial > Soil > Riparian zone | place: USA: East... | reverse complement strand
TGTCGGCGATCCTATGCCTGATCATCGTCTCGGCCACCGGCGTCATGGTGCGTGGCGTCGCGTTCGAGGTGCCGCCGGTGGCATTGGTGTTCTGGCGCTGCGTCATCGGCGTATCCATCCTCGTTGCGGTCGCCTGGCCGCATCTCAGGGTCGAGCTGCCCGTAATACGTGAGCGCTGGCGCATGCTGCTGCTCTGCGGCTTCCTGCATGTGATCCTGGGCAACGGCATGACCGTGATTGGGCTGCACTACACGACCGTGATCAACGCGTCGTTGATGAGCGCCTTCCTGCCCGCGGTGACGGTTACGTTCGCGACGCTGCTCGGCTTCGATCGCGTCAACCGGTTACAGACCGCCGGCATCGCGCTTTCGGCGGTCGGCGTGCTGATCCTGATCTCGCGCGGCGAGATGGCGACCTTCGCCAATCTCGATTTCGGTCTCGGTGATCTTTTGATTCTCGTCTCCGTGATCTCATTCTCGCTCTACAACGCGATCGTGCGCGAAGCCGCGCCCGGAATGCATCTTCTCAGCATGACGGCGTCCGTGAGCGCATTCGGGCTCTTGTGCGTCACGCCCATATTCCTGTGGGAGCATTTCACCGTCGCCGCGGCGTCGTTCACTGCGCCGCTGTTGATCGCTGCCGGCTACATGGGATTTTTCGGCACGTTCCTGGCGATGATCCTGTGGAACCGGGCGGTGCGCAGCATCGGCCCGGCGCGCACCGGACCGCTCAACAATCTCGGCCCTGTTTTCGGCATCGTCATGGGCATGGTGTTTCTGGGCGAGCAGCTCGAAACCTATCACCTCGCCGGCATGGCGGTGATCGGCGCCGGCATTTACCTTGCGACGTTCCTCGGGCGCAGATGGGCGCGCAGCCGGGCTAAATAGGATTTGAAACAAGCTCGCCGCAAATGCGCGACGATAGAAATTGACGGGATGCGGCGAGGGTCCATACTGAAACATGGTCCTAAATCCAGCATGAGGAATTCGATGATCGGCTTGAATGTGGCCGTGTCGGGTCTCAACGCGGCAGAGAAACGTCTCGATGCCGCGGCAGCGAATATCGTGAACGCGCGCGACACCGCGCCGACACGTGCGCCACCTGTGCAACCGGTCGCCGGTCCTTCGGCGTCGCCGCCGCAGGACGACGGGCTGTATCGCCCGGTCGATGTTTGGCAATCGACGGTGGAAGGCGGCGGCACGAAGGCGCAGTACGTCGAACGCCAGCCTGCGCGCACGACGGACTTCGCGCCGGACGAGCCCATGGCCAACAGCGAGGGCCTGGTGGATCGTCCCAACGTGGGTTTCTCCACGGAGTTCGTTGACATGATGCTGGCGCGGCGCGCCTACGAGGCCGCGCTCAAGGCTGTCCAGGTAGGCGACGAGATGCTCGGCACGACGATCGACGCGAGGTCTTGATTTATTTACGCGCGGCCGCCCCACCAACCCCGCGCGCGTAGTCTAGGCCTTGCTTCGCGCCGCCAGGTGGGCGGCGAGCGCCGCCGGCGTATCCAGATCCTCCAGCACGCCCGTATCGGGCATCGCGACTTCGCGAATCTCGTCGCCATGGGCGCCGATCAGATGACGCGCGCCGACGTCGCCGGCCACCTCGCGCATTTCCGGAAAATACGCTTTGGCCCAGAGCACGGGGTTGCCGCGCTTGCCGTTGAAGCTGGGCACGCAGATCGCCGCGCCACCGTCGGGGTCGAAGGCGGCGATGAGCCGGTCGAGATGGGAGGCGGTCACCGACGGCATGTCGCCGAGGCACACGATCGCGCCGTCTATGTCTGCGGGCAGAGCGTCGAGCCCCGTGCGCAGTGAGGTCGATAGACCTTCGGCGTAGCGCTCGTTATGGGCGAAGATCACCTTGCGGCCGGCGAGGGCGGCACGCACGCGGTCGGATTGGTGACCGGTGACGACAACGACCGGGCTGGCCTTCGAGGCCAGCGCCGCGTCGACCGTGCGCGCCACCATCGGCTCGCCGGCGATGTCGGCGATCAGCTTGTTGGAGCCCATGCGGCGCGATTGCCCGGCCGCGAGCACCAGCGCCGCGATGCGCTTGGTGCGTGGCGCGGCGTCCGTCGTGCGCGCGCGCGGCATCGGCCGTCCAGGAATTTCCTTCATCAGCCCGCCGACGCCCATGCGCATGATGTCAGCGCCGGTGACCTCGATGCCGGCGACGAGGCGGCGCAGCACCAGGTCGAAGCCGTGCAGGCGGGGAGAGCGCGCCGAGCCGGGAATGCCGAGCACGCGGGCGCCGCCAAGGCGGGCGAGCAGCATCAGGTGCCCGGGGTCGACCGGCATGCCCAGATGTTCGACCTTGCCGCCGGCGCGCTCGATGGCGCTCGGCACCACATCGCGCCGGTCGACGATGGCGGAGGCCCCGAGCACCAGCACGATGGCGCAGCCGTTCGCTTCCATCGCCTTCAGGGCTTGCGCGACTTCATTCGCGTCATGGGCGCAGCGTGCCTCGCGGTCGAGCGTGGCACCCATCGCGGCCAGGCGGTTGCGTGTCACGCCGACGGTCTTATCGATCACGGCGGGCTTGTCGCCAGGCAGCAAGGTTTGCAGGAGCCCGACTTTCGTAGGGCGGAACGCCGCGAGACGCAGCACAGCGCCTCCGCTGCGCGCGGCTGTCGCGCAGCGCCGCACGACGTCCTCCGGCACCGCGAAGGTGACGATCTTCACCGTGGCGACGATCTGCCCGGCTTCGACAGCCTCGTAGGGCAGGACGGTCGCCAAGGTCGCCGCCTCGTGCACCTCGTTGATCCGGTCGATGCGCGTCGGATCGAGGATCACGATGCCGGCCTCGCGCGCGGTGATGTTGCATCGCCCGGTGAAGGCGTCGCCCACCGCCAGGTTGTCGCCGGCCGCCGCTTCGGCGATGCGTCGTGCCGCCGCATCCTCGCCGACGTCGTCGGCGTCCAGCTTGGTCACCACGATCGATGTGGCACCGGCGGAGCGCAGTGCGTCGATATCGGCGGCGGAGAGTATGCGGCCCTTCTTGAGCACGAGCCTGCCGCGGCGAAGCGTATGGACCAGGATCGCGCCCTCGGCTTCTTCTAGAGGGGTTTCACCGAACTTCATTTGACCCCTCACCCCAACCCTCTCCCAAGGGAGAGGGGGCGTACACGTCAGCCCGCATGTACAGCTCGTTGTCCCAGCGTCCCCTCTCCCAGCGGGAGAGGGACAGGGTGAGGGGTTGCGAGAAAAGCATTCAGCGTACGAACTTCAAGCCGGGACCTGCTCTTCCACCTTCCGGTGCAGGACCTCGATCACCTGGGCGAGGATCGAGACCGCGATCTCGGCCGGGGTGATGGCCTCGATATCGAGTCCGACCGGACCGTGGATACGCGTGAGCTCGCTATCCTTGAACCCCATGTCCTTGAGGCGCTGCAGCCGTGTCGCGTGAGTCCGGCGGCTGCCGAGGGAGCCGATGTAGAACGCATCCGACTTGAGCGCCACCGCAAGCGCTGGATCGTCGAGCTTGGGATCGTGGGTCAGGGTGACCACGGCGGTGCGCCGGTCCGGGTCGAGCTTCTTGAGCGCGTCGTCGGGCCATTCGTCGACCAGCTTGACGCCGGGGAAGCGGGTGTCGGTCGCGAACGAGGCGCGCGGATCGACGATGGAGACGTCGTAGCCCGCGACCGCCGCCATCTGGGCGAGCGGCTGGGCGATGTGAACGGCGCCGACCAGGATCAGGCGCAGCGATGGGTTGAACACCTCGACGAAGTACCGCCCGCCATCGACTTCGACCGTCTGGCTGGCGTTGTCCTGGATCGCGTGACGCACGGCGGTGACGAGGGCAGGGGACAGTGATCCCGTCGCACCCGAGGGGTACAGGATCGCCTGCTCGCCGTTGGCGAGGTTGGTGACGAGGGCAACCGCCCGCTTGGCGGCGCGGTCGGCGATCACCCGGTCGAGGATTTCGCGTTTCATCCTAGTCGACGCGCTCGACGAAGACCTGCACCCGCCCGCCACAAGCGAGCCCGACTTCCCAGGCCTGCTCGTTGGTCACGCCGTATTCGAGCAGACGCGGCTTGCCGTCCTTGATGGTTTCGAGCGCTTCGAGGATCACCGCGCCCTCGATGCACCCGCCCGACACGGATCCGATGAAGGTCCCCTTGTCGTCGACCACGAGGCGCGAGCCTTCGGGCCGCGGGGAGGAGCCCCAGGTCTTGACCACGGTGGCCATGGCCACGTTTCGCCCGGCGTCGCGCCAGCCACGCGCCTCGGCCAGGGTGTCGGCGTCGCCGGTGCGGCGCACGGTCTCGACTACATCATTTTGAGCCATTCGCTTGCTCCTTCCAGGCGGCGCCCCGCGGGGCGGTTCAGCGCCGCGATCAATTGATCCAGGCTTTCAAGATTGTGGACCGGCCTGAACTCGTCAACATGGGGTAGAATCGCTTGGATTCCTTGGGATTTCGGTTGGAACCCCTCGAAGCGGAGCAGGGGGTTGAGCCAGATCAGCCGCCGGCACGACTTGTGCAGCCGCTCCATCTCGATCTCGAGCCCGCGCCCCGCGTCGCGGTCGAGCCCGTCGGAGATCAGCAGCATCACGGCGCCCTGGCCGAGCACGCGCCTTCCCCAATGGGTGTTGAACTCGTGCAAGGCGGCGCCGATGCGCGTGCCGCCCGACCAGTCCTCAGCCGCCTCCGACACCTTGGCAAGCGCCAGATCGATGTCGCGCTCGCGCAGATGACGCGTGATGTTGGTGAGCCGCGTGCCGAACAGGAAGACGTGCACGCGGGACCGGTCGTTGGACACGGCGTGCATGAAATGCAGCAGCATGCGCGAGTAGCGGCTCATGGAGCCCGAGATGTCGCAGAGGATCACCAACGGCGGCGGACGCTGCGAGCGCCGTTTCCACTTGAGCGGAATCGTCGCGCCGCCCGAGCGTAGCGCGGAGCGAAGCGTGGCCCGCATGTCGATGCGGGCGCGCCTGGGATCGGGACGGAAGCGGCGCATCTTCACGAGCTGGATCGGTAGCCGCATGCGCGCGATGGCCGCCTTGGCGCGGGCGACCTCCTCGGCGGACATTTCATCGAAGTCCATGCCGTGCAGCAGCTCGCGCGAGGACGCGGTCATCACCGAGTCGTATTCGGTCTCTTCCTCGTCCTTCTCGCCCTTGTCGCCGCCCTCGCCCTCGCTCTTCTCCTCGGAGTCGGGGCGGAACGCGTCCTGCACCCGGCGCATCGGCGGCTCCTCGGGCGGCGCGGAGCCGGGCTCCAGATCGGGCATCGACATGCCCATGAGCCGTTCGAGGATCTTGGGATCGCGCCAGAAGATGTGGAACGCCTGGTCGAACACCTCATGCTGGTCGTGCCGGTTGACGAACACCGCGTGCAGCGCCCAATAGAAATCGCCGCGGTTGCCGACGCCGACGGCGCGGATCGCGTTCACCGCGTCGAGCACCTTGCCGGGACCGATCGGCAGACCGGCGACGCGCAGCGCGCGCGCGAAATGCATCAGATTGACGACGAGCTTGGATTCTGCGGGCGAATGGTCCGCGCCGTTACCGCCCGTCGTGGTGATGACGGCCATCAGCCACCCGCGGCGAGGTCCGTCTTGACCTGCTGCAACAGGCGCGCGGCCTCGCTGCCCTGGATTTTCTCGATGTCGTCCTGATATTTGAGGAGGATGCCGAGCGTGGAGTTGATGGTCTGCGGGTCGAGATCGAGCTTGTCGAGCTGGATCAGGGCGTTGGTCCAGTCGATCGTCTCCGCGACGCCGGGCAGCTTGAACAGGTCCTCGCCACGCAGCTTCTGCACGAAGGCGACGACCTGCTTCGCGAGTCCTTCGGCCGCGCCCGGCGCGCGCACCTTGAGGATTTCCATCTCGCGCTTGGCGTCGGGATAATCGACCCAGAAGTAGAAGCAGCGCCGCTTGATCGCGTCGTGGATCTCGCGCGTGCGGTTGGACGTGATCACCACGATCGGCGGCTCCTTGGCCTTGACCGTGCCGATCTCGGGAATGGTGACCTGGAAATCGGACAGGATTTCGAGCAGGAAGGCCTCGAACGGCTCATCGGTGCGGTCGAGCTCGTCGATCAGTAGCACCGGCGCGCCCCGGATCGGGTCGGGCTCGAGCGCCTGCAGGATCGGGCGCTTGATCAGGAAGCGCTCGGAGAATACGCCCTGCTCCATCTCGCTTCGATCGCGCGAGCCGGCGGCCTCGGCGATGCGGATCTCGATCATCTGCGCCGAGTAGTTCCACTCGTACACGGCCGACGAGACGTCGAGCCCTTCGTAGCACTGCAGCCGGATCAGCTTGCGACCGAGCGTCTCCGCCAGCACCTTGCCGATCTCGGTCTTGCCGGTGCCGGCCTCGCCTTCGAGGAACAGCGGCCGGCCCATCTTGAGCGCGAGGTAGAGCGCGGTCGCCAGCGACCGGTCGGCGACATAGTTGCCCTTGGCGAGCAGCTCGAGCGTCGCCTCGACCGACTGCGGAATGGGTTGAGTCATCGAACCTCTTTAAAACGGCGGGGAGGCCTTGGGCCTCCCCGCACGAACACTACCCGATCGGGCAGAGAGAGGAAACTAGCCGTTGGCTTCGGCGACGGCGCGCCTCGCCATCACGCCCACGAGGTGGGCGCGGTATTCGGCGGAGGCGTGGATGTCGCTGTTCAGCCCGTCGGCCTTGTGCTGGATCTTCTCGATGGCGGCCGGGGCGAAGTTGGAGGAAAGAGCCTTTTCCATTTCAGCCTGGCGGAACACCACCGGCCCGGCGCCGGTCACGGCGACGCGCACGTTGTTGCCCGTCTTGGACACGAACACGCCGACGATGGCGTAGCGCGAGGCCGGGTTGGGGAACTTCATGTAGGCGGCCTTCTCCGGCACCGGGAACTCGACCTTGGTGACGAGCTCGCCCGGCTGCAAAGCCGTCTCGAACATGCCCTTGAAGAATTCGTCGCCCTTGATGGCGCGCTTGTTGGTGTGCACCGTCGCGCCGAGGCCGAGGATGGCGGACGGGTAGTCGGCGGCCGGATCGTTGTTGGAGATCGAGCCGCCGATCGTGCCGCGGTTGCGCACCTGCGGATCGCCGATGCCGCCCGCGAGCTTGCTCAGCGCCGGGATCGCCTTCTTCACCTCGGCGGAGGACGCGACCACCGCGTGCGGCGTCATGGCGCCGATGGTGACGGTCTTGCCGTCGACCTTGATGCCGACCAGGTCGGGGATGCCGCTGAGGTCGACCACGTCGTTTAGCCTGGCAAGGCGCTGCTTCAGCGTCGGGATCAGCGTCATGCCGCCGGCGAGGAATTTGTTGTCGCCCGGAGCGCCGACCGCTTTGGTCGCTTCGTCGACGGATTTCGCCTTCTTGTAATTCAGTTCGTACATGGTCCGCTCCCTAGCCTTGCGCCTTCATCACCGGATAGGCGGCGAGGATCGCTTTCACGATGTTGTGGTAGCCGGTGCAGCGGCAAAGATTGCCTTCGAGCTCGTGGCGTACGGTCTTCTCGTCGAGCGAGTCCTTGCGGTGGCGATCCACGATGCCGATGGACGCGATCACCATGCCGGGCGTGCAGAAGCCACACTGGAGCGCATGGTTCTCTCGGAAGGCCTCCTGCATCGGGTGCAGCTTGCCGTTGGTGGCGAGCCCTTCGATGGTTAGGACGTTCTGGCCCTCGCATTGCTGGGCGAGGATCGTGCACGACTTGATAGGCAGCCCATTGATCTGCACCGTACAGGCGCCGCACTGGCTGGTGTCGCACCCGACATGGGTGCCGGTCAGACCGAGCTTCTCCCGCAGGTATTGCACGAGGAGCGTGCGCCCCTCGACTTCCGCGGACGTCTTCTTTCCATTGACTGTCATGGATACGGTGGGCATCCAATCCTCCTGACAAAGGCCTGGTGGCGTTGATTTTTAGTGCCGGCCAAGCGTCTTGTTATCCGACGCTGGGGAACCGGCGAAGCGTGCTCCCCCTCTGCGTGCACCGAGTATCCCGCCCCAAAGCGCACAGGTCAACTTCCGATATTAACGACCCCGGGGGAGGGCTTCGGCCGTCCTAGATGTCGATCGGTTGCGCAAAATGTTCGACGACGGGGAAGGGGTCATAGAAATGATGCAGGAGGTTTCGCCACTCGGCATATCGATCCGAGCGGCGAAACCCGATTGTATGATCTTCCAAAGCCCGCCACGTCACCAGAAGCACGTAGCGGTTCGGCGTTTCGACGCAGCGCCGTAGCTCGATGGCCTCAAATCCCGGCGTCGCCGCGATGAGCGGACGGGCGGATCGCATTGCCCGCTCGAAATCGGCCTCTTCGCCCGAACGTACGCTGAGGAGGGCGACCTCCAGGACCATGCGATCTTAGCGCAGTGCGAAAATCGCGAGCACCACGGCGACCAGAACCACCAGCCCGGCGATCCAGAGCGTGGGTGAAATTCCGCCGCGCTGCGCCGTTGCCCCGCCACCGCCGGAAGGCATCGGCGCCGGAGAGACAGAGGTCGTTTGGGGCGTCGGGGAAGGAGCCAATGCCGCAGCCGCCGCCTGTGGATTCGCCTTGGCGACGGCCTCCGCGAACTTGCCGAAGAACTGGTTCGCCATCATGGTGGCTGTGGATTGGATAAGCCGCGACCCGATCTGAGCCAGCTTGCCGCCGACCTGGGCGTCGGCGACATAGGTCAGCACCGTTTCGTTGCCGTCCTCCGCGAGGTGCACCTTGGCGCCGCCCTTGGCGAAACCGGCGACACCGCCCTGGCCTTCGCCGAAGATGGAGTAGCTCTCGGGCGGGTTGATGTCGGACAAGGTGACCTTGCCGGCGAACTTGGCGGTGACGGGGCCCACTTTGGACGTCACCTTGCCCATCATCTCGGTATCCGAGAGTTTCACGAGCTCGTCGCAGCCCGGAATGGTCTGCTTCAGGATTTCCGGATCGTTGAGGGCTTCCCACACCTTTTGGCGGGGCGCCGGGATGCGATATTCGCCTTTGATTTCCATGTTTTCGCCTCGTTATTCGGAGTTGTGGGGAAACTAGTCTTTCGACAGGCCCAGGGCCAGCGGATATGATGCCAAGGGGGCGCGACACAAGGGAGGACGACAATGAGCCTGAAATATTGGACGGCCGTTTCGGCTGCCGCGCTTGCCGCCGCCACGGCGCCCGCCGACGCCAAAGTGGTAGGCGACACCATCATACTGGGCGCGGCGCTGTCGGCGACCGGAGTCTACACGACGGACGGCGGTCACACGAAAAAGGGCTACGATTTCGCGGTCGAGCGCATCAATGAAAAAGGCGGCGTCAAGGTCGGCGGGAAATCCTACAAGCTGCAGATCGTTTATTACGACGACGAATCCACTCCGGCGCGCGGCGCGCAACTGGCCGAGCGCCTGATCCAACAGGACGGCATCAAGTTCCTGCTTGGACCTTATTCGTCCGGGTTGACGACAGCGATCGCGCCGGTGGTCGAGAAATACAAGATTCCGATGGTCGAGGGGAACGGGGCTGCCCGAGAGCTGTTCACCAAGGGCTATCGCTACACCTTCGCGGTCCTGACCTCGGCCGATCAGTACTTGGCCGAGTCCGTCAACCTTGCGGCGGACATCGCCAAGAAGAACGGCCGCGCACCTTCCTCGGTGAAGGTCGCCATCGACGTTGAAAACGATCCCTTTTCGCTCGATGTGCGCCTCGGTGTCGTCGAGACCGCGAAAAAGCACGGCATGCAGGTTCTCATCGACGACCGGCTTCCGCCCGAGCTCAACGACATGACGGCGACCCTGACCAAGGTGCGTGCGGTGAAGCCCGACCTGCTGATCGTGTCGGGCCACGCCAAGGGCGCTGCGACCGCCATGCGGCAGCTCGGCGAGATGAAGATCAACGTGCCGATGCTGGCGATGACCCACTGCGATTCCGCCGCGATCGAGCAGAAATTCCCCAAGGAGGCCGAGGGCACGCTCTGCGCCTCGCAATGGGAGGCGGCGATGTCCTACAAGGACAACCTGTTCGGGTCCGCGTCGGACTACGCGCGCGACTTCAAGGCCAAGTACGGCTACGAGCCGCCGTACCAGGCCGCTGAATCCACGGCATCGGTGATGGTCTTCGCCGATGCGTTCCAGCGCGGCGGCTCGTTCGAGCCGGAGAAGGTGCGCGACGCGCTTGCCGTCACCGATATGCCGACGTTCTACGGCCCGATCAAGTTCGACGAGACCGGCAAGAACGTTGCCAAGCCGATGGTGCTGCTGCAAGTGCAGAAGGCCAAATACGTACCGGTCGCGCCCACGGCATACGCCTCGGGCCTGTTCGAATACCCAAAGCCGGGGATGTAAAAACAGGCCCGCCCATTAGGCGGGCCTGATTTCATGTCCAACTTAGACATCCTCTTCCAGGCGCCGGTCCTGTCGGTCCAGCTTTTGCTGGACGGGATCCTGATCGGCGCCATCTTCGCGCTTGCCGCCTATGGCATGGCCCTGGTTTGGGGCGTGATGAACATCGTCAACATCGTCCAGGGCGAGTTCGTCATCCTCGGCGGCTACGTGGCCTACTACACGATCCATTGGGTTGGGTACCCCGTGCTCGGCGTCCCGGCGGCGGCGATCGTGCTCTACGGCGTCGGCTGGCTCGTGTATCGCGTGGTGATATGGCGCGTGGTCGACAAGGACTTGTTCATATCGATTTTGGCGACCTACGGCATCGCGATCCTGATGCAACAGCTCATGAACGAGGTGTTCGGCGCCGACATCCGCACCGCCGAATCCGGGCTCGGCACTTGGGTGTTGTTCGGCGGCGACGTCACCATCGCGGAGATCAAGGTGGCCTCCGCCGTGGCCACCGCGTTCGTTGCCTTGCTCCTCGTCTGGTTCCTCAAGAATTCGCGCCACGGCCAGGCAATTCGCGCCACATCCCAGAACGCCCGCGCGGCGCGCATCGTCGGCATCGATACCGACAAGGTCTACGCCAACACCTATGCGCTCAACGCGGCGATCTGCGGCGCCGCGGGTGCCCTGGTCTCCATGACCTGGGTCATTCATCCCTTCATCGGCATTCCTTACACGATCCGATCCTTCATGATCGTCGTGGTGGCCGGCGTCGGCAACATAGGCGGCGTCATCGTTGCCGCGCTTGGCCTCGGTGCCGTGGAGCAGTTCGCCGGATTCATCTTGGGCGTGGAGTTCCAGCTCGCTTTCGTGTTCGGGCTTCTGGTCGTGATCCTGCTCTGGCGCAATCTGCGTCTGCGCAGCGAGCGGCGGGTGCTGCGATGAAAATGCTGAACTATGCCGCGCTGATCGCGGTCGCGCTCGCCGCACCGTTCGTGTTTCCGACCTACCAGGCACAGCTCGCCTTCCTGCTGGTGATGGTCCTGTTTTCCATGACGTGGGACATGCAGGGCGGGCAGATGGGTTACAACTCGTTCGGCAACATCGTGTTTTTCGGGCTCGGCATGTATGTCTGCATCGTGGTGCAGGTCGGGCTCGTCCACGACGTCGCGGAATACACCGCGCCGGGCGGCTCCAAAATCTTCCGCTTCACCGAAGCGCAGTTCCTCGAAGGGCTCGTCCTGGGCATGATTGCGGCCGGGATTGCCGCGGTCGCGCTGGCGGCGACACTGGGCGCGGCGATCCTCGGCCTCCGCGGGCATTACTTCGCCATCGGCACGCTCGGGCTCGGCATTGCGTCGGGTGAGATCGCGAGCGGCATCGACATCATCGGCGCGGGATCCGGCATGACGCCACCCTTGTTCCCCGACAGCTTGGGCGCGCGCGAGAGATTCTTCTACTTCGTCTTTCTCGCGCTGACGGTGATCGCCTTCCTTACGTTCAAGTGGCTCTACAGCGGCCGCTTCGGGCTTGCGATCAACGCCATCCGCGACGATGAGGACAAGGCGGAGGCGATGGGGCTTCGCACCACGCGCTACAAGACGGTGTCCTGGTGCGTCTCGGCGCTGTTCCTCGGAATGATGGGAGGTGGCGTCGGCATCCTCATCGGCTTCGTCGATCCGCGAAACACCGCCTTCGCCGCCGGCACGTTCGGGGTCTGGATGGTGCTGATGGCGATCCTGGGTGGGAAGGGCACCCTATGGGGACCGGTGATCGGCGCCGTGGTGTTCCATCTGTTCCGAGAATTCTTCTGGACCTACCTGTTCGGCTGGCAGCGCGTCGCGCTCGGACTGCTCATCGTCGTGATCGTCGTGTTCTTTCCGACCGGTATCGTCGGCTGGATGAAGAAGCGCTGGCCGGAACGTTTCGGCCACCGTGTCGAAAGCGCCGCAGCCGAATGATCCGCCTTCGCACCCATCGGCGCTTCGGCGGACGAGCTCGCCCTCCGACCTACAGTCGGCCGAAGCCGACTTTCGGTCGGCGTAGGCCGAAGCCTTGGCGGAGGAGGGAATGACCGCGCTGCTCGAGATCGACCGCGTCACGAAAACCTGGGGCGGCGTCGTCGCCAACCGCGAAGTGTCGCTTACCGTGCCCGAGGGACGTATCGTCGGGCTGATCGGACCCAATGGCTCGGGCAAGACGACTTTGTTCGGCTCGATCACCGGCGCGCATCCGATCGATAGCGGGTCGATCCGCTTCCGCGGTCGTGAGATATCGACTCTGCGTGCGGCGGCAATCGCGCGCCTAGGGCTCGTGCGCACCTTCCAGCAAACCCGGATCTACGGCGAGATGACCTGCGTGCAGAACATGCTGATCAGCGCGCCGAACCGCGAGGAAGGCATTCTCGACATGTTCCGGCGCTTTCCGGCCGCCGATCGCGAGCGCACGGACGAATTGCTGGAATTCGTCGGGTTGTACGAGAAACGCCTGTTGATCGCCGGCGATCTGTCGTTCGGCCAGCGCAAGCTGCTCGAGTTCGCCATGGCGCTGATGAACGAGCCGGCATTGCTGCTGTTGGACGAACCGACGGCGGGAATCAATCCGACACTCATCAATTCGCTCATCGATCGGTTGAAGCGTGCCAATTCCGAGCGCGGGGTGACGCTGTTTGTCATCGAACACAATATGCGCGTGATCATGTCCCTTGCCGAGCATATCTATTGCCTGGCGCACGGTGAGCTGCTGGCCGACGGTCCGCCCGAGCTCGTGCGCGAGGACCGGCGCGTGATCGATGCCTATCTGGGGGCGCATTGATCGCGCT
>Ga0184615_10001418_pt1 | contig 13073 bp, 9 predicted proteins | sample PLM4_65_coex_FD_133134 | JGI IMG/M metagenome (GOLD analysis project Ga0184615, IMG submission 133134) | Groundwater sediment microbial communities from an aquifer in East River, Colorado, USA - PLM4_65_coex | ecosystem: Environmental > Terrestrial > Soil > Riparian zone | place: USA: East... | reverse complement strand
TCGCACTGTTGATCGTCACGGTGGCGCCCACCACAAAATTCGTCCCGAAGATCGACACGGAGGCACTGGGCGAGATGGCGTACGTCTCGGTGTTCGGCGACACGCTGCTGATCGTGGGCTGCGGAGCCTGGACGGTGAACCCGCCGGTCAAGGTGGCGGATTCTGTTGGGGAATTCGTGACCTGGACGTTGTACACCCCCGGAGCCAGGCTGGTATTAGGCCAATAGAACCGGACCTGGGTGGTACTCACAAAGACGAAGGGCACCGTCGCCGAGGCCGTCGAACCCGCGACCGTCTGGCCGGACAAGCTGCCGACCGTGATCGTTGCGCCCAGTTGGAAATTCGTGCCGAAAATCGTGATCGAGGCGCTGGACGTGATCGCGTACGTCCCTGACGCGGGGCTGACCACACCGATCGTGGGAGTGAGGGCCATCGCCGGCACGGACACCCCACACACCACGGCGAGTACGATGCCACCAAGAAAGAGGGCCCATGCGCCCCGCCGTTGAGTTATCGACACCCGCTCTCCTCAGGGAACAGCGATGACCGGGGAACAACACACGAATCCCCTCTGCCTTAGACCCTCACGGGCGCGATTTATTCCGATTCCGCGCGTGCGGCGCTCAGAGCCCGTGACAGGGTCGGCCGCCAACATATCCGTGATATTTCAACGCCGTCAAGCGCAGAGTGCTCACGGTCGTAGGCGTCCCTCGGACGTCCCGGCCGGTTCCGATTTGGGATGGTGATCCTGGCCTCGGTAGGCATCGATAAATCGTCGGACCACCCCTTCGTCCCAAGCGTCCATCGTCGTGATCCGGCCCCACGCCGTGAGCACGAAGGCGGTGGAGATGCGGGGCTCCGGGGTCACGAGGACCTGGGTGGGATAGTCGCCGACCAGACGCTCGAGCGCCGCCACCGTCTCGGGGCACGGACGGTCGCAGCGATAGTGGATGATGACCCCGCCGTCCTCAAGATTATGGACCTGGACTTCCCACAGCACCGGAATCCGGTGGATCCCCCATGGCGCCAACCACGGAACGTGGGGACCCGAGGTCGGGGGCAATGACTGATACGGCGGATGCGGAGACCCGGGCGACTGGAGGTGATCGTTGCCCTGGGGCGGGACCTCGCGGCCCGGTTCGTCGCCGGACACGCTCGCGAAGACCGACACAGCCCCGCACAGCCCCGCCGCAAGCCACGCCAACCCCAACCGCTTGAGTCGCATGGGGCTCATCCTACGGCTGAGCCCGTCGGTAAGTCAATCGGACGCGTTGCCTTGACACACCGGGAGGGTTTCAGTAGAGTACGGCTCATGCGGAATGTCCCTCCTCGTGTCCTCATCAAAGGCGTGGTGTGGGCTGCGGTGTTGGGGACCGCGCTCGTCGGCTGCACGAAGACGGGACTTTCTCCGCAATTCGATTTCTCCGCTCAGCACACCACCTTCCTCACCCACGACAGCTTCGACAATCTCAACCCAACCTGGAGCCCCGACGGGAACACGGTCGTCTACGTCTCCAACCGCGACGGGGGGTGGACGCTCTGGGCCGTCGCGCTCGACGGCGGGGCTCCACGGGCCATCACGACAGGGGCCGGTGAAGACCGGTTTCCCGCGTTCTCCCCCGACGGCAAACGCGTCGCGTTCGCGTCCCGGCGCTCGGGGAACTGGGACGTCTGGGTGGTCAACCGCGACGGCACGGGGCTCGCTCAGCTCACCAGCCATCGCATGGACGATCTGGCCCCCGCCTGGAGCTGGGACGGCACCCAGATCGCGTTCGACTCGTATCGGGATTTCGAGTACAGCATCTATGTCATGGACGCCGACGGCGCCAACCAGCGCAAGTTGACCACGGGGGGCAACGGCGACTGGGGGGCGACCTTCGCCCCGTCGGGCGACACGATCGTGTTCGCCTCGACACGAACCGGTCATGGCGATTTGTATGCCATCGATCTAGCCGGAAAGGGACCGTACCGGCGCCTCACCGAAACCGAAGGCGAACGCGAGATGATTCCGGCGTTCAATGCGGATGGGACCAAAATCGCGTTCGTGGCCGAGCGCGAGGGTGGACGCGACATCTGGGTGATGGATCCCGACGGGGGCCGCCAGACCCGCGTCACCCGCAACCTGTCTGGAGCCTGGCAGCCTCGGTTCAACGTGGATCGGGAACTCTACGCGGCGATCGGCTATTTCACCGTGGCGTGGAGTCCCGACGGCGGTTCGCTCGCGTACACCCACGTCGGCCGGGGCGGGATGGGACAGATCGCGATCCTGTCGCTCGCCCGCTAGCGCTGGTCCGATGAGAAACGCCTTCGTTGGGCTCCTCTTAGTGGGCTTCACCGCGGGATGCGGAACGCTCGCTCCGGGATCGTTCGTGCTTTCCCCTCCACAGGCTGCGGTCTCCCGCCAACTCACGTTTTCCCCCGACAACGATTTTTCTCCAGCGTGGAGTCCCGACGGCCGTTCCATCGTCTACGTCTCGGATCAGACTACGGCGTGGAATCTCTGGACCGTGGACCCCCAAGGTCAAGCGCCCCGTGCGTTGACGTTCGACCGGTTCCAGTATTCGAGCCCGTCGTTCACCACCGACGGCTCGTCGATCCTGGTGGCGTCCGACCGGGCCTCTCCGCTGCGGGCGTGGCTCGACCTGTGGCTGCTCGCGCGCGACGGCACCCCAGAGCGGCGGCTGCTTTCGGAAACGCCCACCGTCAAGGAGTTCGTCCCGGTCATTTCGCCGGACGGCCGCCTGCTCGCCTATCTCGATCTCCCCATGAACCGCCCCCCCCAGTACCGCCTGGTCGTCGTCGAACTCCCGGGTGGAATCCCGCGCGTGGTGACGGAGGATCGCGTGCTGTTCTCGCCGGTCCGCTTCAGCCCGGATGGGCGGCAGGTGCTCTTCACGTCCGATCGTTTGGGAACGGCCGACGTGTGGGTGACGGGTGTGGATGGGAGCGGGGCGCGTGCGCTGACGATGAGCCCCGCCGCAGAAACCGCGGGGGACTGGAGCCATGATGGCTCCACGATCATTTTCGTATCGGATCAGAGCGGCAAGGACGAGTTGTGGTTGATGGACGCGCAGGGCCAGGATCGGCGCCAACTCACCAACGACAGCGACACCGCCTCACTGCCGGCGTTCTCGCCCGACGGCGAGTTGGTCGTCTATACGTCCACCAAGTCGCACAACCAGGATCTGTGGATCATCCCGTCGGGAACCAAGTCGGCAATCAGTAATCCTTAGAAAGCGCCGCTTCCCAGGTCACGATCGCGTGCCCTTACTCGGCCTTCGAATCCGATGTTTGAACCGACCCTTCGCGTTACGGTTCTATAATCTGCATCGTCCGGTTGGCTTCAATGGGCCCGTGGATCGTCTGTTGTCGTCCTGTTGGCCAAACAATCTCAACGTTCTCTATCGTCCGGTGTTCGCCAAGACCAAAATAGAGCGGGATCTGGCTCTGCGAGAGATGGCCTGATTTGCCATCGATGTAACGGACCTGGCGTCTGCCGCCGTAGGAGATGCTCACCCGCGCTCCAATCGCGTTGCGATTCGAAGCTGTTCCCACCAGTTCCATTTTGAGGTAATGGATCCGCCGGCGCTGAGCCAGGTTGCCCACCAAGACCTGCGGAGCATCGTTAAATTCGGTCGTGACGATGTCAAGATCCCCGTCGTTGTCGAGGTCGAAGATCACCGAAGAACGAGAACTCCGAACCCCGCTGACAAACCCGTTCCGATAACAGCTCCCGTTGACCAAGCAATCTCGACTGGTGTTGAACACACGCGAGCACTCCACGCGCTCCTGGTCAAGACCGCCGCAGTCGAGTGCAAAGTAGTCGCCGATGATGGTGCCGTTCGCTCGCGGCTCAACGTTCAGCTCTTTTTCCGCGTGCCTGAACCGCTCGCCTTTCTCGTTGACCAACACCACGTTTCTGGCATAGGGGAATGGGTACCCCATGCCCGACGCTACAAAGACGTCTTGATATTGGTCGGCATCGAGATCCTCGACACTGATCCCCCAGGGCCAGTAGGTTTCAACGCCGATTCCGTCCGAAATTTCTTGGTAGCGGCCACCGCCCAGATTCCTGTAAAAGGTATTCCCCAAAATGTTGCGACTGATATCGCCCATCATCGGAGGGGCCAGCTCGCGGGGAAGCTTCATGGTTTCTGCTGTGATGCCCCCAAACATGTCCGAGTGCATGTCGGTCGTCATGAGGTCGATGAGCGAGTCGTTGTCGAAATCGAAGAACTTGATGCCCATGGCTCCCCACCCTGTCTTCGGAAACACCGTGGGGGTCACGTCGATGAAACCCGTCCCCCCCACGTTCTCGAACAACTGATCGTCACCCTGCATATTCGTCAGGTAGAGATCCGGGTACCCGTCGTCGTTATAGTCGGCGATCGAGGCGTCCCCATTCCATCCCACGAGATCACCCAATCCCGTCTCACGGCTCACATCCTTGAAGCGCCCACCGCCAACATTCCTATAGAGGATGCTTCGCTCCGCAAATTCCGGCTGGAGATGCAACGCAAAGGCCCTCTCGCGGCCCACGTAGTAACCCTGTGGGTCGAACTCATCTGTGGTGTATCGGCCCACATTTACCACCAGGAGGTCCAGCAACCCGTCACGATCAAAGTCAAAAAACACCGCTCCCGACGAATGCCCGTGATAGTCTAATCCGGACGATTCGGTCACCTCTCGAAAGACACCGTGTCCTTCATTTTCGAACAAGACATTGCCCCCCCGGACCGCCGTGACAAACAAGTCCTGGTCCCCATCATTATCAATATCAGCAAACGCCCCGCCGACACAGACCCGGTCACCCAACCCGGTATGGGAGACGTCCGTGATATCTCGAAACTTGCCGTTGCCCAGATTCTTATACAAGGCGTTGGCCCCAACCTGGTTGATGAAATACAGATCCACCAGACCGTCGTGATCCACATCGGCGGCCAGGACTCCATTGCCGTGGTCGTAATGGACCGCCTTATATTGCCGACCAGCGTCGTGGACGATCCGATGCCGGAACGTAATGCCCGACTTCTCTTGCTGATTCGTGAACGAAAACGACGCGAGAGGCGCGGAATGGCCCGAGGGCGTGGAGTGCCCCTCGCCGCGGAAACCGGAACACCCTCCCAGGACAATCAACACAATCGGCCCGAGGCGCGACAGGTTCCCGATCGTCGTCATCAGGAGAGAGACCGATTCGGCGGGGTAGTCATCCCTGCGACAATTGCGAAGCGACGGCCTACAGACCCTCGGTCTTGTCTGCTATGGCCAAGCAATAGGCATTGCCATGGCTAACGGGAATCCTTCGCACAACGGAACCCCACATCGTAGCCGGTGTGCCAGTCGGTGGCGCGGTCGTTGATCGCGAACAACTCCGGGGCGTAGCGGTGGGTGGCGCGGGCAAAGGGTTGGGCCGGCACGCCCCACGATCCGCCACGGAGCACGCGATGGATCTGGCCGAACGCCGGGCGTGTGAGCGTGCTTCCGGGGTAGGGCTCGTACCAGGAACTCGTCCACTCCCAGACGTTCCCGATCATGTCTTCGACCCCATACGCGCTGACGCCGCGGGGATAGCTCCCGACGGGCCGGCTCCACGCCAGGCCGGCCTCCATCGTATTGGCGCGATCCGGCGAGAACGCCGGGCCCCACGGATACGCGGCACCGTCGGGACCGCGCGCGGCCTTTTCCCACTCGGCTTCGGTGGGCAGGCGCTTGCCCGCCCAGCGGCAATACGCGTCGGCGTCGTACCAGTCGGTGTCGGACACGGGGTTGGAGGGCTCGCGCCGGAGGGCGTCGCGTTCCCTCCAGGGAGCGGGGAGGTAGGTTGACCCCGTCGCGTTGATGAACGTGGCATACTCGGCGTTGGTGACCTCGTAGTGATCGATGTAATACGCGGGAAGATCCACCTGGTGTCTGGGCAGTTCGTCCACGCCCACCTCGATGCCCACGACGCCGTCCTTCGGGTCGCTCCCCATCCAAAACGGTCCCGCCGGGATCAGAACCATCCCCGCCGGCGGCTCGCCGGACGGCGCAATCGGCGCCAGACTGCAGGCGGTCGAGAGCAGGACCAACATCAGCGCGACGATTCCCCTCATCCGCATGCCCTCTCCTTCCTTATCCCACGTCCTTCGCGCAACGCACGCCGAAATGGGGATGATCCCATTTGGGCGCGATCGCGTGGCGGTTGGCTGCCCGGCTGAACGGGAGGGGCGGCGTGGTCCACGCCCCGCCTTTCAGCACGCGGTATTTCTGGCCGAAGTCCGGCCGGGCGAGCGTGCTGCCCTGATACGGTTCGTACCACGACGCGGTCCACTCCATCACGTTGCCGGCCATGTCGTAGACCCCATAGGGACTCACATCCCTTGGGTGGCTTCCGACCGCCGAGGAATCCCCGAGGCCGCTATCTTGGAGGCTGGCCATCCCGGCGCGATACTCCGAACCCCAGGGCCACAGACGACCATCGCCCCCGCGCGCCGCCTTTTCCCACTCGGCCTCGGTGGGCAGGCGCTTGCCGGCCCAGCGGCAATACGCCTCTGCGTCGTCCCACGAGAGATCGCCGACCGGATGATCGTCACGGCGCGGGCGCTCATCATTCCACAGCCGCGGCGCGCGGTGACCGGTCTGTTGCACGAAATCCGCGTAGTCCGCCTCGGTCACCTCGTGTCGATCGATCCAAAACGTCGGAAGCTTCACCCGATGCTGGGGCGTCTCATCAACCCCCTGCTCAAACCACGCGAGGGCGGGGTTGGGCGCGCTGCCCATCGCGAACCAGCCGGCGGGAACCACCACCATCCCGGGCGGAGAATCGCGGGGGATAACCGCCGCAGAGGCACACGCGACCAGCGCGAAGACCACTGCTCCCACGACGAGCCACCGGTTATTTGGCACAGCGCAACCCCAGGGACCGGTGGCGGAGGTCCGGCGGCTGCGCGAGATTCCTATTGGTCGTTCGCGACCAGGGTTCGGCCGTGAGGACCCATGCTCCGCCGCGGGCCACCCGCATCTGCTCGCCGAATGCCCCCCGCTTGAGCGTGCTGCCCGGGTAGGGTTTATACCAAGACGCCGTCCACTCCGCGACGTTGCCGCACAAATCCATCACCCCATAGGGGCTCGCCCCGTCGGGAAAACTCCCCACCGGGGTGGACCACCGGAAGCCGGATTCCATCGTGTTACAGCGGGTCGGGTCGAACCGACTCCCCCACGGCCACGCGCGGTCGTCATCTCCCCGGGCAGCGCGTTCCCACTCGGCTTCGGTGGGCAGTCGCTTGCCGCCGGCCCAGCGGCAGTAGGCTTGGGCATCGTCCCAGCTCACGTAGCAGACCGGATGCTCTTCCTGTCCCGCGGGCGGACGCCCGTCGACCCACGCGTAATACTGGGGATCCTTGGGATCGGCCGGCGCGGGCCGACCCGTCGCCTGCATGAAATGCCGGTACTGTTCGTTGGTCACCTCGAATCGATCCAGATAAAAGGGACGGACGCGGACTTCGTGCTGGGGCATCTCGTCCACCCCGATCTCGAATCCGATCTTCCCCTCGTCCCCACGGCTCCCCATCAGGAAGCTGCCGCCGGGAATGAAGACCATCCCCTCTGGTGGCGAACCCGCATCCCGACCGAGAACCAGCGCTCCGATTCCGACCGCCACCACGGCAATCCCAACGCCCACCCAGCCTTTATCCATCGGCTCTTAACGCCGGACCTGTCGGGCCGGCGGTTTCAGGCGGACGGGTTGGACCGTGTCCACATCAAGGCCCGCTGGGGGACGCAGGCTCCGTCCCACGTCGGCGAGGAACTTTTGGATCGCGGGCGGGGCAGCCCCGAACGTGACGGGCGTGGTCTGTTGCTGTCCGCCCGCGCACCAGGTGGAGGTCCCGTTGTTCATCCGTCGGTTAACGTTTCGGTCCGCGTTGCCGATGTAGAAGCACGTCGACATCACCACACCGTGGCAGCGCAGGTTGCAGCGGAAAACCGGGAATGGCGGTAAAGTCGGGTCGAGGCTGTCCACGGTGGTGCTGTAATACCAGACCGGCTTTGTCGCCGTCACCCCCTCGACCCCTTCGAAGACGTTCGGCTTCGGCACGATCGGCACCCCCGGTCGCGGTTCAACCCCGGTTGCAAACCCCGGATTGGGGTTGGCGGTCGCGCCGCTGCAGGCTACGTCTGCGCCGCCGCTGAACGTGGGGATCGTTTGCACGACGGTTTCGCCCGTCGTATCGTCGCAGCGCTTTTCACCCGTGTAAATTGGCCCACCAGGCGCGAAATTGATGAGGTGGGTATCGCTGATCCCGTCCTTCGTGATCCCATCCAAGGAGTCTTCTTCGTCCGGGGGTAACCCCGCGGGGCATCCGGAGGTTCCACCGATGCACCCCGTCCCATCGCCGAAAATCGTGTTCTGGGCTTCCGCGTTGCTGTGGACGTTGTAATGGCACTCGTGACAAAGCGCCCCCGTCCTCAGCATGTGGTACATGTGGAGGTTCGACTCCCAACTGACGGTGTTCGGAGCCTTCGTGATGCCCGTGACCACCTCGGTAGGATCCGCCGGAACCCCAAAAAAATTGGTCCAACTCGAATCGTGCGGGACCGCGCCGGGAGCGTTGGGATCGAAAGCGCGGCGGTCGTGGCACTGGAAACAGAGGAGGAAGTTGTCCCAGTGGCTCGTCTGCGGGTTCCCCGGACCGAGAAAGCCCGGGAAGCGCGTCTCGTCGAACCCATCTTGCGCAAAATTCCTGCTCGGGTTCGCGATGTCGGTGTTGTACGGCGCGCGGAGAATGCGGATGTTGTTCGAACCGTGGGGGCCGATGGGAAACCGGCTGCGCTCCCCTTCGTAATCCTGGCTGATGCCGAAATTCTTCACGTCGCCCGCGCGGACGGTGTTGCTCTCGGTGATGGGACCCAAAAATCGCTCCTGCCCGATGACGGAGCCCCCGCCACCATACGCGTCGTAGTAATCACTGTTATGGCAGTCGGTGCACTGGATGGTGGAGTCGACGCTCAACTTGAAACGGGTCCCTTCCTGGAGCTGCTTATTCAACGCGGCGGTGCCGTTGCGTCCTTTTCCTACCACGGGGTGGAAGGCCTTGTTGAAACCAGGCCCCACGTAGCGCTGGCCCCCATTCGGATCCGGAGAGCCAGGAGGCACGGTCGGAGGGTTCCACTGGTCACCGCGAACCCACACCGCAGCAGGATTGCTCTTGCCTTCGAAAGCGGACGAGGTATCGCGACTGTCTCCGTAGGTCGCGAATTCGAGCCGCTTATTCGAAAAGCCGCCCATACTGAACTTCACGTTGGTCGGCGGCCACCTCGGATTCGAGCGATAGAGCCCATCCTCGGGATAGCGATCGCCCTGAAAGATGGTAGTGTAGCTATTCCCGTGGCAACGGAAGCAGACTTCGTACACGTACGGCCGATTGAGATCGGTGGGCGTGGTCTCCACCACTTGATTCGTGAAGCTGATGCCTTTGATGCCCCGCAAGCGGTTGTCGCGAACGACCTGGTGGGGGTTGTGACAATCGACGCACTCGATGTGGGCGCTGTCCGGCTGATTGATTCCTGGGGCAGATTCATTACCGGCGGGCGGAGTGGGGCTGGCCAGTTCCACTCCTTCCTGCGATCGCGCGGTGAAAACCGGTTCATGGCCTTGGGCGAACTGCAGGTTCATCGCGCTGCCGCACTTGGGAAAGTTCGAGCAATTGCCGACGCCAATGTCCTTTGAGAATTCGCTGTACACATCCGGCGCGGGCCGCCCCGTCGCCGAGACAAACCGGGGGTTGGCCGTGGTCGTCGGGTCTCCGGCCACCAGCGTGCCGAACGCGGTCGACCCCGTGTTGGGCGAGTGGCAGAGATAGCAGGTGCTCTCGATCCCGTCGGTGCCCTCGGCGTTCACCCCCTCGCGGTGCAGGCGCTTGGCGCCTTGGATCGTGTGCGGGTCGTGGCAGTTGCGGCACGCGTACTCCGACACGGTGTGGTTTCCGTCGTAATCGTACCCCGAATTCGGATTGCTCGGATCGTTATTGACCAGGGGATACTGATTGCGGATGACCGGCGCGATCGCGTGGGTGCTGTCGATCCACCGCGGCTTGTCGTGGCAGAACATGCAAATGATCTGTTGGTTCTGGTTGTTCTTCGTCGGGTCGGGGTTGTTGGTTTCCCGATGGAACCAGTTCGCCCGCAGGAACTTGGGGTAATTCACCTGGTGCGGGTTGTGGCACGAGGTGCACTGCACGGAATCGTAGACATTGGGATCGTTCCCCGGATAGCGCCGCAACGGCGAGAGCGGCGTCGGATCGCCGACCTTCGCCGGATTCTGAAGCGGCGGGCCCGGGTTGACCAACTCTTGGTCCTGCAGGACGAGCGCCTGATCGAACGCGAACGAGATCGGGTGGTCGTTTCGTAGGTCCAGTCCCAACCGGCGCGTGTCACCGGTCAGATCGCCGCTCCCCTGGGGAATCGTCCCGCCCGGCCCGAGGTTGCCCGTCATCGTCACGCGGCCCTGGTACCCCCCAGAGCCAGGCGCGTTCATGAGGTTGCCGAGTGCCACCGTCCCGTCGTGGCAGGACAGACAGAGGCGGGAGTAGCCGGTCGGCCGCTGGCCCGCGGCGTCGTTGAGCACGCCCTCGAACGAAAAACTCCACACCTGATCGTAGAGTTGATAGGTTCGTCCCGCTTGATAGTCGAGATTCCGATTCCAGAGCGGCGCCTTGAAGGTGGCGCCGGCCGAGCTGGCCCCGTGGGGGGTGTGGCAGAAGACGCAGATCTCGCTCGTGCCTCCCGGCGCCGACTTGGCGTCGCGTTCGGTCCCTGAGCGGGGCAAGGTTCCCGAGGACAGCAGGCGGCTCGGGTCGACCGAGGACAGGTTGTGTTTCGTGTTCGTGATGTCCTCGAGGACCTGCTGATTCGGCGGGGGCGGGGGCTGCGTCCGGCCGACGGAGCCTGCGGCCAACGTGACCGCCGCGGCGAACAGCATCCCTATCCCGTATCGTGTCCAGGGTCTCATTCCCATGCGTCGTGCTCCCTCAGCGTGTCATGACTCCCGTTGTCCTGCCTCGCGCAACACCGCTCGCCTCGTCGCGTCAGGGTTCCCCGCGCGGCGTTCCAACCACCGCGGCCGCATCGGCGGCCGGCTCCTTCGGCATCGTGGCGTCCAACAGGCGAAAGACCTGGACGCGCGCGTTGTACGTGTCGGCCACGTAGATCCGGTCTTGGTCGTCGACCGCGACGCCCGTGGGCAACCAGAACGCGCCCTCGGTCGTACCCGCGCTGCCGAAATTTAACAACAGGTCGCCGTCGGCGGTAAAGATCTGCACGGTGTCGTAGAGACCGTCGACGATGTAGACGTGCCCGCGACGGTCCAGCCCCACCCCCTTGGGCTTGCTGAAGCTTCCGAGGGTCTCGCCGAGTTGCCCGATGGACCGGACCCACGCGCCATCGGCCTCCAAGACCTGCACGCGGAAGTTCATGGCGTCGGTGACATAGAGACGGCCGGCTCGATCGACCGCCAGGTGAGTGGGGAAGTTGAACGACCCGCCCTCGGGGCCGCGTTGTCCGAACGCGCCCACCTTGCGGCCGTCACGGGCGTACATCAGGATCCGATGACCGCCCGCGTCGCTCACGTAGAGCAGGTCGCGGCCGGGGTGGTAGGCGATGCCGGAGATGCGCACGGCGTCGTCGTCGGAGACGAATTCGCGCTGAAAGCGCCCCGCGCGATCGAAGACCACCACCCGATTGAGCTGGGAATCCGCCACGTACAGCGTCCCATCCCGGTCTTCCGTCACCCCCGTGGGGGAGAGCAACCGCCTCCCGCCGCTCATCTTGAACACCTGCCGATAGCCCCCGCCGTCCAGATCAAACCGATGCACGACCTGCAAACCGGTGTCGGTGATCAACAGGTCCCCGCTGTCGCCGACGAACACCCCGAAGGGGCGGATCATCCGCGGGGCCGCGGCCTCGTCTTTGCCCACCACCAGTTCGAACAACCGGGCGAAGAAGCCCTTTTTCTTCACGCCGGCCTCGGGACCGGTCAGGTTTTTCACGTACGCGACCCTCGGCGGATCGGGCGGCACCGGCCACACGCGCTCGACCGTGGGGGTGGGCGCCGGCGGCGCGGCGGCGCACGCCGACAGAAGCACGGCGCCCAGCGTCGCCCGTACAAATCGACTCACGCTCACCGTCCGTTCGCCCGTCTCGATCATCCTACCGTCCGAGTCATCGAATCTTTGAGCCTGCCCCCCGCGTCCGCGGGAGCCTGTTCAGGAAGGGCCAGATGCAAGGCGAGCCCGACTCGCGCCAACAGCGCGACATGGAGATGGCACCATCCGCTCGGGTGGCGAAGCAAAGGAGGCCTTGCGCGCGGAGCATACTGTGTCGTACGTGAGCACGCAAGGCCGACTGACAACGCCGCAGATGGCTCTTCATGGACAGGCTCCTAAAACGGCCGCGCCGCTCTGAAGAACGCCGCTTGACCGAGCAAGTGGTCGTTGGTCCGCACCTCGTACGTCAGGCGATAATCCGCGCTCAAGGAGATGCGACCGATCTGGTAGGAGAACATCCCTCCCCCTTCCGAACGATCCACGTCCGGTTGACTCCGGTCGTATCGTTCCCACGATTGCTTCGCGTTCAGGTCCAGCGACCCGTTGCGCATCACGGCCAAAATCCACCGGATTTGAACGAAGCTGGTCGACTTATGGTCGTACGCGAACTGCGACTGTTGCTCGTATGCATAGCCCACGGTGGCGGCCACCCCGCGTCCCGTCTCGTACGTGTCGGTCGTGCTAAACAGGAAAAGGTGGTCCGTCTGGTCTCGGTACGACGACAGTGTATACGATGACAGCGCCGTCAGCACCAAAAAATCGCCCGATAAGAACAGATCGCGCGGAGCGCTGCTGCTCGCCGCAACCTGAAGGTGGTGGCTCCGCTGGTCGGAGGCCTCCGCACCCGATGTGCGGTGGGTGACCAGGGTGTACGTATAGTCGGCCGAGAGCGCGACCAGCCTCGTCTGGGTGTTGCTGACCCCGGCCATGAAGACGTGGGTGAGGTCGCGCGACGTTCCCGTCCCCGTCGTGATCCGGTTGACGCTGTATCCC
>Ga0184615_10001417_pt1 | contig 13077 bp, 8 predicted proteins | sample PLM4_65_coex_FD_133134 | JGI IMG/M metagenome (GOLD analysis project Ga0184615, IMG submission 133134) | Groundwater sediment microbial communities from an aquifer in East River, Colorado, USA - PLM4_65_coex | ecosystem: Environmental > Terrestrial > Soil > Riparian zone | place: USA: East... | reverse complement strand
GAAGATGCCTGCGCCCGATGCCGCAGAAACCATGCCCGCCGGAGCGAATCGTGTCGTCCTTGAAATGAATCTCGATATCGTCCCAGTGATTGAGCCCGTCCGAGATGACACGCGCCGTGACCGGGTCGTTCGCGGACAGGTGCGCGAGGGTCTGATCGGAAAAGACCACACCCCAACCGAAGACGTCGTCCGGCGCGTTGCGCTCGAGCACGGTGATCTCGTGTTGCGCCGAGCGCACCTTCATGGAGATGGCGAAATAGAGTCCGGCCGGACCGCCCCCGACGCACACGATCTTCACGGCATCGATACCCGCGCTGTCACTCTCGCCTCGTGCCCGGCCGGCCGGTCGGCCGCGCGGGAGTCATGCCGGATTCGCTCAGGTGGAGGCCACATCGCGATTGAATCCGTGACCGCTTCGCGCTGGAAGCGGCTGCGGGCACAGCAGCGCCATTTCCTGCGCGAACGCGTGCCCTTCTTCGTCGGCGAGCGCCGCCGCCTGCAGCCGTGCGAGAAGCATCGCGCCATCCTCGCGCACCGCCAGCTCATCGAGCCGGCTCTGCAGGATCGAGAAATGCTTCCAGCCCCGCTCATGCGTTTCGCCGTAGCCCTTGACGAGGCGCTGGGAGCGGGCGACTTCTACCGCGAGGGAATAGTTGCGCGAGGCGAGGCGCGCGATGTCGGCCAGCCACTGCTCGATGCGCTCGTTCTCCTCGCTGAAGCGCAGCGTGCCGCGCCGCCAGCGCTTCAGCCCGGCCACGAAGCGAAGCGCGAGAAAACCGGCAACGGTGGTCGTTCGCACTTTTCTCCCGGGAGTGAGCCGCGCAAGCCAGCGCGCAAGGGTGGATGAGCGCCGCAATCTGCGCCCCATCGACACAGGCAGCGTGCCGGCAATCTCGGCAACCCGCGGCTTGACGAACTCCGTGATTCCGACGATCTGTCCCGGGGTCGCGCGCACTTCGGCGCGCACCGTATCGAACCGCCTCGCCCGGGTCTTGAGATCCGCCACCCGGATGGTGTCCTCGAAGTTCATCCACAGTGCAAGACTGCGCGCGACGGATTCCGCAAGCGTCCCGGCGTCTTCGATTCCGCGGCATCGTTCATCGATTCGGACGATGCGTTCCACGCGCTTCAGATAGAGAGCCGCGTAGGCCGGGTCCTGGTAATCGATCGAGCGCCGGATGCCCTCGAGCACGAGGGGCTGCAACGCCGGTGGCAGGCATCGCAAGCGGTCCAGAATGGCCTGCAGCGCCGGTGCGCCGGCCAGCGACGGAATTTCCGTTGCCAGCCGCGGCCGGGATGCCGCGCGCAGCGGCGCCGGCGCGCCTTGGGCTGCCTGCTCATAGGCGTCCGCGAAGGCAGCCAAGTTGGTTTTCACGGCGATGCCGCTGCGGCGGATCGCCGCCTCGAAGGCCTCTCTGTGGAACGGCAGCGCGCCGGAAGCGGCCAGCACTCCGAGCAGAACAGAGCTGATCATGCAGTCGTGCCGCTCGGCGATCGCGGCCATGTCGAAGAGGATCAGCCGCTTTGCTCGTTCGCGAGCGAGATCGCACAGCGCGGCGTGGTCAGCCCGTCCGTCGCCCGGCTCACTGCGTTCGCTGATCGTGTAGGCGCGGTGCGACGATGCGATCAGAACAGTGCGCCGCGGCACGACCAGTCCGCGCTGGATGGCCCGGCCGGCCTCGACGAGCTCGGAAGCAACCACGCAATCGACGTCGCCTGGCACGGGCATCAGCGCCATGACGGGGTCGCGCCCTGCCTGCTCCGCAGCCCGGCGCGGAAAGAACTCGAGATAGTAGATCGTCGCGCCGGTGCGCTGCGCCACCCCCGGAACGGATGTGCATTGCGCGAGATAGCCTTCGGCTTCGGCAACTTCGACGAGCCAGTTCGACAATACCCCGCCGCCCTCTCCGCCGAGCGCAGCGATGGCCAGTTTGACGGGTTGCGTGCTCAGATTACGTACCGCAGGCGTCTGCGCTCGGCGCGCCGTTGCAAGGCGGCTATGACGGCCGTGCGGATCGTATCGAGCAACCGATCCACGCGCGTCGGGTTGTAGATGAGATCCGCGCGATAGAAAGACGGACACAGCACGGCCGCGTGGGCCACCTCGCCACAGACGCCGCAGCCCACGCAGCTGTTGTCGACGGTGGCCACCGGATCGGTGCGCAACGGATCCGGATTGTCACGAATCGTGAGGGACGGACAACCCGAGAGGCGAATGCACGAATGGTCTCCCGTGCACGTATCGGCATCGACGCCGAATCGCTCCCGCACTGCGCGCCGGCCCGCCCGCACGGCCTCGTGGAATCGAGGACGCACGCGGCGCTGCCGATTGAGCTGACATTCCCCTTCAGCGACGATCACCTTCGGCCCGCGGTAGGCAGTCGTGAGCGCCTCGCGCATCACTGCGAGAGTCCTGCGCATGTCATACGTGGACACACGCTCCACCCATTTCACCCCGATGCCTTTCACCGCATCGACGATGCTGTGGTTGCCTTCACGGCGTTCACCGGTGTCATGCGAGGAAAGAATATCCTGGCCTCCCGTCGCCGCCGAGTAACCGTTGTCGATGATCACCGTGACGGTATCGTGCCGGTTGAACACGGCATTGCCGACGCCGCTGGTCAAACCGTTGTGCCAGAAGCCGCCGTCACCCATCACCGAGATCGCGCGCCTGGGGCTGGAGGCGCTGAAGGCCGCGGCACCGGCCGCTCCCAGCCCGTATCCCATGATGCTGTTGCCCAGGTTGAAGGGCGGCAGCGTGGCGAACGAATGGCAACCGATGTCGCCGCTGATGTGCAACGGGCCGATCTCTCTCTGTAGCAGCTTCATCGCGGAGAAGAACGGGCGCTCCGGACAGCCCGTGCAGAGACCGGGAGGGCGCGGCGGCACGAGACGCGCGAGCTTCGTCATCGGCAACACCGGAGCTTCGTCAGTGGGAATTGCCTTGCCACCGCCGGTCGGGGCACGCCAGGAGCTCAGCAATCGCGAAGCCCATACCTCCAGGAACTGCCGTATGCCCTTCCCCAGCACCTCGCCGGTGTACTCGCCCGCCATTGGAAGGATGTCCTTGCCCACGATGCGCGCGGCGACATCGTGCTTTCTCAGAATCTGACTGAGCGTCTGCTCGATGAACTCGGGCTGGCCCTCCTCGACGATCAGCACGGCGCGCTTGCCGGCGCAGAAGCGGACGAGCTCGTCCGCGACGAGAGGGTACGTGACATTGAGCACGTGCAGCGGTACGACGCTGCTTCCAAAGACATCACCGCAACCGAGCAGCGCGAGGGTCCTGAGCACCGTGTTGTAGAGTCCGCCCTGGAGAATGATGCCGACGTCGCCTGCATCTGCGTCGAACGTCTCGTTCATGCTGCGCCCGGCAATGAACTGCAGGGCCGCCGGGAGCCTCCGGCGAACCTTGTCCTGCTCCTGCGCGTACGTGGAGGGCGGAAGAATGATGCGGCCGTAGTCGCGCGCAGGCGCCGCCAACGCATCCGCGGCGGAACAGGCAGGTGCCCGGTTTTCCTTGGCGACGAATCGCCCATACATGTGGCAGGCGCGAATGCGCAGCATCAGCATGACGGGCGTGCTGCTGGCCTCGGACAGCTCGAACCCCTGCTCGACGGCACGCACGATCGAGGGCAGGGTCGGTCGGGGGTCGAGCAGCCACATCTGCGACTTCATCGCAAAGGCATGCGTGCGCTCCTGCATGATGCTGGCGCCTTCGCCGTAGTCTTCGCCGAGCACGATGAGCGCTCCGCCCCTGACGCCGGCAGAGGCGAGATTGGATAGCGCATCGGAGGCGACGTTCGTACCTACGGTGGATTTCCAGGTCACCGCTCCGCGCATCGGGTAGTTGATCGATGCGGCAAGCATCGCGGCGGCCGTCGCTTCGGAGGCGCTCGCCTCGAATCGCACTCCGAGCTCGTCGAGAATCTCCTGGGCATCCGCCAGCACATCCATCAGGTGCGAGATAGGTGCGCCCTGGTAACCCCCGACATAGGCGACGCCCGATTGCAGAAGCGCCTTGGTGACCGCGAGGATGCCCTCGCCTCGAAACTCCTCTCCGGCTCCGAGGCGCAGCGACCTCACTTCCCTGGCGAACGAACGTTCGGCCATGGCTTCACCTACTGGCTCGCCGCGCCGCCAACGAATCCGATGAAGCGGATGCGCTCATGCCGGCACCAGTGCGAGCACGCGCAGCGGGCTGCCCGAGCCGTTGACGATCTTCAGCGGCGGGGCGATCACGAGTGCCCCGGTACTCGGGAGCTGGTCCAGATTCGTGAGACTCGCCAGGCCGAACCGGTTGGCACCGTGCATGATCGCGTGGCAGGGAAACATGGGATCGAACGTGGCAGCCTGGCCCGCGTCCGTGCCGATGGTTTCCACGCCGACGCCGAGGATGTCCCGGCGCGTCGCGAGGAATGGCACGCATTCGGGATGGAATCCCGGTGTGTGAGGCCCGTCTTCGCGGAAGTTCAGGAACTGCTCGGGATCGGTGCGCCGGGACCAGTCGGTGCGGATCAGTACCCACCCGCCGCGCGGAATCCGCCCGTTGCGCTCCTCCCACTCCTCGATCACGGCGACTGTCAGCAGGAAGTCCTCGTCCTCCCGCACGCGCCGGGACACATCGATGACACAGGCGGGGCCGATGAACTTGCGGACCGGGATATCGTGCGTGGCGTTGTCGGAATGATCCTTGCCCGTGACCCAGTGGATGGGCGCGTCGAAATGCGTGCCCGTGTGCTCGCCGCAGGCGAAGTTGTTCCAGTACCAGGCCGGACCGCGGACGTCGTAGCGCGAGATCTCCTCCAGCACGAAGGGTCTCGACGGCGCGAACTGCGGCGGCAGCCGGATGACGGGCGTTGCGGGCTGCAGCGGCACGGTGAGATCCACCACACGGATCGTGCCGTCGAGAATGCCAATGGCGAGGTCTGCCAGCGTCCTGGAACTCACGATGCGTTACTCCTCGACGCAGGCGAGTGGGCTGCAAGCGCGGCAGGCGACCCCGAGGAACCGCACGGTGGGTGGTCCAGCCCTCGAGAGCCGCCTGCGCGACTACGCATGTTTGCGGAGCCGGGTCGCGGCATAGAGCGCAAGCAGCACGAGGATCGGGTAAGCCACGGACACCCGGTAAAGGTCCGGAAGAGCCAACGTCTCGCGCAGCGCGCCCACCGCATAGGAACCGATACCGACACCCAGCATCATGGCCGCCGTCAGCATCGAGGCGATCCAGGAGACATGCACGGGGTGCCGGTCGGATGCAAAGCCGACGAGCATCGGAAAGAACGCCGAGCAGGCCACGCCCGCGAGGGCGAACCCGAGCAGCGCGGTCACCGGCGAATGCACGAGCGGCAGGTAGAGAAAAGCCGCGATGCTCAGCAGCGGCAACGCGACCAGGATCACGATGGGTTTGACGCGCAACACTACGAAAGAGGCTGTCAGGCGGCCAAGCGTCAGCGCAGCCCAGAAGCAGGTGAGCGCCAGGGCAGCGGTGGAAGCGGGCAGCCCGCGTTCCTCGTGCACATAGATAAGAGCCCAGTTGGAAAACGTGCCTTCGCCAATCGAATAGAGCACGGCGATCAGCGCGGCGAGCCAGAACAGTCCCGAATGCGCGGGAGCCGGCCACAGCTTGCCTGCCGGTTCCGGCCCGCGCTCGGGCTCGATGCGCGCGCCCAGGGTGAGAATACCCAGGAGGATCGTCGCACTCAGCAGAGCGAGCGGACCCGCGACCCAGAGAGCGCGCTGAGCGAGCCACGCGAATACGAACGGGGCCACGGTGAGACCCAGCCCGGCAACCATGTGGAGTGCGGTGATGGCGGGGTAGAGGGTGCGCGGAAACAGGAGTGCGACCGCGCCGTTGAGCGGCCCACCCCCGAACCCGAACCCGAACCCGAACGCGGCGGTGGCGCACATCACGGTCAGCAGCGCAGTTTCCGAGGGCACGAAGGCGCTCACCGCGAGCAAGGCGTGAGCCAGTGCGAAGCAGGCCAGCGCAACGAGATACATCGTGCGCAAGCTGAGTCGGCCCGCGAGCGCTCCCCCGCCGAGAGCACCGGCGATCGCAGCAAACAACTGCGGGAGGTAGATCGCGCCGTACTGCGTGTCCGAGAAGCCGTGAGTCTCGCGCAGGAACGTGCTGCTGGCCGGGAAGCTCACCAGCGTGAGCCCGACGACCAGCGCGCCGCCGTAGACCGCGATCGCGGCGAGCCATCGTGAGCCGCTCGCGGCGTCGCGATCACTTCCGGGCACGCGGACCGCGGCACTCATCTCACGAGCTGACATGCGCTCTCCGCCGCTTGCTTCGTCCGCCGTGCCCGCTCAGAAGAGCTTCCGGATCGAGACTGTCCACTCGCGTGGGCGCGCGTAGATCGCCTCGGAGTAGCCGAAGGTGTCGATCTCGTCGTTTCCCGTGACGATGTAGATCTCGTCCGTGAGGTTGCGGCCGGCCAGCACGAACTCCCATCCGCCGGACGGAGAGCCCCACGTGAGGCTGGCATTGATCAGGCTGAGCGCGTCCTGCGCGATCGACTCGTCGTTCGCCCAGTTGTTGAAGACCTTGTCGCGCCACGACCAGTCGACCCGCAACGTGAGATCACCCGAGTTCCCGAGCGCCGCGGTGTACGCCGCCGACGCATCGAAGGACCATTCGGGGGAATTGATGAACCGGTTGCCGATCTGGACGCGGTCGGCCGCCGGGTCGATGTCCGACCCGAGCGCGGTGATTTCCGTGTCGAGATAACCGACTCCCGCCTCGAGCGTCAGCGCCTGCCCGGGCCGCGCGACCAGTTCCAGCTCGGCGCCGCGAACTTCACCTTCACCGGCGTTCCCCACACCCGGGGCGACCGCATCGACGACGCGCACCTGCACGTCTTCGTAGTCGCTGAAGAAGACCGCGCCATTGAGGCGAACGGTGCGATTGCCGTTCTCCCATTTCCATCCGGCTTCGTACTGCGTCAGCCGCTCCGGCGCAAACGAGGCCGGACGGCCATCGGGACCCCGCGGCGGAAACACGCGCTGGTCGAATCCGCCGCCCTTGAAACCCTCCGCGTAGGACAGGTAGGTCATCAGATCGTCGGTCCATTGATAGCTGAGCGCCGCCGACAGGCTCGTGTCCGTGTCGCTGCGCTCGAACTCGCGCATCGGCAGAATGCGCTCGCCGTCGGCAAAGGGCAGGCCGCCGAAGACCGGGACCGTGAACTCGTTGTAGATGACCTGCTGGTCGGGCGTGAAGCGCTTGGTCTCGTCGGTGTAGCGTGCGCCGAGACTGAGGGAGAGCGGATCGCTGATGCGCATCGTTCCCTGGCCGAAGGCGGCCCATCCGTCGTTGTCGATCGCGCCGCCGCTCTTGATCGTCAGCACGGGAATCAGGACGTCGTTGCGATTGGAGCCTTCCTCGCGCAGGTAGAAGAGGCCCGCAAGCCAGGAGAAGCGCTCGTCTGAGGTCTGCCCCAGCACCTGCAGCTCCTCGCTGAACTGCTGGTGATCCATCAGGTCGATGGTGTTGACGATGTCGAACGGCGAGTTGTCGGAATCGCGCCCGAACTGCGTGTCGAACTCCCGGTAGCCGCTGATGGACTTGAGCGTCACGTCGCCGAGATCGAATTCGAGCGTCAGCGCCGTGCCCCACAGGTCGAGATCCGATTTCACCGCGTCTTCGGGGCCCTGGTTCGTGGCGAAGGGCCCGCCGGCGAGGAATCGCGAGTCGTAGCCGGGGACGCCCAGGAAGGCGGCCACCGCGGCAAACGGACCGAAGCTCGGCACGGGTGCCTGCGGATTGAAAGCGAGAATTTTCTGCGCTCGGCCGTTCTCGCGGCGCCGCGTCCCGTCCGCCGCGAACAACGCGGAGAAGGCGCCCTCGGGATCGAACTCCAGAACCAGTCGGCCGACCGCAGCATCCGTGTCGCTCAGCTCCGAACCGCCTCCGAGATTGCTCACGTAACCGTCCTGGTTCAAGCGGGCCACCGTGGCGCGAATCCCCACTGCATCGGAGAGCGGTCCGCTGAAAGAAGCACGGGCATCCAGCCGGCTGTCCGTGCCGGTTCGCAGCTCGACGTAGCCGTCGGGCTCGGCGGACGGCCTCCTGGAAATCACGTTCACGGCTCCGCCGATCGTATTCTTGCCGAAGACCGTGCCTTGCGGCCCGCGCAGCACCTCGACGCGTTCGACGTCGAGCATGTCGAGGACGGCGCCGACGGAACGTGCGATGTACACGCCGTCCAGATAGACGCCGACGCCGGGCTCGCTCACCAGCGTGAAATCGAACTGGCCGACGCCGCGAATGTACACCGAGGACGCGGCGGTGCTGCCCGATATGGGTGTCGTGGGCTCGAAGCTGAAGTTCGGCGTGGAGTCCGAGAGCTGGGAGATGTTGTCGATCTGTCGCGCCGCGAGATCGCTGCCCGTGAACGCGCTGATCGATACGGGCGTCTTCTGCAGATTCTCCTCGCGCTTGCGTGCCGTCACCAGGACTTCGCCCAGCGTCGCGCCCGCCTCGGCCGCCTCGGTTTGAGCGGGCACCTGCGGGGCACCCTGTTGAGCGTGCGCTGCCGATGCGACGGCGATCGTGAGAATCACTGGCCCGAGCGCGCGGCGATGAGCTGACACATTCATGAGTCTGGTCCCTCGCGGATCTCGCGTGGCTGGCCTGAGCACGGAGCCGGGCATCGGCAGGATGCCCGCAACCTGAGGGGAATCATGCTGAGCGGGCCGTCAGGGGAAAATCCCCGGGCCGCAGGGGCTATCCTGCTACCGCAGCAATAGCTTGGGCAGGTTTCCGGCGGTGGGACGAGTGCGCGCCGCGCCGCTCGGGTGGGTTGCTCTGGACGCGCGCGTCGTCGATCCGCCTCCGGCCGGAGGTCACCTATGCGCCTTGAGCGTCTCGGAGGGCTTTTCCCCGAAACGACTGGAGTAGTCGCGCGAGAAGTGCCCCAGGTGGAAGAACCCCCAGCGGCACGCAATCGAGGCCACCGTGTCGTGGTGCCCGGGTTGCATGAGATCGGCGCGCGCACACTGCAGGCGCAGCGCCCGGTAGTGGGCGATCGGCGAGAGGCCGATGTACTTGCGGTACGCGGCAAACAACGTTCTCTCGGGGACACCGGCGGCGGCGGAAATGCTCTCCACGTCGATGTCGTTGGCGAGGTTCGCGCGGATGAAAGCCTCAGCCCGGCGCACGTATCCGGGGCTGATACGCCGGCACCTGGCCTCGAGCGCCTCGCTGTAGTTGTGCGATTGCGCCGACAGCAGGCCAGTGGCGATCGTGCGCTCCATCTGCCTGCACCACATCGGGACGTGGCGGACGGCGTCAGCGTGATCCAGCTCGAACACCAGGTAGCTGACGAGCTCGCGCAGGCTCGCGCCGGCGCCTGACGAACAATCGAGCTCCGGCTCGAATCGCAGCGGCTCGGTCAGCTTGCACTCGAGCGCGTCGCTCAGGTAGCGCTCGAAGGCGCTGCGATGGAACTTGATCGTGATGAGCTGGCAATCCGCGGACCAGCGCGCGCGCACGCCGTAGCCCGGCGAGATGATGCAGCAACGCCGGGCGGTGCAGGCGAACTCGCGCGCCGCGACCTGGTAGATCGCGCGGCCGGCGAGCGGGAAGTCGATCAGGAAGAAATCCGGCAGCTCACTCGCGGCGACCGTGATGTCTGCGCCGTAGGTCAGGTAGTTGACCGATGCGGATTGCAGCTCGACCTGGTGATGGCGAGCTGCGAGCTTGGGGTTGCGTTCCGTGGCCCAGATTCCGTGCCGGCAATACGCCTGCGTCATCGCCTCGCGCACGAATTCGAGACTGTCGGTGGAGAAGCGGGCGAACTTCGACAGAGGTAGTGCGGTGGCGGTGGTGCTCATTGCCGGACCCTTTCGCCTGATGCCGACCGAAGCGTCAGCTCGAGCGACGAGTCGATACTAGCGGGCCGCGGTGCGTTTGAATATCGCGACGTCGCCGGCTCGTCGCTTGCAACCGCATCATGTTGCTGTTGCGCCAGAGCCACGGCGACTTGACGTGTCCTCACGAGGGGATCAGGTCCGTGGAGCATGGCCGGCCGAAGCCTCGAAGTCCGCCGGCCTCGCCTCGCCCACTGCCGCGCAGAGTTGCGAGATGAACGTGCTCACGCCTTCGCACAGCGCGGTACGAGAGCGCGCGCCAGCCGCGACCCACCGTTCCATGTGGTCGACGAGCGCGCTCCCGACGATCACGCCGTCGGCGATTCGGGCGACCGCCGCGGCCGATTCCGGATTCCTGATGCCGAAGCCGACGCCGACCGGCAGCCGCGTGTGCATTCGGCAGCGGGCGACTTCGCGCGCGATGGTGGCAATCGGGACGGGCGGGCCTCCGCTCGGTCCCAGCACGGGAATGCAATAGAGAAATCCGCCGACGCCGGGTGCGCTGACGGCGTAGTCGGGGGGTTCGAGGTTCGGCGCGTACAGCGGGATCATTCCCAGGCCGTTGTCTGCCAGAGCGGGCAGCAACTCCTCGGCGGCTTCGTGAATCGGCAGATCCGCCAGGATCACGGCATCGACGCCCGCGGCCGCGGCCGCACGCGCGAATCGCTGCGGCCCATAGGCGAAGACGGGGTTGTAGTACCCCATCAGGACGATGGGCAGATCGCTCACGCGGCTCCGGAAGCGCTCCACCATCGTCAGCGTGCCGGCGAGAGAGGCCCCTGCAGCGAGCGCCCGGCGGTGGGCGCGTTGGATCGCAGTGCCATCCAGAACGGGATCGGAGAACGGAAAGCCCAACTCCAGCGCATCGATACCCGCGGCCGCTGCCGCGAACAGAATGGCCAGCGACTCCTCGGGCCCTGGATCGCCGACGGTGAAGTATCCGATCAGCGCGGCACGCTGCTTCGCGCGTCGCCGTTCGAAAAGAGCGGCGAGCCGGTTCACGCGGTGACCTGCCGACGTGCCGGGTGCGACGGGCGCTGGCCATCCATGTCACCGTCGCAGCTACCCACGATCGGAATCACGATCAGGCAATCCGCCGGCAGCAACCGGGCCATCTGCGCCCCCGCTGCCAGCGCATGACACGTTTCGAGCGAGGGCCGCAGGTTCTCTTCCTCGCAGGCGACATGCAGTGCCTCGATGGCCTGGTGATCGCGGACGACCCATGTCTCCAGTCGGCCGCGCTGACGCCACCACGCGAGCTCCGGCGCGGCTCCGGGATACATGAGGCTGGAAGCGACCGATCGGGTCGGCAGTATCTGTCCGCCTTCGTCCTGGAGCACGCTGGTCTTTGCTCCGTGCAGGACTCCCGGGCGGCCCAACGTCAGCGGCGCGGCATGGTGGCCCGGCATGAGCGACGTGCCACCGCCTTCCACGGCAATGAGACGCACTGAGGGGTCGTCGACGAACGCCGAGAACAATCCGAGGGCGACACCGCCCGTCGCAGCGACGATCGCTTGGGGCAGCCTGTCCCCGCGCTCGAGCAGTTGCGCTCGAACCTCCCGACCGATCACGGCCTGAAAGTCGCGAACGATCAGAGGATAGGGGTGGGGCCCGATGGGAGCGCCCGCAACATAGGAAGTCGTTTCACTGTTCGCCACCCAGTACTGCCAAGCGGCGCTCATCGCTTCGTGCAACGTGCCTCCGCCGTCAACGGCGTGCACGGTTGCCTGGTACGCGTGCATGCGGCTCACCAGTGTCGTCCGCCGCCGCGTCTCTGCCTGCGTCATGAAGACGGTACATCGCAATCCCAGGCTCTGGGCCATCTCCGCCAGAGCCAACGCGGTGTCCCCCGAGCCAGCATCCGCAACGACGTGCCGATAGCCCATGCGCCGAGCGAGCAGGCTCTGGCCTACGACCGCATTGATGAACGTACCGCCCGAGGGGTCTTGATCCTCTCGCTTGAAGTGAATCGTGGCGCCACCGAGCCTGCGCGTCATTCCGCCAGCGACCTCGAGCGGCGTGGGACGTTCGACGGAGCGGCCGAGCAGCCGTTGCAGCTCGACATCGAAGGACGAGTCGCGAGTCGCCTCCAGATACGCGGCCTCCAGGCGCCGCAGGACAGGTAGCAGGGACGGCGGCACGTACTGTCCACCGAATGGACCGAAGCGGCCGCGACGATCCGGCGGAACCGCAGCAGGTGGGTGCATCGATCCTGCCGGGCTAGACGCGCTGCGCGAGCTCGCGGGCAAAGTGGGTGGCCTCATCGAAGAGATGCCGTCGCTGCTCGCAGTGCACGGCCCTGGATGCACGCGGCGCGACCGATCGGCTCCATTCCACCATCGTCGGCCGGACACCGAGCCGGGCGGCCGCGATGCTGAACGCACCGAAGGCAGTGGCGGCAGCAGGTATGTGCGTTACGACGATGCTTCGCCCGGTAATGTCCGCGATCAGTTGCGGCCAGATGGCATTGGCGGCGCCGCCGCCGATCAGCCGGATTTCCTCACCGCCGACGCCGAGGGCATCCATGTTCGCCCGCAGAGCCAGGGCCACGCCTTCGAGCACTGAGTAGAAGAGTTCCACGGGCCCATGGCTGCGGTCGATGCGAAGAAACGCACCCCGGACCTTCGGGTCGTGAAACGGGCAGCGCTCGCCCTTGAGATACGGGAGAAAGAGCACGTCCGGCGGAGACTCATCGATCGCATGGAGCCGCTGTTCCAGATCGGCGAAATTCCCGTTGCAGACCTCGCGAAACCAGGCGGCGCTGTCGCCGCCGGAAAGCATCGCGCCGACGCGGATCGCCAGTCGTGGCGCGGGGTGGGCCAGCGTGTACAGATCATGGGGCAGCGTGAGCGTCTCGACTTCCCGAACGAGCGCAACCCACGCCGAAGTGCCGAGATAGACGTAAGCCTGGCCCGGACGGGACACGCCAGCTCCGACGGTCGCCGCTCCGGCGTCGCCGCAGCCGTTGATCACCGGCACGCCTTCCGTGACGCCGAGCTCCTTGGCCGCGTCTCGCCGTACTCTCCCGACTTCAGCGTCCGCTGCTTCGATCCGCGGCAGCCGCTCTAGCGGAAGGCCGACTGCATCCGCAAGCGCGCGCACCCAGTGCCGCTGCCGCAAGTTCATCAGGCCCACAGTGGTCGCGGCCGTGGGATCCGTCACGTGCGCGCCGGTCATTCTGTGGATGAGGTAGTCCTT
>Ga0184615_10001416_pt1 | contig 13079 bp, 15 predicted proteins | sample PLM4_65_coex_FD_133134 | JGI IMG/M metagenome (GOLD analysis project Ga0184615, IMG submission 133134) | Groundwater sediment microbial communities from an aquifer in East River, Colorado, USA - PLM4_65_coex | ecosystem: Environmental > Terrestrial > Soil > Riparian zone | place: USA: East... | reverse complement strand
CGTCATCAAGACGCCGCCGACGAGTCCGATCGCGGGAATGAGTCGCGGCACGAGGCTGGATCGGTACATCAGGTACCCGAGCAGGAGGGCATTCATCGCGGGCATGAGGGTCCCGCCGATCAGGAACGCCGCGTTGTACGTCCCGACGAACGAGGCGCCACTGGTGAGAAGCGCGGTCGAGTCGGCGCCGGCCGCGGCGCCCACCTGGTGCAGGGACGCGAGCGAAAGAAGGCTCACGACACCCGTGAGGAGCATCGCGCCCTCGATGACGCGCGAGGTGACGAATCCGAGCGCGAACGTCTCGTTCTGGCGCCTGACGACCGGGTACAGCGTGATGGCGGTGCCGATGCCGGCGAGCGCGACGATCACCTCGATGAGGGCGCCCCAGCGCAGGCCGGTGTCGCCGCCGGAGCTCAGGATGTAGGCCGGGTCCTTGAGCACCGGCGTGTACAGGGTCAGCGTCCCGATCGCGATGAAGGTGAGCAGATAGAGCGCGCCCGCGACGAGCGCGACCTTCCGATCCGCGTCCATCGAGGGTCGTTTCGTTGTCGCGGTTCGAACGGCGGTTGTCATGTCGGTTTCCCTTTCGTGCGTTCGTATTGGGCTATCGAGGCTCGGTGCCTGGCGTCCCGGTCGGGTCGGCGTCGACGTGCGTCACCGAGAGCAGTGGTAGTCCGGTGTCGCGCACCTTCTGGAGCAGGCCATGGAGCGCCGCCTGATCGGGTACGCCGCCACGGATGACGGTGACGCCCTCGCTCTCGTGGCTGAGGCTCAGGCCGTCAAACCAGGCAGCCCATCGGCCATCCAGGTGTCCCTTGAGGCGAATCTCGTAGCGGCCGTCCTCGTGACGGTCACCGTCGATGCGTGTCGTTCCGCTCATCTGCTCCCTTCCGCCGGTCCTGCGATCTGTCTGCCGGCGTGGTCCCGAGCATCGGAGCGGACGTGGGGAGCGAGCATCCCCACATGTGGGGATTCGAGGTGATGAATCTTCGATCGAGCCGCGAGGCGACTTGCGGCGGCCGACCGGGCTTCGCGCCTCGGCTACGGTCGGTTGCGGGCTCGCGACAGGAGGTCGAGTTCCTCGGCCCGGGTCACGGCGGCCCGACGATTGTTCACGCCGAGCTTGGCGTAGATGGCCTTGGTGTGACTCCGCACCGTGCTCAGCGACACCACGAGTTCGCGGGCGATTTCCGGCCCGGCCAGATCGGTCCCAAGCAGCCGCAGCACGTCAAGCTCACGGTCGCTCAGCGGCTCGATGAGCGCCTCCTTGTTCCCGGCGTTGTCCTCGGGGCGGACAGCGGCCGTCAGAAGGCGGCGAACGTAGTCCGGGGCGATTCCCCGGTTCGCGGCGTCCTGCAGCAGGGCCGCCATGGGTGGGCCCTCATCGAGGAAGACGCGAACATAGCCTTCCGGTTCGCCGAGCGCCAGGGCACGTCCGAGGGCGGCAAGAGCGGCAGGCATGTCGCCTCGCACCTGGTGGGCAAGCGCCAGCAGGACAAGGATTTCGATGACATTGCCCGTCCGCTGACCGTCCTCCGCTGCTCGCAGCAGGCGGCCCAGTAGCGCGAAGGCGTCACGGGCAGACCCGTCCGAAGGGTCCAGCGTGGCTTGGGCCAGGAGCACCCTCGCAAGCGTGACGTGCTCGAACTCGCGCAGATACGTCAGGTCGTCGTGAGGCGACAGGTCTCGCGCCCGAGCCCACGCATTCGCTTCGGCCAACCGCCCCTGCCTGAGCAGGATTCGTCCCTCTTGCGCCGGCAAGGGACGGACGTCCGGGATGAAGTCCGGCATGTACAGGCGCTGTGCCTCGTGGATTGCATCGAGCGCGCCATCGAGGTCCCCTTCAGCCTGCCGGATGCGGGCCGTCACGACATGCAGCCGATAGCGGTTCTGCGGGTAGCCCATGTGCTCGCCCAGGTCCTTGCTCGCCTGGAGATGCCGTGTGGCGGCCTGGAGGTCGCCCTGCTCACGGGCGAGGTCGCTCAGTCCCACGTACATGTCCGCCGTGGCCCGCAGGACTGGCTCGCCATGCTTTGCCGACAGTTGCAATGCCTGCTCGTACGTCCGGATCGCGTCACGCAGCCGTCCCTGGGTGATCCGGATGTCCGCCAGGGCGATCGCACCACCGAGCGCATCAGAGAGGCTGCCAGACCGCTGCACCCGCGCCATCCCAGCGCCGTAGATTCGATGCGCGGTCTCGAGGTCCCCGCTCGCCCATGTGGCCAATCCCAAGAGCGCCTCTGCTGCCCCGCGGAGGAGATCGTCGTCCTCGGGAGCCAGATTCAGTGCCTCGCGAGCGTGCCGGACGGTCGTCGCGACGTCGCCTCGGATCTGGGCAAGCACGGCTCGGTAGACCGCGATCAGCGCAGCCAGGAGGCTGAACTCGCGCCGGTCTACGACAACCATCTCCGGCCGCCCGGCTCCGGCTTCATCTGGCACACCGTGGGGCGCCGTGAGCCAGCGCTCGCCGTCTCCCAGACGGCGCTCGACGTCCTCGAGCTCGCCGATGGACAACAGCGCCCAGGCGTAGGCGACGCTCAGGACCGGTCTTCGCCCGATGACCTCATCCGGTAGCGCCCTAAGCCACCGGAGCGCCGTCACCTCCTGATGACCCTGCCGCAGCGCCGGCACCGCCAACTCAATCAGGCTGGCGGCTCGGTCGAAGTCTTCGCCCGCCAGCGCGTGCCGGATTGCCTCGGAGCGGTCACCGTTGTGCTCGTACCAGTCGCTGGCACGACGGTGCAGGTCGGGCACCCACGCTGGCTGCTCATCGAAGAGGCGCGTGCGCAGCACGTCGGCAAAGAGCTGGTGGTAGCGATACCAGCGCCGGCGGTCATCAAGCGAGACGAGGAAGAGGTTCCCGCGATCGAGCGCCTCCAGCATCGCCGTGCCGCCCTCGTGACCAGTAACGGCATCGCAGAGAGGGCCAGTCAGCCGACCCAGGATCGAGGTCTGCAGTAGGAACTGGCGGACATGTTCGGGTTGACGGTGCAAGACCTCGTCGGCCAGGTAGTCAACGATGTACCGATCGTCGCCGGCAAACCCGGCGATGAAGTCGGCGGGATCGTCGCGGCCTTGGATCGAGAGCGCGGCCAGTTGCAGGGCAGCGATCCAGCCCTCCGTCCGACCCTCCAGCGCCACGACATCCCGCCCCGTCAACTCCAGCTTCATCACCCCGTTCAGGTACGCGGCGGCCTCCTCGGGCGTAAAGCGCAGATCCGCGGCGCGGATCTCGATGAGCTCGCCACGCCCGCGCCAGCGACCGAGCGGCAATGCCGGGTCGGCGCGGGTGGTGACCAGCAGGTGCAGCTGTGGCGGCAGGTGCTCAATGAGGTATGCCATCCCGTCCTGGATGTCGCTCGCATCCACGACGTGGTAGTCGTCGAGCACCAGCACGATGTCGCGCGGCAGCCCGCTGAGGTCGTTGAGCAACGTGGCAAGGACCGATGTGATCGGCGTTTGGGGCGACCCCAGCAGGGAGATCGCAGTCGCGCCTACCTCGGGCACCACCGTCTGCAGCGCGGCGATCACGTACGGCCAGAAGGATGCGGCCCGATTGTCGCTAGGGTCGAGCGAGAGCCACGCCGCGCGCCGTTCGTGCAAGGGAGTCGCGGCCAGCCACTCGGCCACCAGCGTCGTCTTGCCGAAGCCGGCGGGCGCGGAGACCAGGGTCAGCTTCGACTCGCCCCTGCGGCTCAGGCGCTCGCTCAGTCTCGGACGTGTCACTAGACCGCGTCGCAGCCTGGGGATGTAGAGCTTGGTCTCGAGCATCGGGCTTGGTATGACCATCTGACCCCCCACGATACGGGTGACGGGCGTCAACCGGTAGGTCTTCGCAGCGACCGCCAGGCCAAGGAGCTGAACTCCGGTCTGGAGCGCGCAGTCGAGCGCAACGCGCGACCGGCAGCTGACCAGGCGTAGCCCATGCCCGAGTTCCCGAGACGGTGCGACGAGGCGACTACCGACGTAACCGTTGGTGCCGGGGACTTGGCACCCGAGGCGAATGGACCCCACCGGCCCCGCCACTCACGCTCATCGCGATGTCGAAGGGCGTGCAAATCGAGCGTCACCAGCGTCAGTGGCGACAAAGTCGGGCCGGGCGAGCAATGAAGCCATGCACGGTCTGCGGTGCTGTTACGAGTCGCCCTGGCAGTCGCCGGACTACGGTGAAGCACTAAGTAGAACATCTGTTCTGGCGCCCGACAGGATTCGAGCGTGCCATACCAATCGATCCGCGCGGGTCGACCCATCGAGACCCCGCGTATGACGGCTCGTCGGTGGCCGGACGTTCGACCGACGAAATCCGCCTCGGCTCTCGGAGGTGTTCCCTCGTTGTTATCGCGCCGACGATAAGGCTGATAGTTGCGTCCGACGACGCACCGGGGCAGGACTCGTCCGAGCCGCTCCTCGGGACCGGGACTGGACCCTTATCCGGACCCTTATGGATCCTGTTTCATGTGTCTCATGCGTCTCTTGAGGGTACCCGGTGAACGCGGCTGAGACGCATGAGACGTTTCACTCGGAATCCGGTATGCGGTACCAGCTCCAAACCACAACATCTTGTGGTTCGCTGATGACCGAGACACTATATGTTGTGGTGCTCACCAAACCGCACGACAATGAGCCCTTGTGCGGTACCGACCCATAGCCGCCGCGCGGGGTCGGGGCCATCGAGATCGAGACCGATCACGGACTCCGCCTGGGCGTCTGGTTCATTCCTGCGGCGCGAGAGGAACTGAACTGCCTCACCTACGCGGCGTTGTGCGCCCCCAGCGATACGCAGTCGCCGCGCCGAGGACACCAAAGAGGAGGATCCAGACGAGCGACAGGACCTCCTCTACGGGGTTCGTGATGTTCAGCACGGTGATGGTTCCGAAGGCGACCAGCCACGCGGCCCCGGCGACGTTCGACCAGGTCACCAGGCCAGGAGATGGACGGAACAAGAAGGCCAGACCCAGCACGACCGCGGCAACGGCACCGATGATGAACGCCCCCAAAGTCATCGGGTCGACGATGAAGAATGCGATGCCGGCGGTGCTGACGCCGGCGATCAGCCACAGCGCCCCAGCAGTCCGTGATCGACTCAGGGTCCCTCCGCGCGGCCGGGAACTCATCGGAGGTTCCGACGCCCCGCCAGTGCCAGCGCCGCCCGTATCGGCACGCCGACCAGGAGCAGCGGCAGTTCGAAGGCGGCACCGAGGGCGAGGGCCGGAAGGGTCGTGGCAAGCCCCAGCCTGAGGCCTCGACGGCGACCCTGCCACAGCCAGATACCGGCGATCACGTCGAGGGCGCAGACGCCGACGAGTACCCAACCGAGCGCGGTGAACTCGTCGGGGCTCAGGTGTTCGACCGGTCGTCCGGCCATGTACCTCCATCCAAACGGCGACATCGGCAACTCGCCGTGGCGGGCGAGATGGCTGAGCACGACTGGCACGGAGGCGCCAAATGCCACGCCCAGGAAGACGTGCATGCCCGCCGCGACGCGGACGGCTCGCGAGCCGCGATCCCTTGCGTGCATGGAGCCGGATCCTTCCAGTTGACCCACCTCTACATGTAGCCGGCGACGGCCATCGTCAGGCCGGCTGCCGCCCGCATGACCGGTGAGGGCTGCCCGTTGACGCCGCATCGGGGTCCCGTCACGCCCTGCCTTCAGGTAACACCGTGGGCGATCGCAGTGGTTGCCGGTCGAGTCCCTTCTCCAGGGCCCGGCGAGCGTTGGCGACAACGCCGCGCTCGGCGCGTCGCATCACGCGGATGAACACCGGGAAGGCCAGCCGAAACCAACCGTGAGGCGTCCACTCGCCATGCGACGTCATGCGCGTGCCGCCGGTCGGGGTTCCCTGGAGCGTGATCGTGAGCACCAGGCTCACGGGGCCGCCGTTCTCGTACCGCCAGGCGCGGGGCCGCTCGAACAGGGTGCACTCGGCTTCGATGGCCGGGCCTTGCTTCCACTTCGCCCGAAACCGTGTCCCCACGGCCACTGCCCCGTCGGTGAGTTTCTCCACCGATACGCAATCCGGATTCCACTGAAGCTCATTCCGGAGGTCGGACAGGTAGTCGAAGACTGCCTCGGGCGGCCGGGCGATGTCGACAGTGTTATCGATGACAGCAGTCATGGCACCTATCCACTTATGTGACCCGTCACTAGAGGTTCCTCTAGTGAGTGCTGGAGTATGCTGCCGGCCATGAACGCCGTCAAGGCCTCACCTCTTCCATCGGACGCTCCGGGCTCTACCCGACGCGAACGGGCGCAAGCGACACGTCGTCGGATCATCGAGGCCGCCTTGATCCGCTTCCAGGGTCCGGGCTACGCGGCCACGACGATGGAAACGATCGCCGCAGACGCTGGCGTTGCCGTGCAGACTGTCTACTTCGCCTTTCACACCAAGGCCGAGCTGCTCCTCGCGGCCCTGAAGGTGGCTGGAGGCGAGCACGGCGGCCCCGAAGAGCCGATCGAGCGCGCCTGGTTCGGTCAGGTTATGGCCGCGACGTCCGGCACACGGCGTCTCGCGCTCATCGTCGAGTTCGGCAACGAAATCTACCGGCGCGTGAGCCCACTGATGCCGGCCGTCCGCGCGGCAGCGTCGGTGGATCCTGGCGTCGACGACGCGTGGCAGGCACTCGAACGCCGTCGCCGAGACGGGATGCGCCAGGTCATCGAGATGTTCGCGCGCCGCGGCGAGCTCCGCTCCGGACTCGATCCTTCGTTGGCGCTCGACTTGCTGTTCGGCGTGCACCGCTGGGAAACCTACCAGGCCTTCACGCAGGAATGCGGGTGGCCGATCGAGCGGTACAAGGCATGGCAGTTTGCGACACTCGCGCCGCAGCTCTTGCCACCTGAGACCGGGACGGCCGCCTATGACGAAACCTCCTCGGACGTGGCGGACTTGTCGTTCACGGAAGAGCTGGCGATGTTCGGCTGATACGCCGCTGCGCGTGCTCGGGACGGATCCCCGAGCATCCCGGCAACGTCGAACCTCAGTAACCGTCAAGCGAATTCAGGGCCCCGATCTGAATCCGGTGCCTCGAGGCTAGACCTTGGTGTCGCTCCGCGACGACGACAGGGGGCTCGTCGGTGGCACGGGCGTTCGACCTACGAGCTCCCCCTCGGCTTCGCGGAGGTGTTCCCACCTTGTTATTGCGCCGACGATAGGCTGAGGTTTCGTCGGAGAAGGCACCGGCGCACGACTCTTCCGAGCCCCTCCTCCGGACCGGAACTGGACCCTTATCCGGACCCTTATAGATCCTGTTTCATGTGTCTCATGCGTCTCTTGGGGGTACCCGCTGAACGCGGCTGAGACACATGAGACGATTCACCGGGAGTCCGGTATGCGGTACCAAGCCCGAGTCCGTAGCTGTGTCAGGTGCGCCCACCGCGGCCGGCGCGACGAGGGTAAGCACCGCCCCAAGCGTGTCCGCGGCCGCGATGCGGCGGTCCGCTGTGTACCAGACCCTCTCGAAACCCTTGCCACCCAGGATGAGCAGGTCCATTCCGTTTCCGGTGACCCGCCATAGCGCCGTGTTCCAGGTCGACGGTCCTTCGGGAGCCTCGAGAGCTCCGGTGGTCATCACCACGTCGTCGCCGATCGTCAGTCCGAGAAGTCCGAAGCCGTCACACGCGTTCGAGTAGATGTCGATCGTCCCGCCAGGCTGGAGTCGACGGCTATCCCGATTCGCGTAGACCCTGTCAACGGCCATCTTGACGAAGGTGAGGCGGGCCTTGCCCTCGACATGGATGGCCGCGATGGTCGCCCGAAACGCATACCCAGTTGCGTCGTAAGCGTGATCCGGCATCACCGGACGGCAATACTCTCCCGTCACCGGCCCTGGCCTGCCGAGGAGACCGACGAGTGCGAGGGCAGCGAGGACAAACGCGATCGCCGCGCGACGCTGCATCCCAGGCCGTCCGAATCCCCGCCGTCGAGAGGAAGACGCCTGCCCTGCCGGCTGGGCACGCGGCGCCAACCCCTGCGGGGTGGTCACGGCGCGTGTCGCCGACGCCGGTCGACCGCGCCAGCCCACGCGAGCACGAAGAGCCCGATCTGGATGGGTAGCAAGGGGAGTGAAGGGTGGACAACGTCGCTGGTCGATGTGTCTGGTGCCCTGGGCGCGACCGATTTGACTCGATCGATGAAGCTCGCAAACGAGCTTCCCTCGAGCGGCACGAGGAACGGGGCATTGAGCGTCTCCGGCACGTGGACGACCCCACCCCGATCGACCACCGTGCCGGCGAGGATCACGAGGTGCCAGAACTCCGACTCGCGCTCGACCTCCGCGTGGCTTGCCTGGGGGTTCGCCATCCTCGCTGCGACTCCGCCGTTGCGGAGGAAGAACACGGCGCGCTCCGCAGGGATCTCGCGGCCAAGCTCGGGAAGGGTTCGCCTGCCAGAAGCCGAAGTACTCGACCGTGAGTCTGTCCTGGACCGCTGATCGCATCCGGCCCGCGAGGACGCGCTCAACCTCGACCGTCGCCGCTGTGTTGCCGCAACTCGAAAATACCCGCCCGGGCTTTGTGGTGATCACACGACCGATGACAACGGCGTCAACGCTCCGCGTCATCTCGGCGAGCGAGGCGAACTGCTCAACCTCTTCGACTTCGGCAGACACTCTACCGGCGGTCAGCGCAAGCGCGACGAGAGCGGCGGTAAGAGCTCGAAGCATCGGTTTCCCCGGCTCCGGTTTCCCGGGTTCGACGCGACCACCCACCATCGTGTTGCAGGTTCGTTCGCGAGGCCACCGGCTGGAGGCGCCGCAAGCAGCGCGCGGCACGACATGACGGCGATCCTCGGCAAGCTCGAGGTCGGAAAGTCGGGTCGAGGCGGCGTTGATGGCTGCAAGGCGGGAATGCGACCGGATGGGACGGAGCCGGAGGCGAACTGAGTCCGCGATTGCAGCACGCTCGGGACGACGCGCCATTCCTCGGGCCCGCCGCGCCAGGCGCAGGCCTCAACCCAGGGCGACGTACCCGGAGAGGATGGCGAGCGCGGCTGTCACCGCGGCGAAGACCGTGCGCTCGAGGCGGCTCTTCGACGCGAGATTACCGAGCGTATTGAGGGCCAGGTAGCCGGTCATGAGCCAGGCAGCCGGCACGAGCAGCCCGGATGCCTGGACCGGCCAGCCGATCACGCCCGCCCTGGCGAGGATCACGAGCGAAGCGCCCACCAGGATGACCGAGGCGACGGCGCTGACGAGCCTGAGCCGGGTCGGGAGGGTGCCGGCGGAGCGCCCGCCGAGGACGTGCGCCCCCAGCGGCGCCCCGAGCGCGAGGGCGACCTGGAATGCCGCCATGCCGGCGAACAGCAGGGCGGTGACGATGGCGGCCAGGTCCGTCACAGGATCAGGCCGATCCCGAGCGCGACCAGCCAGAGCGACCAGGCGACGTAGGCGATCGGGACAATCGTCCCGGCCGGCGCCCAGCCGCGCTCCTCGTTCGGCCCGACGAACTCGAGCGTCCCGACCAGGAGAGCGATCCCGATGGGGATGCCGACGAGCCCAAGCCAACAGGGGAGCAGCGCGGTCGTGATCACGGAGGCGGCCACCAGGAGCGTCCAGACGCCGGTCAGCAGGTAGCCAAGGTGCTCGCCGATGCCGACGCCAAGCAGCCGGTGGAGCGTGGCGAAGACCACCTCGATCGTCCGCCGGGTGGCCGCCGCGTCCGGACCGTCCGCCGCGACGTAGCGCCTGGCGAGCTCCGGCACGGCGAACGGCCAGCGCACGAGGCCGAGGGCCTGCACCAGCGCCGCGGCTGAGCCGACCACGACCGACGCCACGGCGAGCGGCGCCGCAGGACCGAGGACCACCGTTAGCACGGCGACCAGCGGCAGCATCGCCAGCGCGCTGACGAGCAGGGCCTGCCATCGGAGGATCAAGCCGGAGCCACCGGCATGGAAGCGCCGGAGGATCTGGTCGGGCTCCTCGCGCAGGATGTTCGGGTAGTCGAATGCCCGGCCGAGCTCGAAGAAGGCCAGGTTGAAGGCGATCGGCACCGCGATCAACAGGATGGCAGCGGCGATGTCAGCGCTCACGGTCACGTAGCGAGCGCGAAGCAACCACCATCCCGACACCGCCGGCCACCGCCGCGACCAGCCCGACCACGTGCATGAGGCTGCCGGCGAGCACGCCAATCCGGCCGGTATCGGTCAACTGGTCGATGAACGCACCGGACATCACGGCCGCGATGATCGCGCCCAGCCCAAGGACGAGCGGGATGAAGAGCCCGACGTATGGCGTCCAGCGACCGGACCGGAACGCCACGATCGCCGCCGTCGCGAGCAGGGCGATCGGCCCGGCAAGGCTCGGGTAGAGGGTCGATCCCGCGGCGATCTGCAGCAGCATGCCGGCCGCGGTCAGGACGAGGCCGGCAGCGTTCAGCTTGGTCGCTCCCGACAGCCGTTTGACGGAATCCAGTGAGAACGAGCTCGTCTGGGACGCCACGGTCAAGACTCCTTCAGGCACGCCGGCCCGGTGGAAGAGGTGCTCAGACCGCGCAGATCCCCGACGGCGGACGCGTGCAGACTGGTAGGGACGAAAGGCCCAGTGCCTCGCTCCGATCAGTGTGCGCCACGCATGGCCGGATTGACAGGGCCTGTTTCGGCGCGACGCTAGGCGAGCCCGCGCGCCGCCCAGGCCAGGGCCGTGAGCACGAACGGGCCGCTCGGCAGGCGGGCGCGGCATTGTTCGCGTAGCTCGACCTGGCGTGGCGCGTCGAGGCCGCCGACGTAGGCACCGGCCGGACCGACACCGCGGGTGAACGGCTCCCACCAGTCCTCGAAGTTCGGGTGCTCGCGTCGGACCGAGAGCGCCGACCCTTCGACAGCCTGCAGGCCGGCAGTCTCGAACAGCGTCACCAGGTGGCCATCGCGGGCCCCGGCAAGCTTCGATTCATCGGTGACGCCAGGATCGAGCTCGCGGGCGACGTCCCAGAAGAGGCCGAGTGGTCCCTGGCCGCCGGCGTGATCCCATACACAGGCGGCGACGACGCCGCCCGGTCGGGTCACCCGTGCCATCTCGGCCAGACCGGCGACCGGATCCGACATGAAATGGACGACGAGCTGGGCGAGGGCGGCATCGAAGGTACGCGCCGGGAACGGAAGGTGCTCGGCCGGCGCGTGACGGACGTCCACGCCGGGATGACGCGCTCGCGCGGCCTCGACGAACGGCTCCGACGGATCGACGGCCGCGACCGCCCGGGCGCCCACGCGCCTGACCAGCTCGGTCGTCAGGGCGCCTGGGCCGCAGCCCACGTCGACCACTCGCTGCCCAGGCCCGATACCGGCGAGATCGGCCAGCTGCGGCGACAGCAGGGTCGAGTACCTGCCCATGAACTGGTCGTAGGCATCGGCGGCGACGTCAAAGCTCACCTTGGCACTCTACCCCGCAGCCCGGGCGTTCGTTTCGGACCGTTCGGCACTGTTGTGTGGACAGATTCGCCCGGATCATGAGAGGCGTGAACCTGTGACCGAGCGGAGCGGAGGGACATGAAGAGCCTCGTGATCTATGCGTCAACCAGTGGCAACACCCGGACCCTGGCCGAGGCCATCGCCGGCGCCCTTCGACCGCGCGGTGAGGTCGAAGTGATCGCGGCCGACGAGGCGCCGAGCACGCTGCCGGCGGCCGACCTGGTGTTCTTCGGTGCGCCGACCGAGGCGCATTCGGTGTCGAAGCCGATGGCCCGGTACCTCGAGCGCCTTACGTCGGGATCGATGCGTGGCGTGGCCGTGGCCTCCTTTGACACCCGGTTCGGCGTGGCGAAGATCCTGTCCGGCTCCGCCGCCGACGGCATCGCCAAGCGGCTTCGCTCGGCCGGTGCGCGCCTCGCCGCGCCGCCTGAGAGCTTCCTGGTGACCAAGAAGCCCGCACTCCAGCCGGGCGAGCTCGCTCGCGCTGCGGCGTGGGCCACGGGCGTCGCCGACTCGATCGTCGCCTGAGTCGCGGCAATGCACGTCCTTGTCGCATACGCCAGCCGCCACGGCGCGACCCGCGAGATCGCCGAGCGGATCGCGGAAACCCTGCTGGTCGCCGGCCTTGACGCCGAGGCCCAGCCGGCCTATTCCATCCGAAGCGTGGCGGACTACGACGCCGTCGTGATCGGCAGCGCCGCGTACATGTTCCACTGGATGAAGGAGGCGACCGACCTCGTCCGTCGGAACCGGGCGCTTCTCGCCGCGAAGCCTGTCTGGCTCTTCAGCAGTGGCCCGCTCGGCAATGAGCCGCTCGACGAGAAGGGTCGGGACCAGAAGGTCGCCGCGGTGCCAAAGGAGATCCCGGAGCTCGTGGAAGCGGTCAAGGCGCGCGACCACCACGTGTTCTTCGGTGTCTACGAGCGGGATCGAAAGCCGATCGGCATTGCCGAGCGGATGATGTCGCTGATGCCGGCCGCCAAGGAGGGGCTTCCCGCTGGCGACTTTCGCGACTGGCCGGAGATCGAGGGATGGGCGAACGGGATCGCCCGCGAGCTGATGAGCGCATCGGTCGCCTGATCGCCATGTCCGGACGAGACGGATCGCCGGCCACCGTCGTCGCGATCAAGGCGGCCCAGACGGCGATCTTCGAGGTCAACCTGTCCGCCATCTGCTGGCTGGTCGTGACCCGCCTCGTCGGCCGACGTGATCGGACGGTGGCGGCCGCCACCGTGGCGGTGGCCATCGAATCTGCCGTGTTCCTCGTCAACGACGGGATCTGCCCCCTCACCCAGCTGACGGAGCGCTTCGGCGCGAGCAGCGGGTCCGTCTCTGACATCTTCCTGCCCGATGCCGTTGCTCGGACCATCCCGATCTGGGCGACGTCCCTCGTGATGGTCGGCGCCGCGCTGCACCTGCGCTCGATCCTGCCCCAGCGTGAGGATCGAGCCTAGGCTCAAGGGACGAGTCGGAGGCGCACCAGTCGGGCCCCGCGTTGGGCCCACCTTCCCCGGTCGGTTTCCGTAGACTCCGTCGATGCGACCAGCCGACCGCCGGAACCTGCTCATCCTGGCCGAGGGCCAATTTGGCGCCCACAGCGCGAAGACCGCCTACGGCGTCATCCGCTACGGCCCCGACCACGTGGTGGCGGTCCTCGATTCGACCCGTGCCGGACGGAGT
>Ga0184615_10001415_pt1 | contig 13080 bp, 11 predicted proteins | sample PLM4_65_coex_FD_133134 | JGI IMG/M metagenome (GOLD analysis project Ga0184615, IMG submission 133134) | Groundwater sediment microbial communities from an aquifer in East River, Colorado, USA - PLM4_65_coex | ecosystem: Environmental > Terrestrial > Soil > Riparian zone | place: USA: East... | reverse complement strand
GCGCCCCCAGCGACCGTCTTGCCCCCGGGACATCAGTCCACCGCCTCTTTTGATTGCCGGGCAGAATTCGCCTCGCCCGTGCCGGTACTTTTTTGCGAATACTCAATATATCAGGGTGCCGCCTTCCCCACTAACGGATTCTTCAGCAGTTCGAAAGTCGGAGCGGTGTGAACCAGCCCGGGTAAATCACGTTTGAAGATTAGTCAACAATCGTCGTCATTTCAGTGACATAGAGGAACCGCCGGCCTTCCGCCGCCAAGCTTGGAGTTGATGACGGATGCAACGAGGCGCAGCATTGATCGGCGTTGAACGGGAGTTCTCGATAGTGGACCAAGCGGGTATGGCAAATTACGGAGAGGTATTCCGCCGGACCCAGCCGCCCGATGATTCTTCGTTGTCAGAACATGAGAACGCGTCCGCCACCGCTTGGGCCGACGATAAGGCATTGTTAACCTTGCGTTAGGCGAATTTTCAACCTTGACGCCTAGCTTCGCCACACCGCCCCACCGGGCGGCGGATGGTCAACAATGCTCCGGCGTTTCCTCTACGACGAAAGCGGCGTAAGCCAGATCGAGTATGGGCTCTATCTCGCCTGTTTCGGCGTGTGGTGCGTGATCGCCCTTGAGACCATGGGCGAGATCCACCGCTAGCCGCTGGTCTGCGCCGCAATCGCTAATTAGAACCCTACGCTGCGGCGGCATATTCGGCCCGCCCAGAATCTTCGCCGAGCAGCCGGGATATTTGCTCCCAGACGCTGGCCAACTCGTCGTTGCCTTGAATGGCGATCGCTGCAGCGATCGTCAGCGCCCGCTCGCGCGCGGCGGGGCCGTATGTAGCGATCAGACTCTCGGCCAATTGCCGCATTGCGGCGACAAACGGCTCGTCCCTCGGCGCCCGGTCTCTCGGCATCCCGGATCCTCCGTTATTGACGCGTCGCGTGCCCTGCATCAGCTGCTGTAACTGAATTTTAGGCATACTGCTCGGTGCGCCAAGCCTCGGCAATTCGACGCGCGGCCTAGGCCGAGAGGCATATGGAGGCCGCGCAGGCGCAACGCCGTCGACGCGCGACACCCCCCGCTCATTGCGCCGGCGCCGCGACAGGCGTCAAGCTGTGGCGGGAAATGGGGAGGACACCATGGCAACGTATCGACCGGAACAGCCATACGGCCCGTCGATGGCTGCCACGGCGGCGCTGAGTACATTGCTCGGTGTCATGATCGGCATGCTCCAGGTCAAAGGCCTGCTCGAGCGCGAGGATGCCGCGGCTATCTTTCGCTCGCCGACTCGATGCTCCCGGCCGAGGCGACACCATTCGGAACCGAGGTGGTTGGCGCTGCGAAGGCCGCGGCGGATAATATCAGCGACGAAAATCTCGGCGTCGCGAAGTGAGCGAGAGGCCCCGCCCATTGCTGAGCGGAGCGCGCATCGGAGCCGACAAAAATCGGGTTAGCGCCCGGGGATTCGGCTCGGCACTCGCTAATCTGCCGGCTCTCTGGCCGTCGCTTGCGCGGAAGCGTTCGACGACCAGAGAACTGAAATGAGCTTAGCGATCCCATTGGTTCCCTTACCACAAAGATAGGTACCGGCGATTTCTCACCTGCTAAACCGGCAGACGGCCGCTAACACTGGCCCAGCTTGCCGTAGAGAAAATGTGAGCATGTATTGCGCCCAGCCGGCCGTCGAATTTTGCTTTGCCGCGGCTTTTCCATCACACTGCGTCCGCACAGCGCGGCCGGCCCCCCGATCGGGCTGCCCGCCAACATCAACAGGAGGATGGCGATGGCCAAAGGTCAGCAACGCGGAACGCGCGAAAAGAAGAAGCCGAAGCAGACGAAAGTGAAGCCCGCCCCGGCCGTGTCGCGGTTCGCCGCGGCGCCGGTCCAGGGCGATGCCGCCGCCGGCAAGAAGAAGTGGTAGGTTGACGCGGAAGGAACGCGTCGCCGCCGCGGTTTGCTTCGACGCGAGAGTAGGCGGCTAGCGCGCCATCAGCGCGCCTTGGTCAGCGTTCCTTTCTCCCGCACGTACAGCTCGGTCTTCACGCCTTCGGGCGGCTTGTCCCCCCGTGCTTAAACCTTCAGCACGATCTTCCCGATATGCGCGCTCGATTCCATGCGCGCATGCGCCTTGGCGGCATCGGCGAGCGGGAAGGTCGAGTCGATCACCGGCTTGATCCTGCCGGCCTCGATCAGCGGCCAAATCCGGCGGCGCAGCGCGTCGGCGACGGCGGCCTTCTCGGCCACCGTGCGCGCGCGCAAGACCGAGCCCACGACGGTCAAACGCTTACGGAGCAGCAGGCCGAGATCGAGTTTCGCATCGCGCCCGCCCAGGAGCGCTATCACCGAGAGCCGGCCCTCGATCGCGAGCGCCGCGATGTTGCGCTCGAAATACGCGCCGCCGACCATGTCGAGGATGACGTCGACGCCTTTGCCCTTGGTCTCCTTTTTCACGATTTCGACGAAATCCTCGCGCTTGTAGTCGATCGCGCGCGCGGCGCCGAGCTTGGCGCAGGCCGCGCATTTCTCGGCCGATCCCGCCGTCGCCAGCACGCGCGCACCCATGGCCGCGGCCATCTGGATCGCCGTGACGCCGATACCGCTCGAGCCGCCATGGACGAGGATGGTCTCGCCCTCTTTCAAGCGCCCGCGATCGAACACGTTCTGCCACACGGTGAAGAACGTCTCGGGCAGCGACGCGGCCTGCACCGCATCGAGCCCTTTGGGCACCGGCAGGCATTGCGCGGCCGGCGCCGCGCAGTATTCGGCATAACCGCCGCCGCTCACCAGCGCGCAGACCTCGTCGCCGACGCGGAGCCCGGCGGCACCCGCACCCAGCGCCACGACGGTTCCCGCGATCTCCAGACCGGGAATGTCGGAGGCGCCCGGCGGCGGTGGGTAGGTGCCCTTCCTCTGCTCCACATCGGGCCGGTTGACGCCCGCCGCCGCGACCTTGACGAGGACCTCGCCGGGCACCGGCGCCGGCACCGGCCGCTCGCCCAGACGCAGGACTTCGGGCCCGCCGGGGGCGGCGATTTCGACGGCTTTCATGCGAGCGGGAAGCGCGGTCATTGTTCGCATAGCTCCTATATCGATTTCGGTCGGCGAGAATTAGTGCGCCGCGGCCGCGTTGTCATTCTGCGATATGGAATGCGCGGGATCGGCCCGAGCGCGGGTCGAATGGCGTGCCGTTGCGCGTTTCCCGGGCGAAATCGTCGCCGCGAGCGGGATTTCGGCCGAGAGGACCGAAAAGCGGCGCCGGTTATGGGCATTAACCTCTCACAAGAACTCAGGTCATACTACAATATTGAGCCCAATATTCTTGAGAACACTTTGGATGCATCGACAAGAAATAGATTAGCTATGGTAAATTACCAATAATCGCCATGCGGAGATTGTCCGTTTTAGGAATCAGATCGAAACACGCGAATCGGTTGCGATTCGAGCGACTCGTAAAGAACATGCCTTTACTGATTTTTTCCGTTGCACGAGCCAGGATGGTTTGCTATGGGGGCAGGCACTCGGGTCACGTCATTTTAGAGCAAAGGGGGCAAGGATGGCCGGATGGCTGCGCCGCCTCGGGCGGCTGAGCATTCGACGTCGCACCTTCGCGGAGTATTTGCCGGATCGTGAGTTCCACTACCGCACGAACGGCAGAATCCGTTATTTCGTTCTCTCCAGCCGCGCCCAGTTCGGGCTGTGCGCGATCTTCGCTGCGGCCGTTTCCTGGTCGATCTTCGCGACGTTCTACTTCGTCAGTTTCGACGGGGTTCTTCAGGAGAAGAACCGCGAGCTCGCCATGGCGCGCAAGAGCGAGCGCGAGCTCATGGGCGAGGTGCTGCGCTTCAACTCGCGCTTTCGTGAACTGACCGAGAATATCGCCAAGAGCCGCGCCGAGCTGCTGAAGGTCGCGGGCCGCGCCGAGGAATGGCCGAAGCCCGGCTCGGGCGCGAACCTGACGCCGGCCGAGCGCCAGAAGATGGCCGAATCGATGGCCGCCTTCCGGGCGCTGTCGCAGAGCTGGCAGGAGCTCAACAACAAGAGCTCGCGGCTCGAGACCGAGTTGAAATCGCTCGCGAGCGAGGTCGAGGTCTCGCTCAGCGAGCAGACCAAGCTCCGCATCGACCGCGACAAGCTCACCACGCAGCTGCGCGAGATGGGCGAGCTGCTCGCCGCCTCGCGCGCCACCAACGACCGCCTGCTCGCCGACATCGAGCAGGGCAAGTTCTTCAAGAAGGAGCGCGACGCGTTCTCGGCGCGCATCCGCACGCTCGACGACGAGGTGCAGGCGATCCGCGGCGCCAACGCCCGCATGCGCCAGCGCACGGAGGCCAAGGCCGAGGAGGAGCGGGGCCTCAGGCGCGAGCGCGATGCGCTTTCGGGCCGCGTGCGCGCGCTCGAAGACGAGCTCACCGCCATGCGCGCCTCGCAGGAGCGCCTGGTCGAGAACCTGTTCGATCGCTCGAAGAAGGGCGTGGCCGAGCTCGAGCGCGTCGTCGCCATGACCGGGCTCGACATCGACCGCATGATCGGCACCAAGGGCCGCGGCGGTCCGTCGACCGAGGTCAAGTACACCGACGACGAGACGCTCAACGAGCGCGTCGCCGATCTGCGCCGGCGCCTCGAGCGCTGGCAGTCGCTGCAGTCGGCGGTCAAGAACCTGCCGCTCGTGGCGCCGCTCAAGGAATACCGCATCACCAGCAGCTATGGCGGGCGGCGCGATCCGTTCACCGGGCGTTGGGCGTCGCATAACGGCATCGACCTGATGCAGCCGGCGGGCACGCCGATCCTGGCGACGGGTCCCGGCACGGTGGCGTTCAACGGCTGGCACGGCGGTTACGGCTGGATGGTCGAGATCGATCACGGCATGGGCGTGCGCACGCGCTACGCGCACATGCAGTCGATCACGGTCGAGAAGGGCGAGAAGGTCGATGCAGGCACCAAAGTCGGCCTGGTGGGATCCTCGGGTCGTAGCAGCGGGCCGCATCTGCATTACGAAATCCTGATCGACGGCAAGGCCGTCGACCCCACCAATTTCCTCACAGCAGGCCGCTATGTTCTCAAGAGATAGGCAGAAAGCCAGCGAATCCATGCCCGCAGATCTTCCCGTCAAGACGGTCGACATCCCCGCGCCCAAGCCGCGGACGTCCAAGACCACCAGCATGCCCTCGATCGTCAGCGAGGGCCTCCACATCGCCGGCAATCTCTTCTCCGACGGGGACGTCCAGGTCGACGGCCGCGTCGAGGGCGACGTGCAGGGGCGCAACATCACGGTCGGCGCCACCGGCACGGTCGTGGGCAAGATCATCGCCGACGAGGCGATGGTCAGCGGCGCCGTCAACGGCGAGATCAGGGCGCGCGCGATCGTGCTGACGCGCACAGCCAAGGTGGCGAGCGACATCACCCAGGAAAGCATCAGCATCGAGGCCGGGGCCGTGTTCGAAGGCACCTGCCGCCGCCCCGGCTCGGGCGGCACCGCCAAGGCTTCCACCAACGGCGCGCACAAGGGTAGCGAGCTCCTGCTGACCACGCCGGCGGAAAAGGTGAAGGTGTAGCTGGGGCCTGGGACCGCGCGCCTCCAGGCGCGCCCCTCTCTTGTCCAAGGAAAGTGCGCGCCTGGAGGCGCGCGGTCCCAAGAGCTACTGCGCCTCCGCGATGATCTCCGCGAACAGCTTGGGGTCTGCGTTGCCGCCCGAGCAGACGATGACGGCGGTCTTTCCCCGCAGCAGGTAGCGGTTCGCCAGGATGGCGGCGAGGGCGACCGCGCCGCCCGGCTCCACCACGAGCTTGAAGTGCACGAACGCCGCCGCCACCGCGCGGCGCACCTCCGCTTCGGTCACGACAAAGCCGCCGGCGAGCAGGCGCCGGTTGAGATCGAACGTGATCTCGCCGGGCGTGGGCGACATCAGCGCGTCGCAGATCGAGGGCGTGCGGGCGTCGACCGCGACGCGCTTCCCCGCTACGAGCGACTGCGCCGTGTCGTCGTAATTCTCGGGCTCGCAGGCGAAGACCTCGGCGCGCGGCAGCTTGTGGCGCAGCGCCAGCGCGCTGCCCGAGATGAGGCCGCCGCCGCCGACCGGCACCAGCACCGCGTCGGGCTCGATCCCGCGCTCGGCGCATTGGTCGGCGATCTCGTTGCCGACCGTGCCCTGGCCGGCGATGACGTGGACATCGTCGAACGGCTTCACGAGCACGCATTTGCGGTCGCGCTGCAGCGCCTCGGTGATCGCCTCGCGCGAATCCTTGTAGCGGTCGTAAAGGACGACTTCGGCGCCGAAGGCCTTGGTGCGCGCGATCTTGAGCGGGGGCGCGTCCTTCGGCATCACGACCGCGGCCGGGCAGCCCACCTCGCGCGCGGCGGCGGCGACGCCCTGCGCGTGGTTGCCCGACGAATAGGCGATGACGCCGGCGGGCTTCTCCGCGGGGGTCAGGCGCGAGATGCGGTTATAGGCGCCGCGGAACTTGAACGAGCCGGTCTTCTGCAACGGCTCGGCCTTGACGAAGAGGCGCCCGCCGAGCTCGGCGTCGAGAAGGGGCGCGTTCAGCAGCGGCGTCACCACCGCGTGCCCGGCGAGGCGCCGGGCCGCATCGAGCACGTCGTCGAAGGTCGGAAGCGGGATCGTGCCGGTGCCGTCCATGGGCGGAACCTCGCGTCAGTGGCCGAGCAGTGCCGGCAGGTCGTCGAGTGTCTTGCTCTCGTGCGCGAGCGCGCCGGGAAGGCGCTCGCGCCGCTGGCCCGTTCGGTTGAGCCACACGGTCTGGAAGCCGAAATGCGCGGCCCCGTGCGCGTCCCAGCCGTTCGAGGAGAAGAACGCGATGTGCTGCGCCTCGAGCCGGAAGTAATCGCAGGCGAGCTGGTAGACGCGCCGGTCCGGCTTGTAGATCTTGACCGCATCGACCGAAAGCGAGGCCTCGAGAATCGTGTCGAGGCGCGAATGGCGGCCGGCCGGCGCCAGCATGTCGGGCGAGCCGTTGGAGAGAATGGCGAGGCGCATTCCCTTCGCTTTGAGCCGCGCGAGCGTGCCCAGGACTTCGGGGAAGGGGTCGATCTCGCGGTAAAGGTTCATCAGCCGCTCGCGCATCGGCGCGTTGGCGATGCCGAGCGTCTCCATCGCGACGTCGAGCGCTTCGCCGGTCACCTGCCAGAACGGCGCATAGGCGCCCATCAGGCTCCTGAGCCAGGTGTATTGCAGCTGCTTCGAGCGCCAGAGGGCGGAGAGCTCGTCGGCCTTGCCGCCAAGCTGGTCGCGGCAGCGATCCGCGGCCGAGTTGAAATCGTAGAGCGTGCCGTAAGCGTCGAAGACGCAGGCGGCGACATTGCTGAGGGCGGCCAAGCGCGCCTCCCGGTGAAGATGGATCAGCTCGCTTTCTATCGCATGTCGGCGATTTTGCGAAACTAGAGCAGGGCCTGGCCGCCACTGCGCCGCGATCGAACGATCAGCAATCCGGCGTGGCCGCGCGGTTGTCGGGCTTGTCCTTGCGCACGAGCGGAATCTCGTCGGGCTTCTTCTTCTTGTTGGATTCGAGCAGCCTGTTCTCGGGCGCGACTTCGCTCTTGATCGCGGCCTCGCTGCTGCCGAGCGGAACCGGCAATTCGGCGAGCTCCTTGGCCAGCTCCGCGCTGCAGACCGAAGCGTCGGCGCGCGGCGCCTGCCAATGATTGACCAGCTTCGGCACGTCGACCGGATCGCCGAGGCGCAGGCGGTACACCGCGTGATTCTCCAGCACGTATTTGGTGTAGAGCCGCGTCTCGTCGAACGGGATCAACTCGATCCAGTCCGCCCACTCGGCCTTGCCCTTGCGCGGGTCGCCGTGCTGCGCGAGCCAGCGGTCGACGCGGCCGGCGCCGGCATTGTAGGCGGCGATCATGAGCGGGTATGAACCCTGGAAATACTCGCGCAACCGCTGCAGGTGCTGCGTGCCGAGGCGCAAATTGTATGCGGAGTCGGTGGTGAGGCGCTTGAGGACATAGGGCAGGTGCGCGTCCTTCGCCTCGAACTTGGCGGTGAACGGCATCAGCTGCATCAGGCCCTGCGCGCCGGCGTGACTCTTGACCGCCACCATGAACTCGCTCTCCTGGCGGATGACGGCGAAGACCAGGGCGGGCTCGACCGAATTCGCCAGCGGCAGATCGAGGGTGGGAAAGCCGTAGGTCGTCACCGGCGCGCCGTCGCGCGTGGCGATCTTGGCCATGCGCACCGCGGTCTGCTCGCGAGACTCGGCGGCGGTGAGGTCGAGCACGAATTTGGCGAGATAGGCGTGCTGGGCGGGCGACCAGCCGCTGCCGTTCCAGCCGGCGCGGATCGCAAAAGTGCGCGCCCGCCGCGCAGCGCCGGCCGCGCGCAGCAGGTGTGCCGCGCGTACCAGCTCGTCGGCCCAGAATTTCTCCTGCGGCGCGCCGACCGCGGCATCGAGCTTCAGCTCCTTCTCGGCGAGGCGCGCGGCGGCGAGCTGGCCGTAGAACGTGCTCCCGTGCTTGGCCGCGAGGGCGAGGTGCTCCAGCGCCTTGGCCTTGTCGCTGCGCGCTTCGGAGGCGCGGCCGAGCCAATAGGCCAGGCGCGCGGCGTCCCAGCCGCCCAGCTTCTCCTTGGCCAGCGCCGCGAAGTGCTTCTCGCCGAGTTCGGGTTTGTTGAGCAGCCGGAAAGCGATGAAGCCGGCGAGGAATTCGGCCTCGGCATAGGTCTCGCCCGCGGTCTGGCGATGATTGCGCGCAAGCTGGTACGCGGCCTCGTATTGGCGCGCGCCGATGGCGTTGCGGATCAAGATGTCGAATTCCTTCCACCAATGCTCCGGGCCGGCGAGCTTGGCGGGCAGGGCATTGGCGACGGCCAAGGCCTGGGCGTGGCGATTGCCGCGCCGGTGCCAGCGCATGAGGTCGTAGAGGAAGCCTTCCTTGAGCTTCTCCGCCTCGGGCATGGCGGCGAGCGCCGCCTCGACCACGGCCGGGCGGCCGCGCAGGCTCTCGTCGCGGAGCTTCAAGCGCGCTTCGACCGCGTCGCGATGCGCCTTGTCGAGCGCCACGCGCCCGAGCAGCGCATGGGCGAGGCGCTTCTGGCCGGTTCCGGCCATGTTCGCGATGCGGTCGACATGATCGTCGGGGCGCAGATCGGCGTCGTGGCGCTTCAGGATATCGGCTTCCTCGGCATCGGTGAGGCGGATGCGCGCCCAGGCGCGGCGCAGCAGGTCCTGCGCCTCCTGGGCCTTGCCCTGGGCCTTCAACGCCGCCACCGCGTCCATGAGCCCGTCGCCGGTCTCCGGCAGCCGGTTCGCGAACCAGGCGAGGATCAGATCGGCCGGTGTCTTCACCGTGATCGAGCGGTCGGCCGCGCGCAGAATCTGCTCGGGCGCCGGCCAGCGCGCGTTTTCGCGGTAGAAGGCCGTGATCTCGGCGAAATCCGCGTGGCCGCCGAAGCGCGAGAACACGTACCAGGAAATGAGCTTCTTGGCCGCCGGGTCCTGCGCCTGCGCGCGCAGCGCCAGCGCTGCGGTGGCGTTGCCGGAATTGATCCCGCGCACGGCGCTGGCGACCACCGCCGCGTCGCCCGGAACGAATGCGCTGTGCTGCGCCCGGGCCGCCGGCGCAGTCAGGACGATGCCGAGCGCGAGCCCGGCGGCGATACCGTGATTGAATAAACCTTGCCTAACTCCCACCGCGCCGTCCCCGTGATAGTCGGGCGGGTGCCCGGAGGGCATGCTAGTCGGCGGACGCGGCGAAGGCCACAAGGATTCGTGCGACCAGGGGCAGGTGGGGACGGTTTGGTTAAGGCTCGAGGGGCGGCTCTGCCTCGAGTTTGAGCGCGTCGCCGGCGGGCGGGCGCCAAAGGGCGCCGGGCTCGCGCGCCAGCGATTTCAATCCGGCGCGGTGGCGGTAGACGGCGAGGTTCTCGAGCACGCGCTGGACATAGGCGCGCGTTTCATCGAACGGAATCGATTCGATCCAATCGACGAGGTCGACCTTGCCGTTGCGCGGATCGCCGTATTTCGCCAGCCATTTGTTGAGATTGCCGGGCCCGGCATTGTAGGCGGCGGCGGCGAGCGGATAGAGGCCATAGCGCTCGGTCAGGCGATGGAGGAATTCGGTGCCGAGGCGGAGATTGTATTTCTCGTCGGTGGTGAGCTTGGCGAGGTCGTAGCGAATCTTCAATTGTTGCGCCGTCTGCCGCGCCGTAGCGGGCATGAGCTGCATCAATCCGCGCGCGCCGGTGGGGCTGACGGCGGCGAGATTGAACTCGCTTTCCTGGCGGATGATGGAAAATGCGAAGGCCAGCTCCACCTTGCTTTCCGCCGGCAGGTCGATGGTGGGAAAGCCGAGCGCGAACAGCGGTATGCTGCGAATCGAGGCGCGCCGCGCGGCGCGCACCGCGACTTCGCGCCGCTTGGCGCCGTTGGCGAGATCGGCCACGGCCGCGAAGCGCACCGCGTCCTTGGCGTCCATCACCAGGCCGAGCAGTAGCGCGTGCGCGGCTTCGGGCTCGTCGAGTGCCGCGAAGAGAAGGGCGGCGCGCGCGATGTCCTCTTCGGCCAAGGATTTCCGCGCCGTCTCCTCGACCCAAAGATCGGCGGGAAGATGGAGGCGCTCGCGGCCCAGCGCCGCGATCGCGAGCTGGCCGTAAAAGACTTGGGGGAAGCCCGCGGCCCGGATCAGCCAGAGTTGCTCGCCTTCCTTGTCGCCCTTGGCGGCGGCGGCGCGCGACGCCCAGTAGGCGCCGCGCCCCCGCGTGATCGAGGCGCCCGATTTCGCGTACAGGCGCTGGTAGTGCGCCAGCGCCTCGGCCGGCTTGTTGAGCTTCCTGAGCGCGATCCAGCCGGCGAGGAACTCCATCGTCGCCCAGGTTTCGCCGGTGGCGTTCGCGAAGGCGGCGGCGGCGCGATAGGCGATTTCGGCCTTGCCGGCGTCCACGAGCTCGCGGATCACGCGGTTGCCCTCGGTGCGCCAGCGGCGCGAATCGTCCTCTTCGTTGGGCAGGTTCTCGAGCAGCTTGGCGGCGGGCTCGTAGCGCTCGGCGCGGCGGTTCCAGGTGAGCTGGTCGAAGCGGAAATCGGGCGCATCGCGGATCGCCGCGGGCAGCTTCGCGATCAGCGCCTCGATCTCGGCCGGCGCCGCGGCGCGGCTCTGCATGACGATGCGGAGCGCCCCCGCGGCCTTGTCCTCGGCCGGCAGGATCGCGCGCGACCAGAGGGCCAGCGCCTGCGCCGTCTTCCGCGCGCGCAGCAGCATGAGGAGGCGCAGCCGGTCCTCGTCGGGTCCGATATGCTTCGCGAAGCGGCGGAGAAACGCGGGCTCGTCATTGGGCGCCATGGCGTAGGTCGCCCAGGCGCGCTTGGCGGCCTCGGCGGATTCCACCGCCTTGCCGGAGCGCGCCAGCGCCGTGATGTAGGCCGTCCAGCCCTTGATGCCGCGCGGCGGCAAATCCTTGAACCAGGCGATCACCGCCTCGTCGGCGTCGTTGGTGCCGATCGTCTCCTCGGCGCGGTCGGCGATGCGTCCCGTGAAGGGCCAGTCCTTGGCCGCGCGATGGATGCCGGCGAGCTCGGCGAAGCCGTAGGCCATCTCCTTCATCTGCGCCAAATGCCACTGCAGCGCCTTCTTCTGCAGCGGATCCTTGAGCTCGGCGGCGAGCGCCTGGGCCTTGGCGTAGTCCTTCTTTTCCAGCGCCGCGAGCACGTCGCGCGCCGGCTTCAAATCGGCCGGCGCCAGCTCGGCCTTCGCGCGCGTGCCGAGGGCGAGGGCCGCGGTGAGTGCGGTGGCAAAGCACAGAAGCCGCATGCCGGCGCGCCAATCGGTTCGCCGTGACGGTGCGCCGCTCATGCCGGAAATGGGCCGATCGAGGATGGAGAAACCCTTGCCAGGAACACGCGGGAGATTTGCGCTGCCGGCCGCCCGCGTCAATGAACGATTAGGCGAGCGCCGGCGCCGCTCCCATGGTCCGGACTCGGCTTCGCCTCTGCCGGCTCTTGGAACTGGCGGTTGCGCGGCCTCGCGATAACCCTGATCCGAGCGGCGGGGCATTCGGCCTTCGCCTTGCCGCGCGGCCCCCGCGCAGGCTAAACTGCTTGATCGTACAATGACTTCTCCCGAGACAGCGCCATGCTCAAAGGCTCGATCGTTGCCCTGATCACGCCGTTCAAGAACGGCGCGGTCGACCGCGACGCGTTCCAGCGCCTGGTCGATTGGCAGATCAAGGAAGGCACGCACGGCCTCGTGCCCTGCGGCACCACCGGCGAATCGCCGACGCTCTCGCACGACGAGCACAAGCTCGTCGTCGAGCTCTGCGTCGAGGCGGCGGCAAAGCGCGTGCCGGTCATCGCCGGCACCGGCTCGAACAACACCGCCGAGGCGATCGAGCTCGCCAAGCACGCCAAGAAGGCCGGCGCCGACGCGCAGCTCGTCGTGACGCCCTATTACAACAAGCCCTCGCAAGAAGGGCTCTACCAGCACTACAAGGCTCTGCACGACGCCGCCGAGCTGCCGATCGTCATCTACAACATCCCGCCGCGCTGCGTGATCGACATGTCGGTCGAGACCATGGCGCGCCTGGCCAAGCTGCCGCGCATCGTGGGCGTCAAGGACGCGACCGGCGACCTGCAGCGCCCGCTCAAGACGCGCCTGGCCTGCGGACCCAATTTCTCGATCCTCTCGGGCGACGACGGCGTGGCGCTTGCAGTGCTCGCCCAGAGCGGCGACGGCTGCATCTCGGTCACGGCCAACATCGCGCCGCGTTTGTGCTCCCAGATGCACGTGGCGTGGCAGAAAGGCGATTTCGCCGCCGCGCGCCGGCTCAACGAGCTCTTGATCCCACTGCACGAGGCGCTCTTCGTCGAGACCAGCCCGGCGCCGGTCAAATACGCCGCGAGCCTGCTCGGCCTCTCCGCGCCCGACGTGCGCCTGCCGCTGGTCAACGCCTCCGAGAACGCGCAGAAGCGCGTGCGCGCGGCGATGGAGCATGTCGGCCTCCTCGGCGCCAAGAAAGCCGCCGCGGCGGAGTAGATCAGAGAAACCACGGAGGCACGGAGACACGGAGAAGAAGGATTGCGCGCCATCGGCGCGCGATACCCACCATCTTCTCCGTGCCTCCGTGCCTCCGTG
>Ga0184615_10001413_pt1 | contig 13087 bp, 12 predicted proteins | sample PLM4_65_coex_FD_133134 | JGI IMG/M metagenome (GOLD analysis project Ga0184615, IMG submission 133134) | Groundwater sediment microbial communities from an aquifer in East River, Colorado, USA - PLM4_65_coex | ecosystem: Environmental > Terrestrial > Soil > Riparian zone | place: USA: East... | reverse complement strand
CAGATCGCGACCGGCTCGGGCTTTTCCGCGTTGCGCTCCTCGACCCGTCCGCGGCGGCACGCCGGCTCGCACGGGCGATCGCAGGTGCGGCCGAGGATGCCGGGGAAGACGTTCGAGTACCAGGTGACCATGTAGGCATCGCCGTAGCGGCCTGCGGCGATCATCCGGATGTATTCGGGAACGGGGGTGTGGGCCGGACAGGCCCACTGACAGTCAACTACCTTGTGGAAGTAGTCAGGCGCACCGATGTCGGTGGGTTTCATCCAGATCCTTTATGACCATTCGCACTTGACCATAACGACTTTGCGCGCCCGCACGATGACCGCACAGGCGCACCGCAGAGGGTGCGCGAATTCTACGCCTAAGTGACAGAATTGAAAAGGCTTTCTTACGGAAATCTTACGCCATACCGGGGTTGGCGATATGGTTTATTGCGCCGCACAACCCATCTAAAAGTAGGCAGTCCCGGCCATCGCATAGTTCCCGGCGGAATTGGCTGTCCAGAGTTCGGCCTGGGAAGCATCCCGGGTGGGATTTCCGTTGACCGTGAAGCGCTCGAAGTGGAACAGCGGGTGGAGCGCGCGGTATTCGAGCCTTTTGACCGGCCGCGGCTCCTGCCGCCGGGCAAGGTCCAGCAGGAGGATGGTCTGCAGGGGCCCGTGCACGACGAGCCCGGGATAGCCTTCCTCGTTCCGGCAGTAATCGAGATCATAGTGGATGCGGTGCCCGATGAAGGTGAGGGCGGAGTAGCGGAACAGCATCACCGGATCGGCCACGATCTCGCGCCGCCACAGCGCTTCGCGGGGCGCCGGCTTGGCCGGTGGCGGGGGAACCCCGGGCCTTGCGTCCTCGCGATAGACGATGTCCTGCTCCTCGATGACGGCAGGCTCCCCGCCCGCGAACACGGAGTGGCGCACGGTGACGAAGACGAGGCTGCCGCTGCGGCCCTGTTTCGATTCGATCGACAGGATTCTGGAATCGCGGCGGATCTCGTCACCCACCCGCAGCGGGCGCTTGAACTCGATCCTGCCGCCTGCCCACATGCGCCGCGGCAGTTCCACCGGCGGCAGGAACCCGCCCCGTTTCGGATGACCGTCGGGTCCCAGTTCCGACGCGGGCTTTGCCTCGAGGAAGTAGAGCCAGTGCCAGCCCGGTGGGATCGGGTCGCCGCGACGCGGCTCAGGGTCGCGGCGGTCGAGCGTTGCGCCAAGCCCGATGACCGGCCACGCGGTCACCCGGTCTGCTCGCGATTCCGCGCGGCCAATCCAGTCGCGCAAACTTCCCTGTTCGGTGCTTATCATTCAGCGCGCAATGCTGCTACATTCGGTCGGGCGATACACGTATCATTCTGCCGGACGGCGGCCCGGATATCCACCGCCATTGCCTTGAACAGGAGGACCTCGATCCATGGAATGGCTGACAGACCCTCACGCCTGGCTCGCGCTGGCGACGTTGACCGCGCTCGAGATCGTGCTCGGCGTGGACAACATCATCTTCATCACGATCCTCGCGGGACGGCTGCCCGAGCACCAGCGCAACCTGGCGCGGCGCCTTGGCCTGGGGTTCGCGATGTTGACGCGCATCGGCCTGCTGCTCTCGCTCGCCTGGATCATGACGCTGACCGAGCCGTTATTCGAGATCCCCGTGTTCGGCAAGCTGATTTCCGGCCGCGACCTCATCCTGATCGGCGGTGGCCTGTTCCTGCTGTGGAAGAGCGTGCACGAGATTCACAACTCCCTCGAGGGCGATGAAACGGAGGAAGGCAGGGGCATCAAGGTCGCCGTGGCGGGCTTCGGCGGGGTCATCGCCCAGATCGCGATCATTGACATCGTCTTCTCCCTCGATTCGGTCATTACCGCGGTCGGGATGGTGGATCAGGTTCTGATCATGGTGATCGCCATCGTCGCGGCGGTTGGCGTGATGATGTTCGCGGCGGGACCGATCGGGCAGTTCGTGGACCGCCACCCGACGATCAAGATGCTGGCGCTCTCCTTCCTGATACTCATCGGCGTGGCCCTGATCGGGGAGGGGTGGGACCTGCACATTCCGAAGGGCTATATCTACTTCGCGATGGCGTTTGCGGTGGCGGTCGAGGTGCTCAACATCCGGATGCGGGCGCGCGAGAAAGAGGCCGTGCACCTGCGCCGGCAATTGCCGGGAAAGCGCCGGAAGCCGCGCTGAGGGCCGGCCGGGACTCAGCTGAACGCGGCGATTCCGGTCTGGGCGCGGCCGAGGATGAGGGCATGGATGTCGTGGGTGCCCTCGTAGGTATTGACGGCTTCCAGGTTCATCATGTGGCGGATGACATGGAACTCGTCGGAGATGCCGTTGCCGCCATGCATGTCGCGGGCAGCGCGCGCGATGTCGAGCGCCTTGCCGGCGGAGTTGCGCTTGGCGAGCGAGATCATCTCGGGCGTTGCGCGCCCTTCATCCATCAGGCGCCCGAGCCGCAGCACCGCCTGCAAGCCGAGGGTGATCTCGGTCTGCATGTTGGCGAGCTTCAACTGGATCAGCTGGTTGGCGGCGAGCGGGCGGCCGAACTGCTTGCGCTCCATCACATAGTTGCGCGCCGCGTGCCAGCAGAACTCGGCCGCACCGAGAGCGCCCCACGAGATGCCGTAGCGCGCCTTGTTGAGTCCGGTGAACGGACCCTTCAGCCCCGAGACGCCGGGCAGCAGATTCTCTTCGGGCACGAACACGTTATCCATCACGATTTCGCCGGTGACCGATACGCGCATGCTGAACTTGCCCTCGATCCTGGGCGCCGACAACCCCTTCATGCCTTTTTCCAGGAGGAAACCGCGTATCTCTCCGCTGTCGTCCTTGGCCCAGACCAGGAACACATCCGCAAACGGCGCGTTGCTGATCCACATCTTGTTGCCGTGGAGCAGGTATCCGCCATCTGCCTTCTTCGCCCGCGTAACCATGCTGAGGGGATCGGAGCCCGAACCCGGCTCGGTCAGGCCGAAGCAGCCGACCCATTCGCCGGTCGCGAGCCGGGGCAGGTACTTCTTGCGCTGCGCCTCGCTGCCGAATTCGTGGAGCGGATACATGACGAGGCTCGACTGCACGGACATCGCCGAGCGGTAGCCGCTGTCCACGCGCTCGATCTCGCGCGCCACCAGGCCGTAACACACGTGATTCACGCCGGCGCACCCGTAGCCGGAAAGGGTCGAGCCAAGAAAGCCCAGCTTCCCCATCTCGTAGAGGATCTCGCGGTCGAACTTTTCGTGCCGGTTCGCTTCCAGCACCCGCGGCATGAGCTTTTCCTGGCAGTAGGCTCGCGCGGTGTCGCGCACCATGCGCTCCTCGTCCGTCAACTGCTCCTCGAGCAGCAGCGGATCGTCCCACTGGAACGCGGGCTTGGTGGTCGGAATCGGCGCGGTCATAGGTCGTCTCTCTCCAGGACGGACGCGGCTATTTTACGCTTCGAGACGGATCGCAAGCCGGTCCCGTCGGTCATCATGGCTTTCGCGGCTGCTCGATCGTCCCCATGTGGAACGGGTAGGTCCCGTTCCTGCGGTCGTCGTAGTAATGGGCGAGAGCATTGCGCACGCTGGCAAAGGCAATCTTGTCCCACGGGATCTCCCGCTCCGCGAACAGCCGCGTCTCGAGCGTTTCGGCCCCCGGCCGCACGTCGGGGTCGAGCAGGCGGGCGCGGAACAGGAGGTAGACCTGGCTGATGTGGGGGATGTTATAGAGCGCGTAGAGCGGGCCGATCTCCACCCGGGCGTTCGCCTCCTCCAGCGTTTCGCGAATGGCGCCCTGGAACGTGGTTTCCCCGTTTTCCATGTATCCGGCCGGTACCGTCCACAATCCGTGGCGGGGCTCGATGCCGCGCCGGCACAGCAGGATGCGGTCCTCCCACTCCGCGATGCAGCCCACCACCATCCGCGGGTTCTGGTAGTGGATGGTGCTGCAGGCGTCGCAAACGTGGCGCGGCAGCGTATCGCCGGGAGGGACCTTGAGGATGAGCGGCGCGCCGCAACTGCTGCAGAATTTCATCGGGGGGAAGGACGGCGTCCAGGCATAAACTATATGCTAATACCACGGCGCTGAGAAACATGCACCCCTTGCTCGTCGAGCTCTCGAAGAGATTCGATCGCCTCACGACGCGCGATCAGATTCTGGAGGCGATTTCAGACCTCGAGGCGCTGTACGACTCCCTGGAGGAGATCGAGCAGGAGACCGTGGCAAGGCTCATCGAAGAGCTCGACCGGCGGCTCGGGAACATCGAGGATTGACTGGATGAACGCGCGCCGACTCCGGCTCATTCTTGCAGTTGCCTTGCTCGTCGGAGCCGCCGGTGCGAGCGCCGCGGCCCTCGCGCCCGGAGACCACGACTTCACGCTGGACCACGGGCAGCTGCGCCGCAGCTACATCGTGCACGTGCCGCCACAGGTCAAGTCCGGCAAGCCGTTGCCGGCCGTCCTGAATTTTCATGGCGGAGGCGCGCACGCGATGGCCCAGAAGCACTACTCGCGCATGGACGAAACCGCGGACCGCGAGGGTTTCATCGCCGTCTATCCCAACGGCAGCGGCGGCATCGGGGGCCGGCTGCTCACCTGGAACGCCGGCGCCTGCTGCGGCTGGGCGGCGGCGAGCCGCGTGGACGATGTGGGCTTCGCGATCGCGCTGATCGACGATCTTGCCGGGCGCGTGCCGCTCGACCCGGAGCGGATCTACGCCACCGGCCTTTCCAACGGCTCGATGATGGCGTATCGCCTCGCGGCCGAGGCCGCGCACCGGATCGCGGCGGTGGCGGGAGTGGCCGGTGCCATGACTTTGCCTCGATTCGCCCCCGTCTCGGGGATGCCGGTGATGCACATCCACAGCGTGGACGATCAGCGCGCGCTCTATGACGGCGGGCTGGGACCGGCGTTTCCCTTTACCGACACTCGCGTCTTGCACGAGCCGGTGGACGCCTCGCTCGAAAAGTGGGTTGCCCACAATGGCTGCCCCGCGCAACCCGAAGTCGCGGGACCGGTGAACGGCCGGCCCGGCGCGGCGGACGCTGCACACACGGCAACGCGCTATACCTATCTGCCGTGCCGCGACGGGACGCAGGTCGTGCTGTGGAAGCTCACCGGGGCGGGGCATGTGTGGCCGGGAGGCGTGCAGGATTATCTGCCGCGGCTCCTCGGTGCCGGCACGACCGTCATCGACGCCAATAACGAGATGTGGCGGTTCTTCTCCCGTTTTCGGCGGCGACAGGCGGTGAATGGTGAACGGTAAACGGTGAACAGCCGGCAGACTGGAGCTTGCTGTTACCGTTTACTGATCACTGATTGTTGTGCTACCGATCCTGGAGTGTCCTTGAAGGGGCTGCGGTCCGCGAGCTCGTCGACGTAGCGCCGCATCCCGCGCGATTCGCGCGCAAGGAACTGGTCAACTGCTGCCGCGAACTCGGGATGCGCCAGCCAGTGCGCGGAGCAGGTCTCAACCGGCATCAGCCCCCGCGCCAGCTTGTGCTCTCCGCGCGAGCCGCCTTCGAATGTCGCGATGCCGCGCGCGATGCAGTACTCGATGCCCTGGTAATAGCAGGTCTCGAAATGCAGCGCGGGATGGTGCTGCAATGCGCCCCAATGACGGCCGCATAGCCGGCTCGAATCGCGGATGTTGAGCGAGGCGGCGATGGGGATGCCGTCGCGTTCGGCGACGATGAGGACGAGATGCTGCGGCATGGCGCTTCCGATGCGGCAGAAGAATTCGAGGCTGAGATAGGGCGTGGACCGGTGCTCGCGGTAGGTCTGCACATAGCAGCGGTGGAAGAACGCCCAGTCCCGCTCGCCGATCTCGTCGCCCTCCAGCCATTTGCAGCGGATGCCGGCTTCGCGCGTCTTGCGGCGCTCCTGCTTCACCTTCTTGCGCTTGTCGTGGCTGAATCCCGCGAGGAACGCGTCGAAGCTGGCGTAGCCTTGATTCGTCCAGTGAAACTGCACGGTGGTCCGCGGCATCATGCCCCGCGCGCACATCCGCTGCGCTTCCGCCGGCGTCGAAAACAGGCAATGCAGCGAGGAGACATCGAGCTTTCCTGCAAGATCGAGCGCGGCTTCGATCAGCTGGTCGCGTTCCGCGTCCGTTGCCGCGAGCAGCCGCGTGCCGGTAACCGGCGTGAACGGGATGGCGGAGAGCAGCTTGGGATAGTAGGCAATGCCGTGGCGGTGATAGGCATCCGCCCAGGCCCAGTCGAATACATACTCGCCGTAGGAATGGTCCTTGAGGTAGAGCGGCATGGCGCCGGTCAGCGTCGCGCCGGACCTGGCGAGAAGATACTGCGGTGTCCAGCCGGTCGCGCTGCTGGCGCAGCCGGTCTGGTGCAACGCCGACAGGAATTCATGGCTCAGGAACGGGTCGCCGCCGGCGAGGCGATTCCATTCATCCGCTGCGACCCCGGCGAGGGAATCGACGACTTCTATCGAATTCATCAGTGAGCGGTGATCGGCAGGCAGCGAGCAGAATAAACATCCAATCCTCCGCTTATCGTTTGCTGCTTGCCGCTTACCATGCGCGGAGGGGGCGATGATATATTAGGGGCATGAAAATTGCGATTGCGCAGATGAACGTGACCGTCGGCGACCTCGCCGGCAACGTCGCCCGCATCGCGGACTTCGCCCGGCGCGCGCGCAGCCGGGGCGCGGACCTCATGGTGACGCCGGAGCTGGCGCTCTGCGGCTACCCGCCCGAGGACCTGCTGCTGCGCGCGGACTTCCTCGAGGCCTGCCGGCACGCGATGGACGATCTGGTCGCGCGCGTGCGCGATGTGACCCTGGTCGTCGGTCATCCGCGGGTGACGGACGGCAAGTGCTACAACTCGGCGTCGGTGGTCCAGAACGGCAGGATCGTCGGCACCTACGACAAGCAACGCCTGCCCAATTACATGGTGTTCGACGAGGAGCGCTACTTCGAGCGGGGAGCCGGATCGTGCGTGTGCGCCGTGAACGGCGTCAACTTCGGGGTCAACATTTGCGAGGACGCATGGGGCGCGGAAGGGGAGATGACCGCGCGCAGCAGGGGCCGCGAGCCCGGCGACCGCATCGGCATCAACATCTGTGCCGACTCCTGGAACGCCGAAGCTCCGCGCGCGGCGCGGGCGGCCGGCGCCACGGTGCTGCTCGTGCTGAACGCATCGCCATATCATTTGGGCAAGCAGCGGGTGCGCCAGGACGTGATGCGGGAGCGGGTGGCGGAGACGGGCCTGTCCGTGGTCTACGTCAACCTGGTGGGGGGACAGGACGAGCTGGTCTTCGACGGCGGCTCGTTCGTGCTCAATCGCGAAGGCGCCGTTACGCACCAGCTGCCGGCGTTCGAGGAGGCGCTGGGGCTGGTCACGCTGACCGATGGCGAGCCGCGGCCCGGTGACATTGCCGCACCGCTCTCCACCGAGGCGGAGGTGTACCGCGCGCTGCAACTGGGCGTGCGTGACTACGTCGACAAGAATGGCTTCCCGGGCGTGCTGCTCGGGCTGTCGGGCGGAATCGACTCCGCCCTGACGCTCGCGGTGGCGGTGGACGCGCTGGGTCCCGGGCGGGTGCGGGCGGTGATGATGCCGTCGCACTATTCCGCCGCCATGAGCCTGGAGGACGCGCGCGCCGAGGCCGGCGCGCTGAAGGTGCGCTACACCGAGATTCCAATCGAGCCGATCTTCGATGCTTTCCTCAAGACCCTGGCGGCGGAATTCAAGGGGCTGCCGGAGGACGCCACCGAAGAGAACCTGCAGTCGCGCATCCGCGGCACGCTGCTGATGGCGCTATCCAACAAGACCGGGGCCATCGTGCTGACGACCGGCAACAAGAGCGAGATGGGGACCGGCTACGCGACGCTCTACGGCGACATGGCCGGTGGCTTCGGCGTGCTCAAGGACATCAGCAAGATGATGGTCTACCGGCTCGCGGAATACCGCAACGGCATCTCGAAGGTGATTCCGCAGCGCGTGATCGAGCGCGCGCCGTCGGCGGAATTGCGGGCGAATCAGACCGACCAGGACACCCTGCCGCCGTATGCGGTGCTCGACGCCATCATGGAGGCGTACGTCGAGGGGGATCACAGCCCGGTGGAAATCATAGCCCAGGGCTACCGGGCGAGCGATGTCGAGCGCGTGGTGCGGATGGTGCGGGCGAGCGAATACAAGCGGCGGCAGGCCCACATCGGCATCCGCATCACACCGCGCGGATTCGGCAAGGACTGGCGCTTCCCGATTACCAACAAATTCCGGCACCGGTTCGGTTAGCTGCCTGTGCTATCCTTACGCGCAGGCACGGGATCGGAGTGTGGAGGGGCCCCATGAAAAAAATCGAAGCGATCTTCAAACCGTTCAAGCTCGACGAAGTGCGCGAAGCGCTGTCCGAAATCGGCGTCACCGGCCTGACGGTCACGGAAGTGAAGGGGTTCGGCCGGCAGAAGGTCCATACCGAGCTCTATCGCGGGGCGGAATACGTCGTGGATTTCCTGCCCAAGGTCAAGGTCGAGGTGGTGGTCCCGGACAAGCTTCTGGAGAGCGCCATCGACGCCGTCGTGAAGGCGGCGCGCACCGGCAAGATCGGAGACGGCAAGATCTTCGTTTCCAGCGTCGGGCAGGTGATCCGCATCCGCACCGGGGAAACCGACGAGGCCGCCATCTGAGAACCCGTGATTCGTGATTGGTGATTCGAGGCAGCGGAATCCGCGAATCGCCAGAGTCGATTCACGATTCACGACTCACGCCTTTCAGTAGTACGACCACGGCGCCGCTGCCGCCATCGGCCTGCCGTGCCTGGCAGTAGGCCAGGATTTCTTCCCGCTGCATCAGCCATCCCGCCACCTTGCGCTTGAGCACCGGCTCGCGATTCTTCGACCGCAGCCCCTTGCCGTGGATGATGCGCACGCAGCGCAGCCCGCGGCGGATGCATTGATTGAGGAATCCCACCAGCAGCTCGCGCGCTTCGTCGACCGTGAGACCGTGGAGATCCAGTTCGTCCTGGAGGACCCAGTGCGCGCGCCGCAGTTTCCTGAGGACCTGCGCGCTGACGCCGTTGCGCAGATAGGACAGCTCTTCGCCGGTTTCCATTCCGGCATCCCAGGGAATGCGGTCGCTCAGGCTGTCTTGCAGCGCGTCGCGGTCATCGCGCTGCCGCTGGGCAGGGACGGGCTGCGGAAGCGGGCGCGCGTGCTGGGCCCGGCCGTCGCCCGGCAGCGGGGTCACGCCGGACATCGAGGCGCGGAACAGCTCCACCTCATCGGGCGCAACAGCGGGCTTGCGCGGCCTGCTCATCATGTTAGGGACTCCAGGTATTTCTGCGCGTCGAGCGCGGCCATGCACCCGCTGCCGGCGCTGGTGACGGCCTGACGGTAGACGTGATCTTGCACATCGCCCGCGGCGAACACGCCCGGCACACTGGTTGCGGTCGCATTTCCCTCCTGGCCGTTCCGGGTGACGATATAGCCGTTCACCCTGTCGAGCTGCCCGGCGAAGATTTCCGTGTTGGGGCGATGTCCGATGGCGATGAATACCCCTTTCAACTGCTTCTCCGTGACGGCGTTGGTCTTCACGTTTTTCACGCGCATGCCGGTGACGCCGGTGTTGTCGCCCACGATTTCCTCGAGCACGTGGTCCCACAGGATATCGGACTTGCCCGCAGCGACCTTTTCCTTGAGCTTGTCGACGAGTATGGCTTCCGCGCGGAACCGGTCGCGTCGATGCACCACTGTCACGTGATTCGCGATGTTGGCCAGGTAGAGCGCTTCCTCGACCGCGGTATTGCCGCCGCCGATGACCGCGACTTCCTGTCCCTTGTAGAAGAACCCGTCGCACGTCGCGCATCCCGAAACGCCGCGCCCCATGAATTTCTGCTCCGAGGGCAGCCCGAGGTACATCGCGGAGGCGCCGGTCGCGATGATGAGCGCGTCGCAGGTGTAGGTGCCCTGATCGCCGACGAGGGCGAAGGGCTTGTCCTTCAGCCTGACGGTGTGGATGTGGTCAAAGATGATTTCCGTGCCGAAGCGCTCGGCGTGCTTGAGGAAGCGCTCCATCAGCTCCGGTCCCTGCACGCCGGCCGCGTCAGCGGGCCAGTTGTCGACGTCCGTGGTCATCGTCAGCTGGCCGCCCTGAGCGAGTCCGGTGATGAGCGCGGGCTTCAGGTTGGCGCGCGCGGCGTACACGGCCGCGGTATAGCCTGCCGGGCCGGAACCCAGAATCAGGAGACGATGGTGCCGGGGGGAGTTGGCCATGAGGCAGGTATATGAGGATTAATCGCAAAAAAGCAACACTCTAGCAGTGGCGCCGCGGCGATGTCGAGCCGATGACCTCGCTCATTGGACCGGCCTTGGGCCGGTCATGCGCGGGTAGCCCCGGCGTGACGCCAGACGCTTGATCTGGCAGACTATAGGCGCGCACGGCACCGGTCGGTGCCGTGACCGATAACAAGAGTGCAGGATAGGGGAACATGGCAGCACAGTTCGCGTTGAATCCGCAAATCCTCAAGAGCGTTCCGCTGTTTTCCTCGTTTAGCGACGCCCACTTGAGTCAAGTTCTGACCGCCGTGCAGCATCGCAGCTATCCGCGCGGCTCCTTCATCCTGAGGGCAGGCGAGGAGACCGATGCGCTCTATATCATCCTGTCGGGCCGCGCGAAGGTGCTCATTCCGGACGAGGAAGGGCACGAGGTGATCCTGACCGTCATGGGCCCGCACGAGTTCTTCGGCGAGATGGGCCTGCTGGACGATCTGCCGCGCTCGGCCAGTGTCGAGACGCTGGAAGCGTGCGAGATGCTGCGCCTGTCGAAGGCCGGCTTCACCAACATGCTCAAGGATAATTTCGAGCTGGCGATGCTGATCATCCGCAACCTGGTCAGGCGCCTGCGTGATGCCGATCGCAAGATCGAGAGTCTCGCCCTGATCGACGTCTATGGACGGGTCGCGCGCCTGCTGATCGACATGGCGCAGAACGTGGAGGGAAGGTGGGTCGTGGAGCACGCTCCGCCGAAGCAGGAAATCGCGCGGATGATCGGCGCATCGCGCGAGATGGTCAGCCGCGTGGTCAAGGACCTGAACCGGAAAGGGCTGATACGCGCGGAGAAGCGCCGGATCCACATCCTCGACAAGCTGTCCATGCAAAAGCGGGCGTCCGTCCGTCAGCATACCGAGCGGCCCCCACGCACCTGAGGCAGGAGGCCCCGTGGTTACGGGGTGTCGGCCTGCCAGCGGCTCGGTTCGGAACGACGCCGCTGTTCTTTTCATAACAAGCCCCGCCGCGCGCGGGGTTTGTCTTGTACGCATCGGCACCGCGATCGCCTGCGCCGGACGCCTGCATGGGTTATTGTGACAGGTGCTTTCGATGTACAATCAAAAAGTTAACCGGACAACTTGATGTTATTGAGCGAAAAGACGTCGCCGCGCGCGGCCAGAAATCCGCTGCCACCCAAGCTGGCCGCGCTGGTCCGAGAATTCCGGTGGTTTGCGCTGCTGGCGCTGGCCCTTTACCTCCTGCTCGTTCTCTACACCTACGACAGGGCCGACCCGGGCTGGTCGCACGGCGTCAGCGACATGGGTTCGATCCGCAATGCGGGTGGCCGGGTGGGCGCGTGGGTAGCGGATGTCATGCTAATGCTGTTCGGCCTGTCGGCTTATTGGTGGGTGGCATTCGCGGGGGCGCTGATCTGGTGGGGATTCCGCCGCATCGAAGTCGTGGCGGACGGGGATCAGCGGTCTTATGCGGTTGCCGCGGTTGGGTTCGCCGTCGTGCTCGCCACCAGCTGCGGCCTCGAGGCGATACGCCTGTACAGCATGAAAGTGGCCCTGCCGCAGGCGCCGGGCGGAATGCTGGGCGCAATGGTCGGCGGCTCTCTGGCGCAGGCGCTGGGCTTCACCGGCGCCACGCTCATCCTTCTGATGCTCTTCGCAGCCGGGCTAAGCCTCTTGACCGGCGTGTCTTGGTTGACGGTCATCGAGCGTGTGGGCGGCTGGGCGGAGACGGCATACGCTCTTCTGGTGCGCAAATGGCAGGAGCGCCAGGACCGGCGCGCCGGCGAGCAGGCCGTGATCAAGCGCGAGGAGGTGGTCGAGGTCAGCAAAAAGAAGCTGGACGTCCACGAGCCGATACGGATCGAGCCGCCCGCGGTCCAGATTCCCAAGTCAGCGCGCGTCGAGCGCGAGAAGCAGGTCCCGCTGTTCGAAAACCTGCCCGATTCGCTCCTGCCGCCGCTCAGCCTGCTCGACGAGCCGGAGAAGAACCTCGAGGTGTTGAGCACGGAAACTCTCGAGTTCACTTCGCGCCTGATCGAGAAGAAGCTCCTCGACTTCGGGGTCGAGGTCAAGGTGGTCGCGGCCTATCCCGGCCCGGTCATTACCCGCTATGAAGTCGAGCCCGCTATTGGCGTCAAGGGCAGCCAGGTCATCAACCTGATCAAGGACCTCGCGCGGGCGCTGTCGGTGGTCAGCATCCGCGTCATCGAGACCATACCGGGCAAGAGCCTGATGGGCCTCGAGATCCCCAACCCGACGCGCCAGATCGTGCGGTTGTCGGAGATCCTGAGCTCCGAGGTTTACGCCGAAGTTTCCTCCCCCTTGGCGCTCGCCCTGGGCAAGGACATCGCCGGCAATCCGGTGGTCGCCGACCTGCAGCGCATGCCGCACCTGCTGATCGCCGGCACCACCGGTTCGGGCAAGTCGGTGGGTATCAACGCCATGCTGCTCTCCCTGGTCTACAAGTCTCCCCCGTCCCAGGTGAGGCTGATCCTGATCGACCCCAAGATGCTCGAACTGTCGATCTACGAGGGCATTCCGCACTTGCTCGCGCCGGTCGTCACCGACATGCGTCAGGCGGCGAATGCGCTCCACTGGTGCGTGGGGGAGATGGATCGCCGCTACAAGTTGATGAATGCGCTCGGGGTGCGCAACATGGGCGGCCTCAACCAGAAGGTGCGTGAGGCGTGGAAAGCCAAGAAGCCGATACTGAATCCGCTATCGCCCACCCCTGAAAGCGCTGAGCCGCTGCATGAGATATCGCTGATCGTCGTGGTGATCGACGAGCTAGCCGATCTCATGATGGTGGTCGGCAAGAAGCTGGAAGAGCTGGTCGCGCGGTTGGCGCAGAAGGCGCGTGCGGCCGGCAT
>Ga0184615_10001411_pt1 | contig 13091 bp, 15 predicted proteins | sample PLM4_65_coex_FD_133134 | JGI IMG/M metagenome (GOLD analysis project Ga0184615, IMG submission 133134) | Groundwater sediment microbial communities from an aquifer in East River, Colorado, USA - PLM4_65_coex | ecosystem: Environmental > Terrestrial > Soil > Riparian zone | place: USA: East... | reverse complement strand
TGTAGGCTCGAGGAACACCTCGGATGTTTGTGTTGTTCGGTAATCTGTGTTTTCTGATTCGTCATGTTTTCCTCTAGCCTCTAGTCTCTAGCCTCTAGCCTAGAAGGGCACATCGTTCATGCTCACAATCGCCAGCAGCATCGAAAGCACCATCACCCCAACCACCAACCCTGCGGTAAGAATCACTAGCGGTTCGAACAACGCGGTAGCCCGGCGGATGGTGGTCCGCGTCTCTGCGTCGTAGATGTCGGCCATCCGCGCGAACATCGCATCCAATTTTCCGGTTTCCTCGCCCACGGTGAGCAAGTGCGCGGCCAGCGGCGGAAAAACGCCGGCCCTGCGCAACGGCGCGGCGAGACCTTCACCGCGCTTGACGCCTTGAGCCACTTGGTCGACGGCCTCAGCCATCACCATGTTGGCGAGCAGTCCGCGTCCGATGCGCAACGACTGCACCAGCGGCACGCCGTTGGCCACCAGCGTGGCCATACTTCGGGCGAAACGGGCGGTCTCCGCGCGATTAATGACCGGGCCGAGCAGCGGCAGACGCAGTTGCCAGCCATGCCAGCGGCGGCGTCCGGCTTCGTCGCGAATCAGATATCGAAACAGGAACGCTGCCGCCACCAAAGTGACCGCCAGCATCCATCCGTATTCCTTGGTCCAGTTGCTGAGCGCCAGCAAAATGCGTGTGGGGGCGGGCATGGGCAAACCGGACTCGATAAAGACTTCCGCAAACTTGGGAATGACGAAGCCCAACATCAGGATGATCGATCCCAGACCCACAATCGCCAGCAGCGTTGGGTAGATCAACGACGAGACCAGGTAGCCGCGGAGGTCGTCTGCAGCCTGCTCGGAAGCGGCGAGGCGCTCCATCACCGGGCTCAGGCTGCCGGAAGCCTCTCCGGCGCGGATCATGTTCAGGTATAGCTCGGAAAAAATCTCGGGATGGGTGCCCAAGCTGTCCGCCAATGAGCGCCCGGACTTCAGCTCGCGCAGCACTTCCTGAATCACCGTGCGGAAGGCGGGACGGTCGCTGAGCTCGGAGCAGATGGACAGGGCACGATCGAGCGGCAGGCCGGCGTGCAGCAGCGTCGACAGCTCCTGGGTGAAGAAGAGGCGATCTTTGGCGCCAGGTTTACGGCGGAAGAACGCGCTCAAGTCGATGCCCTCCGATCGCTTCTGCGTTCCGACGTAGAGTGGCGTCAGCCCGCCGCGGGTCAACTCCCGCGCCGCAGCTTTCTCCGTATCGCGGGCCAGGATGCCCTCGACGACCTTGCCTTCCGCGGTTACTGCTTTGTAGTAGAAGTCAGGCATGGGTTTCTTTGGAACCACAGATGAACACAGATGAACACGGATCAGAAACCATGGACCACCCGCTTCACTTGCACTTTCGACGTGCCGAAGTTGAGGATCAGGCCGTGTCTGAGGCCTGTGGCCTTCAGATAGTTGAGACACTGAGCCAAATGGGTATCATCGAGCGCTCTGACCGCCTTCAATTCCACAAGAACACAACCTTCAACGAGCAAGTCCGCAACGTAGTCGCCAACTAGCACTCCTCGGTAATGAACTGGAATCGACTTCTGCTGCTCGACCTTCAAACCCATCTGACGCAGTTCGTACGCGAGCGCATTCTCGTAAACTTTTTCCAAGAACCCTGCTCCCAACGTGTTCGACACCGTAAACGCCGCCCCAATGATCTTTTCGGTGATTTCATCCGTGTTCATCGGTGTTCATCCGTGGTTTCAAACATCTTGAGTCACCCGCATAACTTCCTCTTCGCTGGTCACCCCGGCGGCGACCTTGGCATTGCCGTCTTCCTTCAAAGTGCGCATGCCCTGATGGCGCGCGGCGGCGGCGATTTCGCTGGCGTCGGCGTTGCGCATCACCAGCCGGCGGACCTCCTCGGTCATGTCCATCATCTCGAAGATGCCCTGACGCGAACGGTAGCCGCTGCCATGGCATGCCGGACATCCGGCACGACGGCACTCCGTGCAGATCAGCCGGACCAGTCGTTGCGCCAGGACCGCTATCAGCGAGGACGCAATCAGGTAGTTCTCCACGCCCATATCCGTCAGCCGGGTGACCGCGCTGGGCGCGTCGTTGGTATGCAGCGTCGAAAACACCAGGTGGCCGGTAAGCGCGGCGCGGATGGCGATGTCGGCGGTCTCCCGATCGCGGATCTCGCCGACCATAATTACGTCGGGATCTTGGCGCACGATGTGACGCAGGCCCATGGCGAAGGTCAGCCCGATCTGCGGATTCACGTGGATCTGGTTGATCCCGTCCATCTGATACTCTACGGGGTCTTCAATGGTGATGATCTTCTTGTCGACAGTGTTGATGCGCTTCAGCGCCGAATAGAGCGTGGTGGACTTTCCGCTGCCCGTCGGCCCGGTGACCAGAAAAATGCCGTGCGGCTGGGCGGTGTAGCGCTCCATGCGCGCCAGGAGATCGGCAGGGAAGCCCAGACTCTTGAGGTCATAAAAGTCGGTGGCGCTGCGGTCGAGCAAGCGCATCACCACGCTCTCTCCGTGGAGTGTGGGCAAGGTGGAGACGCGCAGGTCCACGTCGCGGCCGAGAATCTTGAGCTGGATGCGACCGTCCTGAGGCAGGCGGCGTTCGGCGATATTCAGGCGGGCCATCAGCTTCAGCCGGCTGACTACTGCGGCCCGCAACTCGCGGGTGGGCGCTTCCACCGCGTGCAGCACTCCGTCCACGCGGAAACGCACTCGAAAGTCCTTCTCAAACGGCTCCAGGTGAATGTCCGATGCGCGGCGCTGCACGGCTGCGGCGATCATGTTGTTCACCAGCCGGATCACCGGAGCCTCGCTGGCCATGTCCCGGAGATGTTCGATGTCTTCCTTGTCGACTGCGGGACCTTCCGCGACCGAGTCGGTGGATTGCGCCGGGGCGAAGTACTTTTCCAGGCCCTCGTCGATAGCCGCTTCGGAAGCCAGCATCGGCTGGACCTGCAAGCCAGTCAGCAAACGCACCGCGGCGATGGTTTCATGGTCGAGCGGATCCGCCATGGCCAGGGTCACGGTGCTATCTTCCACACGCAGAGGGAGGAAATGATACTGGCGCAGGAAACGTGGTGAGAGTTCCTGAACTTCCGGCGGTGGCGGCGCGAAATCCTCCGCGCCAGCGAGCGGCACGCCCAACTGCTCGGAGAGCGCGGCCAGCACGTCGCGCTGGGCCACGAACCCCAGATCGGAAAGGATCTTTCCGATCTTGTCGGGACGCGAGGCCTGCACCGCCAGCGCCTTGTCCAGTTCTTCGGGCGCCAGCAACTGCCGGCCGATCAGGATCTCACCCAATCTCAAAAGAGCACCGCCGTCGTTTTGTCCAGGGCCGCCTTCTTGCCTTGTACGATCAACTGCGTGGGCAGACCGCGGTGTTCGTTCACGTTGTACAGGTGGACCACCACAGCCACGTTATCGTCTGGATTCAAGAAATTCAGTCCAGCGCCGTGGTCACGCAGCAGATTCTTCACTAGCGCCTCGACCTCTTTGGTGCGGGCGGCCTTTTCGGCACGAGCATCCTTGATCTCTTTGTCGGTGTATGGGCCGGGAGTGAACGGCGTAAGGTAGCGCAGCGTGCTGAGATTGGTCTCCAGAGTAAAGACCACGCCGTAGCCTTCGAGGTAGGACCCCTTGGCTGGCTGCAGCAACATGAATCGCTCCTGATAGCGCTGCTTGAGGGAAGTGTTCAGGACCGTTTCGAAAATTTCCATCTGGCGCTTGATGGCCGTGTAGTCGTGAGTTTGGGCGCGGCTCGGGGCAGGAGCCAACAGGGCCAGGGCAATCAGAGTGAGCGCGGCGTTCTTCATCGTGGAGTTCCTCCTTCATTGCGGCCCATCAGGGCCGCGACTTGCTGGATTTCGGGGCGGCTCTGTTCGGCCGCCTTGTAGGTAAGAGTTTGGGTGCGCTCCAGGCTGTAGATCTGTTCAGACATCCGCTGCGAGGCGTTCTGGAGAAGGCCTTGCAACTCGGCACGCTGGCGCTGTTCGCTGTCGCGTACCGCCGTAGCTACAATCTGCTCAACTTCGGCGCGAGTGAACGTGGCGGCCGGCACGACGGGTGCGGGTTTGCGCATCGCCAGCACCGCGAAGATCACGGCGAACGCCGCGGCCCCGGCAAAACCCCACTGCCAGAAGCGCAGTGGATTCGGTGCGCGCTTGTCCGCGGTAAAGACGATCCGCCGCGGCGGTTCTTCCTCGGGCAGACCCTGCACCATCAGTTTCCGGGTCAGCTTCAGGCGGTCGAACTCCGCCCGGCATTCGGCGCAACCCTTTAAGTGCTCACGCAGTTCCGCCGTTCCTTCTCCCAAGGCCTCGTCAAACAGAGAATTCCTGTAGGCTTCGCAGCTCATAGTTCTTCCTTTGGGTCCCCAGTAGTTAGAAGGCGCGCTTCAAGGCCTCATCCGCCGCCAGGCTCTTCTTCAGCACTTCGAACCCGGCGTAGATGCGGGACTTGACGGTGGAGACAGGGCAGGACAGGATCTCGGCTATCTCATCAAACTTGAAGCCGTGATAAACCTTCAGGAGGATCGCTTCGCGCTGCTCGCCGCTTAACTCTTCCAGCGCTCGCTCGACGATGAGCTCCAATTCCAGGGGAAAGGCGCGGCGTCCGGCGCCCAATCCGACGCTTTCGCCGGTAGCCGGCAGCTTGCCGCTTTCCTCGCCTTCCGGCCAGGGGTCGGTTTCACCTTGACCCCGACGGCTGTCGGCGCGGAACTTGGAAAAGGCCAGATTGTGCGCGATGCGGTACAGCCAGCCCGCGAACTTCTCCACCTCGTCCAGCGTCCCCAGGCTCTGGTAGGCCTTGAAAAAAGCCTCCTGGCTCAGGTCGAGAGCATCCTCGCGGTTTCCGGTCAGGCGCAGGAGATAGTTGTACAGCTTCTTCTCCCAGCGCGATACCAGGACGTTATACGACTCCACGTCGCCGCTTCGCGCGCGCTTGACCAGCTCCCTGTCTTCAACCGTTCTGAATAACAAAGGGCTCCCGATTTGTAAGACGCCGGTTCGGCGAAAAAAGTCTGGCGCGGTAAGAAAAGTCTATCACCACAGAGGCACAGAGAGCACAGAGGATGTGCTTTAATAGGAACCCGACCGAAGGAGGCGACATGCGCAAGGTCTTCATGGTATTGGTGTTAGCGGGCGCTCTGCAGGCCCAGTCATTGACGGGTCTCGATGAGTTTGTGGCCGCCCAGATGAAGGCTTGGAACGTACCCGGAGTGGCTGTGGCCGTCATTAAGGACGGCAAAGTCATCCATTCCAAGGGCTACGGATACCGGGACGTCAAGAAGCAGTTGCCGGTCACTACGAAGACCCTGTTTGCGATCGGGTCTTCCTCCAAGGCTTTTACGGTCGCCTCCCTGGGGGTCCTGGTGGACCAGGGAAAGCTTGACTGGGACAAGCCAGTGCGCGAATACCTGCCCGCCTTCCGCATGTACGATGCGTTCGCCAGCGAGCGGATGACCCCGCGCGACCTGGTCACGCATCGCTCCGGGCTGCCGCGCCACGACCTGCTGTGGTACAACACCAGCTTTACCCGCAAAGAGATGTTCGAGCGGCTGCGGTATCTCGAGCCCAACAAGGATTTCCGCACCACCTTCCAGTATCAGAACCTGATGTTCATGACCGCCGGTTACCTGGCCGGCGAGGTCTCGGGCGGGACCTGGGAAAGTGTGGTCCGCGAGCACATCTTCAAGCCCCTGCAGATGAACTCCAGCAACTTATCGGTGCTCGAATCGCAGAAGTCCCCCGACTTTGCCCTGCCGTATCGCAAGGTGAAGGAAGAGGTGAAGGAAATCCCCTTCCGCGTGATTGACCAGATCGGTCCGGCCGGTTCCATCAACTCGAACATCGAGGAGATGACCAATTACCTGACGATGCAACTAGGCAAAGGCAAGTTCGGAAACACCCAGGTGATCTCGGAGAACAATCTCCAGCAGATGCACACTCCCCAAATGGTTCAGGCCGATCCCATCCGCTGGACCGAGCTGGGACACAGCTCCTACGGCATGGGCTGGTTCATCACCAGCTATCGCGGGCACAAGATGGTCCATCACGGCGGCAACATCGATGGGTTCAGCGCGATGGTCAATTTCCTGCCGCAGGACAACATGGGCGTTGTGGTGTTGACCAACCTGAACGGGACCCGGCTGCGCGATCTGCTGCCGTACTACGTCTTCGACCGCTTGCTGGGCCAGGAGCCGGTGGATTGGACCGCGCGCTTCAAGGACGATCAGAAAAAGCAGGAAGCCGCCGAAGAGGAAGCCAAGAAGAAAGGCTATACCCAGCGAATCGCCGGCACGAAGCCGACGCATGAACTTAAGGATTACGCCGGGGAGTTTGAGCATTCCGGATATGGCGTCTTTCGCGTGGAGATGGACGGCGACAAACTAAAAGCCACCTTCAATCGCATCTCCAGCGTGCTCGGGCATTTCCACTACGACATCTTCGAAGCCGCCGAAGACCCGGAGAACCCATTCAACAAGAGCAAGGTGACTTTCGCGGTAGGTGTGAAGGGCGACGTCGAAACGCTGGCCTTAGCCCTCGACCCCAATGTTCCAGCCATCGTCTTCAAGCGCCGCGCCACGCAGGAAATGACGCAGCGTCGCTTCCTCGAGCCACTCACCGGCGAATACCAGGTCGGCGCCAATGTGCTCAAGGTCACCTTGCAGGGCGAAAACAAGCTGGTGGTTTCCATCCAGGGCCAGCCCCCCTACGACTTGATTCCCGTGAAAGGCACGACCTTTGACCTGAAGGGCATCACCGGCTTCTCCGTGGAGTTCAAGGGCAACGAGATCGTGCTCTATCAGCCTAACGGTACATTCACCGGGAAACGGAAGTAACCACGGATGAACACAGATCCACACAGATTCCGATCGGTGTTCATCTGTGTTTATCTGTGGTTTCAAAGGTGACCTTGGAAGCTACATCCGCCTTGCGGAACTCGGTGTTGTTCATTGAGAGGGAGATCTTGCGCTTATAGAAGAAGACGGCGCGCACATAGAACTCTCCGCCATAGCTGGCCGGAAACCAGACGCCGTCGGCCACTTTTTTGTAGGTCAGCTTGAAACCCAGTTTTTGCACGTCTGTCCCCAGCAGAGTTTTCACCAGCATCGGAATCTTCAGGCCAAGCCCAGTGGTGACCATCACGGGCTGGAAATCCTGAACGTCAATCAGAGCTTCGCCCGTCCAGACTCCATCTTCCTCACCGCGCCGGGGACGGAACGTCACCTTGTAAACCTCCTGGCCGCGATAAGTCTCCTTCCCGGCCAGAGTGAAGACGTACTTGGCTTGCTGCTTGGTCGTTAGAGGGAACATATCGTAGGAGATGCCGTCCTTGGACTTTTCCTCGTTGGCTAGATCCTCGGCCAGGTCCTTGGCTAGGTCGGCATCCACGTCAATGTTCTTGTGCTCGAAGCCCGGAACGTTGTAGTCGTGGAGTTTGCCGCCCTGCTCGTACTTGCCGGCGAAGTGTCGAAGATGCTTCTCCGTACCAGCGGGAGTCGGCGTCACCAAGTAATCGCGCAATTCTTCCCGCGCCAGCTTGCCGTTGCTGCGATGCAGACGGACCAGGACTGACTGCTGGTAGATCCACTGCTTGCGAGCGTCCTGGGCACGCGTCTGGTTCTCGGCAACGCGAGCCATGATGGTCTCCACCGAGGGCGGATCCCCGGTGACCAGCAGCAATGCGGCGAGTAAGGTAAACATAGCGTTACCCTTTCTACGACGGAAGATTCCCGGCGGGTGCCTAAAACTTTTTGGCTGCTGGAGGCGTCTATCTTGGTGGAGCGCCTTCGAGGGTGCCCATCCAACCTCCGTCTTGTCCCCGGGGCCGAGCGCCCCGGGGAAGCCTTTCATTATCAATTACCTACGCTGAGCCATCCAGGCGACCCACTTTTCTCTTGACAAGTAAGCTATAGCTTACATATTATAGGCTTGTGCCTGCAGCCATCGCCAACGTCTACCAAGCCATTGCCGACCCCACCCGTCGGCAGTTGCTGGATCTGTTGGGTGACGGCGAGCAGGCAGTCAACGACCTGGCGCGGCCGTTTGCGATGTCCCGGCCCGCAGTCTCGCAGCACCTCCGGGTGTTGCGGGAAGTGGGCTTGGTCGCGGAAAGGCGCGTCGGCCGGCAGCGGCATTACCGACTCTGCGCGGAACCTCTGCGTCAGGTCTACGACTGGGTGGCACACTACGACCGCTTCTGGCGCGAGCGCCTGGGGAAACTGGGCGAATACCTCAAGGAGAATCCATGATCAAAGAACTGAACCACGTGACCATTCTGGTGAAGGAATACGACGAAGCATTGCGCTTCTACACCGAAGTTCTGGGCCTCGAGAAGCGTATGGACGCGCAGTTCGGTCCCGGCGCTCGCTGGGTAACCGTAGCGCCCAAGGGGCATAACGGGCTGGAGATCGTTCTGCAGAAACCGGAGCCGGGCATGCACGGTGAATCCGGAGCCAAGGCCATGGCCGAGCGAATCGGCCAGAACACCACATGGGCTTTCGGAACCGACGACTGCCACAAGACCCATCAAGAACTGACTGCCAAGGGCGTCAAGTTCACCAGCCCGCCCAAAGAAATGCCTTGGGGCGTGCAGGCGGTGTTTCAAGACCTCTACGGCAACACCTTCGCCTTGGTTCAAGGCAGGAACTAGTCTGTGAAGAGGGACCTCCACTTCGACGTCTTCTACGCGCACCCGATCGACCGGGTGTGGGCGGCGGTGACCGACCCGAAGGCCATGGGCGAATGGCTGATGCCCAACGATTTCGAGCCGCGGGTTGGTCACCGCTTTACTTTCACAACCAAGCCGCAGCCGGGGTTTGACGGCATCGTGAAATGCGAAGTCCAGGAACTGACACCACCAGAACGGTTGGTCTTCACATGGGTTGGCGGAGGCATCGACACGCTGCTGACAATCAGACTAGAACCTGCCACGGGCGGAACCCGCGTGCAACTCGACCACACCGGCTTCGAAGGTGTGCGCGCCATAGCCGTCAGCTACATCTTGGGCAACGGCTGGCCGGGGATACTCAAAGAGAAACTGGCCGGCCTTCTGGAACGGAGAGCGACATGAAGCCAAAGCGCAATGACGTCCTTTGTACAGTGGAGGAAATACTGCATGGTCGGCCGCCGCTGGTGCGCGAGTACGTAGAAGCGCTGCGCGAGATCGTACGCAGCGCTGCCCCGGGGGCGAAGGAAGTTGCCTATCGCGGCTGGCGCGTTATCGCCTACGTCGGCGACAGCACTTTTTGCTATATCGCGCCTCTGCGCAACGGCGCGAACATCGGCTTCCACCAAGGCGTCAGTCTGCCGGATCCCAACAAGCTTCTCGATGGTACGGGCAAGAACCTGCGCCACGTAAAGATCCGGAGCCCCCAAGACCTGCGCGCGGGGGCTCTCAAGGCTCTGGTTCGCCGAGCGTATCGGCTGCAGTCCGCTTCCTGAGCATCACCACGAGGCAGGCGATGCCACCAGCCGCGGCAAGGTGCTTCAGCGTGTGGCCACTCACCACTTGACCGGCGGCGAAGATGGCCCGGTCGGCCATCTCGAACCCTTTTGCGGCCGCGTATGCGCCGACTCCGGAGAAGAAATAGCCGCTGCCCGAGTATCGTGCGCGATAGAGCACCAGCAGCAGCACGACGACTATCAACGACCCAAACTGCACCAGAGCGTAAGGTCGCAAATCACCTGCTGCGCGAAGCTCGCTCCAATGCCAGTAGGCGACACTGGCTCCGCCGATTGCCATGAGTGGAACCAGGAGCCATCGGCTCAAGGCCAGACTCACCCGTTCGGCAATCACTGCCGTCAGAAGTCCCATGAATCCGAGCGTCATGGGCAGGCGGTCCCAGACCAGGCGTGCATTGTCCGGCGCCCAGTGATAGTAGGCCGAGCCGAAAGCTGTCAGCGCGGCGCCGGCGAAGAGTGTGGCGTAGGGCCATTTCTCCATGGGCTTTCGTCGGAAAGTGACGGCCAATCCCATCAGGCCGACAATCGCAAACGGGATATTCGACAAGACGTCAAGGCAGTTGGGAATCCCGAGCCACGCGCGCTGATCCGCGAAGACGTGGTAGGCGAGATCCTGAGGGATCGGCGGGCGCGAGAAGACAGCAATCACCGCGGCCAGCACTGCAACCGCCAGGACTGTGTGGCGCAAGATCATCCGGTATCCCTACCGCTCTGCCGCGCGCAGAATCGCGGCTAAGCTGCGGTCAATATCGTCGTCGGTGGTAGCCCAACTGGAAATACTCACGCGCATCGCGTCGTGACCCTGCCACACGGAGCCGCCGCACCAGCAGGTTCCGTCCTTCTGTACAGCCTCGATAATCCGGCGCGTTCGCTCGGCATCGCCAAAGGAAACCAGCACCTGATTGAAGACCACTTCGTTCAGGACGTTGTGTCCGGCGCGGCGCAAGCCGCCGGCGAGGCGCGTAGCGTGCGCGCACATCCGCTCGACCATCTCGGCGACTCCCGAACGTCCCAGGGACTTCAACGTCGCCCACAGTTCCACGCCGCGGGCACGCCGCGAGGATTCCGGCGTGAAGTGCATCGGCTGCCGATGCTCGTTGTCGAGTAGATAGGGCGCCGGGACATTCATCGCGGCGCTGACCGCCGACGTTTGGCGTACGAAAGCGATCCCGCAATCGTAGCCGGAGTTCAACGTCTTGTGCGCGTCGGTAGCCCAAGAATCGGCCAGTGCCAGTCCGCGAGTCAGCGCCGCGCGCGCCGCTGATGCGCTCGCCCATAGTCCAAACGCCCCGTCAACGTGGACCCACGCTCCTGCTTCGCGCGCGTTGGCGCACGCCTCTTCGAATGGATCGAAAGCACCGGTGTTGACGTTACCCGCCTGCAAGCACAGGATGGTCCGCCGACTCAGCCGGGGAATGTCCTTGGCGATCAAACGGCCCTGACCGTCTGTCGGAACTCGCACCACGCGGTCACGGCCCAGGCCCAGCATGCCCAGCGTCTTGAGCAGCGAGACGTGTATTTCGTCGCCGACCACAACCTCGATGGGCGGCGCACCAAAAAGCCCCTGTCGCTCCACGTCCCAACCTTCGCGCTCGAGCAGCGTGTGTCGCGCAGCGGCAAGGCCGGTGAAGTTGGCCATGGTGGCTCCGGTCACCACCGCACCGGCACAGCGGTCAGGTAATCCGAACAACTCTGCCAGCCAATCGAGGGCGATCCGCTCAAGTTCCACGGCCGCGGGTGACATGATCCAAAGTGCCGCGTTCTGACCCCAGGCCGCCGCCAGCCAGTTGGCCGCCAGGGCCACCGGCAGTACGCCGCCATTCACAAAACCAAAGTAGCGTCCGCCGCCCATAGCCACCGTAGCCGGTGAAGCGACTTCATCGAGCCGGGCCAATACCTCGGCGGGATCACAGCCTTGTTCGGGCAGCGGACCACCCAGTGTCGTCAGCTTGGCGATCGCTTCACTCGAAGGGAAAACGGGGCGTTGGTCCAGAGTCTTTAGGTACGCCAAGGCACGGTCCGCAGCCTGAGACAGCAGCGGCTTGCGGTCATGCGGGTCCATCGGTCAGCGCCCGTACGCAGCGGCCAATGCGCGGTCGGTAACCAGAGCGCGTTCGGCGCTTGAGACCAGTTCGGCGCCGTCGAGGACGGCGTTGACGAAGTTCGTAATCATCGGGTAGTGCAGATTGTCGTGAGGCGGGAGTTGTTCCACGCGATCGCCGCACCGCAAGTCCGGCCCGTTGAGCGGCGTCAGATCCATTTCGCCCTCCGTTCCGATGATGCGGAACTCGTCGCGGATCACCCGGGAGTTCCAGCGGCAATCCAGAACCACGCGGATCGGCCCCGGATACTCGAGGATTACGGTCCCGGCATCTTCCACCGCGAAATGCAGGACCTGATTGGAAATCGCTGCGCCGAGCACGCGCGGGCGGCCAAACATGTGGTTGAGCACGTCAATGCGATGGCAGCCAACGTCCATAAGCGGTCCGCCGCCCGACTTTTGCGGCTCCAGAAACCAGTGGCGGTCCTGGAGAATCTGCTCATCGAACCAGTTGTGCACCGCCACCCAGATCAGCGTCGGTCGTCCAATGGCCCCTGCGGCGATCAGTTCCTTGGCGCGCTGGATCTTCGGGTAGAACGGGCGATAGAAGGCCACGCCTAGCCGGCGATCTGCTTCACGCGACGCTGCGATCATCAGTTCCACTTCGTCGGGATTGAGCGCCGTGGGTTTCTCGCAGAGCACGTGCTTACCTGCCCGAAACGCGGCCACCGTCTGCGGGCAATGCAGAAACACGGGAGTGGCCACGTACACGGCGTGCACTTCGGGATCGGCAAGCGCCTCGTCTAGTGACGTGTAGACGCGCTCAACGCCATACTGCCGGCACAACTCGCTGGTGCGCTCCGGACGCGTGGTGACGGCGCAGCGCAGGCGGCTGCGCGGCTCGTCGCGAAGCCCGGCAAAGACCCGTTTCTTGGTGATGTCACCGACTCCAACTACCGCCCATCCGAGCATGGTGATCCTTTCATCGGCAGAACGGGGTCAGTGTACCATCGCGAAACCCAGCGCAGCCGGAGTAACATCTAACGTGACATGCGCCTGATGGGGAAAACCTTGCTTGCTGGACTGTTGCTGCTGACCGCGGCTCTTGCCGCGCAGGACGTAGCCATCCGTGTGGAAGTCCGGCTGGTGACGGTCCTGGCCTCGGTGAAAGACGCTCGCGGCGGGCTGGTTCCCAATCTGACGCGCGACGATTTCGTGGTCCTGGACGAGGGACGACCTCAGGAGATCCGCGTTTTTGACCGGCAAGCTGGAACTCCGTTGGCGGTCACGTTGTTAATGGACGCCAGCCTGTCCACGGCCAAGGACTTGCGTTTCGAGCAGGATTCGGCATCGCGCTTCCTGCGCTCCTTGTTACGCCCGCAAGACCGTGTCGCAGTGTATTCCTTCACTCACGACGTCACCATGGTTTGCGATTTCACGAATGACGCAGCGCGTTTGGATAAGGCCATGCGCGGCATCCAGTCGCATGGCGGCACCTCCCTTTATGACGCCGTTTTCCTGGCCGCCGAGCAACTCAAGAGCCGCGAGGGACGCAAGGTGATCATCCTG
>Ga0184615_10001408_pt1 | contig 13105 bp, 11 predicted proteins | sample PLM4_65_coex_FD_133134 | JGI IMG/M metagenome (GOLD analysis project Ga0184615, IMG submission 133134) | Groundwater sediment microbial communities from an aquifer in East River, Colorado, USA - PLM4_65_coex | ecosystem: Environmental > Terrestrial > Soil > Riparian zone | place: USA: East... | reverse complement strand
TGATCGCCGGGCTGAGTGACCAGCAGCCCGACCTCCACCAGCGTGAACACCATGCGCCCGAAGTCCTCGGTCCGCGTGACTCCCCAGTGGCCGAGCACGTGGGGCGCCAGCAGCCCGAACTGCTCCCGGGCGAAATCGCGGCAGGCCCAGGCGAGCTCGGCGCCGCTCACGTGCCGGCGCGCCTGGAGACGCGACTGGAGATACTCGATCGTCGCGAGGACGAAGAGATAGGCTCGCTCATGGTAGGCTCCGCCCCGGGCTCGGATGCGGGCCATCACGTCGTCTGCGAATTGCAGTTCGTTCACCGGATACCCTCGGCGAGGCGGAGCGCCAGCACTCACGCGCTCCGGCGAACCCGGCCGGCGGCCGATTTCGGCTGGTACAGCGGAAAGGTCGAGCTCAGCTCGCCCACCTCCTCCCGGACGCGGGCGAGGGTGGCTTCGTCGGGACGCGTCAGCGCCCGGTCGATCAGCTCCGCGACCCGCTCCATCTCGCCCGGCCCCATTCCGCGGGTGGTGAGCGCGGGTGTGCCGAGCCGGATGCCGCTGGTGACGAAGGGCGACTGCGGATCGTCCGGGATCGTGTTCTTGTTGACGGTGATGCCGGCCTGGTCGAGCGTCTTCTCCGCCGCCTTGCCGGTCAGGTTCTTCGGCCGCAGGTCCACCAGCATCAGGTGGGTGTCGGTTCCGCCCGAGATGATCGCGAAGCCGCGATTGATCAGCGCCGCCGCCAGCGTCTTCGCGTTCTCCACCACCCGCTTGCTGTACGCCTTGAAGTCATCGGTGAGCGCTTCGCCGAAGGCCACCGCCTTGGCCGCGATCACGTGCTCGAGCGGGCCGCCCTGGGTGCCCGGGAAGACCGACTTGTCGATCGCCTTCGCGTACTCGGCGACGCTGAGGATGAGCCCGGCGCGCGGGCCCCGGAGCGTCTTGTGCGTAGTGCTGGTGACGACCGGCGCGTGCGGCACCGGAGAGGGATGGACACCGCCGGCCACCAGACCGGCGAAATGGGCCATGTCGACCAGGAAGACGGCGCCGACCTCGTCCGCGATGGAGCGGAAGGCGGCGAAGTCGATGATCCGGGCGTAGGCGCTGCCGCCGGCGATGAGGAGCCGCGGGCGCTCGCGCCGGGCCTGCTCACGGACTGCGTCGTAGTCGATCCGGCCGGTCGATGGGTCCACGCCGTAGTGGACCGCCTTCCAGATCACCCCGCTGTGGTTGACCGCCGCGCCGTGGCTCAGGTGGCCGCCGTGGGGAAGCGACATCCCCATGAGCTTCTCGCCCGGAGGAATGAGCGCCATGAAGGCGGCGAAGTTGGCCTGGGCTCCCGAGTGCGGCTGCACGTTGGCGTGCTCGGCGCCGAAGATCTGCTTGAGACGGTCGATGGCGAGCTGCTCGATCTCGTCGATGACCTCGCACCCGCCGTAGTACCGGCGGCCCGGATATCCCTCGGCGTACTTGTTGGTGAGCGGGGTGCCCATCGCGTCGATCACGGCGCGGCTGGCGAAGTTCTCGCTGGCGATCAACTCGAGGCCGTGGCGCTGCCGTCCCAGCTCCCGGTCTATCAAATGCGCCACGAGAGGGTCCGCCTCCCTGAGGCCGGCATTGTGGTCGAGGCTCATCCGTGCTCCTGGTCGATTTTCGCTACCCGGCGGCTGTGCCGGCCACCGGCGAATTCAGTTTCCAGCCAGGTCTTCAGGATCTCCACCGCCTCGGCTTCGCTGACGAAGCGCGCGGGGAGGATGAGGACGTTGGCGTCGTTGTGCTCCCGGGCGAGACGCGCGATCTCGGGAGACCAGGCTACCGCGGCGCGAACCCCGGGATGGCGGTTGGCCGCGTATGACATTCCCAGACCGGTGCCGCAGAGCAGCACCCCGCGGCGGGCCTCGTGATGTTCGACCCGGGACGCGACCTGGTGGGCGTAATCGGGATAGTCGGTCGACTCCGGTCCGTCGGTCCCGAGGTCGAGCGGCTCATACCCCAGCGCCCGCAACTCTTCGACCAGCCGCTGCTTCAACTCGAACCCGGCGTGGTCGGCGCCGATGGGAATGACTTCGGGCATCTGCTACCTAATGTATAAGGATTCGCTTGCGCGGTAGAGAGGGGCGGAGCGCGGAATGCGGGTTGTCACCCTATCGCTTCCCCCCCATCCACATCTTGTCCAGCCCTGCCACCGCCGCGATGCGCTGCTCCGCCAGCCGGTCGGCCGCGCGGTAGGTCGGGATTCGCTCGGTGCGGGCGATCTCGAAGATACGCAGCAGCGTCTCGTAGATCTCCCCCGCCTTCTTGAGCGAGCGCTCCGCCGGCCAGCGATTGAGCTCGCCGTAGACGTTGATCACACCCCCGCCGTTGATGACGTAGTCGGGGGCGTAGAGGACCCCGCGCTTCTCCAGCTCGTCGCCGTGCCGGTTCTCGGCGAGCTGGTTGTTCGCGGCGCCGGCGATGACCTGGACCTTGAGCCGCGGGATCGTCTCGTCGTTGATGGTGGCGCCCAGCGCGCACGGCGCGTAGATGTCCGCCGGCTGATCGTAGATCGCCTCGGGGGCGGCGGCCCGGGCGCCGAACTCGTCCACCACCCGCTTCACCTTCTCGGGATGGATGTCGGTCACGATGAGCCGCACTCCGTCTCCGTGCAGGTGGCGGCAGAGATAGTAGGCCACCTTTCCCGCCCCCTGCACCGCCACCGTCTTGCCCTCGAGCGCGTCCGCGCCCCAGCGTGCCTTCGCCGCTGCCTTCATCCCCACGTACACCCCGTAGGCGGTCACCGGCGAGGGATCGCCCGAGAGGCCGAGGAGGCCGGCCACGTGGTCGGTCTCCAGCTTGATGTACTCCATGTCCGCGGGGCTGGTCCCGATGTCCTCCGCGGTGATGTAGCGTCCGTTCAGCGTCTCCACGAATCGCCCGTGCGCCCGGAACAGCGCCTCCCGGTCCACCCGCCGGTTATCGCCTATGATGACCGACTTGCCGCCGCCGAGGTTGATCCCGGCGACCGCCGCCTTGTACGTCATCCCCCGGGCGAGCCGCAGCGCGTCGGTGACCGCCTCCTCGGTGTTCTTGTACTGCCAGAACCGGGTACCGCCGAGCGCCGGCCCGAGCGTGGTGTCGTGGATCGCGATGATCCCGCAGTACCCGCACGAAGGGTCGTGGGACAGCAGGAGCTGCTCGTGGCCGAAGGCCTGCATGGAAGCGAAGATGTCCATTCGGTCTCCGGATCGCGAAGGTAGCGTGTGTCACCCTGAGCGCAGCGAAGGGCTCAGGGTGACACGTAGTGGTAGAAGCCGCGCCCGGTCTTCTTGCCCAGATACCCCGCCGCCACCATCCGGCGCAGGAGCGGACAAGCCCGATACTTGTCGTCGCCGAGGCCGCGCTGGAGCACGTCCAGGATCGCGAGGCAGACGTCGAGCCCGATGAAGTCGGCCAGCGCGAGCGGCCCCATCGGGTGCGCCATGCCGAGCTTCATCACCGTGTCGATCGCCTCGGGCGTGGCGACGCCCTCCATCACGCAGAAGATCGCCTCGTTGATCATCGGCATGAGCACCCGGTTGGAGACGAAGCCGGGGTAGTCGTGCACCTCGACGGGCACCTTGCCGAGGGCGCGGGCGATGTCCATCACCGTGCCGGTGGTCGCGTCGCTGGTGGCGTGCCCCCGGATGACCTCGACCAGCTGCATCACCGGCACCGGGTTCATGAAGTGCATGCCGATCACCCGGTCGGGCCGACCGGTGCGCGCGGCGATCTCGGTGATCGAGATGGAGCTGGTGTTGGTCGCGAGGATCGCGCCGGGCGCCGCGATCCGGTCGAGCTGCTCGAAGAGCGAGAACTTCACCGCGGGATTCTCGCTCGCCGCCTCCACCACGAGGTCCGCATTGGCGGCTCCCTCCAGCGAGGTGCCCGTCTTCACCCGCGCCAGCACCTGGGCCGGCGCGTCGGCGGGAATCAGGCCCTTCTTCACCTGGCGCTCGAGATTCGAGCGGATCGTCGCGCCCGCCTTCTCCAGCGCGGCGGGCGCGCTGTCCACCAGCGCCACCTCCCAGCCGTGCTGCGCGAAGACGTGGGCGATGCCGTTGCCCATGGTGCCGGCGCCGATGACGGCGGCTCGGGTCATGTCGTGTCCTTTCCGGCCCAGCGTCTGGCGACGAGAACCGCGATGATGAGCGCGAGCGTGGAGGAGAGGCCGCCCTCCGGCCCGAACTGCCCGCCGGTGAGCCAGGCCGGATCGCCCGGCTCGTAGTCGAGAAATGGAATGCGGAACGGGACGCCGCTCACCGGGGTGTCGAGGGCGGCAAGCATCGCGTTCCAGCCCAGATGCGTGCCCCACGCCGTCCAGATGCCGCCGGGCGCGTAGAATGCCAGGCCCAGAAAGATCCCCGCGAGCGCGATGTTCCCGATTCCGAGCATCGTGACGTTGGGGTTGGCGAAATGGGCGAGGGCGAAGACGATGGACACGAGGACCACGGCCGTGCCCCGCCCCAGCGCGCTCGCGAGCAGTACGAGAGGCACGCCACGGAAGAGCACCTCTTCGCTCAGCGCCGCCGGCGTGAGAATCAGGACGGTCGTGGCCGCCGCCTGGAGGTAGCCGGCCGGCGTGCCCTCGTCCCGAATCCACTCGGCCCCGCCGACCAGCGCCGCGATCGCGAGCGCTGTCCCGGCGGCGAGCGCACCCGCGACGCCGCCCACGACGAATCCGGAGCCGCCTCGCCCGATCCGGTAGCGGAGGTCCACCAGGGTGAGCCCCAGGGCTCGCATCCCGATCAGCCAGGTGAAGAGGATGGTGCTCGCCAGCGTGACCCCCGCCTGGAGCAGCGTCGCGCCGGGTCCGGTGCTCTCCAGCCACGCGACGGCGCCCTCGGGAGGGCCGACGATGAGCGTCGCGATGCCGAACGCGAGGAGACCGGCGAGCAGAAGCGTGAGGACGACGAAGGCGATCGACCATCCGATCGCCTTCGTGAGTGAGTACCGGTCGGGCATCGAAGCCCCGGTCAGAGGAGGGTGCGGAGCTTCGGCCCGAGGCCCAGAATCACCGCGGCGGCGATGCCGACCTTGAGGAGGTCGCCGGTGAGGAACGGCACGAACCCGACTCGAAGCGCCAAGCCGGGATCGCCGCCGAGGATCACGAGCTGCGCGGCGCCGCCGGCGTGGATCACCACCATCGCGAGCGCGCAGCCGATGAGCACCCGTCCGAGCCGGGGCGACGTCCCCGCGAACCTTCCCGCGACCGCGGCGGCCGCCGGGAACGCGAGGAGATAACCGCCGGTGGGGCCGAGCACGTGGCCGATCCCCGCCCCGCCCGCGGCGAAGACCGGCAATCCGAACATGCCGAGTGCCAGGTAGAGCAGCAACGCCGCGCCGCCCGACACCGCGCCGAGCAGGCCGCCGACCGCGAGCACGGCAAGCGGCTGGAGCGTCATCGGCACCGGACTCAGCGGCACCGGCACCGAGACCCGCGCCGACGCCGCCACCACGAGCGCCGCCGCTCCGATGGCGAGCGCGCGACGCCAGGCCGCCGTACGATCGGCGACCGCCAGCGTGTCGAGTCGGTGACCGGTGTCCATCAGAGCATCTCCACGCTGAGCGCCACGGCGTTGCCGCCGCCCAGGCAAAGGGTGGCGAGGCCGGTCGAGCCGCCCCGGTCGCGCAGGGCGTACAGGAGAGTGGTGAGCACGCGCGCGCCGCTCGCGCCGATCGGATGACCCAGCGCGACCGCGCCGCCGTTTACGTTGACCCGGTCCCAGTCCCATCCCAGCTCGCGACCGTCGGCGAGCGCCTGGACCGCGAAGGCCTCGTTGGCCTCGATGAGGTCGTAGTCGGCGATCTTGGCGCCGGCGCGGCCCATCAGATTCCGCACCGCCTGGACGGGAGCGAAGAAGATCTCCCGCGGCTCGCCGCCGCCGGTGGCGTAGCCGGTGATGCGCGCGAGCGGCGCGATCCCATGCGCCTTGGCGAACGCGAGCGACGCCACCACGAGCGCGCTGGAGCCGTCGTTGAGCCCCGGCGCGTTCCCCGCCGTTACCGTGCCCCCGTCCTTCCGGAACGCCGGCTTGAGCCTGGCGAGCGAATCCGGGGTGGTGTCCTTGCGCGGCGCCTCGTCGGCGCTGACGGTGGTCGGCCCACCCTTCCCGGGCACCTGCACGGGGAGGATTTCGGCTTTGAACTTGCCGGCCTCCGCGGCGTCGATCGCCTTCCGGTGGCTCTGGTAGGCGAACCGGTCCTGGTCCTCGCGCGTCACACCCGCCTTCTCCGCCGTGTACTCGGCGTACTCCCCCATGTGGCAGCAGCCGAACGAATCCCACAGCCCGTCGTGGATCATGCCGTCCACCATCGTCTGGTTGCCGGCCTTGATCCCGTTCCGCATGCCGTACACGTAGTGCGGCGCGGCGGACATGGACTCCTGGCCGCCCGCGACGATGCATTCGGCGTCGCCGGCCTTGATCGCCTGGGCGGCGAGCATCACCGCCTTGAGGCCGGAGCCGCAGACTTTGTTGATGGTGAGGGCGGGAATGGCGGGTGGGAGACCGGCGTGGATCAGAGCCTGGCGCGCCGGGGCCTGACCCGAGCCGCCCTGAATCACCTGCCCCATGATCACTTCCTCGACCGCCGACGGGTCCACCGTAGCGCGTGAGACCGCCTCGCGGATGACCATCGCCCCGAGCTGGGGCGCCGTAAAGCTGGAGAGACCGCCAAGATACCTGCCGATCGGCGTGCGGACCGCCGACAGAATGACCGGTGTTGTTGCGTCGCTCACGTAGAACCTCAGGGGCTCGGAATGGAGGGCAAAATAGCCCGTGCGTCGCTCACGGCGCCAGCGCGCGGGACCGAACCTCGTCGGCGATCCGGCTCAGAAACGCCTCCACCGGCATCACCTCCTGCTTCTTCCCCACCCCGCGGACCCGGAGCGCCAGACTGTCGCTCTCGGCCTCGCGCTGCCCGATCACGGCCATGTAGGGCACCTTCTGCAGCTCGCCCTCGCGGATCCGGTAGTTGAGCGTCTCGGTCCGGTCGTCCAGGTGCACCCGAAGACCGGCGGCCTTGAGCCGCTTGGCGAGGTCGCGCGCCGCGTCGGCCTGCGCGTCCGAGATCGGGATCACCCGCACCTGCTCCGGCGCGAGCCAGACCGGGAACGCGCCGGCAAAGTGCTCGATCAGATTGCCGGTGAACCGCTCCAGCGTCCCGTAGATGGCCCGGTGGATCATCACCGGCCGATGGGGCCGGTTGTCCGGGCCGGTGTACTCCAGCTCGAACCGCTCGGGGAGATTGAAGTCGAGCTGGATCGTGGGCCCCTGCCAGATCCTTCCGATCGCGTCGCGGAACTCGATGTCGATCTTGGGCCCGTAGAACGCTCCGCCTCCCTCACCGATCCGGTAGGCGATTCCCTTCCGGTCCAGCGCCTCCTTGAGCACCGCCTCGGCCCGGTCCCAGATCTCGTCGCTCCCCAGTCGCTCCTCCGGCCGGGTCGAGACCTCGAAGTCCAGCTCGAACCCGAAGGTCGCGCGCACCAGGCGGTCCACCTGATCCAGGCAGAGAAAAATCTCCTCCTCGATCTGATCCATGGTACAGAAGATGTGGGCGTCGTCCATGCTGAGCCCGCGGACCCGCAACAGGCCGTGGAGGGTGCCCGACTTCTCGTTCCGGTACACGTTGGCGACTTCGCTCAGCCGGATCGGCAGGTCCCGATAGCTCCGCTGCTGGCTCTTATAAATGAGTGCGTGCATCGGGCAGTTCATCGGCTTGACCCGGTAACGCACCTCCTCCGCCTCGCCCGCGCCCGCCGCCATCGGCGGGTACTGGTTGGCGGCGTAGAGCGGGAGATGCCCCGAGATCTTGAACAGCTCCTCCTTGGTCACGTTGGGCGTGTAGACCAGGTCGTAGCCGCTGGCGACGTTGTCGTCCTCGACGGCGCGGGAGAGCAGCCACCTGATCATGGCCCCCCGGGGATGCCAGAGCACGAGTCCGGGGCCCACGACGTCGGAGATGGAGAAGAGATCGAGCTGGCGGCCGATCACCCGGTGGTCGCGCTTCCGCGCCTCCTCCAGCCGATGGAGGTAGGCCTCGAGGTCTTCCTTCTTGAACCAGGCGGTGCCGTAGATCCGCTGGAGCATCTGCCGCTTCTCGTCGCCGCGCCAATAGGCGCCGGCCGCGTGCAGCAGCTTGAAGTGCTTGAGCCGGCCGGTCCGCGGGATGTGGGGGCCGCGACAGAGATCGGTAAACGGCCCGTCGCTGTAGACGGTGATCGTCTCGTCGTCGCCGAGCTCGCTGATTCTCTCGAGCTTGAGCGGGTCGTCGGCGAACCGCCGCTTGGCGGCGGCGCGGTCCACCACCTCGCGGACGAAGGGATAGTCCGACTGCGCCACCTCGCCCATGCGGGCCTCGATCCGCTCGAGGTCCTCGGGGGTGAACGGCCGCGGTACCTCGAAGTCGTAATAGAAGCCGTCCTCGATCGGCGGACCGAAGCCGATGCCGGCGCCGGGGAAGAGATCCCGCACCGCGGTGGCGAGGACGTGCGCCGCCGAATGGCGCAGCACCTCGAGGGCGTCGGGGTCACGGTCGGTGAGGATCGCAAGCGTGACGTCGCGCTCGATCGGCCGGTCGAGATCCCAGATCGCGCCGTCCACCCGGGCGGCCAGCGCCGCGCGAGCGAGCCCCGCGCCGATGCTCTCGGCGACGCCGCGCGCGGTGGTCCCGGGCGCCACCTCCCGCACGCTGCCGTCGGGCAGCGTCACCCGCACGCGGTCGCTCACTCCGCCTCCGCCGCCGGCGGGGCCGCGGGCGGGCTCGACGGAGCGAACCAGAAATACAGCGCGATCCCCAGGAGGATCAGCGCGGCGACCATGAGCCAGCGGCCCCGGTCGGGGCCGCGAGAGAAGGAGGCGGGTCGTTGGTCCATGTCAGCAGCCTTGGCGACCGAGGATTCCCTGCGCGTGAAGCGCGACGCGGTTAACTTAACCGCATCGAGAATTCTTCCGTAAGAGGACTTCGCGTGCGCCACGACGACGAGATGAGCGGAGGAGAAGTGCTGTTGTGGACGGCGCTCGGCGTCGGCAGCGGATTGCTCGCCGCCATCGCGCTGAGCGAGTGGGTGGGCGACGTGAATCCGGGCCGCGTCCGGCGGGTGGCGGACCGGCTCCGCGAGAGCGGGCCGACCCGGCTCACCGCGTCCGCGTCGGTGCGGGCGGCGGAGGTCGCGCTGCGCGCCGAGCCGCGCCTGGCCGGGCTCATCATCGAGGCCAGAGCGGTGAGCCGCGGCGCGGTGGAGCTGCGCGGGTGGGTGCCCAGCCGGAGCATCCGCACCACCGCCGGCCGGACCGCCCTCGCGGTGCCCGGCATCGAGAGCGTGATCAACAGTATCCTCGTGCGGGGGGAGGACGATCGACCCTCGCCGGACCAGCCTCGGGCGGCCGACCAGAGCGCATGACCGCGCCGCTCGCTCCCCAATACGACCCATCCCAGATCGAGGCCCCGCTCTACGCCTGGTGGCGGGAACGGGGCCTGTTCAATCCCGACGCCGTCCAGCGGGCCCGCGGCGGCGCGCCGGGGGAGCCGTACGTCATCCAGATGCCGCCGCCCAACGTCACGGCGGAGCTCCACACCGGTCACGGGCTCAACAACACGGTGCAGGACGTCCTCATCCGGTTCGAGCGGATGCGCGGACGCCGCGCGCTCTGGGTGCCGGGCACCGATCACGCCGGGATCGCCACGCAGAACGTGGTCGAGCGGCTCCTCGCCAAGGAGGGCCTGACCCGCTTCGACCTGGGCCGCGAGGCGTTCGTCGAGCGGGTGTGGGCCTACGTGCGGCAGACCGGCGCCAGGATCCTCGACCAGCTCCAGGCCATCGGCTGCTCGGCCGACTGGTCCCGGACGTACTTCACCCTGGACGAGGACCTCTCCCGCGCGGTGCGCGAGGTGTTCGTCCGGTTGTACGAGAAGGGCCTGGTCTACCGTGGGCACTACATCATCAACTGGTGCCCCCGCTGCCTCACCGCCCTCTCCAACGAGGAGGCGGAGAAGGAGGAGGTGGACGGGCGGATCTGGCACATCCGGTATCCGCTGGCGGCCGGCGACGGCCACCTCACCATCGCGACCACCCGGCCCGAGACCATGCTCGGCGATACCGCGGTCGCGGTGCACCCGGAGGACGACCGCTACCGCCGGCTGGTGGGCAAGGAGCTCAGGCTCCCGCTCACCGACCGCCTGATTCCGGTCGTGGCCGACGAAGCGGTGGACGCTGCCTTCGGCTCTGGCGCCGTCAAGGTGACGCCGGCCCACGATCCCACCGACTTCGAGATCGGCGGGCGGCACAAGCTCCCCGCGGTGGACGTGCTGACCCCGGAGGCGCGGATGAGCCTCGCGGTGCCGGAGCGATTCCAGGGGCTGGACCGCTTCGAGGCCCGCAAACAGGTCGTGGCGGAGCTCGAGTCGCTCGGTCTGCTGGAGAAGGTGGAGAACCACCGCCACGCCGTCGGCCACTGCTACCGCTGCGGCACGGTGATCGAGCCGCGGCTCTCCGAGCAGTGGTTCGTGCGCATGGAGCCGCTCGCCCGCCCCGCGCTCGCGCGCTACCGCGACGGTACGATCCAGTTCATCCCCGAGCGGCGCGGCGACGACTACGAGCGCTGGCTCGAAGGGATCCGCGACTGGTGCATCTCGCGGCAGCTCTGGTGGGGCCACCGCATCCCGGTGTGGTACTGCGAGGACGAGGGCTGCGGCCGGGTCAGCGTCAGTCGCACCGACCTGACCGCCTGCCCGGGGTGCGGCGGCGCCGCGCGCCAGGACGAGGACGTGCTCGACACCTGGTTCTCGTCCTGGCTCCTTCCCTTCACCAGCCTGGGATGGCCCGAGCGGACCGGCGATCTCGCCAACTATTACCCGGGGCACGTCCTGGTCTCCTCGCCCGACATCCTCTTCTTCTGGGTGGCGAGGATGATCATGTCCGGCCTGGAGTTCATGGACCAGCCGCCGTACACCCGGATCTATCTCCACGGCGTCGTGCGCGACACCCAGCATCGCAAGATGTCGAAATCGGCGGGCAACGGGATCGATCCGCTCGAGGTGGTGGAGCGCTACGGGGCCGACGCGCTGCGCTACTCGCTCGTCTCCGGTATGTCGGTCGGTACCGACCTCATCCTCGACCCGAACGACCTGGAGTCGTCGTTCGCTCCCGGGCGCAATTTCGCCAACAAGCTGTGGAATGCGGGCCGCTTTATCCTGTCGAATCTCTCGGGAACGCCGCGGCCGCTGGCCGGGCGCTCGTCGAAGGTCGTGCGGCGCCAGGAGCTCACCCTCGCCGACCGCTGGATCATCGCGCGGTGCGAGGCGACGGTACGCGAGGCGACCGAGGCCTACGAGCGGTTCCGCCTCAATGAAGCGGCCGCGGCGGTCTACCGCTTCATCTGGAGCGACCTGGCCGACTGGTACATCGAGCAGATCAAGCCGCGACTCTACGGTGACACCCCTGGTGGAGACGTGGCGCGCGCGGTCGCGGCGCAGACCTTCGATGTGGCCCTCCGGCTGCTGCACCCGGTGATGCCGTTCGTCACCGAGACGCTCTGGCGCCGGTTCCCCGGCCGGCCGGAGGACGGGTCGATCTCGATTGCGCCCTTGCCTCGGACCGATTGGCGGGCGGAGGATCCCGAGGCGCTGCGCGAGTTCGGCCTGGTGCAGGAGGTGGTGGGAGCGATCCGCGCGATCCGCGCCGAGTACGGGGTGCAGCCCGGGCAGCCGGTTCGCGCGGTGGTGACGCGGTCCGATTCCGGCGACGGCGCCATCCGCCGCGAGCAGGCCACGGTGACACGGTTAGCCAAGGTGTCGGAGCTCTCGTTCGGCGAGCCGCGCGAGCGGGTGGGCGGCCACGCCGTGCTCTCCGATGGCACCGCCGTCTTCGTGCCTTTGGGCGATGCGATCGACGTCGAGCGCGAGTGCGGCCGGCTCACCGCGGAGGTGCAGCGGCTGAGCCGGCTGGTCGAGGCGCAGGAGAAGAAGCTCGGCAACCAGCAGTTCGTCTCCCGGGCGCCGGCGGACGTCGTGCAGCGCGAGCGGGAGAAGGCATCCACCTGGCGGGAGCAGCGGGACGTGCTCGCCCAGAAGCTCGAGCTTCTGGGCTGCGGGGCGGGTACCCGCGAAGCGGGTGTTGGGCAGCGGGGCGGCGGGGCAGCTCGGTCGTGAGCGCACTGCCCCGCGGCCCCGCTGCCTTGCTGCCCTTGCTGTTCTTTGCTTGCGCGCGCATGGAGCCGCCGCCGGGCGGCCCGCCCGACGCCGCGCCACCCCAGCTCGTCCGGACGAGCCCGGACTCGTTCGCGAGCATCCCCGATTTCGGCGGCGATGTCGAGTTCCTCTTCGACGAAGTGATCTCCGAGGGCGGCTCGCCCAACCAGGGCACCGGCAGCGGCGACATCGAGAAGCTCGTCATCCTGTCGCCCACGAAGGAATTCCCCGAGGTTCGGTGGCGGCGCAATCGCATCACGGTTCGGCCCGATGAAGGCTGGCAGCGCGACCGGGTCTACCGGGTGGAGCTTCTCCCCGGTGTCACCGATCTCAGGAGGAACCGCTCGGACCGCGGCGCGCTGGTCACATTCAGCACCGGCGCTCCCCGCCCCGAGACGACCTTCGAGGGCACCGTGGTGGATTGGACCTCGGGCCGTCCCGCCCCCCAGGCGCTGGTCGTCGCGATGCAGCTGCCCGACAGCCTCCCCTATCGCGGCCTCGCCGATTCCTCGGGTCGCTTCAGTCTCGGGCCGATCCCCGCCGGCGAGTACATCGTGAGCGGCGTGCTGGACGAGAATCGGAACCATCTGGACGACCCGCGCGAGGCGTTCGACAGCGTCCGGGTCCCGCGCGGACGCGACAGCGCGCTCGAGCTGTGGGCGTTCGTGCACGACACGACCCCTCCCCGAATCCGCACGGTCACCCCGACCGACACCGTGTCGGCCGCGGTCCAGTTCACCCAGTCGCTCGATCCGCGCCAACGGCTCCAGCCGTCCGCGGTGTCAGTCTCGCTGCTGCCCGATTCCACGCCGGTGCGGATCGCGTCGGTGCTGCCGCGGCCAGTGGACGACAGCATCAACGCGAAGCGGCCGGCCGAGCCCGATTCCGCCGAGGCCGACACGGCGGCCGCG
>Ga0184615_10001406_pt1 | contig 13112 bp, 29 predicted proteins | sample PLM4_65_coex_FD_133134 | JGI IMG/M metagenome (GOLD analysis project Ga0184615, IMG submission 133134) | Groundwater sediment microbial communities from an aquifer in East River, Colorado, USA - PLM4_65_coex | ecosystem: Environmental > Terrestrial > Soil > Riparian zone | place: USA: East... | reverse complement strand
TCAAGGTCGGGGTGGTGAGTGACGACAAGGTGCTGGTTGGCGAGATGTCGTGGTCGACCATCCGAGAGACGAGCGAGGTTGGCCTTTCGGAATACATCCTGAAGCACATGCGCGGAGCACGGGAGGCTTCACACTAGCTGCGGAGTCCGCGCCGGCGCGTCGCTGCCGCCGGCGCCGGAAGCCTGGGGGCCTGAACCTCCAACCAGGCGAAAGCCCGCCGCGGATGCTGATCCCGCGGCGGGCTTTTTGTTGGCGAACCCGGTTTTGGCGAACCTGTGGCGAACCGGCTAAACCACTGTTGTTATTGTGAAATCGTGGCGCTCCCTAGCGGAATCGAACAGAGTTTGATTTCTTTTCGCTTTTTTTGGCGAACCTTTTTGATGTTCCCGTCTGTTCTCGCCCGGCATGGCTACCCTTTCCGCCGCCAGTTGATCAGCTTGTCCATCCCGGCCGTCGCCAGGATGCGTTGTTCCGCTTCCCGGCTATACAGCTCGGCATGCGCGATCGAGTCGTGGCCCAACAGATCCATGATCTCGCGCGTGGTGGCGCCGTGCTCGGCCAGCGCTTTGCCGAGCGTCTTGCGCAGGCCGTGCAGCGTGTGGCCGGGCGGAATGCCGGCGGCCTTGGTCCATTGCTGCATCCGCATGCCGAGCGCCTTGGCGCTGAATGGCTTGCCCCACGCGGTCATCACCACGAATTCCCGGGTCAGGTTGATCGAGGGATGCTCCAGCACGTCGCGCAGGTTCGGATGGAACGGCAGCCAGAGCGGCTTGCCGGTCTTTTGCTGCACCACGTTGCTGCCGGTCGCGGTGAGATCGGCCGGCCGCACCAGCGTGATGTCTGACCTTCGATGGCCAAAATACAGCGCCAGTGAATAGACCAGCCGCGGCGTCGAGCCGATCGGCCATCGCGCCTCGAAGCGGTCGAGCATGTCGTTCGGCCAGGCTTTCCAGCCGCCATACTCCGGGCGATAGTTTAGCCGGTAGGTCGGATCATGTTCGATCCATTCCTGGTCGAGGCCAACGCCGACCAGCTTGCGGATGACGCGCAGCAGATGCGCGGCGGCGTGCGGTGTGTCCGACCGTTCCGCCAGCAGCGCCTTGATGTGCTTGCGCTTGAGGTGCTCGATCGCGACTTCGCCATAGGTCAGTGGCTCGCCCGCGATCACCGGTGCCGTCAGAAAACGCTCGGCGATACGGGTCTGCGCTTCCCGGATGGCGGGTCCGAGCGCCCGCCACTCCGGATCGTGCTGGCGCAGGATGAGCCATGCCGCCTTGAGCGACTTCGGTGCGGCCTGGCCCGGCAAGTGTACCACGCGTGCGGGCTGCGGTTTGGCGCGGCCTTCCAGCGCTGCATGGTAGGCCGCCTCGAATTCCGGATGCCCGGGCTCTTTCGGCAACTGCACCGTGCGGCCGGCGCGGCGGTAGCGCCAGCGGGTTTTCCCGTGGCGATCGAGGTAGAAACTGGCGTGGGGGTAATCGGGGTGGCGCACGTCAGAGTGCGAGTCGGTAGCGCTCGATCGCCGCTTCGAGTTCGGCGTCGGTTTCAAACGAGATCGTTTCAGAAATGTCGACGGGCTCAACCATCTCTATGGGCGCCATCTCGCCGGCCCCGACGTTGACATACTGGATGATCTTTTGCGACGAGTTCCATCGGAGTATTAGGTCTCCGCCCTCACGGCGACGATTTACGTCGAGGGCGACGAGTATCCGGGGTGCGGCGGTTTCGGTCATGGCTGCACTTTAACTCCGCTCCAGAATCCGGTCCAGCGGGTTCAGGGCGCGTTCCTCAGGCAAATCGGTGAAAGCAGCCTCGATCTTCAGACGGTCCCAGATCACCCGACTGTCGACCTTTTTGGGCTGTGGCATCCGGCCATCGGCCACCATCTCGTCGAATTTGGTCACCCCGACGCCGACATAGCGCGCGGCCTCCTCGCGGGACATGCCACGCGGCGGATAGGAGAGGGGATCGCTGTGGATCATATGCGCCTCGGCTCCGCGTCGGCCAGCTTGATATCCTCGAGGCCGAACTCGACCAGCAGCCGCACCTGCGCGCGGAAACTTGTCCTCGTTCGAACGGCCATCTCACGGATCTCGGCAAAGGTCTCCGGATCGAACGCGCAGACCACCTGCACCTCGCCGGCCGGGGTGGCCACGCCGCGGGCGGCCTGCCGGCACAGATTGCCGGGCCTGCCACGCTCGCCGATGCGGCCGCTTCGGTTCGGTTTGCCGGCCATCAGCGCGTGCCCCGCTCCGCGATCGCCACCATCACAACGGCCCGCATCGCGACCAGGTCGCCGCGCAGCGAGTTTTGGTCCGACGTCCCGGAAGACCTGGTTAGCTGCTCGGTGAGCTTCTGGAGGATCGTCGCCGATACCTCGGTGTGCGCGTCGCTGTCGGGGTAAAAGCGAACAAAGGCCTCTTTGACGTGATCGATTTCCGCCTGGGTAAGCGGACGCCTGAGGCACTTAGGCTTCACCTGGTTGTTGTAGCCGAAATGATCTAGTGCCTCGGCATCGTTCGTGGCGGTGAAGCCGCAGTGATAACAGCACCAAACGGACGTCGCCTCCGACCATTTGCGAGCAAGTAGAAGAGGATTGTGGTGGCAGGTCTCTGCGGTGTGGCCTGTGTCTTCGCAAACCGAGCAGCAGATATGCGCGACCTTGTCCTGCATCCGCGCGCGCTTGAGATTCCCGATCGCCTCGCTGTAGTCGGCCTTCGTGAGCGGACCGCGTCGGTGCACGACCGACTTGAGGTGCTCGTGCGACACGGTTTCCGCCGGCGATTGTCGGGTTTCGTCGGTCATTGCCGGTCACCCTGCAGTTGGCACAAGCGCTGCAGGACAGCCTTGATTTTCGGATCCATGCGAGCGCCTCGGGAGCGCTTCAACCCGAAGCTGCCGGGCAGACGCTGCAGCCGTTCCTGCTCAGCCAGATAGAGGGCGCCGGCGCGAACAAGGTCTCGCTCGGGGGTTTTTGGCTTCCACCATGCGGCGTCCCAAGGCCATCCCATAGGAGTACCATCTTCGCGCATCGTGCAGCGCCCGTCAGCGTGCAGCAGATAGATCCCGGCGGCGAGCGCCATCGCCCCGTCAGCGTGAGTGTCGTCGTGCTGGATCGACCAGCCTTCGATCTCTTTCTGGCGGTTTCGCTCTGCCCGAACGAGGCTCATGGCCTGAAGCATGTTCATCGTTCACCCTCCGGCCGCTGACAGTTAGCTAGCTGCCCCCGCTCCGCAATCGCCACCATCACCACCAAGCGCATCGCGACCAGGTCGCCGCGCTGTGCGTAGAGGCGCTCGGCAACGATCAAGGGATTGATGCCAACCGCGTCCCAGAATTCCCGTTCGCCGCGGTTATGCTGGGCGTCTCGATCGAGACGGTGACAGCCTGCGCAAAGCGGGCAGCAAAAATTATCGTTCGGCTTCTTGCCGAGGCCAGAGGCCTTGCCGAACGCCGCGCTGGCGTACCGCACATGCGCGGCCTCCGACGGCTCCATGCCGCACTTCAGGCACGGCAGTTGTCGCACCAAAGCGAGATAATCGACATCCCGCCCGGCCGCTTCTCTCACGCCAGCACGGGGCTGGACCGGATGGTGGCGCTTGAGAAGCGAGCCGAGCGGGGCCACCGCGCTGATACGCTGACCTGCGGTGGAAGGAAGGGCGCGCGCCATGGAGCGATCGGAGATCATGGCTTCGGACCGATGCCGTTCTGCCGGATCATCGCAACGGCCCGCTGCATGACATCGTGCAGGTAGCGCATTTCGTCGTCGGTGACGCACCGGCTTAGATAGAAGCAAAGCGCCTTCTCATTGCCGGCGTCGCGGCCGACGCCGGGGCAGGTGAGCAGCGTCTCGGTAGATCGGTCGCGGATTAGCGGTAAGACGTTGTCGTTCATGGCTTGCTCAATCCCAATGCGGCCGGTGATGGATTTCCCACAGATCGGCCGGCGTCGGCTTTGGCCGCGGCAGGCGGCGGCGCAACAGGCGGATGGCGGCGATCAGCGCGACGATGGCGAGAATGGTTTCGATCATGGCTTGCTCATCTCGCGCGCCACGATCGCCTGCGCCGTCAGTGCGCGGACGTCGTCCAGCAGCATGACGATGTCGGCCATCGCGTAGCCTTCCTGCATCAGCCAGCGGATTGCGTCGCGCTCGTCACCGGCGTAGCCGGATTGCTCCAGGCTGCGGGCCATGCTTTCGGTCAACTGCTGGCGATAGGTCGGGGGCTTGACCACGATCGGGCCTTCCAGCCCTCGAAATTCGGCGGGCATCATGATTGCTCTGCCTCCGAAGCGTCGGTTCGGTACTTCGTGCCGCAGAACGGGCAGAAGGTTGCGAACATGTGGATGGGTTTGCCGCGCTTTTTGTCGTCCTTTTTCCTGGTGATGACGCGCGGCATCTGTGGACCGAACCAGGGCAGCTCGATCTTGCTATTGTGCTCCGCCAGCTTCTCGTTGACGCGCGCGATGCAATCGCAGCTAACCGGGTCTCTGGTGTCCTCGATAATCGAGGCGATGTCGGTCATTGCCATGCGATCCTCGCGCAATGAATGCAGACGACGTCGCTGCAGGTGGCGGTGAACTGATGGCCGGCAGGGTTGCGGCAGTCGTGGTCGACCTCGAACGGATCGGCCGGTGTGCAGGTCGGCAGTGGTAGAGCGTCGATCGGGATCGATCGCTCGATGGTGCGCTCATAGACTTCGAGCAGGCGCATTGTCGGATTTTCCTGAAGCGGTTGCGGAAACGCGGCGGGGTACAAGGAAGCGGCTGGCGAATGCCTGCGCCTGCTCACGGGCTTCGATCTCGCCGATCAGCGGCAGCCAGGCGCGGAAGATCGCATCGGTGGCGGCGTTCAGCAGTGGCAAAGAAGGGGCTGTGTTAATCAAGCGCATCAGCGTTTCCTCGGCATCGGAGCGGGCGGTGAGGGGCGCGGGCGTTCCTTTTGCTCATTGCAGGTCCAGTCGCCATCACGCGGCGGCAACGACTGATCCAGAACGCAGCCAGGCCGCACTCCGAGAGTTTTAAGGATGCTGAGTTGATCATGAAAAATCCGGCAGCATCTACGGTTGTCCAGATGTTCGCAGTTAGGCGGTGCCCTGTAGTTCATGCCCATGCATTCCTTCCCGGAAACGGCAATCGCATCGGTGGCGCTTCTCTCATGGGTCAATTCCCGCAGCCAAAATCGCAGCACGACTGATCGGGCTTGCAGTAGGGAGCGTCCGGAAACTTCTCGGTCGGGCCGCCCCGTTTCGGCATGCAGGCCTTCTCGAATTCTTCGCGCGTGCACGTCTCGATGCTGGCGGCTATGCAGGCTTCGAAACTCTCGACTGCGGCCTGTGCCTTGGCTAGAGCGCTGCGGAGGTCACGCATTTCCATCTTCTGGTGGATGGCGGAGCCTTCGCATCGGCGCAAGGCGGTCAGCGCGCCGATGCTTTCGATCATGTCGACACTGGCCTGCAAGACGCTGGTTGACATGCAAATGAACGGATGGAAACTGCGGTCCTTGCTCATGCGAACACGCTCCTTCGCGGCACGCTGTAGAGGCCATCGAGTCGGCGCGCGGCGTTTTCGAATTCATCCCAGGGGAGATTGACGGGTCCCGCTAACACGTAACCGCGAGGTCCGGCGACCAACCGGGCGCTGCGCAGGCAATCGCGGTAATAGCGCCGCCGCGGCTCGATGATGTCGGCGACGCTGTAGACGGGCGCGCCGTCGGGCGTCGAGGCAAATACCTGAAACGCGACAAGGCGAAGTGTGGTGTCCTGTGCTGCGATGTCCCAGGTCATGCGTAGACATTCCTTCCGCCGCTCCATGTCGGCCGGTTGCTCGATTGCCCGCTCATTCGCGCCCGCGCGCGCTTCGCCGTCTCGACGGCATCCTTGAGCAGCACGCGCTCGGACGGCGTGTAGCGATCCCAATCGAGGATGCAGGGCGCGAGGCCGTTCAGCTGCGCCATGGTGCGCGTGAGGGTGATGACTTTGAACGGTCCGCGGTCCCTTGGGTCGATCAGGATCGGACCCTTCGGCAACCAGACGGCTCCGATGGCATCGCCGTCATCCGACACGAAAATCTCGGTCGGCGTCTCTTGGTGCGCAATGACGACCAGGCAGGTCAGGCTGTCGAACACGGCCCGAACCCGGCGGCGTGGGAACGAGCGCTGGCTAGGTGCGAAGGGGTCGGTGGAGGAAGTGGCGGCGGCGGTACGCATGACGATTACTCGCTACGGTTGGTTGAGGGAGACTCGAAACGGGCGGTGATGCCATCGATGCGCCGGACCATCGCCGCGAAAACATCGTCGTCAGACTTGGACAGGCCCGACAAATTGCTGCGCGTCTTGGCGAGGTCGGCGAGGGTGTATGGAACAGCCGCAATGATCTTCGCGGCATCTCGCAACTCGACAGCGATCCGATCTGACGATCCTCCCGGGATCGGCCCGAGGCGATTGTCTATCTCGTCAGCGCTGGCGATGAGGCGGGCTGGTGTGACCATCACGCGCCCATCCTGCGCTCTGCGGCTTGGATGGCGTCGATCGCGCGGCTGTCGCGCTCTTGTGCTTGGAAGGCCCTGAGGAAGATGCGCTCGCGCCAGCCGGTGACGGCGTCTTCGTCGATCACCTGAATGCGGCCGAGCCCTTTGCAATCCGGACAGGGACGATCGTACGCGCCGCCGAAATACTTCTCGGCGAAGTCCTCATCCTCGTGGCAGGCCTCGGCGAACTCACTGGCGGTAAAGCCGCCGCCGTCGCATTCAATATGCCGGGTGGTGGTCGCATTGCCCTCGCAAGCGGGGCAGATGGCCCAGCAGGCCGGAAAGGAAACGTCGATCTGGTCGCGGTTCGTGTAGATCGGGACGATGATGCTGGTTCGCATGACGATGATTCCCGTGAGGTTGTTTCACGGGAATAAGATAGTTCACAGTATGTGGAGTTGTCAACTACAAATCCACAAAGTGTGAACTATACCTTTCAGCGTCGTCTAGGTGCGGCTGCCGGAGGTGCGCAGTCGAAGTCCCATTCCCAGCCTACGTGGGTGAGTTTTCGACTGTTCTGCAGGACACATCCTGCGCCGCGGCTGTTTTCCAGGTAGCTGAAGGCCGCTTTGCGATAGGGCTCAAAGTCGAGGTCGCCGGTGACGGCTCCGGCCGTCAGACCACGCAGGAAGCCTGCAGTGGCCACGGCTCCCACTGCCGTTGTCTGGGCTATGATCTGTCGGCCATCTTTGCTCGTCCAGATCGCGAACGTGTATTCTTGATCGCCGACTAAGACCGGAACGCGCGCCGCGGGGTCTCCATCGCCATATTGTTCGCGGATCCGGTTCATGGCGACGAAGTCAGAGTGACCGCCAGAGGCAAGCAGGGCATTCGTGCTTCCACCGCATCCAGGCAAGCTGACTGCGGTGAGCACAAGCATCAGGACGCCTGCGGCGAGTCTCGCAATATGGATCGGGGGCTTATGATCTGGCTCGCTTTGCGGCTGATTTTTGGACGCTTTCGCTTGATCCGCGAAGCTTGGCAGGCTGATTGAGCTTCTCGACGACGTGAGGCGGCAGCGTGGATTCGTCTCCGCCGTAGAGCCATTCCATCGGCGCGCTATAAACCATTTTGAGTTTGAAGGCGTCATATGGATCAACGGCCCGGATTCCGGCTTCGTAATTCGAGATTGCAGAAGCTCCCACGCCGAGCGATTTGCCGAAAGCCTGCTGCGATTTGCCATAGGCCAACCGCAATCTCTTAAGCCGTTCGCCCACAGCAATATGGAAAGCTGAACCTGAAATCATTGAACAATTTGACCATTGTTCACATCTCGTGGCTATTTCCATGGTGTGGACCGTTGACGACTCCACGTTTTGTGAATATGCCGACTCCATGCTTGATACGACTGATTCGGTAATTGAAGCGCTCGGCGGGCCCGCAAAGGTGGCGGAACTGTGCGGGGTTGGCGCGTCAGCGGTCAGCAACTGGCGCAAACGCGGTCGGATTTCGCAGGGGAGCTTTATGATTGTGCACGGCGCCCTGGCCGCGAAGGGACTGGAAGCGGCCCCATCCGTCTTCGGTTTCAAAGCTGTCAATGAGGCCCGGGCATGACGCCGCACCGGAAAGCGAACCACGATTCCCATTCTTGTTTTTCCCCCGTACTGGGGCGCACCGCCGCACGCCGGCTGAGGGACGATCATAGGTTGAAATCCGGGAGTTCGTCACGTGGAATCGTGACCGATTTTTGTCTGCAAAATGACGGCGTTGGGCACCTGCTGTTCCGGAATGAAACAGCACCGCGACGTTGCGCAAGTGCGCTTCAAGTTCGATCGATAGTGTTGCGTTGTGTGGGGGTTGCATCATGGGAACCGAATCAACAGGGAGACGGGCGCCGCTGCCTAGGAGAACGCTTCGAACAATTGTTCGAAGAGACGTCCGGACCGAACGATTGTCGAAATTCGGTCGCGTCTGCTGCGAGCTTTGGCGGGACCAGAAGCCCGATGTCATCCTGGCTCAGCGCATCGGCTGCTCGGAGCGCGCGGCGCAATTCTACATCACGGGCGATCGCGAGCCTTCCTATGAAGCGCTCATGGTCGTGCTCGACGAACTGCGCCCGCGCAAGCGGGCATGACAGTTCTTGCGGCGGCGTGGAAGGACACGCCAGACAGTGTGGCCCTGCCGATACGGTCAATGCGTCGAACGTGGTCGTCAACCGTATGACTGATGCGCCCCTCGGGGCTGGCAATGCGCAGGGAGCCGGTATCGAGCCCGGCCCGCAAGATAATTCCCAAGCGAAAGAACCAGAGGCAAACGCAGGATCAGCGGTCGCGACATCGGGCCGCCTTGCGATGGGTTCGAGTAGGCCTGTCACTGGGCGGTCGGTGACTGCAACGTCTGAGAATGGACGCGACAGGGCGGAGAGACGCTCACCGAGCTTTTCCTGTGCCGAGACTACATCAGGAATCGGAAGCGCGAGAGGCACTAGCGCCATGCTCCATCCCGGGGTCGTAGATGGGCCAACCACATTAGCCTTGCAGGCCGGGACAGTGGTGACAGCCGGAGAGACGGCACCTAATTCCAGTTCGGGCGACGGCCTTGGCATCCACCAGCCCAGGTCAATGACACGGGGTACCAGAGCAAAGGTTAAAACTCCGTCGGGAAGGGCGCGTGACCGCGCTATGTGCCCCGCCGTCGCCCGATTCGTTGATCGGAGGGCGGCATGACGTTCCACATCGCACAGCAGGTGACGATGATCCGGCCTCATTCTTTCAGCTTAATGCTACCTGATGAAGTTCAGCCGGTGTTTGGAGAGGTCTACACGATCCGCGATATTTCATCCCATCCGCGCGTCATCGGTCTGATCTTCCGAGAGATCAGAAACCCGTCCGGCCGCTATCTTTCACCTAGCGGTGAGTGCTCATTCAACTCGGAATTCTTCCGTCCCGTCATCAAGAATAAGACCGACATCGGCTTTGCCCACGAAATCCTCCGCAAGGCCTCCCGGACGAAGGAGAGCGCGGCATGATCTGGCTCACCATCATCGCCCTCTGTTTCGCCTTCAACGCACTGCTGTTTGCCTGGCTGGCGTTCGGTCGCTTCGTCAAGGGGCCCATTTCCCAGGATGAAGCACTGTTTTTGCATAAGGCTGGCCTTAACAATCTCGACCGATGGAAGCAATTCGGCGGCACGCTTGATCGTCCGCCGCCACCTGAACCGATGAATCCCGCGAGGGGCCCGCAAGCGGCGCCGGAACACGAAAGGGCGGGCCACTCATGAACATTTTTTCATCCGCGGTCTTATATCGTTTGGTCGCCGAGCTGGCATGCATCGTAGGCGTGATCTGTGCCACCGTCCTGGCTTACGCCGACAAGAGTCCGTGGATTTGGAGTTGGTTCCTGATCTTTGCCGCGCTCAACATCGTTGGCGGTTTATTGAAGGTTTCCGAGACGGAAACCACCAAAGACACCGCGAGGCCCGCCATCTCCGATAGCTGATCCTCGCCCAACAGTTCCCCAGTAGCGTCTGCGTCTCAAACCTGTCCGCGCCCGGTTATTTCCGAGCGTGAGATGTCTTGTCTCTAAACCGGAGTGAAAGCGCATGTCCGATCTGATCGAGCGGCTTTGCCGCAGCCTGGCGTTCCATCTCGTCGAGTCCGAATTGACCCTTTCGCACGCGGAAGGCGAGGACCTGTCTTACTGGCAGGATGAATGCACCCAGGCGAAGGCCCTGATCAAGGAAGCGGGTTTCGACATGGATGTTCTGTATCCGCTGGTCGATAGGCCCACCACGATCCCACCGCAATAAGGGTCATGCCGATGCTGATCGAAATCTCCGAATTCGAGTTCGCCGTTTTCCTGTGCTGGCTGGCCGCCAGCGTGGCCTCGATCCTCGGCATGGTGGTGGCGTTCGAAATCAATCACCGCCGCTCGCCGGTCGGCCGCATGGCGCCGCGGCGCTGGTTCGGGGTCTAGCGCCGATGTTCCAGATCAACCATTACGCAGGGCCTGCCACCCGCGCGGACCAGGGCAGCGGCGGCAATGGAACGTCCTCTCAAGGGGCCGCCGCTGCCCGCACCTTTTCAATCAGGGAGTGAACGCCGTGCACGCTGATGTCACGCCGGCCGAACGCGCCAATTTCGTTGCTGCGCATGCCGTGGCGGCTGCAACCGCTTTCCTCGACGGTCGCTGCACCGCTGTCGATCTGGCGGACAGGGCCAATACGTTGATCCGGGACATCAACGAAATCACCGAGGATGCGGCGGCTCGTAGAATCCTCGTTCCGCTAGGGCTGCTGGTGATGGCGATGGTCGGAACGGCAGCGGCCAAGGGCTATGCCCGTCGGGAGCGTTGGCTCGACCTGATGGAAGCACTGGTCAAGCTGGTGAAATTCGAAAGCATCGACCTGCGGGAAACCGGAGCACAACGGTCATGAGAGAACTTTCAAAAACGCTCGGCGCCTTGATCGACATCGCCAACCACGTCGTCACCCGCCACGGCCTGACGCTCGGCGGCGACATCGTCAACAACCAGTTCGCGCAGATCGCCCAGGAAGTCCGCGACGCCGTCCGGCGGCCGGCCGAAGACGTCCGCTGCACCAACGCGGCGATGGCGATGACGATCGTGCTCGAAGCCTATCGTGACAGCGACCGCGAGGAATTGGGCCAGCCCTGGCTGATGATCGCAGGCGCTCTGCTGCCGATGCTTCGTGTCGATGCCTGGCGCGCGCTCAACTATGAAAAAGAGGCGAGGGCGAATTGATGGCCGGCACCAGCGCAATCGAATGGACCGAACAGACGTGGAATCCTGTCGTCGGATGCTCGATCCTCACGCCTGGCTGCATCAATTGCTACGCCATGCCCGAAGCTGCGCGCCAGATCAGATGCGCCGCCGGCCTTGGCCGCGAGACGCATTACGAAGGCACGGTCGAAACGGTAAAGGGCAAAGCAGTCTGGACCGGCAAGCTCGCGCTGGCACCGGATTCCATCCTGCTGCAGCCGCTGAGGCGCAAGAAACCGACGACCTATTTCGTCAACTCGATGGGCGATCTGTTCCACGAGGACTGCCCGGACGAATGGATCGACAAGGTGTTCGCCGTCATGGCGCTATCGCCGCAGCATACGTTTCAGGTGCTGACCAAGCGGGCGAAGCGGATGCGGGATTATTTCGCCGGGAACGCGATGGCAAGACTGGTGAAGCGGACCAGTGGTGGGCACGAGAACGTCAGCCTCTCCACGGCTCACGCATATAATTCAACAACGAAGGTTGGCGGGCACTTCACGTGGCCCCTTCCAAACGTCTGGCTCGGCGTCTCCACCGAACGCCAGCAGGAAGCCGACGAGCGGATTCCGGAGCTGCTGCAAACGCCGGCGGCGGTCCGGTTCATCTCCGCAGAGCCGCTACTGGATGAAATCCGGCTGGGCTCGATATGGTTGCCGGAGAGCAAGGCCTGGCTGAAGGCTCTAACCGGCAGGATTGAGAATTGCGGCGGATCTTCGAACCTCGGGGCGAGGATCAATTGGGTGATCGCCGGCGGCGAGAGCGGCCCCAACGCACGACCTATGCACCCGGACTGGGCACGCTCGCTGCGTGAGCAATGCGCTGCAGCAGGCGTGCCGTTTTTCTTCAAGCAGTGGGGCGAGTGGGCACCGTCGACGCCAGAAGCCGCAGCTGGCAATCCTCGGTCCGGATGGCAATGCATTGCCGGGCACCCTTATGTCGCGAAGGTCGCCGAACTCTATCCGGAGGCGGGGGCCGCGTTCGTCGAGCACATGGGCAAGAAGCGCGCCGGCCGCCTGCTCGACGGCAATCTGCATGACGCTATGCCGGCTTGCCCGCCGGAGCTTCAGCGAAGGCGGGAGATCGTGCGATGACGCTGCGCGCGATCGATCCGGCACCGCTGCGGGCGCGTTACACCGGGCCGGCCTCGGAAGCCGGCGAGCGGCCCGAAATGCAATGGGTCAAGATCTCCAGGCTTCGCATCGATCCCCGGTACCAGCGCGAGATCGGCCGCCGAGGTGCCGACAATATCCTGGCGATCGCGTCGGCGTTCCAGTGGGCGAAGTTCACGCCGGTGGTCATAGCACCAATCGCCGGTAATCTGTTTGCAATCGTCGATGGCCAGCACCGCACCACCGCCGCCGCCTTGCGCGGATTCGAGTCCGTGCCATGTGTGATTATCGCCGCCGGCGAGGCCGAGCAGGCCGACGCCTTTGTCGCTATCAACGCCAACGTCACCGCGATGTCGCCGCTGCAGCTGCATGCCGCGCGGCTTGCTGCCGGCAACACGGCCGCGGCTGCGCTCACCGAGGTGTGCCGCGAGGCCGGTGTCAGGATCTGCCGCTATCCGGTGCCGGCCAACAAGATGAAGCTGGGAGAGACGCTCGCGGTTGCGATGCTGCAGGGCGTGCTTGCCAAATACGGCCGCGACGTCCTGATCGCCGCCTTGTCCTGCATCACCCAGACCCGTCGCGGCAATCCCGGCATGATCCGCAAGCAGATGGTCGAGGCCTTGTGTGCCGTCCTGGAGGCCGAGCCGGACTGGCTGAAGGACCGCAAGCAGCTGGTGTTCAAGATGCAGACCTTCGACTTTGCGGCTCAATTCAAGATCGCAAGGACCAGCTCGATCGAGACCGGCGAGAAGATTTC
>Ga0184615_10001405_pt1 | contig 13120 bp, 11 predicted proteins | sample PLM4_65_coex_FD_133134 | JGI IMG/M metagenome (GOLD analysis project Ga0184615, IMG submission 133134) | Groundwater sediment microbial communities from an aquifer in East River, Colorado, USA - PLM4_65_coex | ecosystem: Environmental > Terrestrial > Soil > Riparian zone | place: USA: East... | reverse complement strand
GGCATGCTGAAGAGTCTACAGCAATCGGCAGTCAGCGGGAGCGGGCCCCGGAACGCCCGATCGGCCCCGAAGCGGGCGGAAGTCCAAGCGCGCGCTTGGCTTCTCTTGCTGACTGCCGAAGGCCGAAAGGCCGCCCTGCTAGGGCAAATACATCGCCCGGTCCAGCTCAGCCATGAAGGCCTTGATGTTGCGGGCGTTCTGACCGAAGTCGAAGGGCCCCACCCGTGACTTGGAGCGAACGCTGACGCGGGTCTTGCCTCCGTTCCGGTGGATGCGGATGGTGATGTCGCTCTTCAGGGGCAAGAGCGGGGGCGAGGCCACGGCCCGGATCTCGGTGCCGCCGGGACCGCTGCCGGAGCCGGCCAGCGTCCAACGTGGCAGTCGATCGACGGCGGCTTTGGCCGCTTTGGCCACCACGCTTTCCGCCGAGCCGTAGTCGCGAACTCGCAGGTCCGGATACTCCGGTGTCTTGCCGGTCTCCACCTCGCTCAGCCGCGGCCACGAGGTGAGGGCCCAGATGGCGCCTGCCACCAAGGCGATGAGAAGAACGGGTTTGGCCAGGTGCCTCATGGGAGCCTCCGACGCGCCGGCCGCCCCTGTGCCGGGGCGGCCCCGGCCGACGACAGGATCTTACGCGTCATCGACGAGATGGGAAGCGCCTCCAGCTCGCTCCACCGCACCCAGCGGAAGCGGGCCGAGTCCGGCGGCGGCTCGGCCAGCAGGCGGGCGCTCACCGCCTCGATCCGGACGCGGCGATGGGTGATGGCGTGACGCGACTGGCCGAAGGGCGCCCCCAAGGCGACCCGAAGCCCGTGGCGTGCCTCCAACTCGCCGGCGAGCTGGGGCGCGGCTCCACCGTCGAGGCTGGTCTGGGGCACCTCCCACAGCCGCCCCAGCAGCCTGCCCTCGCGGCGTCGGACCAGCAGCACGCGACCCTGCCGCTCGATCACGGCTGCGGCGACGGCCACCTCCACGGGCTTCCGTCGCGGGCGCTTCTCGGGGAACCGCTCGACCGCGCCCTGGGCCCTGGCCTCACAGCGAGCGCGGACGGGGCAGTGGGCGCAGTCGGGGTTCTGGGGCGTGCAGACGGTCGCTCCCAGCTCCATGAGCGCCTGGTTCCAGTCCCCGGGACTTCGGCGATCCAGCCACTCCTCGGCCATCGCGTCGAACGCGCGGTCGCCGCGCCAGCGTGCCCCGCGCAGGGCGAAGAGGCGCGAGAACACGCGCCGCACGTTGCCGTCGACGACGGGAAGGGCCAGATCGTAGGCGATGGAGAGGACGGCCGCCGCGGTGTAGGGACCCACGCCGGGAACCTGGAGAGCCGCCTCCAGGGTCCGCGGGAAGCGACCACCGCGCTGAACCAGGTGCCGGGCTCCGGCGCGAAGGTGGCGGGCGCGTCGGTAGTAGCCCAGGCCGGACCAGAGGGCGAGGACCTCATCTTCCGGAGCGGCGGCCAGGCGCGCAACCGTCGGAAAGCGCCGCAGGAAAGCCCTGTAGTACGGCACCACCGCCTTGACCGTGGTCTGCTGCAACATGACCTCCGAGACCCAGACGCGGTAGGCGTTCTTGGTTCGCCGCCAGGGCAGGTCTCTTCGCGTCCGTCGGTACCAGGCCAGCAGCGCGCGCTTCAACGGAAGCCACCACCTCTTTCTGTCAGGTCAGGCGCTCGATGTCCGCCCCCAGCCCGCGCAGCTTCTCGTCGATCCGGTAGTAGCCACGGTCGAGGTGGTAGACGCGATCCACCACGGTCTCCCCGGACGCGCACAGCCCCGCCAGCACCAGGGAGGCCGACGCCCGCAGATCGGTGGCCATGACCTGCGCCCCCGAAAGCGGAGTCGGCCCGGTGACGATGGCGGTGCGGCCTTCCAGCTGGATGTTGGCTCCCATGCGCTGCAGCTCGGCCACGTGCATGAAGCGGTTCTCGAAGATGTTCTCGGTGATGGTGCAGGTGCCGCTGGCCTGGGTCATCAGCGTCATGTACTGGGCCTGCATGTCGGTAGGGAAGCTGGGATGAGGATGGGTGGCCACGTTGGCCGGCTTCACCCTGCGAGGCGCGCGGACGCGGAGGTTGTCGGGACCTTCCTCGATCCGGACCCCAGCCTCCCGCAGCTTGTCGATGACGGCCCGCAAGTGCGGGGGATGGCAGTTCTGGATCTCGACATCGCCCCCCGCGACGGCGCAGGCGGCCAGATAGGTGCCGGTCTCGATGCGGTCGGGCACCACCGCGTGCCGGGCGCCGTGCAGCGAACCGACACCCTGGACCGTCATGGTGGTGGTACCGGCGCCCTGGACGCGGGCCCCCATGGCCGCGAGCAGATCGGCGAGGTCCACCACCTCGTGCTCACAGGCGGCGTTCCGGATCACCGTCTCGCCTTCGGCCAGGCAGGCCGCCATCATCACGTTCTCGGTGCCGGTGACGGTGCTCACGTCGAAGGAGATCTCGGAGCCGCGGAGCTTCCCGGCCTGGGCTTCGACGTAGCCGTGGTCGACCACGATCCGGGCGCCCATCTTCTCCAGGGCCTGCAGATGCAGGTTGATGGGCCGGGCGCCGATGGCGCAGCCGCCGGGGAGCGAGACCCGGGCTCGTCCCTCCCGAGCCAGCAGCGGGCCCAGGACCAGGACCGAGGCCCGCATGGTCTTCACCAGCTCGTAGGGGGCCTCGACGGAGGTCAGATGCGAGGCATTGATCTGCACCATCCCTCCCACCTCGAAGCAGACCTCCGCACCCAGGTCGTTGAGAAGCCGGCCCAGGGTTCGGATGTCGCGCACCTCGGGGACGTTGCTGAGCCGCACCGGCTGGTCGGTGAGGAGGCCGGCGCAGAGAGCGGGGAGCGAGGCGTTCTTGGCCCCGGAGATGCGGACGGTTCCTTCCAGGGACTTGCCCCCTACGATGCGGATCTTGTCCATGGGTGCTCCAGTGTATCCGAGGGTCAGCTCTTCCTGGTCACGACCGTGCGGGGGATGCCTTGCAGATCCGGGAGCACCGAAGGCAGGCGCAGACCGGCCGCCTGGCAGATGGCGACCACCTGCTCCGCCATGCCGCGCCCGACCTCGAGGACCAGGCTGCCGCCAGCCGCCAGCAACGGGAAGGCCTGGGGAGCGATCCGCCGGTAGGCGCCGTAGCGGTCGCCCGGCGGCACCAGGGCCTGTCGGGGCTCGTGGTCGCGGACTTCCGGGGCCAGGCCCAGCATCTCGGCCGGGTCCACGTAGGGCGGGTTGCTGACGATGAGGTGGGCGGTCCCCGGAGCCACCGGTGGGGGCGTGAGGAAGTCGCCCTGGTGAAAGCTGACGCGTTCCCCCACACCGAGCCGGTGGGCGTTCTGACGGGCCACCGCCAGCGCGGCAGGGGAGCTGTCGATGGCGTGGACGGTGGCGTCGGGCCGCTCGGCCGCCAGGGAAAGCGCGATGCAGCCCGAGCCGGTGCCGACATCGACGATCACCGGCCGGCTGGTGTCCGTCAGGGCCAGGAGCGAAGCCTCCACCAGTTGCTCGGTCTCCGGGCGGGGGATGAGGACGTCAGGCGTCACCAGGAACTCGTGCCGCCAGAAGGCCTGGCTGCCGGTGAGGTACTGCAACGGACGGCGGCGGGCCCGCTCGGCCACCAGCTCGAAGAAGGCTGCCTGGGTCTCGGGAGCCAGGGTCTCGAAGCCGCGAAGCAGCGCCTCCGCTCGGTCCCATCCGGTGAGGTGACGGAGCAACCGCTCCGCATCCCAGGCGGCGTCGGTGACGCCTGCCGCTCTCAGCTGCGCCGCCGCCTGCTCGAAGGCGAGGTTGACGATCACGGCCGCTCAGGTCTAGGCCGGTTGCTTCAGCTTTTCCGCCTGGTGATGGGCGATCAGGCCGGCCACCAGCTGGTCGAGATCGCCGTCCAGCACCTCTTGCAGGCGGTGCAGGGTGAGGCCGATGCGATGGTCGGTGGCGCGGGCCTGCTGGAAGTTGTAGGTGCGGATCTTCTCGCTGCGGTCGCCCGAGCCCACCTGGCTCTTGCGGTCGGAGGCAATGGCCTTTTGCTGCTCCTCCAGGGCCACGTCGTAGAGCCGGGCGCGGAGCACCTTCATGGCTTTCTCGCGGTTCTTGATCTGGCTCTTCTCGTCTTGGCAGGAGACCACGGTGTTGGTAGGGAGGTGGGTGATGCGCACCGCCGAGTAGGTGGTATTGACGCTCTGGCCGCCCGGGCCCGAGGAGCAGAAGGTGTCGATCCGCAGGTCCTTGGCGTCGATCTTGATGTCGACCTCTTCGGCCTCGGGCAGGATGGCCACGGTGATGGCGGAGGTGTGGATGCGTCCCGAGGCTTCGGTGGCGGGGACCCGCTGCACGCGGTGCACGCCGCTCTCGTAGCGGAGCTTGGAGTACACGCGCTCGCCCTCGATCATGGCGATCACTTCCTTGAGCCCGCCCTGGCCGGCCCGGGCCATGGAGACCAGGTCCACTCGCCAGCCCTGGCGCTCCGCATAACGCGAGTACATGCGGAAGATCTCGGCCGCGAACAGCGCCGCTTCTTCACCGCCGGTGCCGGCGCGGATCTCGAGCAGGACGTTCTTCTCGTCGTTGGGGTCCCGGGGAACCAGCAACACGGTGATCTCGGCGTCCAGGGCGTCGCGCCGAGCTTCCAGCGCCTTCAGCTCCTCGTGGGCCAGCTCCCTGAGGTCCGGGTCGGTGTCCACCCGAATCATCTCCTGGACCTTGGTGAGCTCGGCCAGGGCGCCTTTGTAGGCCCGGTAGCGCTCGACCACCGGCGCCATGTCCTTGGACTCCTTGGCCAGCCGCTGGTAGGCCGAGGGGTCCTGCGCCACCGCCGAGTCGGACATCTGCTGCGCGACCTCGCCGAAGCGGGCCTCGATGTCCTTCAGTTTCTGGAAGGTGATGGCGTCCATCAGGAATACCGGGTGCCGGAGCCACGCCGCTTGCTGGCATCGCGGCTCGGAAGTCAGGCCTGCGGCGGGGTGGCGTCCTTCCGCTTTCCGTACTTCCGGGTGAAGCGCTCGACGCGACCGGCGGCGTCGATCAGCCGCTGCTTCCCGGTGAAGAAGGGATGGCAGCTCGAGCAGATCTCGAGACGCAGCTCCGACCCCTTGGTGGACCGAGTGGTCCAGGTGGCCCCGCAGGCGCAGTGGACGTTCACCACCGTGTAGGCAGGGTGGATTCCAGGCTTCATGGTTACTCCCCCAAAACCCTAAGGATACCAGAGGTCTGGCGCAGGTGCATTCCCTGCTCGGGGAGGTCGGACCAGCCCGACCAGACCGGCGGCGCTGCGGACGGTCCCTATGAGTGGCCGGTCGCGGCCTTGAGCCCCAGCCCCTTCCGGATCTCCTCCTGGATCGCCGCCGGCGCCCGGGTGCCGTCCACGGCCACGATGATCTCCTTCCGCCGGAGGATATCGAGGAGCGGCTTCGTCTTCTCGTCGTAGTCGCGGAGACGATCCCGTACCGCGTCGGGCGTGTCGTCGGCCCGGACCACCAGCTTTGACTTGCAGACGTCGCAGGTGTCTTCCACCGCCGGCCGATGGAAGATGAGGTTGTAGTCGAGGCCGCAGCCGGGGCACAGCCGCCGGCTCAGGATTCGCTCCAGGACCACGTGCTCCGGCACCTCGATCAGGATCACGGCGTCGATGTCGTAGCTCTCCAGGAAGAACTCAGCCTGGGTCGCGTTCCGCGGGAAGCCGTCGAGGATGAAGCCGTAGTTCCAGTCGTGGCGCTCCAGGCGGGCTTGCACCACCTCCTGGACCACCTCGTCCGGGACCAGCTGGCCGCTGGCCACGATGCGTTTGACGCGCGCCCCCAGCTTGCTGTGGTTCTGGACGTGCCAGCGGAAGATGTCGCCCACGCTGATATGGACCAGATCGAAGTCCCTGGCCAGCAGCTTGGCCTGGGTGCCCTTGCCACTCCCCTGGGCGCCCATGATCAGGTACTTGCGCATAGCGGACCTCCTTGGACGAACTTGCTACAGGGCCTTCTCCAACCGGCGGCAGAACGTCTCCAGGATCTCGATCCGGGCCGCCTTCTTGTCGTTGGCGGCGACCAGGGTCCAGGGCGCGTCCGGGGTGCTGGTCCTCACCACCGCGTCGTGGACGGCCGTCAGGTAGGCGTCCCACTGCTCGCGATTGCGCCAGTCCTCCTCGGTGATCTTGTGCTGCTTGTAGGCGGTCTGCTGGCGGTCCTGAAAGCGGCCCAGCTGTTCCTCCTTCCCCAGGTGCAGCCAGAACTTGCTGAGGACGATGCCGTAGTCGGTGAGCTGCTGCTCGAAGTCGTTGATCTCGAGGTGGGCGCGGCCCCACTCGTCCTCCCGGGCGAACCCCTCGACGCGCTCCACCAGCAACCGGCCGTACCAGGAGCGGTCGTACAGGGTGACCTGGCCGGCTCGGGGGATGTGGCGCCAGAAGCGCCAGAGGTAGTGATGGGCCCTCTCTTCGTCGCTGGGGGCGGCGATGGGGATCACCCGGTAGAGGCGGGCGTCCATGGCTTCAGTGAGACGGCGGATGGCGCCACCCTTGCCGGCAGCGTCCCAGCCCTCGAACACGATCACCGACGACCGCTTCTTCTCCCAGGCGGCCCGCACCAAACGCGCGACCTTGGCCTGCAGCTTGGGCAGCTTCTTGTCGTACTCGGCCGCGGTCAGGGTGCGGCCGAGGTCCACCCGGTCGAGCACGGTGAGCCTGGCCTCGGGTTTGGCCTTCGGCTGCCTGGTGGTCGTGGTGTCGGCGGCCTTCGGCGTGGCCGGCGTGGCGGCGCCCGCGAGCCGGCGTTTCAACGCTTCCAGCAGGCCCTCTCCCACCGTGATCTCGCGAAAGCGATCGTCGAGGGCCTCCACGATGGTCCAGGGGGCTTCGGCCGAATCCGTTTCGCGCAGGGCCTCTTCGGAAGCGCGCACGAACCGGTCGTACATCTTCAGGTGCTTCCAGTCGATGGAAAGCACCCGCCAGCGGGTCTTGGCGCTCTTGGAGAGCTCCGTCAGGCGCTTCTTCTGGTCCTTCTTTGCCAGGTGAAGCCAGAACTTGATGATGAGGGCCCCGTCGCGGGCCAGCATCTGCTCGAAGAAGGCGATGTTGGCCAACTCGGCCTCGAACTCCGCCGGGCTGCTCTTCTTGTAGACGCGGTGGATGATGGGGTCGGTGTACCAGGAGCCGAAGAAGACGCCGATGCGGCCGCGCGCGGGGAGCGTGCGCCAGAAGCGCCAGTAGGGCGGCCGCTCGCGCTCCTCGTCGGAGGGCGGACCGAAGACGCTGGTCTCCAGGCCCCGGGGGTCGAGCCACTCGTGGAGGCGATTGACGGTCTCGCCCTTGCCAGCGCCGTCGGCGCCGGCGATCACGACGATGACGGGGACTTGCGCTTTGCGGATCTCTCGTTGGGATTCCAGGAGCCCGGATCGAAGGCTGGCCAGTCGGGTCTCGTACTCTGGCTTGGCGAGCTTGCGACCCAGTTCCGCGGCTTCGAACATGGGCCCTCCACCGCCGGCTGAAAGGCGGGCGCCGGCTTCAGTGCCGCCAGTATACCGGAAGCCCCCAAGCAGCGGACGATGGGAAGGCCTCTAGCCGGCGACGGCGCTCATGGAGTCGAGGAACTGCTTGTTCGACGGGGTCTTGGCCAGGCGCTCCAGCATGAGCTCCATGGACTCCACGGCCGAGAGCGAGTTCAGCACCTTGCGGAGCACCCACACCCGGTTCAGCTCGTCCTTGGAGAGCAGCAGTTCCTCCTTGCGGGTGCCGCTCTTGTTCATGTCCACCGCGGGGAAGATCCGGCGGTCCGCCATCTTGCGATCGAGGACGATCTCCATGTTGCCGGTGCCCTTGAACTCCTCGAAGATCACGTCGTCCATGCGGGAGCCGGTCTCCACCAGGGCGGTGGCGATGATGGTGAGGGAGCCCCCGTCCTCGATCTTGCGGGCGGCGCCGAAGAAGCGTTTGGGCCGCTGCAGGGCGTTGCTGTCCACGCCCCCGGAGAGCACCTTGCCGGAGGGGGGCACGATGGCGTTGTAGCCGCGCGCCAAACGCGTGATGGAGTCGAGCAGGATCACCACGTCCTTCTTGTGCTCCACCAGGCGCCTGGCCTTTTCGATCACCATCTCCGCCACCTGCACGTGGCGGGTCGCCGGCTCGTCGAAGGTGGAGGAGACCACCTCGCCCTTCACCGAGCGCTGCATGTCGGTGACCTCCTCCGGGCGCTCGTCGATCAAGAGCACGATCAGGATCACCTCGGGGTGGTTGTGGGCGATGGAGTTGGCGATGTTCTGCAGGATCATGGTCTTGCCGGTGCGGGGGGCGGCCACGATCAGCCCGCGCTGGCCCTTGCCGATGGGGGTCATCATGTCGAGCACCCGGGCCGTCAGGTTGTCGGGGCCGGTCTCCAGGATCAGGCGCTGGCTGGGGTAGAGCGGCGTCAGGTTGTCGAAGAGGACCTTGTCCTTGGCGGCCTCGGGCGGCTCGAAGTTCAAGGCCTCGACCTTGATCAGGGCGAAGTAGCGCTCGCCGTCCCGCGGCGGCCGGACCTGACCCGAGACGGTGTCCCCCGTGCGCAGGTCGAAACGGCGGATCTGGGAGGGCGAGACGTAGATGTCGTCGGGTCCGGGGAGGTAGTTGGACTCGGGCGCCCGCAGGAAGCCGTAGCCGTCGGGCAGGATCTCCAGCACGCCTTCGGCGAAGAGGAAGCCACTCCGCTCGGCCTGGGTCTGCAGGATCTTGAAGATGAGGTCGTGCTTCTTCATGCCCGCCGCCCCGGCAACCCCCAGCTCCCGGGCCAGGCCGGTGAGGGCCTGGATGCTCATCTCCTTGAGATCGGAGAGGTTCAAGCCCCGGGCCTCCTCGGCCCGCTCCCCGGTCTTTGGCTCGACGGGGTCCTGCTCAGCGTCCGACATGTCTTCTCTCCCGATGACTGTCGAGGGCCGTGTGGATGATGCGCCAGAGGCCGTCCACGCCGGCTCCGGTCTTGGCACTCACGGCCGCCACGTCTAACGCACACTGGCCGAAGCCCCCGGCCAGCACCCCCAAGCTCCGGGTGAGCTCCCCGCGGCCCAGCTTGTCCGCTTTGGTGGCCACCAGGGCGTAGGGGAGCCCGTGATGGTCCAGGTAGCCGCGCAGGGTCAGGTCGCCCGGCGTCGGAGCGTGACGCGCGTCCACCAGGAAGATGCAGAGCGCCAAGGGCTCTCGATCCTGGAGGTAGGAAACCACCAAACGTTCCCAACCGACCCGCATGGCCTCCGGCACCCGGGCATAGCCGTAGCCGGGCAGGTCGGAGAAGTACAGATCGTTGCCCACCCGAAAGAAGTTGACCAGGCGGGTTCGCCCCGGATCCGCGGAGACCCGCGCCAGGCTCTTCACTCCGGCCAGGGCGTTCAAGAGGCTGCTCTTGCCCACGTTGGAGCGGCCCAGGAAGGCGACTTCGGGCAGGCCGTCCTTCGGGAACTGATCGGGGGAGGCGGCGCTCCCCGAGAAAGTGGCTATCTGGCGTTGCACGGTTCGAGAGGGGCCTCGTTCGCCGGAGGCCCGGTAGCTGTGGGACGGCTAATGAGCCATTCCGTCCTGGACGCTTCCCAGCTCCGCCGGGGACGGCTCGATGGCTTCCGGTTGCGCGGGTGGCTCCTGCGGCACCAGGGCCAGCCTCAAGACCTCCTCCACGTGTTCCACCAACTCGACCTTCAAGACGTCGAGCACGACCTTGGGTACGTCGGCCAGGTCCTTCTCGTTCTCGCGGGGCAGGATCACGGTGGTGATCCCGATCCGGTGGGCGGCCAGCAGCTTCTCCTTGACGCCGCCGATGGGCAGGACCTTGCCGCGGAGGGTGATCTCGCCGGTCATGGCCACGTCGCGCCGCACCGGCCGCAGAGTCAGGGCCGAGATCAAGGCGGTGGCGATGGTGATGCCGGCGGAGGGGCCGTCCTTGGGGATGGCACCCTCGGGAACGTGAATGTGCACGTCGAGCTTGCGGTTGAAGTCCCGGGGGATGCCGTAGTCCTCGGCCTTGGAGCGGACCCAGGACATGGCCGCTCGCGCCGACTCCTGCATCACGTCGCCCAACTTGCCGGTCAGGGTCAGGGCGCCCTTGCCGGACATCAGCGTGACCTCGATGGGCAGGGTTTCGCCACCCACTTCCGTCCAGGCCAGGCCGGTGGCCAGGCCGATCTCGTTCCGCTCCTCCTGCTGCGACGAGCGGTAGCGGGGGATGCCCAGGAAGGACTGCAGGTTTTCGGGAGTGACGTGGTCTCGGGTGCCCTTGCCTTCCAGCACCACCCTGCGCGCCACCTTGCGGAAGATGGAGGAGATCTCCCGCTCCATGTTCCGCACCCCGGCCTCCCGCGTATAGCGCCGGATGATCTCCTGCAGGGTGTCGTCGCTGAAGCTGATGTTCTCCGGCTGCAGGCCGTGGGACTCGACCTGCTTGGGAACCAGGTGCCGTTTGGCGATCTCGACCTTCTCCCGCTCGGTGTAGCCCGGCAGGCGCAGCACCTCCATGCGGTCGTGCAGCGCCTGGGGGATGGTGTGGAGCACGTTGGCGGTGGCGATGAAGAAGACCGAGGAGAGGTCGTACTCCACGTCCAGGTAGTGGTCGGTGAAGCTGTGGTTCTGCTCCGGATCCAGCACCTCGAGCAGGGCCGCCGAGGGGTCTCCCCGGAAGTCCATGGCCATCTTGTCCACCTCGTCCAGCAGGAAGACCGGGTTCTTGGCGCCCGCCTTCTTCATCATCTGGATGATCTGGCCGGGGAAGGCCCCGATGTAGGTGCGGCGGTGGCCGCGGATCTCCGCCTCGTCCCGCACTCCACCCAGCGAGAGCCGCACGAACTTCCGGTTGGTGCAGCGGGCGATCGATTTGGCGAGAGAGGTCTTGCCTACCCCAGGAGGGCCCACGAAGCAGAGGATGGGCCCTTTGGGCTTGTTGACCAGCTGACGGACCGCCAGGAACTCGACGATCCGCTCCTTCACCTTCTCCAGGGCGTAGTGGTCCTCGTTCAGGATCCGCTCGGCGGCCAGCAGGTCCTTGCGCTCCCGGGTGCGCCGAGTCCAGGGCACGGCCAGGAGCCAGTCCAGATAGTTGCGGGAGACCGTGGCCTCGGCCGACATGGGCGGCATCGACTCCAGCCGCTTCAGCTCCTGCTGGGCCCGCTCCAGGGCCTCCTTCGGCATCTTGGCCGCTTCGATCTTCTTGCGGAGCTCCTCCACCTCGCTCAGGCGTTCGTCCTTGCGGCCCAGCTCCTTCTGGATCGCCTTCATCTTCTCGTTGAGGTAGTACTCCTTCTGGGCCCGCTCCATCTGCTTCTTGACCCGCCCCTGGATGCGCTTGTCCACCTGGAGCTTGTCGGTCTCCGTCTCCAGGATGGCCTGGATGCGCTGCAGCCGCTCCAGGGGCGAGAAGATCTCCAGCAGGTTCTGCTTGTCCTCGACCGGCAGCACCAGGTGAGACGATATGGTGTCGGCCAGCTTGCCCGGCTCTTCCACCCGGACCGCAGCCAGCATGGCGTCGTATTGGATGTTGTTGGAGAGCTTGACGTACTGCTCGAAGAGGCCGATCACCCGGGCCATCAGGGCCTCGGCGGCTCCCCCCGGATCGTCTTGGCGCGCGATCAGCTTCACCACCACCCGATAGAAGCCCTGGTCTTCCTTGAACTCGATGGCGCGTCCCCGCTCCAGCCCCTCGACCAGCACCTTCACGTTGCCGTCAGGCAGCTTCAGGCTCTGCACGATGTTGCAGACGGTGCCCAGGGTGTGGATCTCCTCGGGCCCCGGGGCGTCCCGGGTGGCGTCATGCTGGGCGGAGAGGAAGAGGCGCTTGCCCCTGAGCAGCGCGTAGTCCAGCGCTCGGATGGAGCTGGGGCGCCCGATCACGAAGGGCATCATCATGTGGGGAAACAACACCACATCCCTGAGCGGGACCATGGGCAGGGTCTCGATCACGTCGGCCTTGTCCTTATCGCGTCCGAACATAGCTCTCTCTAGAAGATCCGACTGAAACCGCGCCCTCTCGACCGCCTGACGCCAGTCCGACTAGCCGGCCTTCTCGATCAGGGTGATCGGCTTCTCCCGGTCCAGCACCACCTCACGGGTGACCACGCACTCCTTGACCTTCTTCATCGAGGGCAGGTTATACATGAGGTCGAGCATCAGGTCCTCGATGATCATGCGCAGGCCACGGGCGCCGATCTTGCGCTGGATTCCCTGCTCCGCGATGGCGTCCAGGGCGTCTTCGGTGAAGCGCAGCTTCACCCCCTCGTACTCCAGCATCTTCTGGTACTGGCGCACGATGGCGTTCTTGGGCTGGGTCAGGATTTCGACCAGGGCGGGCTTGTCGAGGTCGTGCAGTGTGCCCACCACCGGCAGGCGCCCCACGAACTCGGGGATGAGACCGTAGCGGATGAGGTCCTGGGGTTGCACCACGGGCAGCGAGACGGCGGCCTGGTCGGGCGCCTTGGAATCGGTGGCGAAGCCCAGCGTCTTCTTGCCCACCCGGCGCTCGATGATCTTGTCCAGCCCGACGAAAGCCCCCCCGCAGATGAACAGGATGTTGGTGGTGTCGATCTGGTAGAACTCCTGGTGCGGGTGCTTGCGTCCGCCCTGGGGCGGCACGTTGGCCACGGTGCCTTCCAGGATCTTGAGCAGGGCCTGCTGCACACCCTCGCCCGAGACGTCGCGGGTGATGGAGGGGTTCTCGTCCTTGCGCGAGATCTTGTCGATCTCGTCGATGTAGATGATGCCCTCCTGGCACTTCTCGATTTCGCCCTGGGCGGCCTGGAGCAGCTTCAAGATGATGTTCTCGACGTCCTCGCCCACGTAGCCCGCCTCGGTCAAGGTGGTGGCGTCCACGATGGTAAAGGGGACGGAGAGCAGCCGGGCCAGGGTCTGCGCCAGCAGCGTCTTGCCCGTGCCGGTGGGGCCGATGAGCAGGATGTTGGACTTGGTCAGCTCGACGTCGTTCTTGCCCCGCTGCTTGGCGATCTCGATCCGCTTGTAGTGGTTGTAGACGGCGACCGCCAGCTTCTTCTTGGCCGTGTCCTGGCCGATCACGTACTCGTCCAGGAACTTCTTGATCTCGTGGGGGACGGGGAGGGTCGACTTGTAGGTGCGACCCTCGACCCGGCGATCGTCGGCGATGATGTCGTTGCAGACGTCGACGCATTCGTCGCAGATGAAGACGGTGGG
>Ga0184615_10001404_pt1 | contig 13122 bp, 9 predicted proteins | sample PLM4_65_coex_FD_133134 | JGI IMG/M metagenome (GOLD analysis project Ga0184615, IMG submission 133134) | Groundwater sediment microbial communities from an aquifer in East River, Colorado, USA - PLM4_65_coex | ecosystem: Environmental > Terrestrial > Soil > Riparian zone | place: USA: East... | reverse complement strand
TCACCCTTCGATAAACTCAGAACAACATCTTCCATCGGGAACCGTCACCTTCCTCTTCACCGACATCGAAGGCAGTACTAAACTTGCGCAACAATATCCAGATGAAATGCCATCCCTGCTGGCGCGGCATCATGAAATTCTGAATCGGACAATCGAGGCGCGCAACGGCAATGTCTTTCAGATTGTCGGCGATTCTTTTTCAGCCGCATTTCACTCCGCCAGCGATGCGTTGAGTGCCGCGCTCGACGCGCAACGATACTTGCAAAATGAAACATGGTCGCCAGCGCCCATCAAAGTCCGCATGGGATTACACACTGGCTTTGCTGAAAGACACGCGGATGGCTATCGAGGCTACCTTACCCTGGCTCGTGTTCAACGTGTGATGTCTTGCGGACATGGCGGACAAATTCTGCTCTCGCTCGACATGACAGAGCAAGTGCGCGAACAACTGCCGCAGGACGCGGGGTTGCGCGATCTGGGTTGGCATCACTTGAAAAGCATCAGTCAGGCTGAGCATCTCTTCCAACTCGTCACAGACGATCTGCCTGCGAACTTCCCTCCGCTGAAATCCACACCGGTCGCGCCTTCCATGCGAAAAGAAGTCTTCTCATTGCTCGATCACATCGTGCGCGGACAATTGATCGGTCGCGAGAGCGAGATCTCTGAACTCGAGGGATTCTGGAATCGCGCTGAGCGCGGCGAGGGTCACCTCGTTTTACTCTCAGGTGAGCCCGGAATAGGCAAGACTCGACTCGTGGAGGAACTCACTGCCCTCGCAACTCTACGCGGCGCGCTGGTTTTGGAAGGACATTTCCATCCCGAACTCGGTGTTACCTACCTTGGATTGCGCGAGGCCTTGCAGGACTACCTACGTTCACTCCCAGCCGATCAGGCGCGCGCAGCAATCGGCTCCACCGCCCCGGAACTTGTTAAGTTGGTCCCGGAAGTGGAAGCCATCGTTGGAAATATCACGTCGAATCCGCCAATGGGTGAATTGGAAGCTGAACGCCTGCGCCTCTTCGATCACGTGACTCAGTTTCTGATTCGCCTGACAAAGAAGACACCCATGCTATTTGTGTTGGAAGACCTGCATTGGGCAGATAGACCGAGCCTGTTATTTTTGCATTTCCTGCTACGCAATACGCGTCAGGTTCCAATTCTCGTATTAGGCACGTATCGCGAAACAGAACTTGATCCGGTCAGACCGTTCTATGAAACACTGCTTGGGCTGAATCGGGATCGGTTGTATACGCGCGTGGCACTACATGGCATGAATGCAAAGAGTGTCGAAAAACTGGTACGCACGCTATTGGATGGACCAGTAGAGGTAGGACTGGTCAAAGCCATCACGCGCGATACGGAGGGAAATCCATTTTTCATCGAAGAAGTGGTGAAAGGCTTGGTTGAACAGAGCAGACTACGCCAGGAAGCGGGTGTCTGGAATCTGATGGAAGAGGTTGAACACTTCATACCGCAGAGTATTCAGATCGCTCTTGGCAAACGACTGGAGACGCTGTCCGAGGATGCGCGAACTGCACTATCGCTTGCCGCCATTCTGGGACGTGAGTTCGATATGGATGTATTGTTGAGCATGTCCGAATGGGACGAAGACCGCCTGTTGGACGCGCTGGATGAAGCCGTCAAAGCTCAACTCATCACTGAATTGAGAATGCACGGAAAGGAAACCCATCGCTTTGCCCATGCATTGCTGGCACAGGTAATCTACGACGCGATCAACACGCGGCGGCGGGCGCGCTTCCACCAGCAGGCTGGCGAGTCGTTGGAACGCGTGTACGCTCGAAAACTGGAGGAACAGGTTGAAGCGCTGGCGTATCATTTCTCGCGTGCGTCATCGAACGCCGCCGATAAAGCCGTGACTTATGGTCTGCGCGCCGCAGAGAAGGCAGTCGCCGTGTATGCGCACGATCAGGCCATCCGCTATTACACTGAAGTTCTGGAGGCGCTGCACGATCTCGATGACTCCCAAACCGAGGTGCGCGCCTGGGAGTTGATGGGCGATGCAAAGATGAGACTTTACTACGTGAAGGAAGCAATTGCGGCTTACGAAAAAGCGCTGGTTGTGCAGGAACGGGATGCGCTTACAGAGGCACAAGACCATTGTCGCCTGTCTTTAAAACTGGGAGAGTTGATCATCAAGGAGCAGAGAGATCCTCTACGTGCGCGTCAATACCTTGAGCAGGCATTGGCAAGTTCTGCCGCGCCAGCCGGAAGCCCTCAACGCGCCAAATGCATAGCTGCGCTGGCGATTTGCCTGGTCGAGGAAGGCCGCCTAGACGAAGCGTTTGAGCAAGCCCAAAGCGCGCTGGAACTCGCCGAAGGACTCGCTCATGCAGATGGGATTGCAAGCGCTTGCGGCGCCTTGTGCTCGGTACATGAGGCGCGCGGTGATTTGGTATCGTACGCTCAAGTCTCCGAGCGGCAGGTAGCCGCGCTGGACAAGTGTAACGATTTCTCTGGAATCTTCGAGGCATACTCTCACCATGAATACACCAGCATCATACGCGGCGACTATGAACAAGCCAAGCGGGTGGATTTGGCAGGCCTGGAACTTTGCCAGAAGTTCAACGCGCCCGGCTGGGAGGTAAGAATGTTGACCGGCTATATTTGGGTACTGGATAAACAAGGCCTGTGGACGGAAGCACTGGAGCATGGCAGGCGCGTTTCGCTGCTCGCGGATCGCGTGGGTTGTGACATGTGCTTTTCTTACATCTACATGGCTCTGGCTGATATTGAGGCGAAACTCGGTCATCGAGAGCAATCCCAGGGATGCATTGACAGTGCTCTTTCCATAATATCGCAACTCCCCCAACCGCCAATGCAAACAGTCCGTTGGCGTTTCTTCAGCCATGTGTTTCTTGAAGAATGGAAGGATGCTTGGGCGGTCGTGGAGGAAGCCCGCGCGCTGGCTTATCCTGATATTGCTTCAACTCCTTTTGCACGATTCAATTGGAGCCTCATGCTGCCGGAAGCCGCCACTCGCGCGGGTCACTGGTCGGAGGCGGAACGTCTTGCAGGTGAGACATTGGCTTTCTTCGAGAAACAGGGATCTCCTTTAGGTGTGGCAAGTAGTCACTTCGCACTCGGGCTCAAACATACAGCGCAACAAAAGTGGGACGCGGCATTAACTGAGTTGGAGCAGGCACTGAGTGGCTATCGGACTCTCGGACACGCTTGGAATATTTCCAACACCCAATACGAGATGGGATTGGTTCATGCCACGCGTAGGAACGATGGTGATGAGGCTAGAGCGCGTCGGCACTTCGAAGAGTCATTGACCGGCTTTGCGGCACTGAATGCCAAGCCTGGGATGGATAAGGTCAAAGCCGCCCTGGAAGAACTTGCATAATAAATGTTGCCCAAGATGAGAATTGAATGAAGGGTTTACCAACCGGCATTGTCACCTTCCTCTCCTCGCAGGAAGCGGAGGCAAACTCGCTCCCCAAAAAGAGGAACGGAGATAGATACTGTGCGAGAGGCAGTCCGCAAGAGTGGACATGTGATTGTCCAACCTTTGCCTCCGATGGACCAGATCATTGCAGTAGACTGGAGGTGGTACGCTATACTTCAGAACACCTGGATGATCAATTTGGCGAAGGTTTTAAAATTGTGGACATCACACATGAAACGCATCATACTCCCTTTGGAACTGAACAAAAGTTCGTTTCCTGTTTCCGCTGCAAGGATTAAACAACAACAATTCATTATCGGTGCAAAAGAGGAAACCAGGTGATTCAAAAATTACTCCAGGATGCGTTGTTATTCATATACCGAATTGGTTCTGACCCAGACGACGATGATGACATCCGCTTGCAAAAGTCGCTACTGGTGGTGTGTGCTTTTCCATTTATGGTCGCAGGCGTGTTATGGGGCATGATATATATCTTCTCCGACGAACCCTTGGCTGGGGCAATTCCACTCTCTTATTCCTTTATATCCCTGCTCAGCATTATTCATTTTGGGCGGACGCGCCAATATCGTTTCTTCCGTTTTAGCCAACTTGCCTTGATACTATTGCTGCCCTTTTTTCTGATGGCAGCCTTAGGTGGATTTATCAACGGCAGCGCGGTCATTTTGTGGTCGTTGATTTGTCCCTTGGGCGCATTGCTCTTCGACGAACCCCGCCATGCGCCACGCTGGTTTCTAGCCTTTATCATCCTCGCTGCGATTAGCGGTTTCCTGCAACCGTATATGCGTCTTGCCAACAACCTGTCTCCAGTGCTAGTGATTTTCTTCTTTGTTATTAACCTTGTCGGTGTCGGCTCACTCGTTTTCATGATGGTTTTTTATTTCGTTGGTCAGAAAAATATGTTCCAACAGAAATCTGAAACACTATTACTGAATATCTTGCCTAAAGAGATTGCTGCGATTCTAAAAAACGAGAGCCGCACGATTGCCGATCATTACAATGAAGCCAGCGTCTTATTTGCAGACATGGTGGGATTCACTCCGCTTTCGGCGCAATTGCCTCCCGTGGAAATGGTCGAACTACTTAACGAGGTCTTTTCTTTTTTCGACTCGCTATTGGATAAATACGGTGTGGAGAAAATCCGCACGATTGGTGATAGTTATATGGTCGCTTCTGGCGTACCGCGTGGACGTCCCGATCATGCACAAGCACTGGCACACATGGCATTGGAGATGCGCGATTACATTTTCACACATACATTTCACAATGGTCATCGAGTCAGTTTTCGTATTGGCATCAACTCCGGTTCGATGATCGCGGGTGTAATTGGTCGTCGTAAGTTTGTTTACGATGTATGGGGTGATGCAGTGAATATTGCCAGCCGAATGGAGTCGCATGGTTTGGGCGGTGCTGTGCAAATTACGCAAACCACGTACGAGTTAATCAAAGATGAATTCGTGTGTGAACGACGTGGTACGGTGAATGTAAAAGGCAAAGGGGAAATGGAAGTATGGCTGGTCATGTCTGCGAAATAAGGCTACAGCAGGTAACAAATGCCCTTCTATAAAGACTATATCTATCCCTATCTTGTGGATACTTTGGGTGATCCAGCTCCTATCGTAAAAGTTCGTCAACAGATCATTCCCTTAGCTCAAGGAATAGTTCTTGAGATTGGTGTGGGTTCCGGTGCAAATTTTGTTCATTACGATTCCACAAAGGTTAGTAAGCTTTATGCACTTGAGCCCAACCCGGGAATGATTCGGCTGGCAGAACGAACACAACTCAAAACAAAGTTGAACATCGAATTTATTGGTCTGCCAGGTGAGCGCATCCTCTTGAAAGATGACAGCGTTGATACTGTTGTTAGCACGTTTACGTTGTGTACAATTCCCGGCATCGTAGATGCCATTCAAGGGCTTGCACGTGTCTTGAAACCAAACGGCAAACTCATCTTCTTTGAACTTGGACTCTCACCCGATGTTGCCGTACAACGCTGGCAAAGGCGATTGGAGCCAGCTTTCCACTGGATGTTTCAGGGTTTGTATCTGACACGGGACATTCCAGCTCTACTTGTGCAAGGCGGTTTTCAGATTGAGCAGATGGAGGCAGGCTATTTAGCCCAATTTCCCAAGTCATCATCATTCTGCTGGTGGGGAACTGCGGTCCTGCAATCGTGACGTAGCAAGGTAATCGTGACTATCTCGACGCAGCCGACAAGGAACTCATTGCTCCCACTGTCGAGTCAATAATTAAACTCTTGTAGACTTTTCCCATCTGCGCTGGTGCGGGCTTCATGTTATTGTCCAGCCACCATTCGATGAGTGCAAGCAGGGAAGTCGCGATGTGATTCGACAGAATGGCGGTTGCCGTCTGGTTGCCCGATCTCGCCAAAGGCAGGCAGGATTTTTGGAAAATGGCGGCGATGTTCTGCACAACCTTCTTGCGGACACGCGTCACGCTTTGACTCTTGAACAGGATGCGAAAGAGATCGGCTTTTTGCCCGATATATTCAAAGATCAGCCTCCCTTCCGTTTCAAGGGCAGAAGTTTCAGACTGCTTCGCCAGCGTCTCGATATATCCCATCAATTCAACCAACCCTTCATCCAAAACTTCCATCAGCAACTGATCAAGACTCTCGAAATGCCTGAAAAAAGTTATGTAGGCGATTTCGGCGCGTTCTGTGATCTCCTTGATCGAGATGGATGCGAAATCCTTTTCCAAGATCAATGAAACCAGCGCGTCTCGCAGCAGGCGGCGCGTCCGTTTGACACGCGGGTCAACTTTTAAAGGGAGAGTTTTCTTTGGCATGGCCATCCACTTTTGTTACAAAATTCGGGTTTCTATAACTTATGTTACATCCAAGCCAGATCCGTTATTGACTTCAAATTTGATTTAGCTACAATACACAACATAAGTTATTCAGTATAACATTAAGGAGAACGAATGAAAACCATGATCAGTGCAGAACAAAAAGGAAAGACCTGTACCCCTCGTCGCATACCTCTCAGCGAAAAGATGACAGCCAGTAAACTTCAGAATGCATACGATGAAATTGCTGATCAATACGAAAAGAAAATTTGGTTCGACCAGCACATTCTCGGTGTGGCGCGGCTCAGGAAGAATCTACTATCAAAAGCAACTGGCAAAATCCTGGATGTGGCATGTGGCACAGGGTTGAACATTCCTTTGTTCCCAAAGGGCAGTGACATCACGGCTGTTGATCTGAGTCCCAACATGTTGGAGATTGCCCGCGCGAATGCAACCAAACATGGACTGAACGTGAATCTTGCGGTGATGGATGCAGAGAATCTCGAATTTGCAGATGGAAGTTTTGACACGGTGGTCTCCACACTATCCACTTGCACGTTTCCAGACCCAGTCAAAGCGCTACAGGAAATGAAACGCGTCTGCCGACCGAACGGTTTGATCCTGCTGCTGGAACATGGTCATAGCAGTTTGCCCTGGCTTGCAAATTTTCAAGACCGCAATGAATACAAACATTTCCAAGAACATGCAGGCTGTCGCTGGAATCAAGATCCGCTGGACCTGGTTAAATCAGCGGGCATAAAGATATTGAGAAGCAAGCGAAACATATTGGGCATGTTCCATTCTATCGAAGCAACTCCATAAGGAATTATTATGACACTAGGAAAAACGATCCTGCTCTGCACCATTGGCAGTGCGGGTGATGTCTACCCGTTTATTGGCATCGGACAGCAATTGAAAAAACGCGGCTTCCGCGTGGTGCTGATCACCAGTCAATATTTTGAAGCCCAGGCACGCAACGTTGGGCTGGAATTTTTCGGTCTTGGCAGCGGGGAAGATTATCAATCCATCATTCAAGACCCCGATCTTTGGAGTCCGGATAAAGGCTTCAAAGTTTTTGCCGAGCGGGTGGTATTCCCGATCATGGAGCCCGCGTATGAGATCATCGCAGGCTTTGACCCATCCCAAACGATCCTCGTCGCACAGGGACAATTCTTCGCAGCGCACATCGCGCACGAAAAGCTGGGCTTCCCCTTCATCACCATCCATTTGCAGCCCGCCGCCTTTCGAAGCGTTCATGAATTTCCATTATTGCCCGTCAAGCTGCCTCCGCTTTTGATACGCGGAATATTCAGCCTGATCGACGCCCTCTTGCTGGATAAATTATTTGCGCCAAATATTAACCGCTTCAGACAACGCCTTGGCCTGCCAGCCATCAACAAAATTTTCGGCGGCTGGATGCACTCCCCGCAAAAAAACCTGGGCTTGTTTCCTGAATGGTTCGCCCAACCCCAACGTGATTGGCCCCCACAAACCCAACTGACTGGCTTCGTCTATTATGACAAACAGGATGGGAACGAAGAACTTCCCAGAGAACTGGAAACATTCTTGAATGCAGGCAGTGCGCCGATCATCTTCACAGCAGGCACCGCCATGAAACACGCCGATCAATTCTTTCGAGATTGTATCGAGGCTTGTCAACGGCTCCGTCAGCGCGGTATCCTGCTTACACAACATCCTGAACAATTGCCTGGCCAGCTTCCAAAGGGTATTCAACACTTTGCTTATGTACCGTTTAGTAAGGTGCTTCCGCGTGCCTTGTCACTTGTCCATCACGGTGGTATCGGCACAACTGCACAGGCGCTTGCCGCAGGCATCCCACAGGTGATCCGCCCGATGGCACATGACCAGCCCGATACCGCCGCCCGCGTGGAGAAGTTGGGCATCGGCATATCATTGGATCCCAAAAGGTTCAACGCCACATTACTTGCCGAAAAATTAAACTCATTGATCACATCACAGGTTGTTTTGGACCGTTGTAAATCCTACGCTGAAAAAATACACCCGGAGCAAGCCCTCCATAATACCTGCACGATCATTGAAGATTTTTTTCGCGATCAATCATAAAAACCTAATTGTAGATCCACAGCATAACCCTGGCACTTCACATTTAGACAGTTTCATCGCAACAAACATCAGGTCAATCATCAACACCATCGTCAAAACAAAGCCGTAAGTTGCTTCAAATGTCAGGCATCGGCCATTTTGCAGCAGGGTTCGCGGCAAAGCCAGTTGAACCCAAAATACCACTCTGGGTCTTTCTGGTTGCTAGTGAAACCAACGACATCCTGTATTTTCTATTCTCATCCACCGGGATCGAGCAAAAAACGGTGATGACAATGGATTTCACCCAAGGGGTTAAGTATCTGACTCCTGCTATAAATCCCTGGTCACACGGCTTGCTCATGTCCATCATCTGGTCGTTGATGGCGGCAATGCTGGGCTTCCTGGTTTATAGAGATCGTCGCAGTGGCATGCTCCTCGGGGCGGTGGTTTTCAGTCACTGGTTGCTCGACTTCCTTATGCATTCCAATCTTCCATTGTTCTTTACTGGCTCGCCATTGGTTGGACTCGGCTTGGAAAATTCAGGTCCGGGTTTTCTGTTCATGACCATTTTCGATCTTGTGATTCTTACTGGAGGTGTCCTCGTTTACCTCCGCGCAAATAAACGAACATCCAGGCAACTACATCAATAAAAAGATAAAGGGTGTGAACAATAAAATCATTGTTACCTAGGCCAGTCGTTTTGGTTCCACGGAAGGGGTTGCAAACGCCATTGGCAAGACTCTGGCTGAAAAAATGAGATGACTCTTGATGTGTTGTTCATGAGGCAAGTGAAGGATCTCTCCACATATCAGGGTGAAATGGTCGGCAGCGCCATTAATGCCGGGGTATGGCTTCCACAAGCGATGCAATTTGTACTGCCTCATCAAAGTTAAGATTAAAAGCACTTGCATAGGTTATGGCAAATTCCGTATGATGATTATTGGAGTCTTCCATTGTAGGTGCTTCTATGGCTTTGCTGTCGACCAAACTTTACATTCCATCTGCTCGAACGGGTGTTTTATCCCGTTCCCGGCTTGCCGAACAATTAAACCTTGGTCTGCTTCATCCTCTTATTCTCATTTCCGCCCCAGCAGGATATGGAAAAACAACTCTCCTGAGTACATGGGCAGCCACCTATAGAAGCCCTGTTGCGTGGTTGACTCTTGATCAAGGGGATAATGACCCGGTACGATTCTGGCGCTATCTTGGTGCCGCGCTTCAGAAAGTGAATGACTGTCTGGGCAAAAGCCTGCAATCAACACTGTTTTCGGTGCAGACTCCAGATGTAGAACAGATCATTGTTGAACTGGTCAATGACATCGCAGCATCGAACAAAAAACTTACCCTTGTTCTGGAAGATTACCACCTCATTGACAATGCCGATATCCACGCGAGTATCAATTTCCTGCTCGATAACATTCCCCCTGAAATGCACCTCATCATTACAACTCGTTCAGATCCGCCTTTACGTCTCGGTCTGAGGCGCGGACGTGGACAGATATCGGAAATCCGTTCGGCTGATTTGCGTTTCACACCCGATGAGACTGCCAACTTTATTAACCACACAATGCAGCTTGCTCTGACAAAGGAAGATGTCAACTCCCTTGCCCAGCGCACAGAAGGCTGGATTGCCGGCTTGCAGTTGGCAGTTCTTTCCCTGCAACGGCAGACTGACAAACATGCCTTCATCACGGCCTTCACCGGTGACGACCGATATGTAATGGATTATCTGATCGAGGAAGTATTTCAACGCCAGCCGCCTGAGATCCAGACATTTCTGCTAAAAACATCCTTCCTGGAGAGATTATCCGGACCCTTATGCCAGGCGGTTACTGGACAGGCGGACAACCAATCCATTTTGACGTATTTAGAGCAATCCAACCTGTTTGTTTCCTCTCTCGACAATCGACGCTATTGGTATCGTTATCATCCTTTGTTCGCAGGTTTGCTCCACCATCGCTTGCATCAGATATTGCCTGCAGAAGAACAGGTCGAATTAATCCGCCGAGCCTGTGCCTGGTATGTCAGCGAGGGATTGATCGTCGAAGCGATTTCGCAGGCTTATGCATCATCGGAATATCCCCTGGCAGCCAAGTTGCTAGAACAATATGTGATGGAGATATTTTTCAGCAGTGAGACCATGTTGGTACATCACTGGTTGAAGTCATTGCCTGAGGAAGTTTTGCTTCAGAGTCCATTACTATGTACTACTTTTGCAAATACCTGTGCTCATGCCGGCACCTTTCAAGATGAAGCGCTTCAACAGACTGCACACTGGCTGGATGCAGCTGAAAAAGCGCTTGCAATTCCAACCCCTGATCGTTCGAATGATGCTCTGACAAGTGGATTCATTGGATTGACCCGTGCCTATCTGTCGCTCTGGCGCAGGGATCCGCCTCAGACCACCATCGAGATTGACCGGCATGCCCTAGCTGAGTTACCTCCCGAAGGGACTTCTCATTTCGACCAGAATTTCCAACGCCTGCGTAGCGGTTTGACCAATAACCTTGGAATTTCGTATATAACTCTGGGGGATGAAGTTTCAGCCTTGCAAGCCTTCTTCGAAACCCAACGCATCGGCGAAGCCTGCGGGGATTGGCTGAACTGGTATACCGCCGTTGCCAATCAAAGCATGATTCTTTCCCATCAAGGGCGTTTGTCCGAGGCGCTCGACGTTTGTAGAAATGTGTTAACTGGTTCAGCTAGTAATGATGGAGCGCAAGAACACGCCGCTCCCTATGCCGCAGTCATATATCAGATGATGGGACAGATCCATCTGGAATGGAATGAGTTGGAGAAGGCTGAAACAGCGTTGCGAAAGTGTCTTGAACTCAGCCGTTTTATCGCGGCAGGCGATTGGCAGGCTAACAGTTCCATTGCCTTGTCGCGCTTGCAATTGGCGCGAGGCAACCTTACGGAAGCTTTTGCCTTACTCAATCAGGTGAAATCAGAATCACCTCGGGCAAGAATCACGATCGATACTTGGAGGGTCCGGCTCTGCCTAGTAGATTCCAATGAACACCCTGATGCCTTCAATGACGCCATGCTCTGGGCCGCAGGGAGGTCACTCCAACCATTCGAGCCATATTGGACATCCTTTGAAACATTAACCCTGATAAGAGTTATGATCACGCAGTACCGGCTGATTGCACAAAATAACTCTGAAGCATTGCCTCACTTACAGGCACTTCAGGAATTCCTGACAAAAGAGATCCAGATCGCGGAGGCTTCCGACTATATCGAAAGGTTGGTCGAGCTTCGTCTCTTGCAATCCCTGGCATGGTATTCCTTGAATAGCCTTCCCAAAGCTCGGGAATCCCTGATACACGCCTTGGAGACTGCCATGCCAGATGGGTATATTCGTCTGTTCGTGGATGAAGGTGCACCGGTGGAAAAAATGTTGAACCGGTTGTCAGGTGAGGTACGTGATCGTCCACAGCTTGCCAGCTATGTGACCCGGATCCTGTCAGCGTTTGAACCAGTCACTCGAAAGCCGAAACAGGTTGACGGGTTGGTTGAACCGCTGACCGAACGAGAAGCGGAAGTATTGCGATACATTGCTGAAGGATGTTCCAACCCTGAGATCGCCCGTCGTTTATATGTTTCTCCAAACACACTCAAGGCGCATGCACAGAATATCTTCATGAAATTGAATGTACACAACCGTTTACAGGCGGTCAATAGGGCGAGGGAACTTGGTTTGATCGAATAAATATCTTTTATTAAAGTCCCGACATTCGTGCCGGGACTTTTTTATTTAAATTAACCCTGTCGGTTAATCCGTTCGGAGGATGCCTTGAATCATTGCCGGGGATATAACCATGCTAGGAATAATAAGGAGCCATCGAATGGATCAACTTCCGAAAGGCACCCAACCCGCTAACTATCGCATACGAATTGCGGGGCGCGTGAACGATGACTGGTCAGATTTCTTGAGCGACCTGGAACAGTCTTTTGACCAGGAAAATGGTGTGACGATCACAACCATTACTGGAATTGTGGCTGACCAGTCCGCACTCCACGGACTACTTGAACGCATCCGTGATCTTAATCTGACATTGCTCTCGGTTACCTGTGATGGTCTGTGCTCTCAGGATTCTGGCAAGAAATCATGAGGAGAAAAACATGAAAACCTTAATCGCTGGCTCAAATGGGATGGCCAATGTCGTGCCCGCTCGTGGTGGAGGGGTTCGTGACTGGCAGCGCTGGGCGCCCTACGCGGCAGTGGCATGGTCGCTACTCTACGCCACGCTGGGGATCTACTGGGCGGTGAGCGGGCGCGGGTTCCCTCACACCCCCGAAACCGTGTCCGACGTTATGGGGCCGCTGCTTGGACGGTTCGGACCGGGCGTGGCCTGGATCGTCGTGATGATGGCAGGGATTCCTGCGGCGGCGGTAGGAGCGACGATGGTGCGTGGGGTGCGAAGCAGAGCGCTCCGGCCTCTCCTGATAACTGTCGGAGCACTGCTCGCGGGGGTCCTGCTGCTACTCATGACTTCCCTCAACCTGCTGGTCAAGCTTGGTTATATCCCCTATACCGTCTTCAGCCTCTTCACTGGCGCGAGGTTCGGCCAGACCTACCTGGAGTCTTTGACCCAATGGGCGACGATCCATCAATTGCTGTGTCTTATCGGCGGGTTTCTCTGGCTGGCAGGTACCGTCTGCTATGGTCGCCGGAGCGGGGACGCCTGCCTGTATTGCGGCCGCCGGGACGGCCCGGAAGGGTGGCAGAGCCCGGACAAAGCCGCGCACTGGGGCCGGATTGCCGTGGTTGTGGCGATGATAGCACCAGTTTTCTACGCCTTCATCCGTTATGCCTGGGC
>Ga0184615_10001402_pt1 | contig 13123 bp, 9 predicted proteins | sample PLM4_65_coex_FD_133134 | JGI IMG/M metagenome (GOLD analysis project Ga0184615, IMG submission 133134) | Groundwater sediment microbial communities from an aquifer in East River, Colorado, USA - PLM4_65_coex | ecosystem: Environmental > Terrestrial > Soil > Riparian zone | place: USA: East... | reverse complement strand
TCCCGCTCATGTAGGCCTGTGAGCAACCCCACGTGCCGAACGGGAAGTCGCGAGGCTGGCTGTACGCGTCGCCCGGCCCGACCTGAAGGCCGACCGAGTTGCACTGCGCGACACCGACGAGCACTCGCGCCCCCGCGAGCGCCGCGGCGCAATTGCCAAAGCGGAACGGCATGTACGGGAGATCGTCCGGCTTGCTGCCGGCGCCCGTGCTGCCACGGTGCCAGTGCTCGGTAGAGTTTTCGAACTGATTGTCCTTCCACGGGGCGTTCCAGATACGGCTTTCGAGAACATCTCTCGGATAGGCGAGCGCGCCGGTGAAGCCGATCGTCGTCACCGGGCCCGGAAACGACTTCGTGCCGTGTGTGCCCGCAGTCGAGGTCCCCACGCGGTGGGCCATGATCTGCAAACCGTCGAAGACGCCGCTCCCGCCACCGGGGAGTGTCGGCTCGGTGTTCGTCGGCACCTCGTCGTCGAAGTTGCCGTTGCGCATCACGTCCATGCAGGCGAACGCATTCGCGCCCCAGAGATCGCCCGAGATCCACTCGCCGCCGTAGCAGGTGCCGAAGGCGCAGGGTGTGCCGCGCTGCGGATTCACGGGATTGGGGGAGTGCCACGAGCAGGCGCTGTCGGGCGGACCGTAGGTGCGCGACCAGTAGGCGTTGTTGCCGCGGTTGCCGGCATAGCCCGTGTCGTCGTACCAGGGACCGTAGGTGCCGCTCGTGACGCCGCGGCCGACGTCCTGCGTCAGCGTCGCGGCTTCGAAGTCCTCGCAGACCAGGGCGGCGGGGTCGACTCGCACGTTCTTCGTGGCGCAGACCGAGTTCGTGAACCCGTCACCGCGGTTCGGGCCCCGCACGCAGTCGCAGTAGCAGTCGACGCCGTCGGTGCACGGCTGGCCTGCGGCGGCGTCGAATCCGCCCAGGACGGCGATCGCCCACACCACTGTGAGCCGCGCGAGCGAGGTCTTCCGAATCATGCTTCCCCCCCGAAGCTCTCGATCGGCGCGGTGGGACTCCCCCACCAGCGGCGCACCCGAAAGCTCGTTCTCTGGCGCTAGGTATCGCCCATCAAAACCGGATGCGAAGTGATCCTCGTCACGACTTCGCTCATTCCGCAGCCTCGCGGCGCAGCTTCGGCAGCAGGCGCGTTCGCAGCCGCCGAAGCCTCTCGGAGCGGGCGATCCACCAACGGACCCGCACGGCGGCCAGGGCCGGCGCGGCGAGCCAGCCGCCCCCGGCCGCGACGAGCTGGTGCACCTCGTGCTCCGCATTCGCCCATTCGAACTTGTAGGGCTCGTCGCCCTGGAGGAAGTCGAACGCCTCGAGCTTTGCGCCAAAGCTGTCGCGCAGGAGCTCGAGCAGGAGCAGGTTGCCGACACGCGAGACATCCTGCCGGAAACTCGCCAGATAATAGTAGCGCGTGCGCCCGCCGAGCAGGACGATCGCGAACGCGCCGAGCGCGGCGCCGACGCGGCAGGTCCACAGCTCGTGGCGCACGCCGCCCCCGAGCAACAGCTCGCGCAGGAACGCGCGGCGCCGGGGGTCGCGGAGCGAGGAGAGACCGTGCTCCCACTTCCAGCTAGCGCGTTCGACCTCGATGAGCGCGTCGAAAAGCTCCGGCGTCGCCGTCTCGCAGGCGATCGCAACGTCGCCCTGGGCGCCGACACGGCGCCCGAGGCGCTTCACGTTCTTGCGCTGGTTGCTCGAGCGAGTCTTCAGATACTCCTCCCAGCTCGTCTCGATGCGCACGAGCGGGCAGCGTTCATAGACGCGCTCGTTCGCGGCGCCGCCGAGTCCGCGGGCGAGCGCGGTCCGCTGCGCCGGGCTCGCGTGCAGGCTCAGCAGATCCACGAGGTCGAAGCGGCGCGATTCCCCGCGCAGCCGGCGGCCGAGCGCCTCGAGCCAGGCCGGCTCGCCCGCGGCGCCGAGCGGACCGAGGTAGTCCGAAATTCCGTGTCCGAGCAGCGAGAGCACGCGCGCGCCGTGCGTGCGCCGCAACACCAGCGGCAACAGCCCGGTGGCCGGCTCTCCGCACAGCAGCAGCCAAGGCTCGGCGCCCGCACCCAGGTGGGTGAGCCACGCGCGCGCCCAGCCGTGCGTGCGGAAGGGCGGCGGATCTTCCGCCGCCTCCAGGCGCCGCCACAGCGCGGCCGTGCTCTCGAGCGCGTCCGCCCCGGCCACGAGCGTCGTCGTGAGGTCCGGCACGCGGGCGACTACGCTCGCTCGCGGAGACGGTCGAGCACGCCGCTCGCGCGCAGCTCGCGGGCGATCTCGTCGGCGATCAGCTCGAGACCGGCCGGATTCGCGTGCATCGCGTCGAGAAAGAGCTCGCGGCGATCGGGGCGCCCGTCGATCGCGCGGGCGAGGTCGATCAGCACGACGCCTTCCTCGAGAGCGACGCGCCGCACCGTGCGATTGTAGGCCGCGATCAGGTCGACGAAGTCCCCGACGGCGTTCGCACCGCGGAAGTAGGGAAACTGCACGTTCGCGCGCTTCAGGTCTTCGAGGCTCATGTCATCGCTCACGACGCTCGGAAGCGTCATCACGACGACCTCGGCCGGAATCGAACGCGCCGTTGCGATGATCTCGCGCAGGTTTCGCTCGAAGACCGCCGGTCGATAGTCGGCGTTGCGGCCCGTGCGGCTCTCGGGCCCGGTGCGAGGCGGAGCGAGGCGCGGGCGCAGGTTGTAGAAGAGCAGCTTGCGCAGCGCCTTGACCGTCCACAGGCGATCGAGCCAGCGCGCCGCGAGCGCGAGCCGCGGATTCTCGACCTGGCCATCCGGATCGAACTTCATCAGGTCGTTCCAGCCGATGTAGATCGTCACCAGATCCGGCGCGAGCGGCACCACCCGACTGCGCAGGCGGCGCAGCGCGAGCTCGGAGTTCAGGCCGTCGATGGCGGCGTTGATCACCTGGAAGCGGCGTCCGTCGCTGCCGCCGGCGAGCAGTTCGGAGAGCCGCGCGGGATAGGTGTCCCGCAGACCTCCGCCTCCAAAGGTGCACGAGTCTCCGACGTTCACGATGCGCAGCGTGCCGGTAGGCGGAGGATCCTGGAACTCGGGTCCCACGAAGCCGCGCGAGTTCACGACGATCGGGTCGGAGTTCGGCCTCGAGTACGTGCCCGGCCGCAGCTCGAACGTGCCGGTCGATAGATCGAAGCGTTCGGCCGGCGCGCGGAAGTTGTACACGTAGATGCGCAGAGCGCCCTCGACCATCCCGAAGACGAGGGCGATCAGGATTGCGCTGTAGAGCAAGGAGCGACCGAGCGTGAAGCGGGGTTCGTCCGAAGCGGGCTCAGCCATGCGGGGCTCTGCCGCGGGCCCCTAGCCGGACGTAGAACGGCCGCTTGAAACGACCATCCGCGACGATGTCGGTCATGACGTAGTGGCCTTTCCTGCTCGATTCCGAAGCGGCGAGGTGTAACGACGAATCAACAGTGTTCGGAGATTGCACCCGCACAGGTCACGGTCCGGCGACGGCCCGGGGAGGGTCTGTCGACGGCGTCGTGTCGATCACCCACCAGAGCTTCCCACTCTTTTCGCCGACGACAATATCAATCCCGATCGGCAGCGCGCTGATCGCCTTCAGCAACGCATCCCGCTCCACGACTCGTTCGTGGGCCATCAGCACCCACGCTCCGCGGCCCGCCAGCGCCGCGATTCGCGCCGCTTCCTGCTCTGCCCACACCGGTGAGGGTCCGCCGGGAGCTGCTCCGTCGATATCCACTCGCAGTCCGCTTGGCCTCGCCAGCACCTCCAATCCGCGCGGCCCTCCGGCGCGTGAGAGAGACTCGCTGGGCTGTCTTGCCGCGGCGTCCGCGTTACGGCGGTGGACCGGACCGCCTGACCCCAGCATCGCCGCGAACCAGTCCAGCCGCTGCGTGTCGGGACGCGACCAATCGGTGGAATACACCAACCATACCGGTGCACTGGCGCCCGTGAGCCACAGGGGGGCGGGGTCACCCGCCTGCACCGCGGCGGCCAGATCTCGTCCCCCACTCGGCTTGCGCAGCCACAGGCCAGTGGGGATCTCGCTCACCACGGCGCCAAGAACCAGGAGAACGCAGAGGGCGACGCCCGCGGAACGCCAGCTTCGCGGGAGTCGATCGAGCATACCCGCCAACGCTGCCCCCAACAGCAGGGCAATCACGGGAGCGAGGAACAGTGTGAGTCGGTGGTTCGCCGGAAGCTGGTCGATCAACCATGCCACGGCGGTGAGCAGTAGCGGACCGGTCAATATCAGGGCTGGCGCGGTACCGCCTCGACGCCACACCATCCATGCGCCGAGCAGCACGAGCAACAGAAAGTATTCTGTCTCCGGCCAGATCGTGGCGGCCAACACGGTCGAGCGCACTTCGGTGACAGCCTGGACGATCCTGCCAACCACGCCGGGAGTGCCAAACTGAGCCATTGCGGGCCGCCAGTAGTCAGGCATGTCGGCGATCGACGCTGCGGGGCGGTAGACCAGGAGCTGGGGCACGGCGAATGCGGTCACCCAGACCACGCCCCACCCGACGAGACGCCGAAGATTGGACCCGTGGCGCCGCAGCAACGCGTCGCTGGCCAGTGCCAGACCGATGCCGCCGACCACCAGCACGGCCGGGAACGACATCAGGACGGCGAGCACACCGACGATCCCGATCGCCCACCAGGATCGGTGATCATCCTGGCGACCGACCACACTGGCGGCGAGGAGCAGCAGCAGAGCCGTGACCGCGGCGTCGAGAGCGTACGGCTTGGTCTCGTTGGCGTAGTAGAGCAGGGTCGCGCTCGAAGCCGCGAGCACGGTCGCGATGAGTGCCGCAGGCTCACCCACCAGCCGCCGGCCGGCCGCCCAGACCAGCCATGGCAGTGCGATGCCGCCCGCGAGGGCGGGGGCACGGAGCGCCCATTCGTGCATCCCTCCCAATACGACGATCAGCTTCTCGAGCCAGAGCCACGGCACCGGGGCGAGCTGCTCCCAGTCCAGCGGTGTGGTGAGTTCCGCGAAAGAGTGGCGACCGACGTTGAGGGCCACCATCGCTTCGTCGAGCCAGAGCGAAGGCCGCTCGAGAAAGAGCGCAAGGCGCAGGATCGCCCCAGTCGCGATGGCGATCACGGCAAGTCGAGAACAGGAGATGGCACCGGCTCCGGACTGATCGGGCAGAGCGCCTCCGGGCAAAGCGTGCTCCATGCAATGCCAGCAAGCGCCTCGTAACGGTGCCTTGGGCGGCGGCACTCACCACCGCAACGAAAACTAGGGACGATGCGGCATCCGACGCAACCTGGCTCAGGCCGGGTCCTGGAGATATTTCTTGAGAATTTTTCCGAGCGGACTCTTCGGAAGCTCGTCCCGGAATTCCACGATGCGGGGAATCTTGTATTCCGCGAGCTTCCCCTTGCAGTGGTCGAGGATCTCACTCTCTTGGCAGGCGCCCTTCGACACCACCACGGCCTTGACGAGCTCGGCGCCGTAGCTGCCGGGTACGCCCAGGACCACCACTTCCGCAACCTTCTCGTGCGTCCGGATCAGCTCCTCGACCTCGGACGGATCCACCTTGTGGGTGGCGGTGTTGATGAAGATCTTGCTCCTTCCCGAGAGGTGGAGATGCCCGCGCGCATCGCGCCAGCCCAGGTCTCCGGTCAGGAGGTAGCCATCGCGGAAGCGCTCCCGGCTGAGGGCCTCGTTCTCGAAGTAGGCATCGGCCATGGCGGGACTCTTCACCGCGACCTCCCCCGTGGCGGGGGCTTCCGCGCTTCCTTCCACGCCCAGGATCCGCAGCTCCACCTCGCGGATCGGCGGCCCCACGGACTCGGGCTCCGGATCCGGTGAGAGATTGATCGCCACGCAACCCGTCTCGGTCGATCCGTACTGCTGTCGGATCGTGACGCCGTACTTCGCGCGGAAGCGCTCGAAGATCGCTCTCGGGAGCGGGGCGCCCGCCGACATGCACAGACGGAGCGACGAGAGATCGAGGCCCTTGGGGCTGGCGCTGTCGGCCAGGATCCCGAGCATGAACGGAACCGCCGGGAATACCGTTACGGCCTCGCGCGCGAGCGCCTCCAGCACCTCCTGGCGATGGAATTTCTCGAGGATCACGGTCGACGCACCCACGCGCAGCGGAGCGAGGAGACAGTTCCCGAGCCCGTAGGTGTGGAAGAGCGGGACGACGCAGAGGATGCGGTCCTCGGGACCGAGACCCGCGGTCGCGCTCAGGATCTCCGCCTCGTGCGCCAGGTTCCGCTGCGTGCGCGCAACCCGCTTCGACCTGCCCGTCGAGCCCGAGGAAAACTGCAGCATGACGGGCCAGCCGGGATCGACGCGGCGTCTCGCCCCGCTCGCTTCCGCCTTGCCCCCGATCGCGTCGAACGACAGGCTCCCCGCGCCAGCGTCGTGCCCACCCACCACGACCAGGGGCATCTCCCGCCTCGGGGCAACCTCTCGATACAAGGGTGCCAGGTCCGCACCCACGAGGATCGCCCCGACCTCGAGATCGGCCAGGTAGCGCGCCACCTCCTGCTTCTGGTAATGCGTGCTCAAGGGGACGACGATTCCCCCGAGCGTCGCGATCGCGAGGAAGCCCACGACGAACTCCGGGCAGTTGGGGAGCGCCAGCGCGACCCGGCCCCCCGACCCGACGCCGAGTGCCGCGAGGCCCCGGGCCAGCCTGTCCACCTCGTCTCCGAGCTCGCGATAGCTGAGTGCGCGGTCGCGGGACAAGAGAGCGGTCCGTTCGGGGTGCGCGGCCACAGTCGCCGCCAGGAGATCCGGCACGGTGTCGAGTAGCGCCATGAACCCTCCCTGCCTGCCGCGGCGTGATTCCTAGGCGAGGAAGCGGCTCAGGATCTTCTTGCCTTCCGGGGTTCCGATCGATTCCGGGTGGAACTGGATCCCGTAGATCGGGTAGGTCTCGTGCTGCACGCCCATGATGATCTCGTCCCAGGTCTTGGCCGTGACCTCGAGACACGCGGGCAGGCTCTCCTTCTCCCCGATCAAGGAGTGGTAGCGCATGGCCTCGAAGGCGTTCCGGACGCCGCGGAAGATCCCGCGGTCGTTGTGGTAGATGACGCTGGTCTTGCCGTGCATGACGTGCGGGGCGCGGATCACCTTTCCGCCGAAGGCATGCACGATGCCCTGATGCCCGAGACAGACGCCGAGGATCGGAATCTTCGGCCCGAGCTCGAGGATCACGCGCTTGCAGACGCCGAAGTACTTCGGGTTCTCGGGGTTCCCTGGACCCGGAGAGATGATGATGCGGTCCGGCTCGAGTGCGGCCACCTCCTCGAAGCGCAGCGCGTCGTTGCGAACCACGACGGGGCGGCTGTCGAGCTCGCCCACGGCCTGGTAGAGGTTGTAGACGAACGAATCGTAGTTATCGAGGATCAGCACCTTCATCGCATCACCCGATCAAGCTTCGAACGTCGCCACCCGGGTCCGCCTGATCGGGCCCCAGCGCCACGGAGCGGAGCGACCGGATCAGCGCGCTCGCTTTGTGCAGGGTCTCCAGGTACTCGCCCTCCGGATCCGAGTCCGCCACGACCGCGCCTCCCACCTGGAAGTAGGCCTTGCCGTTCTTCACGAGGATGGTCCGGATCACGATGTTGAGGTCCGCGTTGCCGGCGAAGTCGAGGTAGCCGATCGACCCGGAGTAGATCCCGCGCTTGACCGGCTCGAGCGCGTCGATGATCGACATCGCCTCGATCTTGGGGGCACCGGTCATCGAGCCGCCCGGAAAGCACGCCTGCACCAGGTCGAGGAGGTCGCGGCCCGGCTCGAGCTTGCCCACGATGGTCGAGACCATCTGGAACACGGTGGCGTACCGCTCGATGAGCATCAGCTCGGGAACGCGGACCGTGTGGAAGTCGCACACCCGACCCAGGTCGTTACGGACCAGATCGACGATCATCATGTTCTCGGCGCGATCCTTGATGCTCGAGAAGAGATCGTCGTGGAACGCCTTGTCCTCGGCCTCGTCCTTGCCGCGCGGGCGGGTGCCCTTGATCGGCCTCGACTCGGCCCAGCCGTCCCGCTTGAGGCGGAGGAAGCGCTCCGGCGAGGATGAGACGACCTTCACCTCGGGCAGGTTCAGATAGCTCGCGAACGGCGCCGGGTTGATCCGCTTGAGCTCGCGGTAGAGCTCGAAGGCGTTCCCGGCGAAGTCGCACTCGAGGCGGTGAGTGGTGCAGACCTCGAAGATGTCACCCGCGAAGATGTGCTCCTTCGCTTGGCGCACCACGTCCATGTACTCCTCCTGGGTGAACATGGACCGGATCTTGAGGTCGGCGTCCGCCGGTCCCGTCGACGCCGCGCGCCGGTCGTCGGTTCCGGGCGTCCCCGCGGACGCCTCGCCCCGCTCGACGCGCGCCATCTCCGCGCGCATCGTCGCGAAGGCCTGCCGCGCCTTTTCGCGCGCTGCCGCCGGGTCGCTGTCGAAGCCGAGCGCCGAGAGGTAGAGCTTCTGCTCCAGCTCGTCGCGGACGATCACGCTGTCGAAGAACATGAAGTAGCAGTCGGGCAGCGCGAGGTCGTCGGCGCCCCGACAGGGGAGCTTCTCCATCACGTAGTTGAGCTCGTAGCCGAAGTAGCCGACGGCGCCGCCGAGGAACGGGATCGGGCTCTCGCGGTAGAGGGAGGCATCCACCCGGTACGGCGCGAGCGCCGCGCGGAGCTCCTCGAAGGGGTTGCCCCGGCGATGCTCGATGCTGCCCTGGCGCAGGATGCGGATGCGATCCCCCTTGCTCTGGAACACCAGGAAGGGCTTCCGGCCCGCGAAGGAGTAGTGGCCGAGCTTCTCCGGATCCCTTCCGCTGTCGAGGAGGAAGCTGTGCTCCTCGTGCGCGAAGCCGGCGTAGTAGTCGATCGCCGCGAGCGGCGAGTCGATCTCCTCGAGGATGTGGGCACAGGCCAGACTGCTCATCGCTACCGCCTCTCGGTCCGGGTCAGCTCTCGATAGAGGTGCTGCAGACGCTGGGTGAGCTCGCCGGGCTTGCCGTCGCCGATGCTGCGGCCGTCCACGGCGACCACGGGCAGGAGCTCCATCAGGCTGTTCGTCAGGAAGCACTCGTCGGCGGTGTACAGGTCGTAGCGGGCGATCCGGGTCTCGCGGGCCGGGATGCGGTTCTTCCGCGCGAGCTCGATCACGGCCGAGCGCGTGATGCCCTCGAGGCAGCCGCAGGAGGGCGCCGGTGTCAGAAGCGCGCCTCGCTTCACGACGAACACGTTGCTCACGGTTCCTTCGGCCAGGAAGCCCTCGGAATTGAGGAGCAGGCCTTCCGGAACGCCGTGCTGGTTCGCCTCGAGCTTGGCCAGGATCAGGTTCTGGTAGTTGCAGCCCTTGATGCGGGCGCTGAGCGCGTCCTCGGCGATCCGCCGCACGCTGACGATGCTGCTGCGGATGCCCGAGGCGTACCAGGCTTCCGGGTAGAGGGAGAGCTCCTTCACGATCAGCGAGAGCGTCGGGTTCGGGCAGAGCGCCGGGTCGATACCCCGCTCGCCCACGCCCCGCGAAACGGTGATGCGCAGGTAGGCGTCCCGGAGGCCGCTTCGCTCGAGGGCGGACTGGGCGAGCTTCGCGAGGTCGCCCTTGGACATCGGGATCGTGATCAGAAGGAAGCGCGCAGAGTCGAAGAGGCGATCGAGATGGGATTCGAGGCGGAACCAGGTGCCGTCGTAGGCGCGTAGCGTCTCGAAGAAGCCATCGCCGAACAGGTAGCCGTGGTCGAACAGCGAGATCACGGCTTCGTCCGGCGCGACGAAGCGCCCGTTCAGGTAAACGATCGAGGCCACGCTGGCTCCGTCTCGCCGGCGCCGTCCCTCTCGGGCTCCACACTGCCGCCCGGCGGGGCCGGTGCCCCGCGGCGGCGATCGACGATGCGCCGATCGACGATGCGCCCCGTCTGCGACGGTTGGCGGGGGAGCACGCCGTAGGGCACGAGCTCCACCTCGACGTCGACCCCGAGGGCGCCCTGCAAATCCCTGCGCAGGCGCTCGCGAGGGGCGACGTAGGAGTCCTTCGGGATCGCCGAGCTCGGCTCGACGGTGATCTTGAGCCGATCCAAGTCGTCGACGCTCGTGATCTCGACCCGGAACTCGTCTCCGAGATCCGGATGCCTGCGAATGCTGTCCTCGATCGTGCTCGGGAAGAAGCTCAGGCCCCGGATCTTGATCAGGCTGTCCCAGCGCCCGTGCAGGCCGCCGAGGGCCCGCGCATGGGTTCGGCCGCAGGCGCAGGGCTCCGTCGTGAGCGTGGTCCAGTCTCCCATCTTGTACCGGAGGATCGGCTGCGACTCCGAATAGAGATTGCTGACGACCAGCACGCCTTCCACGCCCTCCGGCACGAGTGCGAGCGTCTTCGGATCGACGACCTCCGCGATGTAGGCGTCCTCCATCACATGGACACCGACCGCGCGCTCGTGCTGCTGGACCTCTTCCTGGCAGGTGTATCCAAGCGGCGTCATTGCGGCGGCGGTACAGCCGAAGTTGTCGTGCAGCTCGGCGCCCCAGAGCCCTTCGATGCGCTCCTTGGTGGCCGGTACCCCGGGCCCGGGCTCGGCGGCGGTCACGATCAGACGGATCGAGCTCTTTTCGGGGTCGTAGCCCATACCCTGCATGGCGCGCCCGAGATGCAGCGCGTAGGAAGGCGTGCAGAACAGTACGGTCGGCCTGTAGGTCTCGATGAAGAAGGCCCGCCGCTGCGTGTTGGTGCCCCCGCCTGGAATCACCGGGCAGCCGAGGCGGTGCAGGGCGTAGTGGAGGCACCAGAACGCCACATTGGGGCCGTAGCCGAAGCAGTTGATCGCGAGGTCTTTGGAGCGCACGCCCATCGACCAGAGAGCGCGCGCGCCGAGCCACGACCACATCTCCAGGTCGTGCAGCGTGTGACGGAAGACGCGGGGCAGCGCCGTGGTGGTCCCCGGGCTGGTGAAGACCATCCACCCCGCGCTCGTCCAGCGCTCCGCGGCGAGCGGCGCGAACGTTCCCCAGGGCGGGGACTCCGCCTGATCCTGGATCAACTCCTCCTTGGTGGTGATCGGGATCCGCTGCAGGTCATCGACGGACCGGACGTCCTTCGGCGCGAGCCCCGCGCGCGTGAACTTGGTCCGATAGAAGGGGCTGTCTTCGTACAGGTAGGCGAAGGCCGCGGCGAGCTTTTCGCTCTGGATCTCGCGGAGCCGAGCTCGCGGCACGCACTCGAGGCCCGGAGACCAGACGCGCTCCCGAGCCGGCTTCCCGGGATCGAGCTGGTACTTCGCGACCGCCGCCAGCCACTCGTTCCGGCGTATGGACATCGCACGCTCCTGCGCAGCCCGCTCGGCTTGCCTGGAGAATCGGACAGCACGTCGATCTATCATAGTGTGTTGCATGCACGGCTGGTTGGGTGACGCTCGCCGCGCCAGAGCGCCCGGCACCCGGGAACCCCTCGGGCCATGTGGCCGCTCTTGCGTTTCTGCTGCACGACGCCTGCGCACGCGTTGCGGGAGCGCGGCACGCGGGTCTTGCCCGGCTTCACGAGACGGCGATACGTTGCCCGCCACGAGCCATGGAAGAAGCCTTCTACTTCGACAACGAAGGGCTGCGACTGTTCGCGGTGCTGCACACGCCGGCTTCCTCCGCCGCGCGGCCTCCGGGGCATGGGCAGGCGGGCCTCGTCGTGTGCGCGCCGTTCGGCGACGAGCAGATCGCGTCCTACCGCACGCTGCGACACCTGGCCGGCAGCCTTGCCACGCGCGGGATCGCGGTCCTGCGCTTCGACTACCGGGGCTATGGAGATAGCGAGGGCGAGTTCTCGCAGGCGCTTCCGGAGACACAGATCCGTGACATCGAGCGCGCGATCGAGGTGCTCCGGACGCGAACCGGGGTCTCGAGAGTGGGACTGCTCGCGCTCCGGCTCGGCGCGCCCCTCGCGCTCGCGGTCGCGGCACGCCGCTCGGACGTACGCTGCCTGGCGCTCTGGGCGCCGGTGCTGTCTACGGACGAGTACTTCCAACATCTCCTGCGAAAGCAGGCGCTCTCCGAGATGATGTACGGGGGCGCCCTCACGACCGTGGCGGCGCTGCGCGCGGAGCTCGAGGCGAAGGGCTGCGTGGACATCGGAGGCTACGCCCTCACCGCCGCGACCGTCGACGCGTTCCGCGGGCTGGACGCCTGGAGGCTCCTCCGAGGGCTTCGCGTGCCGACCTGGGCCGCGCTCGTCGATCGGGAAGAGACGGAGGGGAGTCGCCGGACGCTCGCGCGGCTGGGAGAGTGCGGCGTTCGCGGAGAGTGGGTCGCGGCCGAGCCCTTCTGGAGGTTCCCCGACGAGGGGAGCACGCCTCCCATCCCGCAGGCCCTGATCGAGGCGAGCGCGGCGTGGATCCTGGGTGAGCTCGTGGATCCCGAGGCCGGTCTGTGGAAGAGCTGATCTGCTTCGAGAGTCAGGGGGCGCCGATCTTCGGCGTGCTGCACGTACCGGACCCCTCGGTCTCGCGTGGCACCGGGGTCGTCGTGGTGAGCAGTCGCGTCGAGTTTCGCTCGGGTCCGCATCGCATCTTCGTGGAGGCTGCACGGCGCTGGTGCGAGGCCGGCTTCCACGTGCTGCGGCTGGACTTCCCCGGGATGGGCGACAGCCCGGGCGACCAGACCTATCCGCACATGGATGCCTTTCCGACGGCGCCCCCCCTCGACGCGCTGCGCTCGCTGCAGCGCCGCACGGAAGTTCGCGACGTCGTGCTGCTCGGGAACTGCATGGGGGCGCGCAACGTGCTCTTCGCCGCCCGGGAGGAACCGAAGGTCCGACACCTGGTGCTGCTCGGCATGCCGTTCAGCAATGCGACGCCCTTCTACGCCGTGGATCAAGAGCGGGAGGGGGCGCGCATGGGAGCCTCGGTCGCTCGCACCACCCTGGCGAGCTACGTGAAGCGGGCGCTTCGGCCGGGCGCCTGGAGGCGCCTCTTCGCGGGCCAGAGTGAGTACCGCGTGATGTTTCGGGCGCTCGGATCGTGGCTCGGGATCGGACGTGGGCGGATCTTCGAGGAGCCGATCTACCTCTCGCTGCGCTCCTTCTTCGCGCGCGGGGGGCATGCCCTCTTCGTGTGGGGCACCCGGGACGTGTTCCTCCCCGATTTCCAGGAGGAGTTCACGCGTGTACGCCCGACACTTCGGAACGT
>Ga0184615_10001400_pt1 | contig 13129 bp, 10 predicted proteins | sample PLM4_65_coex_FD_133134 | JGI IMG/M metagenome (GOLD analysis project Ga0184615, IMG submission 133134) | Groundwater sediment microbial communities from an aquifer in East River, Colorado, USA - PLM4_65_coex | ecosystem: Environmental > Terrestrial > Soil > Riparian zone | place: USA: East... | reverse complement strand
TCCAAGTTTTCCCTGAGTAGTTCGTCCCTGATATGCTGATATAGCCACATTATACCTGGCATTTTCCATTATAGAGGGAATCTTACTCGGGGCATTCATTATATCAGATTTAAGATTGGTAAATCTGGGGACAATAATTACCTCTCCAATCAACAGGGTATCACTGGTCATAAAGATCCCTGCATTAAACTCCCTTCCGGTAAGTGTATCACTTACAAACATTAAAGTTGATTTATACCCAAGGTGTCTGAAGAGGACTGTATCACGCCTGTTTACGTAGAATGCAAATGTCCCGTCAGTATTACCGACAGCAGAAAAGGCGCGGTTGATCAGAATCTGCGAATTGGAGATTGGAGTAAGCTTGCTTGCATCCAACATGATACCGCGAAAAAGAATTCTGGTTTCTGAAGCAGTTTTTTCCTGACAAAAGGAATTCAGTATTATGAAGAAGAATAAAATAGTAAACAGAAATATGCCTTTTATCTGCATCAGACCGTTATAACTTAATTATCAGATCTTTTAAGCTTCTTTTTGGAACATGATGGTTCAGGTCCTCATCTCTCCAGTATTTCACATTCCCGTCTTTGAGATCTTCCACTATTACCTTTTCAACAGGCTTACCCAGAGCAAGAATCAATAGTATCTCAAAATGGTCAGGAAATGAAAGCTCATCGTGCAGCTCTTCACGTTTTATCGATCCGATTATACAACCTCCGAGTCCGGCTTCTGTAGCTCCAAGCATAATACTCTGAGCAGCTATACCGTGATCGACACCAAAAATATCAGATACTGATTTATCGCCAATAATTATTATATACGCTGATGGTCTTTCACCTTTATCCGGTCCCTGCCAATCCTTTAAATATCCTGCCCAGGCTATATATGGAAAAATCTTTTCACGATCTTTCTCTGTGAGGCAATATAAATATTTCAGCGGTTGTTTATTTGCCCCCGATGCAGATAATCGGGCAAGGTCAATCAGCGATTCAAGTGTTTTGGCATCTATTCTGTACGATTCATCGAACCGACGGTATGACCTCGTTTTAAATATCAATTCCTTTAAGTTCATAATTTTATATGCTTTCAGAATTAAAACAATGAACATTTATCTATGTTCAAATTTACAATTTTAAATCAGAGGGAGTTTAAAGTGAAGTAAGAAAAATTCTGTCGGGTAATGATGGGATAACACCTTTCTCTCCGGCAATCCGGAAAAGTTCTGTTATTGCTTCTCTGCCTTTGCAGCCCAAATTTAGGGTATAATCATTCACATACAGTTTGATATGGTTATTCATTACAGTGCTGTCCATCTCCCTTGCATTACCGGAAACAAAATCGTAAGAGGCAAATGAATCTTTGTAGGCATACTCAAGACTTTTTCGCACTATACGATTGACTTTCAAAGCAATATCGTCAGGAATGTTCCTTTTAATTACAATTGCACCAAGTGGTATTGGCAAGCCTGTAAGGGTCTCCCAATACTCCCCCATATCAGCTAATTTATGAAGTCCTTTCCTGTAATAGGTAAATCTTGTTTCGTGGATTATTAGTCCGGCATCAACCTCATTCTTTAAGAGTGCGTCTTCAATTTTCGAAAACAGATATTCCTTCTTATTGCTAATACCCGGCCATGCTATACTGAAGATCAGATTTGCAGTGGTATACCTGCCTGGTATGGCAACCCTCATTGAAGGAAGTTCGGAGATTCCGACCTTATGCTTTGTTATCAGTAATGGTCCGTTCCGGTGACCAAGTGCACTGCCTGCATCAAGAATAATGTAATTTTGCGCCACATAAGCATAGGCATGATAACTAATTTTTGTAATATCCACGTCGGAGCTCATTGCCTTTCTGTTCAACTCTTCAACATCGGTCAGGAAATAATCAAACTCCAGTCCTTCGGTATCAATCCGTCCGTGAACCATCGCATCAAAAATGAAAGTATCATTAGGACATGGTGAAAAACCCAAAGTCAATCTCATATTTTCCCTAAAGGATTAAAAGTACATCAAAAATCTTTTCTGCCAGATTATTAAGTGCGAGGGCAATGTCCCAGTTGCCTGTATTACGTGGTTCAACCTTATTTGAGATCGCCCTCAGGGCCAGAAAAGGTATATTTTCCCGGGAGCAAATATAGAAAAAAGTTGCACCTTCCATCGTTTCAATATCGGGATTAAATTTTTTTAATAGTTTATTTCTGGTAGCGTCAGAGCCGGTAGCGGTGTTAACTGTTATTGCCCTTACCGGCTTTAATATTCCTTTCATCTTATCGCAGTAGCGGGCATCAGCATACAAAACACCATCCTTATAAGGGAACTCATCAGAGCCGATCAGGCCTGCTTCTGAAAGTGAAATAAATTTATCACCATCTTCAACTCCCGAATCTGCAAAACAGTCCGTGAAAGGCATCACGACATTTCCAGGAATATATTCATCTTTATAACTGCCAGCTATGCCGCCATTAATGGCAAGATCAGGTTTCCCATTCATCGAAATCCAATCTTTGAGAGCCCATGCAGTTGCCATGGATCCCACACCGGTTACCAGTGGGCTGATGGCCAGGTTGTTAAACCTTAATCCTTCAGGAACCACCATCATGCCCCTGATATTTTTCAGAATATCAGCTTCATGACTGGTGGCCGAAACATATAATATTTTGAATGACATGGTTATATCAATGTCAGTTTTAGATTGAAGGAGGAGTAAATATATCGCTTTTATGAATTAAAAAGATCAAATTTATTGGTTAATATTGTATCATAAATATACCAATCTATGATATACCTGACGCGTAGGGAGAGGTTCTGTGCTGCCCACAGAATGTTCAGGAAGGAATGGTCCGATGAGGAAAATCAAAATGTATTCGGAAAGTGCTCTAATCCAAACTGGCATGGACATAATTATATTTTATGGGTGACTGTTAAAGGGGAGCCTACAGAGGAACATGGTTTTTTAATGAACATCAATACCCTGAAACGGATAATTCTGGATAATATAATTAACAAGATAGATCATAAAAACATTAATCTTGAAGTAGATTTTATGAAGGGGAAAATTGCAACAACTGAAAATCTCGCAATTTCTATCTGGACTAAACTTAAGCCTTTTGTAGAGAAAGAGGGAGCAATTCTCTACTGTGTGAAAATTGAAGAAACTGAAAATAATTCGATAGAGTATTATGGCGAAAAAGATTGAATCAATTAACAACGGTACCGGTATCCTGCTGGACGGTTATAATAAGATAGAAACCTGGGATGGGGAAAATATTAAGGCATTATCCTCAATATATTATAAAGTTCTGAGACTCATTGGTGAAGATCCTGAACGTGAGGGCCTTAAAGAGACTCCTGTAAGGATCGCCAAAGCACTTTATTTTCTGACAAATGGATATCAACAGGATCCCTGCAATATAATTACCTCCGCCAAATTTAAGGAGGATTATAAACAAATGGTTCTGGTAAAGGATATTGATCTTTATTCGATGTGCGAGCATCATATGCTTCCATTTTTCGGCAAAGCACACGTTGCTTATATACCTGATGGTTATATTACCGGCCTTAGTAAAATAGCCCGTGTCGTTGAAGCTTTCAGCAGAAGACTTCAAGTCCAGGAAAGACTCACCACACAAATAAGGGATTGTATACAGGACTGCCTTAGTCCCTCAGGAGTGGCTGTTGTAATTGAGGCACAGCACCTTTGTATGCAGATCAGGGGTGTGCAGAAACAAAATTCAGTTACCACAACTTCTGCATTTACCGGTATATTCCTGGATCATCTTCAGACCCGTGAAGAATTCATGCATCTCATAGGTACCAAACTTCATTAAACCAATTGTATGAAAGCATACGTTTTTCCTGGACAAGGATCACAGTTCATTGGAATGGGTAAAAATCTTTATGAAGAATCGACACCTGCAAAAGCTCTTTTCGAAAATGCTAATTCAATACTTGGATTCCGGATAACCGATCTTATGTTTGCAGGGACTGATGAAGATCTGAAACAGACCAGGGTAACACAACCTGCTGTCTTTTTGCATTCAACCATTCTCGCCTTAATACTTGGTGATTCCTTCAGACCAGATATGGTCGCCGGGCATTCCCTTGGTGAGTTTTCTGCTCTTGTTGCAAATAAAACCCTTACCTTCAACGACGGGCTGATTCTTGTTTCAAAACGGGCAACAGCCATGCAAAAAGCATGCGAAAAAAATCCGTCAACGATGGCTGCCATTCTTGGTTTAGATGATAAGACAGTTGAAGAGGTATGTGCTTCTGTTAATGATGTTGTTCCGGCCAATTATAATAGCCCTGGTCAAATTGTTATCTCAGGATCAAATCAGGGTATTGATCTGGCAATCGTTCTACTTAAAGAAAAAGGTGCTAAAAGAGCGCTTAAACTGGCTGTCGGAGGAGCTTTTCATTCACCTCTCATGGAACCTGCACGTCTGGAACTTGAAGAAGCTATAAAAGCCACTACCTTTAATAAACCGGTCTGTCCTGTTTATCAGAACGTTAGTGCAAAGCCATCTGTCGATCCGGAAGTCATAAAATCAAACCTTGTTGCCCAGCTTACTTCTCCTGTGAGATGGACACAATTGGTTATTAATATGATCTCTGATGGTGCAACATCATTTGTGGAAGTTGGCCCGGGGTGTGTATTATCGGGGTTGATAAAAAAGGTGGACAAAGATGCTGTAACCGTTGCAGCAACATTCTGAGGAGGGAATATGATCACGGTTTTAGTATCACTCCCCTGTGTTTTTTTCCGTCAATCATTATTTCGAGTGGATTGTCAAACTTCACGTGCCTGATGAAGCTGTCTTCGTAGATCACATTGAGTGTATTTAAAAAATCAACATCATAATATCCCTCATTGATATAGGGATTTACGGTAAAATATCCGACCCTGAATGATGTAAGATTCTGAAAAAAATGTGTCCCCTGGCTGGGGTCGATCCTGTAATTCTTTAAACCAGATTCAATAATGATCCGCGCTGCTGAAATCTGGGGCCATTTAACAGGTATCCCAAGCCAGGGGTCGGTTGAACCCCACCTGCCCGGACCAATAAGTACATATCCATTTCCCTTTTTTACAAACTGAGTGTTTATCTTCTCAATTTCAAATACTACGCTTTTGTTATTTGCCGCATTAAATGATTCCGGCTTAACATAAACAAGATCATAAATTCCTTTAAAAACTCCGTTTCCAAGCGCTGATTCTGAATAGATAATTGTTTCTTCCGGTTTGATATGATCGAGGTTGATACTATGTGCCTCCTCTGTATGAACTATAGGTCTTATCTGGAGAAAGTTGAAAATTTTCGGTGTGCCTGCAGGCGTTTCGAGGTTGGCAGCAAACTCTATTTCAACAGGGTTATTCATTTCCTGCTGACCAATGTCAAGGATAGTGCTTAATATTTCAGCAAGGGGAAAGGTCTTATGCTGAAGTATACTGGAAAAGGTTATTACCCGCTTTCCTGTATGGCTGACTCCGTCACGAAGGACATTATTATTCCTGTCATAACTTGAGGCCACATACCTGAGAGCAGCCTCATTCTCAATATCTTTAATATTAATCTTAAGAATGTTGATCCCATCGTCTGTTGATGGGACGAAGCTCTCAATGTTTAGATCAAGCGCACAAAACTCTTTCTGAGAATCTCTTAGCGCTGTTTCGGGAGAAGAGAGTTGAAGGATTTTCTTTGGGTATTTCGGGGAAAACCTGAGAGAAAGTCCACCTTCAACGATCAGTTTTCCAAGCCCCAATGCAATATTCACAATGCCATCTTCGGCTTTTTCTGAACCGATGGGATAGTAATTTATCGATCGGGCAACACCTGATAATGTGGGATAAAATATCTCTCCGTGCCTGATACCACAAACCTCCTGGAGGATGATCCCCATTTTCTCTTCGTCAATAACATTCGCAGTAGCAGTCATGTAGGCTTTACTGCCTTTGTAGTAAACAGAGGCATATACTTCTTTTATTGCATCTGATAACATCTTAACCATCTGTTTGTTATCAGCGAGCCTTGGGATCATATAAGTCGAATAGATTCCGGCAAAAGGCTGGTAATGCGAATCCTCGAGTTTACTTGAAGAACGTACTGCGATAGGATAATTCCTTGAAACTGAAAGAAATGCGTAAAAATCCTGATAAATATGTCCGGGTAATTCAGCATTTATGAACCTGTTCAGGATCTCATCATCCGTAAGATCAGATAAAGCAATTGAATACAGGTTATTCTGATCCATGAATTCATCGAAGATATCGGTACTTAGTACAACGGTCCGGGGAATGGAAATTGTTACATCAGGAAACCTGTTAAAAAGTTTATTGTCTTTTATAATACTGTTAATGAAGGCAAGGCCCCTTGCTTTTCCTCCGATTGAGCCTTCACCGATCCTGGAAAATATCTGGTATTCATCAAAACTCGTTTTATCAAATTTTGCTATTACTCCTCTTCCTTTGCCAAGTCTGAAGCTGGAGATTGCAATATAAAGAAATCGTCGCATCTCATCCATCGTATTAAAATCCTCCTTCCGGATGTATTTGAACATCTGCGCGACGGGGAAGAGAGCCCTGGCATTCAACCATTTGGAAAAATGGTTACGTGTAGCATGATACTCCAGGGTATTGTCGGGAATTGTCAGCAGCTTCTGCTGAAGGCTCTGCAGATCAGTAGCTATTGCAATTGGTTCCAGCGTTAAAGGATTCCGGAATACAAATGGTCCGAAAGCCAGATTCTGAATAATAAAATTCCTTAACTCAAGTGATAATGACTTGGAATATTTGTTTATAAATCCGGCTCCAAGCTCTTCCGCAATCTTCTTATGTTTTGTACTCGATGACTGGATAAGGAATGGTACTTTGTCATCGTCAGCCATAACCACCTTACATAACTCAATTCCTGCGTTCTCATCACTGATATTATCTCTCTTATAACTTATATCTGAAATAACACCGAGAACATTGTACTTGTACTTATTGTAAAGATCGAGTGCATCATTGAAATTGTTCGCCAGAAGTATTTTAGGTCTGCCCCGCATTTTAAGCATTCTCTGATGCTCATTCAGAGCCTCTCGCTGGAAATCAAGTGATTGAAGTAGTACGATCCTGTAAATATTAGGAAGGTAAGATGAAATATACCTGATAGAGTTTTCAACAAGAATGATAGCCTGAACACCTACACGTTCAATATCATAATCAGCATTCATTTTATCCTCTATCAGTTTGATTATGGCCAGAATAAGAGATGCATCTCCAAGCCAGCAGAATACATAATCAATTGCACTCAGATCCTCGCCCTCCAGTCGCAAAGATACTTCCCTGGAAAAGTACGTGAGCACCACGATCGGGATGGATTCATATTTTGTTTTTATCCTTTTAGCAAGTGCAAATACATCAGTACCCTTTAGACTCAGCATTGATATGACCAGATCAATATTTCCCTCCTGAAGAATTTTGAATGCATCTTCTGCATTATCAGTCTGAACGAATGTAGGGGGATAGCGTAAATTCAGGGAAGCATATTCATTGAAAATCTGTTCATCAATCCTTCCATCCTCTTCAAGCATATAGTTATCATAATTACTGCAGATTACAAGCACACGATGAATCCGCTTCTGCATAAGAAGGTTGAACGAGGTATCGGTAAAATCATATTGCTGAAGATCGGCTGTTCCCTCAAAAATGGCCATAAGTTCTTTAATTAATTATTCATCGAGATCACTGCCATCCCCTTCTTTCCATCCATACGGATCAGGAGCGGTTTTTCGAACCTGATGTGACGAAAGAATTTTCCCTTTTCAATAACTTTTTGATCATTAAGTTTATCCCAGATTATTATTCCATCATCTGATCCATGATTGATTGAAAAATATCCCACATTCATTGATGTTACATTATGGAAAAAGTGAGAGCCAAGCGATGCATCCACATGAAAATCAGGAAGACCAACTTCAACAATGATTTTAGCATTAGATATCTGCGGCCATACGACCGGTATTCCAAGAAATTTGTCTCATGTCCCCCATCTTCCTGGCCCCAGGAGCACATATTTGCGGTGTTCCAACATCATCTTTTCGTTCATCTCATTAATTTCTGAAGCCATCTCGCCGGTAAGCAGAGTATTGAATTCATCAGGCATTATATATATGAAATCAGTTATATCATCGATTACTCCGTTACCCATGCTCTTTTTGGTAAGAAGTATCATCTCATTATTATTAATACTCTCAGGATCAATTGAATAACCAGCAACGCTTCCAACAAGAGGTTTTATCTGAAGAAGGTAAAATGATGCGTTTCCGTCATTATCTTTTGTCAGGTCAACAGCAAATTCAATCTCAACAGGTGTACCAAACGCTTCTGTAACGACATCCAGCACAATCTTTAAAGTAGATGCCAATGGGATATAATCATATTTTAGAATATCAGTAAAATTTATTACACGTGGGCCCGGTGCATCGAGACCGGGTGTAATTGTATCGTTATCAACATTCAATACAGAAGCAGAGTGTTGAAGTGATCCATGCATCTCCGCGTTACTGATATCAAGTGTCGCAAGTCCGGCATTTTCTCCTTCGAGAAGGTTGAGTTCTTTTTTTGCCATATCAACGGCATAAAACATGACCTGTGAGTTCTTATAAATATCTTTATGAGAGATAATATCGATTGATGGATAAGCAGGGGAAAATCTGAACGCTCTTTCACCCTCAACAACATATTGCCCGAGCCCGACTGCAATTACTGCAAATCCGTCCTGAGGTGTCATATGTGACACCGGATAAAAGTTGAATGATTGGGCAGTTCCGCTTATATGCGGATAAAATGCATCCTCGAACCTGTTCCCCACCACTCCCTGAATAATAACAGCCATTTTCTCCTGCTCAACTTTGTAATTAATTGCTTCAAAATACGTGCGGGCGTTTTTTGAATAGATAGAAGAAAATACCAGCTTAATCGCTTCTGACAATTGCTTCAGCCTGATTTCCGGATCATAATGATTATTTGGAAGCAGATATGTCCCGAATATGCCGGAGAATGGCTGGCTCATCGAGTCTTCAAACAGACTTGAGGATCTTACCGCCAGTGGTTTATTAATCAGTCTGATAAAAATTCTCAGCTCTTTCTCGAGAGTATAACTGAGGCTTCCTTCTAAGAATAATTTCTGAAGAGTATTGTAGTCTTTTTCTGTTTTTACTTTGTCCCACAGGTGGTTCCGTTCCATGAACATATCAAATTCGTCCGTCCCTATTATCGCGGTTACAGGTGTTTTGATATTAATTCCGGGAAGCAGACGCCCAAGTTCAAAACTATAAATCAGGGTATTAATAAAAGCCAGACCACGACCTTTTCCACCGAGTGACCCTCCTGAAAGACTCACTACGTTTGTCTCATCTATTACTGCAGATTCCTCAAAATTAACAACTTTCCCTTTATTCATTTCTCTTCGCCGTCTGCGGATAATGTCGATGAGGAACTCACGCAGTTCTTTCAGACTGTTGAAGTCTGATACTCCTATCGGGTTTATCATTTTCGCAATTTTCACTTCACCCCTTGCCATCAGCCAGAGTGAGAAATGATTTTTCATTGAATGGTAAACGAGAGAATCCTCAGGTACAGTCTGAAGATACGCCTCAAACTCCTTCATCGATTTGGCAACAGCTATCTGACGGCCCTTTGTATCTCTGTACACAAAATGGCCAAAGCCCAGAAAATAATTTATAAACGATTTAAGATCCTACAGAAGACTTTCGGAATTCTTATTTATAAAATTTGATTTTAAAGAGTAAGCATACCTTGCATTTCCCGGATCTGATGACTGGAGCACGGTAGGAAGATTCGGAAAATCCTTTTTAATATGCTTAATAAGATCAAATCCTGCCATATCATACAATGAGCCGTTCCTTGGAAAACGCATATCAGATATGACGCATAGCAGGCTTTCCTTGTACTTATTATAAATTATTATAGAATCTTCATAATCCGAAGCAAGAAGAATCTTAGGTCGTGCTCTCAGTTTCAGTACTTTATATAGTTCATCCGTTGAAACATCCTCTATCAGATTCTTTGTCTGTTCCATCACAAGAGTATAAAGCATTGGCAGATAACTTGAATAATACTCTGCCGAATCTTCAATTATGAGGATTACTCTTGTAAGACCTTTTTTTGTATCGTTATCTACATTTACCTTGTCTTCGAGAAGCTTCACCATTGCAAAAAAGACTTTCGATTCACCAGTCCATACAAAGTAGTTATCAAAGGGTATTCCCAGAAATTTCTGCCGTTTTACAAAAGTTACGTCGGTAGGGTTATTAAGAAGGAGGAACGTAGGAATATATGGATATTTTTGCTTGATTTTTTTGCAAAGGATCATTGGGCTTTCTTTGTCAACACCGATCATTATTATGATCATATCGTAATGACGGGCTTTCAACCTCGCAAACGCTTCATCTTCACCGGAAACACCGGTAACCCTGGGAATGGATGTAAGGCTCATCTGATAATACTCTCCAAGCATATGGTCGGAAAACCTCCCTTCACCTTCAATTGAATACGCGTCGTAAAGATTTGCAACCAGTAAAATCTCTTTTACTTTGAAAGGCATAAGATCGTGAAAGACATCTCTTTCGGCATTATGCCGGTCGAGAAACTTCTGGAGCAACTTCCTGCTGGAGATATCTTTGTCTGTATCATCTTTTGGTGCAACCTGTGAGAGTCTGATGATATCCCTGGCTTTATAGCTGTTGATATACCCGGTCAAAAGGCTACCTATATTCTGAATAAGATCTCTTTCCTCCTTTAGAAAAGGGCCTTCATTTTCCGGATTGAATTCACTTGTATAATAAATCTCTATTGAACCTTTTTCTTCATCAATAGTTGAAAAATCCTGAGCCATTCTCCATCTTGTTTCCCGGAAATCCACAGTTTCGAACACCTTTTGCTCGTACCTGATACGAGCTACTGTGTATTCAGGGTATTGCCATGCTGCCGGTAATAGTAAAACAATTTGCTGAAGTGATTCTTCAACAGGTTTTCCTTCCTTAAGGATAGCAGTTGTCCGGTTAATACATGCAAGCTCCTTAAGTCGTTCCTGTTGATTATGCAGTAAACGATTATATTCAGGAGTATTTTGCATTAAATCATCCATTTTCTATCCCACGGTCCATGTTGATCCGCTCACCAACAGATCATCCATGCATTTGATTTTTGCGGTCTTTTTGATTTCCGATATTTGTTCGTTTACTGATCTGTCATAAGCTGGTCCCTCCACAGATCTTATAACTCCTAAAGCTACAGGATATTCAGGGTATTTCATATTAGCCAGCATATAATGTATCCCGGGGTTAGATTCCAGAGCATCATGAATCAGAATATTCTTTTCAGAGACCCCGTTTTCGCCAAGATTGACCACTTTCAGTTTTAATCCGTCAAGGATCAGACCCTTGTCATTTAATTTTCCGAAAATCATCGGTTGACCATGTTTAAGGATCATTGTTCTGTCATCACGAACATCTTTTTCAGCAATTGTGTCGTGAATTCCGTCATTAAAAATAACACAATTCTGAAGAACTTCAATAACTGAGGTCCCCGTATGTTTCCCGGCTTCAATATAGATCTGTGTTGACAACGATAGATTCGTATCGATTGTCCGTGCAAAAAATTTGCCTTTTGCACCTATAACAAGCTCGCCGACTGAAAATGGCTCTTCAACTGTACCAAATGGAGATGTTTTAGTTATCAGTCCTTTTGAAGATGTAGGAGAATATTGGCCCTTTGTCAGTCCGTAAATCTCATTATTGAACAAAATAATGTTAATATCAATATTTCGCCTTATGGCATGAATAAAGTGATTGCCCCCGATCGCGAGTGCATCGCCATCGCCGGTTATCTGCCACACGGACAAATCCGGATTAGCAGTTTTTACACCTGAAGCAATAGCACATGCGCGTCCGTGAATACTATGAAAACCATAAGTATTCATATAATAAGGAAACCTTGATGAACACCCTATCCCGGAAATAAACGCAAACTTCTCTCTTGGTATTCCCAGCTCAGCCAGAGCTCTCTGAACAGAATTCAGTACTGCATGATCGCCGCAACCCGGGCACCATCTTACTTCCTGATCACTCTTAAAATCTTTCGGAACATATTTAAATTCCTGTGTATCAGCCATTTTATTTATCCTCCAGTAAATTGATGCATTTATCTTTTATATCCTTTATTGTAAAAGGGAGACCCTGTATTTTATTTAGCTGTTCGTATTTAAACTCCTGGTGCTTAATACGAAGGTAATCGGCAAATTGTCCTGCGTTTAATTCACATACGACAATCATCCTGAAACTGCTGAATATCTTTTTTACATTTTTTGGCAATGGATTGATATAATTGAAGTTAACCAGACTAACTCTATGACCCTCATCCTGTAGTGCTCTGACTGCAGTAATCAGGTATCCATACGAACCTCCCCAGCCTACCACCAGCAGTTCTCCTGATTCGTCGCCAAACACCTGAAGATCGGGAATTTCATCTGCAACTTTTTCCACTTTTTCTGCCCTGACCTTAACCATATATTCATGATTTTCAGGTACATACGATACAGTACCTTTGATTGTCTTCTCTAGACCTCCGATCCGGTGCTCCAATCCGGGGGTACCCGGAACTGCCCATGACCTTGCAAGCTTATCACAATCACGCTTATACGGTAAAAATGGGATCTCAGTTTTGTCTGCAAACGGAGGACTGATGCTGGGAAGATCTTTCATTTCCGGAATTCTCCAGGGCTCTGTGCCATTGGCCAGGTAACTATCCGAGAGCAGTAATACAGGGGTCATGTGTTCCAGGGCAATTCGTGCTGATTCAAAAGCAAAATGGAAACAGTCCGAAGGAGTACTTGAAGCAATAACGACAACCGGACATTCACCATTACGTCCATAGAGGGCCTGCATAAGATCAGACTGTTCAGTCTTCGTCGGAAGCCCGGTAGAGGGACCGCCTCTCTGAACATTTACAATTACAACCGGCAACTCAGCCATTACGGCAAGTCCGATAGCTTCCGATTTAAGGGCCAGTCCCGGACCTGAAGTTGATGTAACACCAAGCCTGCCTGCAAAACTTGCGCCCAAAG
>Ga0184615_10001397_pt1 | contig 13135 bp, 11 predicted proteins | sample PLM4_65_coex_FD_133134 | JGI IMG/M metagenome (GOLD analysis project Ga0184615, IMG submission 133134) | Groundwater sediment microbial communities from an aquifer in East River, Colorado, USA - PLM4_65_coex | ecosystem: Environmental > Terrestrial > Soil > Riparian zone | place: USA: East... | reverse complement strand
TTCGATTTCTTCAAGGTCCTCCAAGTGCTTACGCAGAGTTCATGGCACTTGGCGCAATGATGATCGTGGGGGGAGTCCTCAACCTGAAAAGGGCGAGGACGACCACTGGTACGACCGATAAGCCTAACGCATAGGGCGGGGAGGGTCACTCCAATGCCACGAATCTTGAGCTTGAATGATAAGGACGTGGGACTGTTAATGCTCGATTTCTTCTTGCATCGAAGAAATACGGGACGTTGCAGTCCACGTCGCCTCGCATACCTCCGCTAGGACTTGGTCTCACTCCCGGGCCGCCCCCCGCCGTAAAGAGAGACGTTGTTTCCCGAGTTGAATTAGATCTTCTGCGTGAATAGTCAATGGGAACAGCCCATAGTCATTTCATTCGTTCCACACCACGGCCTCTGCCGTCGCCGGTCGGCCTTCTCAGTTACCTCCGCCAGGGCGATTGATAGCAGGGCTGCGAGGTTGGCAAAGGGGATTTCTTCTGCCTCGACACCGAGCCCGTGCTAGGCGTCGTCTGTGAGATCCCCGCCCCAAGAGCCGCGGTACCCTCAGGGGCTCTCTTCTCCGGAGTGAGGTCAAGCCGTCAGGGGGCTTCACCGGCTGCCAGGAGGGCCTGCTCGTACAAGGTGGGGGCGATGTGGTGGGCTCGTGCCTGCATGAGGTCAAGCACCGGCTTGACGGCCGGGATCACCTCCTTCTGTTTGAGAAGAATCACGGCCTCCACCGTGCCTATCGTCAGAATTTCCAGGCGCGCGGCTTCGCTCCGCAAGGCACTATCGTCCGTTACCAGAACTGCGCCGCACTCCGCGGCAAGACGGAGAACCTCTTGATCCTCGGGGCTCGTCGCCGGCACGCTGGGGTTGATCCGCTTGTTGGTGGGAGTTCTTTCCTCAATCCACTCGCCCAATGCCGCACGAAGCTCGCGGGAACCCGGCCGGCCGACACCCTCCTCAATAACCTCGCGACGAACCACAGTGGGAATCAGGACCTTTCGAAAGACCCCGCGAAGGAGTTCCAGGCACTCACCTTTGGCGAGTCCGATCACCGCGTTGGAATCCAGGACGGCAATCATGCCTCGGATTGAAGGCTCAGGGTGTCTGTTGGCGAATCGCTTCGACCACGCTTGCGGCGAGCGGCTCGCGCGCCACAGGAACCCGGAGCTCCGCGAGCCGGTCAAGGAAGGCGTAATAGGAGAGGCCTAGAACCTGTGCTGCTACCCGGCTCGAAATCGCTCCATTCCGGAACAAAGTGAGAATCGCCGCTTCCTGCGCGGCCTTCGCCGCAGCCTGCCTTTGGTCTTCCTGGAGGTTCTCGGGAAGCTCGATCGTTAAATCTAACCGCATTGCCTCATCCCTCCTTGCCCAACTCGCGGCTTGTTCTTGAATTATGGCATAGATTCCGCCCAAAAGGAATTCTGGAAAGCAAAACCCCTTCGACCTCCTAGAGGATCGAAGGGGAGACAAGAAGCTGAATGGCCTGCGTTCTTCCGAGCGCCGGGACCTCGTCGGCGGTTCCGCCGAAGTTGAGCACAGAAATATAGACGTTGGTGTCCGCGACGGCCCGCACTATCGGCCCTTGCGATACTCCTCAATAACCCGCTCCGCCTCTGGCTCTCGGATGCCGAGTTTGCGCGCCTGCTGGGCGCCATACCGGCGGAGGTCCATCCAGCGTCGCTCCTGGATGTATCGCCGCAGAGCTTCCCGGAAGAGTTCGCTCTTGGTCCTTCCCTCTCTCTTCGCAATGCGCTCGGCCTCCCGGGCCAGCTCAAGTGGGAGCGAAAGAGAGAGGGTCTTGATCGTTCGCATGGATTCCTCCCGAGCCATGATTGTTGGAATTCGCAGTATAAGCCAGGCCGATTACCTGACAAGCGATGGATGTCCGCTTCTGGTGCTCACAAAACCGAGGGCAGTGGATAACCGCCCGGCCTGGCATGAAGCCGGCATCCAGGTCGGCACCGGAGGTTTTGGCCAGCGTGTCGAGAGCGGGTTAATTCCTGGAGAGGGGATGGCGAGCCGGGTGGGAGTCGAAGGTGGAATGCCCCGGCCAAGAATGAGCTGCTCGCCATCGCGTCCTACATTCGGCTAGGGCCGCGCTTCTCCGATCCCCATCATGCCACCGTGAGTTCCCTCACGGGCACGTGGAGCACCTCCGCTGGCGCCTCGTGGGCGTGGGCGACCCTCTCGATCTCTCTTACGACTTCGGACTTCAGGTATTGCTCTCCGCAGGTCTGGCATACCCCAGCGGGCACATTCCGGATCACGGCCAGCAGATCATCGCCCCACCGGTAGTCCATGGTGACGCGCTGCTCCACCACTTCCCCGCCGCAGAAGTGGCACGGGTGGTATGTTCTCTCCATCGGGCTACTTCCTTCTACGCCGGTATTGATCGGTCCAGCGTGCTGGATGCCTGGAAGGGTCGTACACCGTGATGAGGAGGACCTCCTCGGGATTCTGTTTGATGCAGCAAACGGCATGCACGGGCCGCTGACCTGAGAACCCGAGTATCAGACAGCTTGGCCCTCGCGGATCATCGGGATAGTCCTCGATGATGTCGCAATTCCGAAAAGCCTCCTCGACCTCGTAGGTAAAGATCATGTCGGCTTGCCGTTCTCTCTCGGCATGCCGCGAGTACGAGTATCTTCCTTCAGCAATCAGCCACCGTATGGCCGTGGCATCCATACGTCAGGCTCCGCGAGGAAGATGCGGTGGTGACCCGGCTGGGAGTCGAACCCAGAACACCCGGCTTAAAAGGCCGGTACTCTGCCAGTTGAGCTACCGGGTCACATGAAGGCCATAAGGTGTGAGGCGTAAACCGAGGGGCAGATTATACCCCGGCGAGGGCACCCAGTCAAAGCAGCAGTCGCGCGGATCGGGGCCGAGGGCTGCACCTCAGAGCCGCGAGCCGAGACGGAGAACCTTGAACCGTGACCCTTGCCCCCCGTCGGCAGAGGGTCAGGCCAAGCCCCACGCATTCCACAACGGATTGGGTCGGACGATGGTCTGGTCCCGGCGGGGGCCGGTGGAGACGAGGGTGATGGGCACGCCCACGAGGGTCTCGAGGTGGCGGATGTAGGCGTGGCAGGCGGGCGGCAACTCCCCTTCGTCGACCGTGCCGACCGTGTTTTGCCGCCAACCAGGAAGCGCCTCGTACACCGGTTGGCATTCGGCCAGGATGTCCGTCTCGTTCGGGAACTCGGTGAGCACCTCGCCCCGATACCGGTACGCAGTACACACGAGGATGGGATCCAGCTCGTCCAGGACATCGAGCTTCATCAGGGCCAAGGCGTCCAGCCCGTTCACGCGGGCGGCATAGCGGATGCCCACGGCGTCGAACCATCCGGTCCGGCGAGGCCGGCCCGTGGTGGCGCCGAACTCCAGCCCGCGGGCCCGGATGTGCTCTCCGGTGACATCGGTGAGTTCCGTCGGGAACGGCCCCTCCCCGACTCGGGTCGTATACGCCTTGCAAATCCCCAGGATGCCGTCAATCCGCTTCGGGCTCACGCCCGTGCCCGTGCAGGCCCCGCCGGCCGTGGCGCTGGACGAGGTCACGTAGGGGTACGTCCCCAGGTCCACGTCCAGCAGCGTGCCCTGGGCCCCCTCGAACAGCACCCGCTTTCCCTCGCCAATCAGGCGGTCGAGAATCTGGGCCGAATCCACCAGGAAGTGGCGGATCCGCTCGTAATGCTTGAGGTGGTCGGCGAAGATTTCCTCCGCATCCAGCGTCGCCAGCGCCGGATTCTCGGGGAACTGGGCCCGCTTCTCCAGCAGGTTGTGCTGAAGGCGCTCCTTGAACAGGGCCGGCTGGTGCAGGTCGCCGACGCGGATCCCGACCCGGGCCATCTTGTCCACGTAGGCCGGGCCGATGCCGCGGCCGGTGGTGCCAATCTTCTTGGCCGCGCGCTGCTCATGGGCCACGTCCAGCATCTTGTGATAGGGCAGCACCAGGTGGGCCCGCCGGCTGATGAAGAAGTGGTCTTCGAACCGGACATGCAATCGCTCGAGCTGGTCCATCTCGTGGATCAGCTCGCGGAGGTCAATCACCACCCCGTTTCCCAGGACGCAGATCTTCCCCTTGCGCAAGATGCCGGAGGGGACCAGGTGCAGGACGATCTTCTCCTCGCCGACGACCACCGTGTGCCCCGCGTTGTTGCCCCCCTGGTATCGGGCGACCACGTCGAATCGCTCGCTCAGGATGTCAACGACCTTTCCTTTGCCTTCGTCGCCCCACTGCGCACCGACCACGATCAGATTAGCCATGGCTAGCCTCGGTTCCGCATTCCGCAATCCGCATTCCGCATTCTGAAATCAGATCTCCCACGGCGAGTCTCCCTGCGCGACGGCCTGCACGAAGGCCTCGAGGGGCAGGGTGCGCCGCGTCTCGGTGGTGAGGTCGTGGATGAGGACGGTCTCCGGCGGCTGCTCCGCCGAACCCAGGATCACGGCCCGCCGGATCGCCGACGCCCTGGCGTAGTCCAGGGAGCCGGCCAGATCCCGCTTGATGATGTCGCGCGCCACGGCGAAGCCCCGGTCCCGCAGCAGGCGGGCCAGGCGATGCGCGGCGCGCTTGTCCGGGCTGAAATCGATGAGGAGGACGTCGGGCCCGGAAATCTTCGGCAGGACCTCGGCCGCCGCCAGGGCCGCCAGGACCCGCTCCAGGTCAAAGGTAAACCCGGTGGCCGGGCACGGGTAATCGAACTGCCCGATGAGGTGATCATAGCGGCCGCCGCTGGCCAACTGGTAGCCCAGGCCGCGCGCAAAGGCCCCGAAGACGACGCCGGTATAGTACTCGAAGGCGTGGGTCTCCGCCAGGTCCAGGATCACGTGCTCGGCCAGCCCGTAGTTCTCCAGGATGGCGACGACCTCGGCCAGGTTGGCCAGGGCGGCCCGCGAGGCCGGAGGGAAGGCCAGCCGCGCGGCCTGGTCCAGGATCCCCCGACCGCCGTAGAGCCGGGGGAGCGCCCGGACGGCGTCCACCAGGCCGGGCTCGGCCGGGATCTCTTTCAAGACCAGGTCCAGCTCCAGGGGGTCCTTGCGCCGGATGGCGGAAACGAGCCGGACGCGCAGGGCCGGTGCCGGCTGGAGGGCATTCAGGAGCCCCCGCACGACCTCCACCTGGCCCACGTCGATCTGAAAGGCGGGGAGACCCACCGCCTGACATCCCTCCACGGCCATGGCGATCATCTCCGCGTCCGCTTCGGGACGGTCCAGGCCGATCAGTTCGACGCCGATCTGCTCGAATTCTCGCTGGCGTCCGGCCCGGGGCTCGTGGTACCGGAACACCGTCGCGGCATAGGCCAGGCGGAGAGGGAGGGGGCCGTGCCGCAACGTCGTCGCCACCAGGCGGGCGACCTGAGGCGTGATGTCCACCCGCAGGGCCAGCAGCCGTCCGGTCTGCCGGTCCACGAACTTGAAGATCTGGTCGCCGGCGTCCTCCCCCGTCGGCTGCTCGAAGACCTCCAGGTATTCGAAGGTCGGCGTGATGATCTCCCGGAAGCCCCAGCGCCGGAAGACCGAGAGAAGCTCCCCCTCCACCGCCCGGCGCTGGGCGGTCTCTTCCGGCGGGAAGACGCGGACGCCTTTGGGGATCGCGGTGCGCGGGATCATGTCACGGGACCCGAGGCTACGGGCTGGCTCTCACAATTGCGATCACGTGACTCTTCCCGTTCGTGGTGAGCCGTTCGGCTGAGCTCACGACGAAGCCTGTCGGACCACGAACGTTCGCACTGCGACACGCTCAGTGCGAACGGGAATGTCCGCTGAACACGTAACCGGACTTCTGGAACGGACCACGAAGGTATCACGAACGAATGGGGGCAGGATGGCACAGCACCGGCCCCAGAGGATCGTCGTGCCGATTACACGCGGACCAGCTTGGCGTACACGAGGTTGGGCATGCGCCGGATCTCTTCCAACACGGGCAGCGGTATGGGGTCGTCCACATTCACGATCGACACGGCGCGCCCACCCCGTTGCTCGCGACCGAGCTGCATCCCGGCGATGTTCACGCCGTTCTGGCCCAGGAGGGTGCCCATCCGGCCGATGACCCCAGGCACGTCCAGGTTGGAGAAGATCAGCATGTAACCGTCCAGGACCGCCTCCAGCCGGAATCCGTCGATGTCCACCACCCGCGGGTCCTGGCGGCTGAACAGCGTGCCCGCGGTCTCGGTCTTGCCCCGATCCGTCTTCAGCGCGACGGTGATCAGGCTGGCGAAGTCGGTGGCCTCAGTGGATTTGCTCTCGACCACCCGGACGCCCCGGCCCTTGGCGATGGCCATGGCGTTCACCATGTTGACGCTGTCGTGGATGGGGTCCAGGATCCCCTTCACCGTGGCCACCGTCAGGGGAACGCAATCCAGGGAGGCAATCTCGCCCTGGTACGCCAGGTGGATTTCCGCCAGGCGGCCCTCGGAAAGCTGCGAGGCCAGGCGGCCCAACTTCTCGCCGAGCGTCAGGTACGGCTGCAGCGTCCGGAGCACCTCCAGCGGGAGCGACGGCGCGTTCACGGCATTCCGGATGATCCCCTTCTGCAGATAGTCGATCACCTGCTGGGCGATCTCCACCGCCACCGCCTCCTGCGCCTCCTCGCTGGCCGCGCCGAGATGCGGGGTCGAGATGAAGTTGGGGAGCGCGAACAGGGGGCTGTCGGTGGTGGGTTCCTTCTCGAAGACGTCCAGGGCCGCGCCCGCCACCTTCCCGCTGGTCAAAGCGGCGCACAGGTCGGCCTCATTCACGATGCCGCCGCGGGCGCAGTTGACGATCCGGACGCCGTCCTTCATCTGGGCGATGGTGGCGGCGCAGATCAGGTTCCTGGTCTCCGCCGTGAAGGGGGTGTGGACGGTGATGAAATCGGCCTGGCGGTACAGCTCGGGGAGATCCACCAGCTCCACCCCCAGGGTTTGGGCCGCCTCGGCGCTGATGAAGGGATCGTAGACCACGACCCGGAGGTTGAATCCCTTGGCCCGCTTCGCCACCTCGCTGCCGATGCGGCCGAGGCCGATGATGCCCAGGGTCTTGTTGGACAGCTCGACGCTGAGGAACTTGCCCTTCTCCCATTTGCCGCCCTTCATGGAGGCGGTCGCCTGGGGGATGTGCTTGGCCAGGCTGAGGAGCATGGACACCGTGTGCTCCGCGGCACTGATCGTGTTGCCCCCCGGGGTGTTCATCACCACGACGCCCCGGGCGGTGGCTGCTTCCAGGTCCACGTTATCCACGCCCACCCCGGCCCGGCCCACAACCTTGAGCCTCGGCGCCAAAGCCAGGAGGTCGCTGGTGACCCGCGTGGCGCTCCGGATGATGAGGCCGTGCATCTCGGGGAGGAGGTCCTTCAGCGCCTCGGGTGCGAGCTTGTTCTGCACCACCGCCTCGAAGCCGGAGGTCTGCCGGAGCAGATCCACCCCCCGCTGGGACAGATTGTCGGTCACCAGGATCCGCCATCGGGAGACGGGCAAGTTGAATTGACTGGTCATGGGTCCCCCCGCCGGGACGGCGGCCCGCGCTCGCCGGCCGCGGCCGCCTATTTCTGCAGGATCTGCTGGGCGGCGCGGATACCCTCGCCCAGCTTCACCGGATAGCCGAGGTCCGCCAGGATCAGCTCCAGCGCCCCCAGCGCGGTGAGGACGTCGAACCCATCCACATACCCCATGTGGGCGATCCGGAAGATCTTCCCCTTCATGCTGCCCTGGCCGCCGGCAATGGTGATCCCCCGCTTCCGGAACCCCTTGACGACGGCCCCGCCCTCGATGCCTGCCGGCGCCTTGACGGCCGTGCAGGCGCATCCGGGATGTTCGGCGAACAGCTCCAGCCCCAGCGCCTGGACACCGGCGCGCGTGGCCCGCGCTAGGCGGTCGTGCCGGGCGAAGACGTCGGCCAGGCCCTCGGCCAGGATGAGGCGCAGGGATTCGCGCAAGCCGATGACCAGGGAGACGGCGGGCGTGTAGGCGCTCTGATTCTTCTCGATGGCCTTTCGCTCCGCGGCGAAACTGAAATAGTACTTCGGCAGGCGGGCGCCGGGCACCAGCGCCCAGGCCTTGTCCGACAGGGCGGCGAAGGCCAGGCCGGGCGGCAGCATCAGGGCCTTCTGGGAGCCGGCCACCACGATGTCCACGCCCCAGGCGTCCATGGGCAAATCCATAACCCCCAGGCTGGTGACGGCGTCCACGACCAGGATGGCGGGCGCCTTGCGGACGATGGCGGCGAGGGCCTGGATGTCGTGCGCCGCCCCGGTGGATGTCTCGCTGTGGGTGGCGAAGACGGCCTTGACGGTCGGCTCGCGCTCCAGGGCCGCAGCCACCGCCGCCGGATCCACGCTCGTCCCGTAGGGCACGTCCACGGGCAGGACGCGCACCCCGTAGGCCTCACAGATCTCGGCCCAGCGCTCTCCGAACTTCCCTCCGCGGATCACCACAACGTGGTCGCCGGCCGAGAGGGTGTTCACGACGGCCCCCTCCATGGCCCCGGTCCCCGAGGCGGCGAACATCAGGACCTCGTTCTGACACTGAAACAGGATCCGCAGGTCCCGGCGGACATCGGCGAAAAGCGCCTCGTACTCCGGCGTCCGATGATGGATGATGGGCTGAGCCATCGCCTGCAGGACCTCGGGTGGGATCGGCGTGGGACCCGGCGCGAGCAGATAGCGCTTCATGGCGTGCAATCCCCCTCTTGAGTGTCGCGATGAGAAAAGCGCGGACTGTGGGGCGCGATTAACGGAAAACCCGGACGCGAGGCGAACCGGGACGACCTTCGTGTATGGCGGCTGACGACCGGAGCGGACTATACCCAAGCGTCGCAAGCCGTGTCAAGGTGATTCCCCGCCCTGCCGACACTCGGCGCGAAAGGCGGATGCTTGAGGGAGGGCCGTGTCTGTGCTAGGGTGCCCTTCCAAGTTCGTGGCAATTCGGCAATCGGGCAATTTGGCGATCAGGGGTTTCGGATTGCCCGATTGCCAGGTCGCCAAGTCGCCAGATTGCCAGGGAGCAGCGAGTGGTCAGAGATTCCCGATGGCGCGGCTACGCGATGGTGGTGAGCGCCGCCGTCTGCTGGGGCACCATGGCGACGCTGGCGAAGCTGCTCTTCCGCGACCGTGGCGTGGATCCCGTGATCCTGGCAGTGATCCGGGCGGACCTGGCGACCCTCACGCTGTTCGCGGCTCTCTCTCTGCTCTGGCCCGGGCGCCTGCGGATCGAACGACGGGACTTCTGGGTGGCTGCGGCGGTCGGAGTAGGGGGCCTGGCGATCGGCAACTTCTTCTACTTTGAATCCATGCACATGACCAGTGTGGCTACGGCCCTCCTGTTGCAGTATCAGGCGCCCATTCTGGTGGCCCTCTACACGGTTGTGATCCAGCGCCAGCGGCTGCGCGGGCAAGTCGTCCTGGGCATGGCCCTGGCGCTTCTGGGATGTGCCCTGGTGGTTCGGGCATACGATCCGGCGGCCTTCCGGCTGAACCTCCTGGGCGTGGCGATGGGTCTCGGCGGGGCCGCCTCCTTCGCCTTTTACATCTTGGCTGGCCGGGCCGCCCTCCGGAGACTGGACCCCTGGACGTTTCTGGCATACGCGTATCTGTCTGCTGGCCTAGCTTGGTCGGTTCTGGTTCCGCCCTGGCAGATCCTCGCCCAGGGATTCGATCTCAGGATCTGGGGAGCCTTCCTGGCGGTTGCCACTGTCGGCACCGTGGTGCCCTTCGGCCTGTTCATCAGCGGCCTCAGGTTCGTCCCGCCAACGCAGGGGAGCATCGTCAGCATGCTGGAGCCTGTGGTGGCCGCGGTCGTAGCCTATGCGGTCCTGGGGGAGGCATTGAATTCCCTTCAGATCCTGGGTGGTGCCCTGGTACTGGTCGGTGTCGTGGTGGTCCAGACGACGTAGGCCAAGGGCGTTCGGCAGTTCGGCGGTTTCCGCCTCTGGCGGATTCGGCTGTTCCTTTGGCCCGGGCGAAGCCCTGAACTGCCGAACGGCCGAACTCCCGAACGCTTTGGAGGCGTCCAAAGCAGCACCACCCCGTCGGGGCGTGCGTTTGGGGCGTGCACGTGTTGACAGGCGTGGGATTCCCTGGTACGTTCTGCGCTCCAGACGGCTTCCGCGATACGACAGGCACGCCCCGGGCTGGGGCGTTTTTGTTGAATGGCCGGTACCAAAGACATCCGCCTCCGGCAGATTGGTGCGCTCTGGACGCCGGAACGCTTCGGCAATCTGGTAAGTTGGGGATTGGGCAAGCTGGAGCCCCTGATTGCCGGGTTGCCCGATTTCCAGGAGCGGTTCTTGGCGGTGAGCGGCTCCTCATGTCCTCCTGAAGGACCGATGGCGACATGGACTACAAGAGCACGTTGAATCTCCCCAAGACCGACTTTCCCATGCGGGCCAACCTCCCGGAACGTGAGCCGGAGATCCTCCGCCGGTGGGAGCAGGAACGTCTCTACGAGCGCCTGCGGGAGGTCCGGGCGGGGCAAGAGATGTGGATCCTGCACGATGGGCCCCCCTACGCCAACGCCCACATCCACCTGGGCCATGCCCTGAACAAGATCCTCAAAGACATGGTGGTCAAGTCCCGGTCCATGACAGGCTTCAACGCGGTGTACGTGCCGGGCTGGGACTGCCATGGCCTGCCCATCGAGCACCAGGTGGACAAGGAACTGGGCCCCCGAGCCGCCGAGATCTCGGTTACGGAGAAGCGCCGCATGTGCCGGGCCCACGCCCAGAGATTCATCGACATCCAGCGTGAGGAGTTCAGGCGCCTGGGCGTCCTGGGCGACTGGGAGAACCCGTACCTCACCATGGCGTACGGCTACGAGGCCAATATCCTTCGCGAGCTGGGAAAGTTCTTCGCGACCGGGGGCGTGTATCGCGGGCTGAAGCCGGTCCACTGGTGCGCGTCGTGCCTCACGGCCCTGGCCGAGGCCGAGGTCGAATATGCTGACCACACCTCGCCCTCCATCTACGTGGCGTTTCCCCTCACCTCCGATCCGTCGGCCCTGACTCCCGCCTTGCGGGGAGCCGAGGTCTCGGTGCTGATCTGGACAACCACCCCGTGGACCCTGCCGGCGAATCTGGCCATCGTGGTTCACCCCACCGAGGAATACGTGGTCTTCCGCTCCGGCGGGCGTCACTTCGTCACCGCCGGCAAGCTCATGGACGAGACCGTCCGGAAATGCCGCCTCCCGGAACCGGAAGTGCTGTTCCGCGGGCCGGGGGCCAGCCTGGAGGGCCTGGTGGCCCGCCATCCCTGGCTGGATCGGGACTCGCCCATCTATACCGCGGACTACGTGACGATGGACCAGGGGACCGGGTGTGTCCACACGGCGCCCGGCCACGGGACCGACGACTACGATACCGGGATCAAGCATGGCCTGCAGATCTACAATCCGGTGGATGACATGGGCCGCTTCGTGCCCGAGGTGGCGCACTTCGCCGGCATGAGCGTGTGGGACGCCAATGCCGCGATCATCGCCCTGCTGCGGAAGGAAGGCAGGCTCCTCCACGCCGAGGATTTCCAGCACTCGTACCCGCACTGCTGGCGGTGCAAGAACCCGATCCTCTTCCGGGCCACGAACCAGTGGTTCATTGCCATGGAGGTGAATGGCCTGCGCCGGCGCAGCCTGGAGGCCATTCGCCAGGTGCAGTGGGTCCCTCCCTGGGGGGAGGAACGGATCTCCATCATGATCGCCAACCGGCCGGACTGGTGCATCTCTCGCCAGCGGGCCTGGGGCACCCCCATCGCCGTATTCTCCTGCACCGCATGCGGGACCCTCGTGGCGGAGCCGCATCTGGTGGAACACGTGGCATCCCTGATGGAACGGGAGGGGTCGGATGTCTGGTTCGCCCTCCCGGCACAGGAACTGGTGCCGCCGGGCACCCGCTGCGGGAAGTGCGGCGGCGGGGAGCTGACCAAGGAGACCGACATCCTGGACGTCTGGTTCGAGTCGGGGGTGAGTCAAGCGGCCGTGTTGCGGGTCCGACCGGACCAGCACTGGCCGGCCGAGATGTACCTGGAGGGAAGCGATCAGCACCGCGGCTGGTTCAACTCGTCCCTGCTGGTAGCCGTCGGGGCTCAGGGCGGCGCCCCATACCGGGCGGTCCTCACCCACGGCTTCGTGGTGGACGGGGAAGGCCGCAAGATGTCCAAGTCGCTGGGGAACGTCATCGCCCCGCAAGAGGTGATCGGCAAGTACGGGGCGGAGGTCCTGCGCCTCTGGGTGGCCGCCGAGGATTACCGCGATGACATCCGCCTGTCGGAGGAGATCCTGACGCGCCTGGCCGAGGGGTACCGGCGCATCCGGAACACCTGCCGCTATCTGCTGGGGAACCTGTTCGACTTCGACCCCGCCCGGGATGCGGTTCCGGTCGGAGCCCTGCTGCCCATCGACCGCTTCATCCTGCATCGCCTGCAGGGGCTGACGGAGCGAGTGCGGGCGGCCTACCAGGACTACGAATTTCACGTCCTGTACCACAGCCTGCACAACTTCTGCGCGGTGGACCTCAGCGCCTTCTACCTGGACGTCCTGAAGGACCGCGTGTATACGTCGGGGCCTGCCTCCCGACTCCGCCGCTCGGCCCAGACTGCCATGTACGAGATCCTCGTGAGCCTGGTGAAGCTCATGGCCCCCGTCCTCTCGTTCACCGCGGACGAGGTCTGGCGGTTCATCCCCATGCCGGATCGGCCGGCGAGCGTTCACCTCACCGAGTTCCCGAGGGTCCGGACCGATCTCCTGGACGAGGGGCTGGCGCAGGTGTGGGACCGGTTGCTGGCGGTCCGGGACCAGGTCCTGCGGGCCCTGGAGGTGGCGCGCAAGGATCGGCAGATCGGGAGCGCCCAAGAGGCCGCGGTGGAAGTGCAGGCCGTCGGCGAGGAGTTAGAGTTCTTGGCGCGTCACCAGGAGGCGCTGGAGACCGTCTGCATCGTCTCCCGCCTGACGGTCCGGCCTGCGCAGGGCGAGGCGGCAGGGTCGGACCTCGCGGTCCGGGTGGACCGGGCCCCGGGGCGAAAATGCCAGCGCTGCTGGAACTACCGGGAGAGCGTGGGCGCCTCGGCGACGCACCCGGCGCTGTGCGATCGCTGCGTGGGCGTCCTCCAAGGATCAGACGGTCAATGACCAGTTCCCAATGGCCAATGCGGGGTGACCGGCGACCACGGCCATGACCTT
>Ga0184615_10001395_pt1 | contig 13151 bp, 10 predicted proteins | sample PLM4_65_coex_FD_133134 | JGI IMG/M metagenome (GOLD analysis project Ga0184615, IMG submission 133134) | Groundwater sediment microbial communities from an aquifer in East River, Colorado, USA - PLM4_65_coex | ecosystem: Environmental > Terrestrial > Soil > Riparian zone | place: USA: East... | reverse complement strand
TAGGCCGCGATCTCCTTGCGGGGTACGTTGTTCAAGCCATCGGCATCGCCCGCGGGCACGGCCTTCCACTTGAACGCGATCGTGTCGCCGTGCCGGGGGAAGAACAGGGTGAGCTTGAGGGCGCCCGTGGTGCCGCCGCCCGCACTGGCGACCGCGCGCAGCTCGAACGGCTCTTCCGCGAGCCGACGCTCGATCTCCCCGGGCGGCGCCGGCCAGTTCACGGGCACGGCCGTGCTGGCGGCGCCCTCGCGGATGGTCAGGGGCACCGGCTCGGGGGTTCCCGCGCAACCTGCGACGCCGAGCAGCAGCCCCGCGACGACCTGTCGCAGCCAGCGGGCAGTCGATGCGGTTCCGAGGGGACGGCTCATGGCCGCCATCATCCACGAGCGCGGCGCCAGGGGCAAGCCGGATTACGAGAGGCGTTCGAGGATGGTGCCGGTGCCGAGACCGCCGCCGCAGCACATCGAGATCAGCGCGTAGCGGCCTTGCGTGCGCTCGAGCTCGTGCAGCGCCGTCGTGAGCAGGCGGTCGCCGGTCGCGCCGGTTGGATGCCCCAGGGCGATCGCACCGCCGTTGGGATTCACGCGCTCGGGCACCGGACCGGCTTCCTTCTGCCACGCGAGCACCACGCTCGCGAACGCCTCGTTCACCTCGTAGACGTCCATATCGCCGATCCCGAGACCCGTGCGCGCGAGCAGCTTCCGCGTCGCCGGGATGGGGCCCTTCAGCATCGTGACCGGATCGACGCCCACGATCGTCGAGTCGACCACGCGCGCACGCGGGCGAAGCGCGAGCCGCTTCACGGCTGCCTCCGACGCGAGCAGCACGGCCGACGCGCCATCGGTGATCTGCGAGGCGGAGCCCGCGGTGTGGATGCCGCCCTCCAGAACGGGCTTCAGCGAGGCGAGCTTCTCGAGCGAGGTTTCGCGCAGCCCCTCGTCGCGCGACACCCGGCGTCGTTCGCCGGTGGGCTTGCCATCCTCGCCGCGCACCGGGGCTTCGACCGGTACCACCTCGCGCTCGAAGCGGCCCTCGTCCCAGGCGCGCTTGGCGAGTTGCTGGCTGCGCAGCCCGAAGCGGTCGGTGTCCTCGCGCGAGATCCCGTACTCCCTTGCGATCAGCTCGGCACCCTGGAACTGACTCTTGAATGCGTAACGCGGGAAGTAGCTGTCGGGAATCGGGCGCCCGAGCGCCTTGTCGGAGAAGTTCGCGCCGAGGGGGATCCGGCTCATCGACTCGATGCCGCAGGAGAGCACGACGTCCTCGAGGCCCGAGCCGACCAGGCCGGCGGCCAACGTGGCCGCCTGCTGGCTCGAGCCGCACTGGCTGTCGACCGTCGTCGCGGGAACCTCCAAGGGCAGGCCGGCCGCCAACCAGGCCGTGCGTGCGACGTTGAAGGCCTGCTCTCCCACCTGCGAGACGCATCCGGCGATGATCTGGTCGACGTGCCTCGGGTCGATGCCTGCGCGCTCCACGGCGGCGCGCTGCACCGCACCCAACAGCTCGGCAGCGTGGACTCCCGCGAGGCCCCCGCCCCGGCGTCCGAGCGGGGTGCGGACGGCGCTGACGACGAAGACTTCCCGCATGCAATTTCTCCCCGTGGTGATGCGACCCGAATCTACCACCCGCGCCTCTGCCTCGCCGCGCAGGGGCGCGCTGGATAGCATGGCCTCCGATGCGAATCTCGCACACCGCCTCGGGATATCTCGTCCGCCAGGTGCTCGGCTGGGGCGCGATCGGCCTGGCGGCGGTCACCGTCGTGTTCCTCAGCCAGAACCTGATGCGGATGCTCGACAAGCTGCTGATGATCGGCGTCTCCGCGGCGGGTGTCGCGACGATCGTGAAGTGCATCGCCGTCACGTTGCTCGCCCACACGGTGCCGATCGCCTTCCTGTTCGGGGTCCTGGTGACGATCGGCCGCATGGCGGCCGATGCGGAGATCCTCGCGCTGCGCGCCTGCGGGTTCGGGCTGCGCGAGATCGTGCTACCGATCTTCGCCCTGGCGGTCGCGATCTCGTCACTGACGGCCTGGCTGCTGCTCGACGTCGAGCACCGAGCGCGGCGCGAGCTGCGCGCAGCCGTGATCGCGATGACCACCCAGGGCTCGATGATCGAGCCGGGCGAATTCAAGCGGGTCGGCGACCGGATCGTCTACGTCCGCAGCCGCGACGGCGACGGCCGGCTCGAGAGCATCCTGATCTCGGACCGCACGGATCCCCAGCGGCCGTTCATGATCTTCGCCGAATCGGGAATCTTCGGCTGGGACGGGGAGCGCGGCGAGGCGCGCTTCCGCCTGCGCAACGGCGACATCCACCTCGAGCCCGCGGACGCGGGCGGGGCGCAGTACCAGCGCATCGGTTTCCAGGACTTCGTGTATTCCTTCCCCGTCAAGAAACTGCTCGAGCTCGAGACCGCGCAGCTGCGGCCGAAGGACCTGACGACCGCCGAGCTGCGCGCCACGCTCGCCAGGCTCGAGGCCGGCGAGACCGTCCTGCATGCGAGCCGCGATCCGAGGGAGTACCGCGCGCAGATCCACCGGCGCTACGCGCTGCCGGTGGCGCCGATGTTGTTCGCGCTGATCGGCGTGCCGCTCGCGATGCGCCTCAGGCGGGGCGGTCGCTCGTGGGGCGTGCTGCTGTGCGCCGGGCTGGTCGCGGTCTACTACGGCATTCTCACCTTCAGTCAGTATCTCGCGCTCGAGGGCCCGATCCCGGCCGGAATCGCGCTCTGGATCCCGAACACGCTGTGCGCGGCCGCGGCTGCCGTCCTGCTCGCGCGTGCGCGGCGGCCGGCGGGCTGAGGCCCGCCCGGGACGTCGCGTGGCCGCGGAATCGTGCGCCGCCACGCGAGTCCCGACGTCAAGCGCATTCCCGGAATTGCCGATGGCGCCGCGCAGGGAAGCTTTGGCCGATGCTGGATCCGGACGCGCGCGGGCAGACGCAGGGTGGGGGTGCGGAGCTGCGCCGGCGGCTCGGGTCCCTGCTCTCGCGACCGTTCCGCAGCCTGCCGTCGCGGATCGTGACCTCGGTCTTCTCCGCGGCGCTGATCACGTCGCTCGTCGTATCGTTCATCTCGACCCGTTCGATCGAGTCGTTCCTGCGCGAGAAGATCGACGAGAAATTTCCGGCGCTGCTGCACGGAACCAGTCAGCGCCTCGACCTCTACTACGCGCAGCGCCAGCTCGACGTCGAGACCTTCGCGCGCAGCGCCGTCGTCACGGCGTGCTGCATCGGGCTCTCGGGGCCCGGAACGACCGCGTCTCGCACGGAGCTGCGGACCTACCTGTCGTACGTGCTCGAGCGATTCCCGCAATACCAGGCGCTCTTCGTGCTCGATCCCCAGGGTCGGACCCTGCTCTGGATCGGGGACGAGCCCGAGCTCCCCGCGGCGCTGCTCGCGCGGGCGGCGCGAATCACCGCACCCACGCTGGGGGGTCTCGAAAGCGTGGGCGAGCGACGCGTGCAGCTCGCGTCGGCCCCGGTGTTGAACGCACGAGACGAGCGGGTCGCGTCTCTGCATGCGCTGCTCGAGATCGGCGCGGTCGAGCAGCTGCTGCGGGCAGAGGACGCGGGCCAGAACCTGGATCTCTTCGTCGTGGGGATCGATGGTGCGACCTTGCTCGCCGCGCCGAACGCCTCCCGGCGGCATCCCTACGGTAGAGCGCTCCCAACGGCCTCCGCGGCGCCGGCGGTCCAGGATTATTCCGACCCCGATGGCGCGCACCGGGTCGGAAGCGCGATGCACTTCGAGCGCTTCGGCTGGACGATCGTCGTCGAACAGGCCTACGACGATGCCTTCGCGCCGGCGGTGTCGACGGTTCGCGAGCAGATGCTCCTCAACCTCGGCATCGTGCTCGGCTTCAGCCTCGTCGCATTCCAGCTCGGTCGCTCGATCGTGCGGCCGATCCTCGCCCTCTCGGACGCCGCCCGTCGCATCGCCACCGGGGAGACCGACGTGCTCGTCGCGGGAAGCGCCGGGGCGGACGAAATCGGCGTGCTGACGCGCGCGTTCAACGAGATGTCCGCGCGCCTGCGGCGCAACCAGCTCGCGCTCGAGGAGAGCCGGCTCGAAGTCGAGGACGCCAACGCGAGGCTGATCGCGCAGAACAACGAGCTGCAACGCGTGAACGAGGTCTTCCAGCAGCTCTCGGTCACCGACGACCTGACCAAGCTGCACAACCACCGCTTCTTCCACGAGCATCTTCCACGCGAGATGAAGCGGGCGGTGCGCACGGGCGAGCCGCTCGCGCTGATCGTGATCGACCTCGACGACTTCAAGCGCCTGAACGACCGATTTGGTCACGCAGTCGGAGATACCATTCTACAGCAGGTGGCGTCGGTAATGAGCGGCGTAGTGCGCGAGATGGATCTGCTCGCGCGCTACGGAGGCGAGGAGTTCGCGCTGCTCGCCAGCAGGACGTCGCTCGACGGTGCCGTTGCACTCGCCGAGAAGATCCGCCTCGCGATCTCGCACGCGAGCGTCTCGGTGATGAACGTCGACGGTCCGATCCAGATCCAGGTGACGGCGTCGCTCGGGGTGGCGCCCTTCCGAGGCGACGAGAAGGCCTTCTTCAACGACGCCGACCGCGCCCTCTACCGGGCCAAGGCGCTGGGCAAGGACTGCGTGGTGGTCGCCGACTCGGGGGACTAGCCGCGCAGCGGCCTTGCTAACGCACCTCGAGCAATGAGGCGTGGACCCAGCCGGCGACGCCATCGAGTGTGCGCACCAGCACCCACTCGCCCTTGGAGCGCTGAGGCAGCACCAGGGTCGTCTCCGAGAGCACGGCCAGCACGGCGTCGGTGGTCGAGGGCCCTGCGCGCAGATTCACGCGGGGGGCCGTGACGATGCGCGCCTCCTTCGTGCCGGCGACCCGGCGGCCCTCCTCGCTCAGCCAGTCGGCGATGCGCTGGGCACGCGAGGCGAAGAAGACGGCCGAGCCGGGGTTGCCGGCCTGGAACTGCCGCTCGGCCTCCTCGAGCTTGTCCGTCACTTCCGCGATCTCCGCGCCGCGCCAGGGTGTGGTCGTGCGCGCTCGCTCTACCGAGATGCGCGCCTCGGCCAGCGCCGAGACCGCGTCGGCGCGCGTCTGCGCGCCGCGCAGGCCGGATTCGATGGCGACCATGGCGCTCTCGGCTTCGTCGAGGTCTCTGCGCAGGCGCGCGACCTCGCGCTGGAGAACTTGGATCCGCTCGGTCTGCGCCTGGCGGTAGAACTCCGGTTCCCGTTTGGCCAGCTCGATCGCCGCGAGTGACGGGTCGGACGGAGCGGGAGAGCCGGCGAGGCCCAGCGAGCCGAGAAACGCGCAGCCGAAGGGGGCGAGGCACGCCACCAGACTGCCGGCGAGGACGCCGAAGCGCCTCGGGCGGTGCATGCATCCATGGCTCGAGCGCGCGTACGGCATGGTGCGTGTGTGCCCCAAACGGAACGGGCGCCGGGGCGCCACCTCCGCGTATCGACCAGCCGCGATCGCCCTTGAGGCAATCTCGTCCCCTAGCCAGTGCAGGCTCGGCCGCATAGGATCGCGTCATGCAGCTCGCGGGCCAGGTGGCGGTGGTGACCGGTGGAGCCAGTGGCATCGGCCGTGCCCTCTGCCGCCGCTTCGCCGCCGAGGGCGCGAGCGGGGTCGTGGTCGCGGATCTGGATGGCGCCGGGGCCGAGGCCGTGGCTCGCGAGATTGGGGGCCTCGCCGTCGCGACCGACGTCGCGCGCGAGGCCGATCTGCAACGCCTGGTGGCGCGTGCGATCGCCGCCTACGGGTCGATCGATCTCTTCTGTTCGAACGCCGGCATCGCGGTCGGCGTCGGACTCGGCGACGGCGCGAGCGGACCCTTTGCCCCGGACGAGGACTGGCAGCGCAGCTGGAGCGTGAACCTGATGGCCCACGTCTATGCTGCGCGCGCCGTTCTCCCGGCCATGCTCGAGCGCGGGAGCGGCTACCTGCTGAACACCGCATCCGCCGCGGGTCTGCTCACCGACGTCAGCGCACACGCCTACTCGGTCAGCAAGCACGCCGCCGTGGGGTTCGCCGAGTGGCTCGCGATCGCCTACGGGGAACGCGGGATCCGCGTCTCCTGCCTGTGTCCCCAGGGCGTGCGCACGGCCATGCTCGACGGGGTCGCCTCATCGGTCGGCGGGCAGCACCTCGTCGCCGACATGATCGAGCCCGAGGCCGTGGCCGAGGCCGTGGTCGCGGGCCTGGCGAAGGAGGAGTTCCTGATCCTGCCACACCCGCAGGTGGGCGCGTATTTCCAGCGCAAGGCGAGCGACTACGATCGCTGGCTCGCCGGCATGCGCCGCCTGCGCAGCCGGATCTACGGCTGAGGCCGAAGCCGCAACCAGGGTCCCGCCGAGGCGAGCACCAGCACCAGCAGCGCGATCGCCGAGCCAGCGCTCGCGGCCCGGCGCAGCGGCGTCGAGCCGAACTCGAGCTCCACGACGTGGGTTCCCACCGGAACGGAGATCTGGATGGTTCCGTAGCCGCGTTCGGTTCGCACCGGAACGTCGCGGCCGTCGATCGCCGCGCGCCATCCGGAAAAAAAGAACTGGTTGAATCGCAATTCACCGGCGGCGTCCATGGCGACCGTGAAGCGCTCGTGGTTGGGTCCGATCGTCTCGGCCCGCTCGATGCGGCCGCCCTCGAGCACCTCGGCGCGGCTGCCGGGAGGGCTCACCGGCAATCGGCTCACCCCGTCCGGCAGGTATTCGTGGCGGCTGGTGCCGCTCTGGCCGGTTCCGATCAGCGTCGCGAGGTTTGCGCGCGCCGCCACGTCCTGGTAGCGGGCGGGATCGTCGAGCATGGCGCGCGCCTCCAGGTAGGATGCGTGCGCATGGTCGTTCTGCTCCGCGTCGTAGACCGCGAACTGCGGCCGCGCGTAGGCGCCGTAGGCGAGCACGGCGCACAGGATGACGGCGGCGGCGGCCAGGGGTCGGGCCCACGGGCGCCCCTGCGGCGCCAGCGTTTCGATCGCGAAGCCGGATGCCAGGCTCGCCCCGAACGCGGCGAGCGTGAGGAAACGCCACGGAAACTGCGCGAAGGCGAGCAGGGGGGTTGCGTCCCACAGCGGTCGGGTTACCGCCGTGGTCATCAGCGCGGCCCCGCCGAAGACCGCCAGCGCCGCGAGCGTGGTCCAGGTCCCCGCGTCGGGTCCGAGGCCGCCCGCGCGGCGGATGCGGCGAACCAGGGCCATTCCGGCGACCGCGACGAGCGCCCAGTGCACGAGCCCGATCTGGAAGCTCATGCCGTCGTCGACGGCTCCCGCGCGGCTGCCGCCGAAGCCCCAATCGGGGCTGAAGAGCTGTCGCGGATCCACGAAGTGGAGCGAGTAGCGAAAGAACTCGCCGGTGAGCCTCTCTCGCGCGGGAACGAGATCGAGATCGGCGAAGGCCGGCAGCCAGAAGAAGGCCGAGAGCGCGAGGCCGAGCAGCATCGCCGCCGCCGCGCGCGCGAGGCCCGCGTGATCGCGGGTTCGCGCCCAGGCGAGGCCGCTCCAGGCGATCACGACCGGCAGGGCGATCAGCGCGGTGAGGTTGTGCGTGAGGGGAAGCGCCGCGACCGCGAGAGCCCCGAGCGCGAAGCGCAGCGCGCCGGGCCGGCTCACCGACCCCGCGACGCCCCATATCGCGAGCGGAATCCACACGAACGCCAGATGCTCGCCCAGCGCGTGGCGCACCAGCATGTCGACCAGGTGATAGGGCGCGAACAGGTAGAGAACCGCCGCGACGGTCGCCGCCGGACGCGAGAGCGCGTCGCGGGCGAGCAGGTACATCGCGAAGCCGGACGCGAGCCAGCCGGAGAACAACGTGAGCTGGAACGCGCGCGCCAGGGACGCGCCGGCAAGCAGCCAGAGCTCTGAAACGTAGTAGGGGAGGGGCGCGTAGAAATGAAAGAGCGGAGCGCCGTAGCCGTGGTACCAGAACGGCGTCCAGCGCGGAAGCCAGTCGCCCGCTCGAATCGCAGCATCGAACGCGACCTGGCGGAAGGGATCCAGGTCGATCGAGTGGCCGTAGACGAAGAGCGGCCGCCAGAGCGGCAGGCCGGTCGCCGCGGCGACCAGCGCGATCACGGCGAGCGGGGCCAGCGCCCGCGCCGAGGCTCGCTGAACGGGGCCCACCCGAAGTCGATGGACGACGATCGCGCGCTAGCCGCGCGCGCGCTTGCCGCCGGAAGCGAGGCCGAGCATGCCGAGGCCCACGAGCACGAGCGTCCCAGGCTCCGGGATCACGGTCGTCGTCGTGTAGGTGACGCTCACCAACCCGAAGTCCGAGTTGGCGGCGCCCGCAGGGGTGAACTTCCAAGCCAGGATGTCGAGCGAGCTGATCAGCTCCGAGCCGAAGGGGTTCGCGATCCTGAAGATGCCGCCATTGCCCTCGGTGGCCGGGGACAGGGTCTGGACGCCGAAGATCGAGCCTCGCCAGACGCCCACGGCGGAAAGGATGCACGTGGTGGAGCCGTTCGCGCACGCGACTCCGCCGCTGGTTTGCAGCTGCGCCGCTTCGTTGATCTGGTTGCCCGAGACGCCTTTGAGGAAGAGCATTCCGAGCGTGATCTCGTTCACCACGGCCAGGGTCGAGCCGAAGCTGAGCGTGATCTTCTCCCCGGAGACGTCGACCTCGTCCCCGACGGATCCCCCGCTGATGCCGATCGCCGTGCTCGGGTTGATGCCGGTGGTGGTGGTCGTCGTGAAGCTTCCACCTACGCTCGTCAGGTTCGCGCCCAGGAAGCTGGCGCTACTGCTGCCGGGGGTGACGCTGCTCGCGTTGATGGTGACGACCGTGCTGAAGGCGGGGCTGGCCATGAAGCCGAAGGCGAGCGCGGGCAGCGCAGCCACGTACTTGCGCAACTTCCGAAGGAAGTCCGGTCGCGACATGGAAAACCGCCTCCTGGTTGCCGCTTGGCCGCGGCCTCTGCGTGCGTTTCCATGAGTGAGTGGCGGGCCGCGGGCGCTTGTGTCAGAAGGGCCGCAAGCGGGCGCCAGCCCGCGCGCTTGGCGGCCGGTCTTGCGCGCTACTTGGCGAGCCCGGCAAGCGCGCAAAGCGCGCGCAGCCAGCTATCGGGTCCCGGCGCGGGGCGGCCCGCGCCACCCGGCCTTCCGCCTGCGGCTCGCTGCGCGGTCGCCTGCGAAGGCGACCTTGCGTTCACCTTCGTCGGGCACCGCGCTCGCGGCGAGTCTGGCAAGCGCGCAATGCGCGCGCGCAGCGAGCCGCAGGCGAGCGAAGTTCATTCAGGCCGGAAGCTCACCCCGGCCCGGCAGCCCAGCTGGCGAGGCGCTCGCGCAGGCGGTCCGGCGTGTTGCACGCCGGGTCCTCGATCACGCATTCGGTCAGGAAGCGCAGGGCCCGGCCCACCTGCGGGCCCGGGCGGCAGCCGAGCAGACGCACCACCTCGTCCCCACGGATCGCGAGGTCGAAGCGGTGCAGCGCGAGCGCCCCCGAGCGCCGCACGCGCGCGGCGGCCTGCTCGAGCTCACGCAGGCGATCGCCCGCCGCCGCCGCGTCGCTGCGCCGCGCGGCCTCTCCCCGCTCCAGCTCGGCACGGCGCAGCGCGAGGAGGGCGCCGAAATCGCTCTCGCCCGTGCGCCGCAGCAGTCGCCGCACCGAGGCGTCGTGCACCGCCTCCGCGCCTTGCTCGAGCGGGTGCAGGCGCAGCAGGCGCTCGACCCGCGCGATCGTGCGGCGTGCGTAGCGGTGATTGCGCAGCACCACGCTCACGTGCGCCCCGCGCAGCCAACCCGCCAGACGCAGCTCCAGGTCGAGCGGCAAGGCCGGCACGACCTCGGCCGCGTCGGCGGCGGCGCCGGGTGCGAGCACGGACTCGACCCGTGTGCGGCGCAGGAGCGAGAGGCCCGCGCCCGCGGGGGGCGCGAGCAGGAGCAGCGCGAGCTCGCGGCGCACTCGCTCGTGCGCGACGCGCGCCAGCGTCTCTCGCGCGTCCGCCATCGCCTGCTCGAGCTCCGCGTCTGCCGTGACGCCGAGCTGCGCCACCAGTCGAGCGGCGCGCAGGATCCTCAGGGGGTCCTCCCCGAGACGCTCGCGCGCGGAGCCCACCGCGCGCAGCCGCCCCTGCGCGAGGTCGAGCCGGCCGTCGAAGGGGTCGATCAGCGCCGCCTGCTCAGGCGACCAGGCCAGGGCGTTCAGCGTGAAGTCCCGGTGCGCGAGGTCGTCGCGCAGACTCGGGCCCGAGCGGTAACTGGTGACGTCGACGGGCCCGGCAGCCGTCGGGACCATCACCGTGCCGTGCGCGAGACCGATCGGTACCGCGCGTGGACACAGCGCGAGCCCGACCTCGGGAGGGGCTGCCGTGGCCACGTCGAAGTCGGAGACCGCGACGCCGCGCAGGAGATCCCGGACTCCGCCGCCGACCAGCACCGCCTCGTGTCCGGCATCGCCGAGCGTGCGTACCAGGCTCAGCACGGCGGGCGGGATGGCTTCGAACGCGATCGATTCCCGCTCGGCGTGCATCGGGCGCAGTGTACCGCTCGCGGGGTGACGGGTTATGCTGCGAGCGCCACGAGCCCAGGCGGAAGGAGCGGCATGCAGCGCAAGCGCGCCGGTACCGAGCTCGCGTACACCGTCTCCGCGCAGAGGCGACGGGCTTATCTCGCCTCGCCCGCGGCGGGCCTCGGGCCAGGGGTGCTGGTCGTCCACGAGGCGGATGGGCTCGGGGACTTCGTCCGCGACGCGTGCGACCGCCTGGCGCGCGAGGGCTTCGTCGCGTTCGCACCGGATTGGCTCGGCACGGGATCGGCGACTCCGGCTGACGAAGCCCGCCGACTCGCGGACCTCCTCGACCCGGCGCGTGCAGCGGACGCGCTCGACGCCGCCGTCGACGCGCTGCTCGGCCGCGACGCCTGCCAGGGCGCGCGCATCGGCGCGCTCGGCTTCGGCTGGGGAGGGTCGCTCGCGCTCGACCTCGGCACGCGCAGCCACCGCATCGGTGCGGTGGTCGCATGCTGGGGCGCGCATCCGCGCCTGGATCCCGACGTCGCGAAGCTCGGGGCCGCCTGCCTCGCGCTGTTCGCGGAGCGCGACCCCCTCGCACCGCCCGGCGCGGCACGCGCGCTCGAGGCCCGGCTGCGCGGCGCGGGTCGCCGTGGTGCGGTGAGAATCGCTCCGGGCGTCTCGGCCGGGTTCCTGGACGCCGGACACCACGCGGCATTCGACGCGACGGCCGCCGCCGAGGCCTGGGACGTGCTGCTCGCCTTTCTGCGAGCGGAGCTGGCATGAGCGACAAGAGCCTGGTCGCCCTGGCGCGTCCCAGCCCGAGTCGCAGCCCATGGGGGCGTTGGCTCCCGCCGCCGGTACGGGCGATCGCGCGCGAGATCGACGAGCGCATTGCGCGGATTCCCACGCGCCTGAACGCCTACGGCTACGACGCCTTCGGCTTCGATCCCGAGTACGCGCGGCCGCTGCTGATCGCGATGGCCCTCGTCCATCGGTACTGGCTGCGCGTGGAGACGACAGGCGTCGGAAACGTGCCGGAAGGGCGGGTGCTTCTGATCGCGAACCACGCCGGCAACACCTTCGCGTGGGATGGCGCGATGCTCGGCATGTCGCTCTTCCTCGACGGCGATCCGCCTCGCATCGTGCGCGGCATGGGCGAGTACTACCTCCCCACGATTCCGTTCTTCAGCGTCTTCATGCACCGCGTGGGCTCCGTCGTGGGCACTCCCACGAACTGCGCCCATCTGCTCGGGCAGGAAGAGGCGATCATGGTGTTTCCCGAGGGCGAGCGCGGCTTCGTGAAGACCTTCCGCCAGCGCTACCGGTTGCAGCGCTTCGGGCTCGGCTTCATGCGGCTGGCGCTGGAGACGGACACCCCGATCGTGCCGGTCGGGATCGTCGGGGCCGAGGAGCAGTCGCCGGGCCTCGCGAACCTGCGGAGTGTCGGCCGGCTGATCGGGTCGCCGGCGTTTCCGGTGACGCTCACCTTCCCGTGGCTCGGGCTCGCAGGCTTCCTGCCGCTGCCCGTGAAGTTCCGGATCGGCTTCGGCGAACCAATGCGATTCACCGGCGACCCGTCCGAGGAGGACGCCTCCGTCGAGAAGAAGGTCGAGCAGGTAAAGCAGCGGATTCGCGCGCTGATCGACGAGGGGCGCCGCGCGCGGCGCAGCTGGTTCTTCTGAAGCTTCCACGCGCAACACACCGGCAGCAAGCGCGCAGGTCCGCGCTGCGCAGCGCCGGCCGGGCTCAAGCAGGGCTCCGATTCCATCGATAACGGATGGAGCACTGCTGCCGGAGGAGCCCTTGGCGGTCGCGATCCGCGCGCATGCGAAGCCGCCGCGAGCCCCCCGCTGGCTCGTGACGCTGCGCTGGGCGCTGCGCAGCGCGGGCTTGCTCGGCTGTGCCGCGGCGATCGCGGTGACTCCGGAGCTCGTGAGCCAGGCGCTCCGCGGCGGCGAGCCGCTGACGCCGCCCGGGGTCGAGGTGCTGCTCGTCTACCGCGCGCTCGCGTTGGCTGCCGGAGCGTCGTTGCTCGTGCTCGCGGAGCTCCTGCCCCGCCTGATCGAACGCCGCGAGCGGCTGTTCGAGCCGTTCGGAAGCGTGCTCCCGCTCGCCGTGCTGGCGGTGTGCGTGGTGCTCAAGGCCATGCTCGGACCCGAACACGGCGCCTATGCCGGTCTGGTGAACGAGGACGGTGTCGTCGAGTACGCGACCAGCGCGTTCTACTTCGGCGCGGGCTGCCTCGCCGTCGCCGTCGCGCGCGGCCTGCTGCGGCGGGAAGAGCATCTGCTGGGCGTGCTCTGGGCCGGGCTTTCGGTGGCGCTCGTGGTCGTGAGCCTCGAGGAGATCAGCTGGGGCCAGCGCCTGTTCAGCGTGCCGACCCCGGCTCTGCTCGAAGACAATGTCCAGCATGAGATGAACCTGCACAACATGCCGTTGATGCAGCAATTTCTCCATGCGGCCTATATCGGCATCGGACTCTTCGGAAGCTTCGCCTGGGCGCTCCTGGCAGAACGGGGCCCGGCGCGCCTCCGGGAGATCGTGGCCTGGCTGGTGCCGCGCAGCTGGCTGCTCGCGTGCTTCCTGCCCGTCGCGCTCTTCTACGCCGTGTTCGATTTCACACCATCGCGTTGGATCGGCTCGGACGGCCTGCGCTTCGGCTTCCTCTCGACCTACGACCAGGAGCCGGCCGAGCTCCTGCTCGCTGTAGG
>Ga0184615_10001394_pt1 | contig 13153 bp, 9 predicted proteins | sample PLM4_65_coex_FD_133134 | JGI IMG/M metagenome (GOLD analysis project Ga0184615, IMG submission 133134) | Groundwater sediment microbial communities from an aquifer in East River, Colorado, USA - PLM4_65_coex | ecosystem: Environmental > Terrestrial > Soil > Riparian zone | place: USA: East... | reverse complement strand
TCGCCTCCTCGTTGAGGCCCGGCATCACCAAAGTCAGACTCAGTCCGGATGCCGCCTCAAACGGGACTGACGGGGGACTCCCTATAGACATACACCGTGTACTCGTGGAGGGGATAGTCGTGACGCAGGATCACCCAGCGCGAGAGCTCCGCGCGGCAGAAGTCCAGCACCGCGCCGGGGGACGCGTAGTAGAGGTCCTTCGTTCGCCAATCCACACGGTCGCTCATCAGGTTGAAGGCGATCGCCACGCGGCACATGTCGAACATCCGGCGCAGCGTCTCCCGAACGAAGCGCCACCATGCCTCGTCCGTGTGAGCGAGCTTTACCGTGAAGAGTCCCGAGCAGAGCACCACGTCCCAGCGCTCCGCGGGCGAACCCTGGCGCAGGTCGAGCGCTTCGAAGCGGGCTTTGGGGTAGAGGCGGCGGGCGGATTCGAGCATGCGGGAAGAAGCGTCACTCCCGGTGTAGTCCGTTGCGATGCCCTTCCGGCGCAGGAAGTCGTGTAGATGACCCGCTCCGCAGCCCACGTCGTGAACGCTCCGCCCCGCGAGATCGCAGACCTCGCAGAGCACGCGGAAGCGCAGCTCCTGCGACGCCTCGTCCTTCCAGTCCATGCCCTGCGCGGTGGGACCAAAGCGGGCGAGCTGATTCTCGTAGTGCTCGACGACCGACCCATCGAGCGGCTCGCTGCGCACCGCGCCTTCCGCGGCTTGCCAGGCGCCCTCTCTCGTGCTCGGCCCCGCGCCGGCGCCCGCTCCGATCCGGTCGTAGGGCAGCACGTAGTGGAACGGGTAGCCCGCCTTCACGGCCTCGACGCCGGCCGCGAGAATCGGCGCCACGTCTCCCGTGACACGCGTCAGGTACGCGTAGCGGAGATCTGTGCTTCCCCACTGCTGCTTGAAACGCAGGACGCCACCGCCGGGGGGAGAAGGCTGCCAGTTGTAGTGGCGCAGACCCCGGGCCCGCGCCCAGCGCATCGAATGAAGCGCGAGCAGGAAGGCCGTCCCCAGCGCCGCGTGCTCGCTCGCGATCGAGGGCATCAGCGCATCCATCACGGCGCCGTGGTGGAGGTAGAGCCCGCCGCCGACCAGCTCGCCGGTCGCCGTGAGGCGCACGAAGAAGAAGCGCGCGACGCCGGCCGGCACCCCGTGCTCGAGCGCCGCGGTGAAGAGCGCCTTCGGGAGCGGCGTGGCGCCGATCTCGCGATGGCGCTGCTCGTGGATCGCAACCCAGGCTTCCAGGTTCGCGGGGATCTGCTCCTCGTCGATCCGCAGCGCGCCGGATGCGGCCCTGCGCAGATTCCGCCGCAGGTTCTGCGAGCCGCCGGTCGGCGAGCCCGCGTCGTCGAGCCCGGTGGAGAGGTCGAGCACCTGGCAGACGTTCTCGAGGACGTAGTCCGGAGCGAAGTGCTTCTCGCACAGGTCGCGGTCGGGCCAGAACGGATTCGTGATAACGGTGGCGACGGCGCAGCGCTCCTCGCTGGCGAGCTCGAGGAAGCCGCCCAGGAGCGCGGCGTAGACGAGCTCGCGGTCGGCTTCGGGGTGGCAGGCGACGCCGCCCAGCGGACCTGCCTGCACGCAAGAAGACATGATCGCGCCCAGGGGGCCTTGGTATCGCCACGCCGGCAGCAGGCCGACGAGCTCCCCGCGCCGCCGGCAGGCGAGCAGGCGCGGCTCGTCCACGCCGACCGCTTCGATCACCCGGCGCCAGCCGGGGGTCTGCTGCGCAACACTGGCCGGACAGACGGCGAGGAAGGCCTCCAGCTCGGCGTCGACGGCGCCGCCGCGCGGGTCGAGCTTGGATACGCGCAGGTCGGTTGCGGGCACGCGGGCCGACCGCGAGCTCAAGAGCGAGGCTCGAGGGAGACCCGCTCGCCTTGTTTGCGAATCGATGCCTGCGCGGCTTCCAGGATCCGCACCACCTCGAGTCCCGCCCGCCCGCCGGTCAAGGGCTGCACGCCCGATTCGATGGCGTCGCGGAAGCTGCGACAGACGAGGGACAGCGGCTCCGTCTTGTCGATGTGGGGAGCGAACATGTCGCCGAGCCGGTAGTCCACCAGGGCTCGCGCTCGGGTCCCGGCGTCACTCAGGAGCGTCACTCCCTTCTCGTAGACGCGGACCTTTTCGCTGGGCTCGAGATCGTCGTAGACGATCATGCGGCGCGTGCCGCCGATCAGCGTCGAGCGGACCTTCACCGGGGCGAGCCAGTTCAGGTGCAGGTGCGCGATCAACGACCCTTCGTACTTGACCGTCACGTAGACCTGGTCTTCCAGCTCTCCGTAGTGGGCGCTCCCGACCGCGGAGACCCACGAGGGCCGGCGGCCCACCAGGTGCGCGAGGATCGAGACGTCGTGGGGCCCCAGGTCCCAGAGGACGTTCACGTCTTCCTGGAAGAGGCCGAGGTTCACGCGCACGAAGTCGAGGTAGAGGAGCTCGCCGAGCTCGCCCCTCTCGATGATCTCGCGCACCTTCCGCACCGCTCCGGTGTAGACGAAGGTGTGGTCCACCTGCAGGATCCGTCCGCGCTCCTCGGCCAGCTCGACCAGGGCTTCCGCCGAGGCGGAGGAGTCGGTCAGCGGCTTCTCGACGAGCACGTGCTTGCCCGCCTCCAGGGCCGCGCGGGCCAGCGGGTAGTGCGCAGCCACCGGCGTGCAGATGGCGACCGCGTCGAGGGACGGATCGTCGAGGAGATCCTGGAAGCTGCGCGCCGCCCGGATCGTCGGGTAGAGCCTGCGCACCGCCTCCACCCGCGCCGGATCCAGGTCGCAGACGGCCTGCACCTCGCAGCCCTCGAGCAACTGGAAGTTGCGGACGAGGTTGGGTCCCCAGTAGCCGCAGCCGGCGACGCCCACCCGCAGCACGCGCGTCAGCCCTCGCCTGCTCCCGCCCTGCGCGCGGCGCCGGGTGCCTTCCCGAGCACCCGCTTCACGGCCTTCTCGAAGCCGTGGTCCCATGCCATGTGCTGCCAGTCCATGCAGGGGCTGCACAGCCTCATGTCGTGCCAGCGTCCGGTCTGGTGGAGCTCGCGGAAGCGGCGGTAGATCGGGCTCTGCCAGACTTCCTGGATCGAGTGGTCGCGGATGTTCGAGACCACCCCGCGGTTGAACCAATCCTCGACACAGAAGCGCACGCCGCCGTCGTGATTGATCGTGACGCGCTTCCAGAACTGCGGGCAGGGCCAGCGCTCCAGCTTCTCGTCGAAGTAGGTCTCGCTCGCGTTCACGATACCGAGGTCGGTGTTGAGCCCGCGCACCAGCACCTCGTCCACGTACTGGCCCCAGAACGCCTTGAAGGCCTCCACCTCGCCGAGCGCTTCCTTCTGGCTGATGATGCTCGTCATGATCCGGGTCGGCGATCCGATCTGGTCACGCAGCTCGACGAGTCGCTTCAGGTTCGCGGTCACCACGTCGAACTTCCCGCGGATCCGGATCTTCTCGTAGGTCTGCCTGGTGTTCGCGTCCAGGCTCACGTCGATCACGTCGATGGGCGCCTCGAGCAGCCGGCGCATCTTCTCCTCGGTGAGCGACATGGCGTTGGTGGTGAGGTCCACCGGGCCGATCCCGGCCCGCTTGGTCTCGTCCACGAAATCGAGGAACTCGGGGTGCAGCAGCGACTCGCCGTCCGCGGCGTAGCGGAACACGTAGAGCTGATCGCGGAAGCGACTCGTCTCCTCCACGATCTTCGAGTGGATCTCCGCATCCATGAAGGTGCCGCGGTAGCCGGGGCTCTTCTTCACCACCGGGTGGGCGCAGTGGATGCAGGCCATGTCACATAGATTGGTGACTGCGATGATCAGGATGGGCGGGAAGCTCTCGTGAGCGGCCTCGACGAAATCGAACCTGCCCGCCGCCACCGGCTCCGGGGGTTCCGGCGGGCCGAAGATGGGAGATTCGAGATCGTCGAGCTTGGATCCCGTCATGGGCGACCGTTTCCAGGGCACCTGGGCCCAATCGGGCCATCCTATCATTCCCCGGGCAGGTAGCCGAGAGCGCGCAGGTTCTTCCGGGTCTCGTCGTCGAGCGGCGCGGCGGGCACCGGGGCGCTGGCCCGCGATCCGAAATCGGCGCGCGCTCGCTCGAGCGCCGCCATCAGCTCGCGCACGTCGTCCGCCGTCCCGCTCGCGGCGAGCTCCGCCGGATCGCGCCCGAGATCGAAAACCCGGGGCTGGCCCTGGGGATCCACCAGCAGCTTGCGCGAGCCGCGCACCAGGCCGAGGCTGTGCGTGCGCACCTCTTGGGCGTCGAGCTTGGGGGCGAGCTCGAGCAGGATGTCCCCCGATCCGGCCGCTTCCGCCGTACTGCGCACCTGCGGCAGGAGCGAATGCCCTTCGAAGCGCTCCTGCGAAGCGGCGCCGAGGAGGTCCAGGATGGTCGGCGCCACGTCGAGCAGCGAGACCGGCTGCGCGACCCGGCGTCCCGCCTCGAGGCCCGGGGCGAGCAGCAGCAGGGGAACCCGAACGCTCGGCTCGAAGAGCGTGATCCCGTGCAGCAGCATCCCGTGCTCCCGGAACTCCTCTCCGTGGTCGGCGACCACGGCCACGATCGAATGCTCGAGGAAGCCGGTCGATTCCAGGGCGGCGAAGAAGGTACGCAACTCGGCGTCGAGCGTGGCCACCTCGGCGTCGTACAGCTCCGCGAGCAGCGCGACCTGCTGGTCCGAGAGATCGCCGAAGCGAAGCCCCACCAGCAGGGCGTTGGCGGCGTCGATCTCCGCGCGGCTGGCGCGAGGAACCAGGCGCCCGCGCACCGCCTCGGGCGGATCGTAGGGAGAGTGGGGCTCCATGAAGTGGACGTACAAGAAAACCGGGCGCGATGTCTCGGGATGCCAGCTGCCTTCGAGCCAGGCCAGCGCCTCCTGACGCACGAATCGCGCCGGCACCTTCGGGCCTTGATCACGGGCGTCGGTGGTTGCGAGGTAGGCGCGCCAGACATCGAAGCCCTGGCCATAGCCGAGCTTCTCGGCGATCCGGAAATTCGCCGAGAAGCCGCCGCTCGCGAAGCCGAGCGCACGCAGGCTCTCGGCCAGGGTCGCCTCGCGGTCGCCGAGAACCGACTCGAATCCGACGATTCCGTGCTGGAGCGGATGGCGCGAGGTGAAGAGCGAAGCGATCGAGGGCGAGGTCCAGGAGCTCGCGGCATAGGCGCTCTCGAAGACGACACCCTTTGCGGCGAGCTCGTCGAGGAAGGGCGTCAGATCGCGCGTCGATCCGTAAGCGCCGAGCCGATCGGCGCGCAGCGTGTCGATCACGACGAGGAGCACGTTCGGAGGCCGCTCCTGGGAGCCGCAGCCGAGCGGTGCGAGTGCGCACGCGGCGGCGAGCGCGAGCCACCAGCATCGGCACGATCGAGTCCCCCGGAGCGCGCTCACGTGGGCGGCCTTTTCGTGCGCAGGCCGGGCCCCCCAGGCCCGCGCCCGATCACCCCGACGGGGCACGCGGATCGACCGTCGCGCAGCACCGCGTAGGCGGCGTAGCGCTCGTGCAGCGCGAAGCTCGCGATCACACCCTCCCAGTGTCGAACCGGCGCGGCGCCCCTTCGAGCGGGGCGCTCTTCGCCGAGTCCGCGAATCACCCCCTTCGAATCCACCAGGACCAGATAGGCCGGCGCGATCCCGTCGGGATCGAGCCGGCCCCGCACGGTGGCGAGATCGCCGCCAGGCACCCGCCACCGGAGCTCCGAGTCGCCGCCGCACGGCTGCCCCCGAGCCAACGTGAAACGCTCCGCGAAGATCGTCCCCGCCAGCCCGCTGCGCTCGTCGCCGAACGGGCTGCGCCGCTCGCGGGACAGGTGGGCCACCACGCGATCGACCACCTCGGGCGCCCCACGTGAGGCATCCAGCAGGAGGCTTCCGGGACGAGCGCCCAGCAGGAGCGCGAGCACCACGTCGGCGTCGCGCCCGTCCTGCTCCGCCTGCAAGGCGCGGATCTCGAAGAAGGCCGGAAGCATCGCGAGTGAGAGCGCCGGGAGCGCACAGGCGAGCGCGAGTCGCGCGCCGCGGCCCGTCGCGATTCCCCCCAGCGCCAGGGCGCCTCCGATCCAGAACAGCGTGGACCAGCATAGGAAACGGATCTCCACCGCCTGCGAGGGTCCAAAATAGGCCAGGCGCGTGAGCCCGACGATCAGGCCTCCGCCGAGCACGAAGACCATCAACCCGAAACCCGCGAGGGAGAACTCCGGCAGGGCCGCACCCCTCCGCCAGGCGAGCGCTCCGAACGCGCACGTCCCGAGCGTCAGCAGCGCACCGACCGCCGTCGAGGCGCGCAGCATCCCGTCCGCCGCGACCAGCCCGAGGCCGTTCAGCGCCCAGCCGAAGGGCGCTCCCGCGAAGGCGCAGACGAAGAGCAGCAGATCGCCCGGGCGATCGACGAGCAACGCGAGCAGCGAGCCCGCCCCGTTGGGAACGCCGTGTGACCCGAACAGTCCGACGCTGTAGAGACCGACGCTGACCAGCGCGCCGGCCGCGAGCGCTGCGCCCACCCGCCCGGGCATCCTTCCCGCTGCCCAGATCGCGAATAGCGCTCCCCAGGTCGCGACGCCGATGCCGTGGCCGAAGGTGGCCAGCAGTGCAGATCCCGCCGCGAGCAGCACCAGCCGCGCTTCGCCGCGCTCCCGGACCCGGTCGCGCACACGTGCCAGGGCCAGAACGGCCAGCAGGAGCCACATCGCCGTCCATACACTTCCATGATTCACGCCCCACCTGAAATTGTAGGCGCTCCCAGACCAGAAGAGAGCGAAGATCCCGAACGCGAGGAGCGTCCGATGCAGCAGCGGGTCCGAGGCCATCGGGCTTCGCAACGCGAGGGCGAGGGCGAGGGCCGAGATCCAGGCGCTGGCCTGCGCCGCGACCACCAGCAGGTGCATCCGGCCGCCCGCCCAGGTCTGATCGAGGTAGAGGAGCAGCAACGTCGCAGGAAGTCGGTGGCCGTTCTGGATCGAGAAGACCCAGGAGCCGAGCGGTGACCGATACATCTCGTCGAGCAGGAACCAATCGTCGTGGTGCGGCACTCTGATGTGTCGAAACAGCGCAAACGAGGAGATCGCCGCGGCGAAGCCGAGCGCCGCCACCAGAACCGCGATCGAGAGCAGCCGCGTGCCTCGCGCGCTCAACCGGAAGATCTCCCCCCGCGCGGCGCGGGGAGATTCGGCGCTCCTGCGATTTCTCCCAGACGACAGGCGGAGCGACCGTCGCGCAGCACGGCCCAGGCGATGTAGCGCTCGGTCGACGTGAAGTCCGCGACGACGCCCCCCCAGTGTCGACCCGGAGCCGCGGCCCCTCGAGCGGGACGCTCCTCGCCGAGCCCGCGCACGATCCCCTTCGAGTCCACCAGGATGAAATATGCCGGTGCGATCCCGTTGCGATCGATCCGACCCTGCACGGTGGCGAGGTCCGTACCGCGAGCACGCCACGCGAGCTCCGAGTCGCCCTCGCACGCGTCCGCTCGAGCCTGGGTGAAGCGCTCCGCGAAGGAAGCTCCCGCCAGACCGCTGCGCTCGTCGTCGAATGGACTGCGTCCGTCTCGGGACAGCCGTTCCGCCACGCGCCGGACGATCTCGGGCGACTGGCGCGTGACGCCCAGCAAGAGCTCGTCGGGAGGAGCGCCGAGCACGAGCGCAAGCGCGACGTCGAGGACCCGCTCGTCCCGCGCCACGCCGTACGCGCGGGCCTCGAAGCGGGCCGGCAGCATGACGAGCGAGAGCGCCGCGAGGGAGCCGGCGAGCGCGAGCCGCGCGCCGCGACCGGCCGCGAGGCTCCCGAGGGCCCACGCGCCACCGATCCAGAAGAGTGTGGACCAGCTCAGGAAGCGTCGCTCCACCGCTTGCGCGGCCCCAAAAAGAGCCAGGCGCGTGAGGCCGACGATCAGCCCCCCGCCGAGCACGAAGACCATCAACCCGAAGCCCGCGAAGGCGAAGTCCGTCAGGGCCGCGCTTCTTCGCCAGACGAGTGCTCCGTACGCGCAGGCCGAGGTGGCCGCGAGTGCGCCGACGGCCGTCGAAAGCCGCAGCATTTCATTCGCCCCGACCAGGCCGAGCCCGTGCAGCGCCCACCCGATCGGCGCTCCTGCGAAGGCGCAGATGAAGAGGATCAACTCGCTCGGGTGAGCGACCAGGAAGTCGAGCAGCAGGTCCGACCCGATCGGAACGCTCTTCGAGCCGAAGAGACCGATGCTGTAGAGACCGATGCTCGCCAGGGCTCCGGCCGCGAGGCCGGCGACCACGCGCCAGGGCATCCTTCCAGCGACCCCCATCGCGAGCAGGGCGCCCCAGGTGAGGAAGCCCAGGCCATGGCCGAAGGTGGCGAGCACGGCGGCTCCCGCCGCGAGCAGCACCGGCCCCGCTCTCCCCGGCTCGTGGGTCCGATCCCTGGCTCGCGCCAGGGCGAAGAGGGCCAGGAAGATCCACATCGGCGTCCATACACTTCCATGATTCACTCCCCACTGGAAGTTGTAGGCGCTTTGGGACCAGAACAGGGCGAAGATCCCAAACGCGAGGAGAACCCGGCGCAGCTCCCGGTCCGGGTGTCCTGGGCCGCGCAGTGCGAGGGCGAGAATCCCAGCGGTGATCCAGGCGCATACGACCTGCGCCGCCACCAGCAGGTGCATCCGCCCGTCCGCCAGCGTCTGGTCGAGGTAGAGCAGCAGCAGCGTCGCGGGAATCCGGTGGCCGTTCTGGACGGAGAGGAGCCAGGGGCCGAGCGGCGTGCGGTACATGTCGTCCAGCAGCCGCCAGTCGTCGTTGTACGGCACGCTGAGGTGCTGCCGCAGGGCGAGCACCGAGACGACCGCCGCGAAGCCGAGCACCGACACCAGGTAGGCGGTCGAGAGAAGCCGCGGCGCAGCGCATCTCGGCCTCGAAGCTTCCATTGAGCGATTCTATCTTACGAACCGGACGGCGCCGCCGCGGCAAGCAGGTCGCGCGGTCGAGCGCCGACGCCGGGCTTGCAACGAATTGGACCGCGTGATGGAGATAGGGAAAGGTTGACGCCTCCATGGCCCGTCCCCGCGCGTGGTACTCCTTCGTCCTCGGAACGGTGTCGCTGCTGCTCACACTGCTCGTCATCGAAGCAGCGGGGAGAGTGTTCCTCGCGATCTGGCCATCGTACGATGTCCTGTTTCTGGAGCCGGAGCGGGGCGTCGGCTGGACGCAAGTCCCGAACCTCGAGTGGACATGGGCCGGCGTGGACTGGTACGCGAAGGACTACAGCGCCCGCATTCGGACGAACTCCCTCGGCTTCCGCGACCTGGAGAGAAGCCCGGCGAAGCCCGAGGGAACGGTGCGTGTCGCGTTGCTCGGCGACTCCTTCGTCGAAGCGATCCAGGTGCCGCTCGAGAAGACCGCAGGCCAGCTGCTCGAGGCGCAGCTCAACGCAACCGGGCAGCCGCCTCGCTACGAGGTGCTGAACTTCGGGATATCGAACTACGGCGTCGGCCAGTATCTGCTCACCTGGGAACGCTTCGCGAGAGCCTTCGATCCGGACTATGTCGTGGTCCTCGTCGGCGGGTACCAGCTTCAGCGCACGGTCAGCGGATACGAGATCGGCCGGTTCCACCACACGTCCCAGCGAGCCCTTTGGATCCGACCCACCTTCCGGTTGCAGGACGGCAGGCTCGTCCGCGAGCCCGCGGCCGACTACCAGGCATTCGTCACCGCGCAACGGGAGCTGATCGCGGGGGAGTTCGGCGGAAGCCGGATCCGGCGCCGCGAGACGAGCATCTTCGGGCACCTCGCGAAGACGCTCTGGACCCGGCACGCTGCGGTCGGCAAGGCGCTCGCCGCGCCATCCGCCCCGGGGCCGGGGGCGCGCGCGCCCGACGCCGGCCCCCTGCTCGCCGTCAATCTGCGCATCCTGGAGGTGCTGGCCCGGCAGGTAAAGGGGCGAGGAGGTCGAATGGTGCTCGCCGACGCCGGCTCGTACTTCGGTACCCCGAGCAAGACGTCCGAAGCGCTGAAGCGGCTGTGCAACGAGCACGAGATCGGATACGTCCCGCTCGGCGACCGGCTGCTCGAGGCGAACCGGACGGGCCGCGCGACCCGTTGGGCCCACGACGGCCACTTCAACGAGGCCGGCAACCAGGTATTCGCCGCGTCGCTCTCCGAGTGGATGACGGAGCACGTCGTACGATGACGGAAGCCGGGTCCTCTAGCGACGGGATTCCGTCGCCGCGGCCAACAGGTCGCGTGCGTAATCGAGCGTCGACGCCGGACTCGCAAAGAAATGCTGGCTCCCGGCATGGATGTCGCGGAAGCAGCGCTGGAGCGGGCCGTCGCGCAGGGCCGTGGTGCCAGCCAGCAGGTACGCCTGGCGCACGATCTCCGCGCCTTCCTGCGTGACGTGCACGGTCGCCTGCCGCACCTCGTTGTTCTCGCGCAGGTCGAGCCGTCCCGTCTCGTGCACGGTCCGCTCGATGCGCGTGAACGCCTCGCGCACCCAGGCCTGGACCGAGCGGAAGCGCGACTCGAGCGTGCCGAGCGCGTGCAGGAAGCGCGGATCGTCCTTCAGGAAGACGCCGCCGCCCATGCGGACCTTGGTCCGGGCGATGGCCGTCAGCTCGTCGAGCGCGCGGCGCGTCACGCCGAGCGCAAATCCGGCGTGGCCCGCCGCCGTCTGCGCGATCACGCCCAGCTCGTAGACGCGGCCGCCGCGGCGGCGGGTGGGAGCGGCGAACAGGAAGGTGGCACCCTCGGGTATGAAGACCCCGCGGACGCCGTAGTCCCAGCTGGCGGTGGCGGCCAGACCGAGCACGTTCCAGTTGCCGCGCCGCTCGACCTGATCCGCCGGGACCAGCCCGAAGAGATAACGCATCGGAGCGTCGGATCCCGCCGAGGGAGGCACCAGAAAGCCCGCGCCCACCCACTCCGCGTAGTGGAGACCACTGCCGAACTGATAGTCGCCCGTCAGGCGGTAACCGCCGGCCTCGGGGATGCCGGTGCCGTTGGGCGCGAACTGTCCCGCCACCAGGGGCACGCCGTTCGCGAACAGGCGCGTGGCGAACTCGTCGCCCGCGTAGGCACCGAAATACGCCACAGCGGAGGCGCCCGCCATCAGGCACCAGCCGGTCGAGCCGTCGGCGCGGGCCACCTCGGCGAAGACGTCGATCGCGTCGACCAGCGCGAGCTCGGCGCCGCCCAGCTCGCGCGGCGTCATCGCGCCGAACAGGCCGGCCCGGCGCAGCGCCTCGACCGTCTCGGCGGGCACCGGGTCGCCCCCGGCTTTCGCGGCGCGGGCGTCGATGCTCGCGTACAGCTCTCGTGCGGCCGCGAGCAGGGAGGTCGGCTGGGTCACTGAATGCTCTCCCGCAGCTCGCGTAAGACCTGGTCCGCCGCATTCACGCGGATCAGCCCGAGCCGCGGGAACTCGAGATCGAGGATGACGTCGACGGCGATCGCGATCGCCAGCGATTCGTTAGCTCACCTTCTTCTGCCACGAGCTGCACCAGCCCTTGGCGCAGACGAGCTTGCCCGGGAAGAGCGCGCAGGCGCCCGACTTCCCGCCGGGCTGGGCGGTGTAGAACATGCAGCCGTCGCAGAACGCGGCCTTGTCCGTGCGCGCGGGATTCTTGCTGCCGTCGCAGTGGTAGCCGAGCGCCTTCGCGGTGGGATCCGCCTCGTCCACCATCGGCAGATCGGCGGCGCGCGCGGGGGCCGAGAATACCGACGACGCGAACGGTGCGGCGACCAGTCCGAGCGCAGCGAGCTTCAGCAGTCGACGCCGTTCAGCGTCAGGGATTCCATTCGAGCGGGCCATTCGAGATCTCCTCATGGGGAAATGAAACGCCGGAGATTATCGCAGCGCTTGGTCCGGGGGAAAGACCCGGAATGGGACCACCTAGGGCGACGCCCTCGGCAGCGCCCCGAGGGCAATCGTCACGCCGGGGACGGCCGCGGGCACCTCGCTCGCGGGCGGCCCGAGAGTGAGACGCGCCGGCCCGATGCCGTATTCAGAGACGAGCGCCTGCTGCGCGGCCGCGGCCCGGGCGTCGGCGAGCGCTGCCAGCCGCGCGGGATCGACGGTCTTCTGGACCACCTGCGCCTCCAGCCAGGCCCGCGGCCCCTCCTCGAGCGGCGTCTCCCGGCCGGCGAAGCGTGCCTCGAGATGCTCTCGGACCGCTGCGCGCGTGCCGATCTCGCCGAGCTTGCCGAGCGCGCGCAGGCCCGAGGTCGCGCGCAGCTCCTCGAGCAGCGCCTGCTCCTGAAGCCAGCGCACGTCCTCGGGCGCCGTCGCGCCGCGCAGCGTGAGCGCGATCCCGGGCGAGGCCGAGAGCAGGTCCGCGAGCTGCTCGATGCGGGCGCTCCCCGCCTCGGCGATCTCCGCTCTTCCGGGAGCGAAGGCGATCGGCTCGGGCGCGAGACTCTGCACCTTGCCGTCGGCCGTGATCGCGCCGAAGAGCTTGAGGGGCGAGGCGAGCGCGCCAAACAGCGCCTTGCGCAGCGCCTGCCCGACCAGGCTCGCGAGCCCGACTTTCACACCGCCCCGGTCGCCCGCGACCGGGACCGCGAGCTGGATGTTCCCGTCCAGATCCTTCAGCAACCCGAGCGCGACCGAGAGCGGGATGCCGAAGTTCTCCTGGAAGAGCGACTCGCCTTCGGCGCCGCCGACGTCGAGCTGGGAGACGACGATCCGGCTGGACGTGTCGTACGACTCGCGCTCGACCCTCGCCGTCGAGTCGAACGAGAGCGTCCCGCCGCCCAGGCTGTAGCCGCTCGCCGTCACGTAGGGATTGAACGGCGCGAGCGGAAGCTCGACGAGCTTCACGTCGAGCTTCGAGTCGCCCGGCCCGATGCTGCCGCGCACGTCGAGCGTCGCGCCTTGCATGCCCCGCATGCCGAGCACGAGGCTCTGCACGACCGGGCCCGGCCAGCGGATTCCGCGCGCCTTCAGATCGAGCTGGTCGATCCTGCTGTTGTAGAAGGGCCGAACGCTGCGATCGGTGATCTGCGCGCGCCCGCCCTCGATCCGCGCCTCCGCGACCTCGACCCGGATCTCCGGCCCGGGCGCCGCGTTCGCGGCCGGCGCGCCCGCCGCGGGCTCCGCGACCTCCACCGGCGCGGGCTCGTTCGCTCCGAGCGGCGGAAGCAGGATCCCCTGCTGCGTGCGCGTGATGCGGAACGCGGGCTGGAGCAGGCGCACGCGATCCAGGCTCACGACGAGCGTCAGCG
>Ga0184615_10001393_pt1 | contig 13153 bp, 9 predicted proteins | sample PLM4_65_coex_FD_133134 | JGI IMG/M metagenome (GOLD analysis project Ga0184615, IMG submission 133134) | Groundwater sediment microbial communities from an aquifer in East River, Colorado, USA - PLM4_65_coex | ecosystem: Environmental > Terrestrial > Soil > Riparian zone | place: USA: East... | reverse complement strand
GCGGCCCGAGCTCGGCGTCGTGCACGTGCAGAGCGTCGCGCGCAACCAGAACGGCCGGATCGTGATCGCGTACCAGCGCAAGGTGCAGGTCTTCAAGCACGACATGGCGGCGAAGCTCGACCTCGGCGAGGTGCCGGCCGCCGAGATCGACGTCCCGCTCGAGCTGCCCGCGTACGCGCCGAAGGCCGGCTACAAGGAGCTCGCGCACCTGTCGAACGCCGACACCTACTTCGAGGACTTCACGCCCGGCGACACGATCGAGCACTCGCGCGGCCGCGTGATGACCGACGAGCACATCTTCCTCACCGGCATGCTCGACAACACCTCGCAGGTGCACTGCAACCAGACCATGATCGACCGCGACCCGAGCCGTTACCTCGGCGGCAAGCTCGTCGTCTACGGCGGACTCCCGTTCGCGCTCTGCCTCGGCCTCTCGAGCCCCGACATCTCCGACAACAGCCTCGGCGACATCGTCTACCGCACCGGCCGGCACACCGCGCCGATCTTCTCGGGCGACACCGTGTTCGCTTCGACGGAGATCGTCGGGAAGAGCGACTTTGCCGGCCGCCCCGACCTCGGCCGCCTCGACGTGATCCTGCGCGGCCACAAGTTCGAGCGCGGCGAGGGCGACGAGAAGCGCGTGGAGATCTTCTATCTCGAGCGCGAGCTCACGGTAAAGCGACGCTCGCACTACGTCTAGCTCAGCGTCGGTAGAAGCGACGGCGGAGCGCGCGACCGCTCGCGCGCGGAGCCGCAAGCGGCGAAGCCGCGCGCAGCGAGCCGAAGGCGAGCGTAGTCAACCGGCCGACTGTAGTTCCGCGTAGCGTCTGTACGCGCCGCCCGGGATCGCGATCAGCTCCTCGTGGCGGCCGCGCTCGACGACGGCGCCGTCGCGCAGGAAGAGGATCTGATCGGCCTCGCGCACGGTCGAGAGCCGGTGCGCGATCACCAGCACGATGCGCTCGCGGGCGGCCTCGCGCAGCACGGCGACCAGACGCCGTTCGGTGTCGGGGTCGAGCGCGGAGGTCGGCTCGTCGAGGATCAGGATCGGCGCGTTGCGAACGAGCGCGCGCGCGATCGCGAGGCGCTGCTTCTGGCCGACCGAGAGGCCCGCGCCCGCGCGGCCGAGCCGGGTCGCGAGGCCGTCGGGCAGTCGCCGGATGAACTCGTCGGCGCCGGAGAGCTGCACGGCGCGGCGCAGCTCGAGCTCGGTGATCCGCGCGTTGCCGAGGCGCAGGTTCTCCTCGATCGTGCCGTCGAAGAGCGCGTTCTCCTGGAAGACGAACGCGATCTGCGCGCGCAGCGAAGCGCGCGTCACGCCCGCGAGATCGACGCCGTCGACGAGCACGCGCCCGTGCGCGGGCCGCAGGAAGCGCGGAACGTGATAGGCGAGGGTGGTCTTGCCCGCGCCGGCCGGCCCCACCAGCGCGGTGATCTGGCCGAGTCTCGCCTCGAACGAGATCCCGCGCAGCGCGGGCGTTCCGTCGGGCCATGAGAAGTCGACGTTCTCGAAACGCAGGCTCTCTCGCGCGCGCGGCAGATCGCGCGCGCCGTCCGGATCGCGTTCGGGCTCGAGGTCCATCAGGTAGAACACGCGTCGCAGGCCCGGCGCTGCCGTCTGCAAGGTGAACCACAGCGACCCGAAGATCACCGCGAACACCCCTATCTGCAGGAACCAGGTGAACAGCACCGAGAAGTCGCCGAGGCTGATCGAGCCCGCGATCACGAGATCGACGATGTCGAGGAAGATCCAGCGCACGAGCGCGATGCCCGGCACGAACGCGAACAGGATCGCGAACATGGCCAGCGCCATCACGCCGCGGTGTCGCTTGAACGAGTGCGCGCTGTCGCGGTCGAAGCGCTCGCGCTCGCGGGTCTCGCCGCCCTGGCTTTGCACCGCGAGCATGTTCGCGACGCCCTCCTCGAACGAGGTCGTCGACGCCGCGCCGGCCTGGCGGCTGCGCGCGCCCTGGCGGCGCAGGAGCCGCGCGAACGGCCAGGTCGCGATGAACGCGAGCGGCGCGAAGGCGAGTGCCGCCGCCGCGAGCGCCGGCTGATCGAAGCTGTCCCAGATCGTGTAGGCGTAGGCCGCGATCGCGAACGGCACCAAGGTCGGGACGAGCAGGATGCGGTAGCAGGTCTGCGTGATCGACGGCGTGTCGTACATCAGCCGGTACACGGCGTCGCCGATGCGCTCGTCGTCGAACAGGTGCAGCGGCAGGTTCTGGATGCGCTCGAAGAGCCGCGCGCGGTAGTGGTGGTTCAGGTCCTGCGTGAGTCGCAGGGTCCAGCGGAAGTCGAAGAGCCCGAAGAGCCCGCCCGCGAAGCTCCAGCCCGCGTTCGCGGCGTTCTCGGTCGCGGTCGCCTGGTCGACGCCGGACGCGAGCCAGGCGTCGGTGCGGTCGCGTTCGCCGCCGTCCGAGCCGATCTGCCCGATCAGCACCAGCAGCAACGCCTGCACCGCGATCGTCCAGCCGAGAATCTCGCCGCGCGACGCACCCTCGAGCAGCGCGACGAACGGGCGCGCGAGGAATGGATAGGAGTGGATGCGATCGGCGATCGAGAGGTCGCCGATCACGTGGTCGATCAGGATCTTGATCGGCACCGGCAGCACGAGCATCGGCGCGAGCGAGAGCGCGGTCAGGCCGATCTTCACCGCGAAGCGTCCGCGCAGCGGCGCCAGATAGCGCAGTGCACGCGCGAAGATCGCGACGGTCTCGCGCGACGAGAGCTCCTCGGGCTCGACCGGCAGGCTCATGACGCCGCCGCCGCGTCGACCCGCTCGCTCTCGACCAGCGCGCGATACGCGCTGCCGGCGCGCTGGACCAGCGCCTCGTGCGAGCCGGACTCGAGCACCTTGCCGCCGTCGAGGTACACGATCTGATCGGCCATGCGGATGGTCGACAGGCGATGGGTCACGAGGAAGACGCAGCGCCCGCGGCCCCACTCGGCGAGGTTGCGCACCAGGCGATGCTCCGTCTCGGCGTCGAGCGACGCGGTCGGCTCGTCGAGCACCAGGATCGGCGCGTCCTTCAGGATCGCGCGCGCGATGGTGATGCGCTGCCGCTGACCGGTCGAGAGCTTCGCGCCGCGCTCGCCGAGCTCGGTGTCGTAGCCGGCGGGCAGCGCCGAGATGAACTCGTCGGCGCACGCGACGCGCGCGGCCGCGCGTACCGCCGCGTCGCTCGCGTCGGGCACGGCGTAGCGGATGTTCTCGCGGATGGTGGTGGCGAAGAGCACGTTCTCCTGCAGCGCGATCGCGATCGCGCGCCGCAGGTCGGCGATGCGCAGCCGGCGCAGGTCGACGCCGTCGAGCTCGATCGCGCCGGCGTCCGGGTCGAAGAGCCGCAGCAAGAGCGCCATCAACGTGCTCTTGCCCGAGCCGGTCGGCCCGACCAGCGCCGTGATCGCGCTCGTGCGCGCCTCGAAGCTGATGCCGACCAGCGCTGGCCTGTCCGCTTGATAGGCGAACGCGACGTCGCGAAAGGTGATCCGATCGCGCAGCGGCGCGAGCGCGATCGCGTCGGGCGCGTCCTCCACTTCGGGCACGAGGTCGAGCAGCTCGAAGACGCGGTCGAGGCCCACCGCGATGTCCTGCGCGCGGCCCCAGGTGCGGAAGATCCCGACCACGCTTCCGGCGCCCGCCGACATGATGCCCTTCCACGCGTTGTAGAGGCCGAGCGTCCAGACCGTGAAGCCCGCGCCGACGAGCGTGGCCTCGAGCCACGTGAAGCCGTGCGCCGCGGCCTGCGTCGAGAGCCAGAGCGGAATCTGCTCCCGCGTCGACAGCGTGGCCACCACCGAGGCCGCGAGGATCGCGCCGCCGATCACCCAGAAGATGAGGACGCCGAAGGTCGCGAGCGAGCCGCGCGCGTCCCGCGCACCCGCGAACGCGGCGCGAGACGCCTCCTCGAAGCGCGCCTGCTCGAACGTCTCGAGCCCGTATGCCTTGATCACGCGCACGCCCGCGAGGCTCTCCTGAATGCGCGAGGTGAGCGCGCTGTTCGTCTCTCGCGCGACCCGGAAGCGCGCGCGCAGCCGGGGCGAGAACACGATCCCGATCGCCAGCAGCGGCAGCCAGGTCAGCGCCAGCACGAGCGCGAGCCGCGGCGCGAACGCCGCGAGCACGAGGGTCAAGGTCGTCGCCTGCGTGAGCCCCGCGATCGGCGCGATGATGTAGGACTGGACGACCTGCGTGACCATCGCGCTGTCCTGGTACGTGCGGTAGATCGCGTCGCCGACCCGGCTCTGGTCGTGGAAGCGCAGTGAGAGCGCCTGCAAGCGGTCGACGAGCTGCAGCCGCAGCGACTGATTCACTCGCTGCAGGATCCAGACGCCGTAGTAGCCGATCGCCATGGCGCCGGCGGTGATCCCGATCGCCACGGCCGCGAGCACCCAGGTGAGTCGTTCGGCGAGCATGCGCCGCAGCTCGGGGGTGAGCGACTCCACGCGCGCGATGAGCTCCGGCGCGAGCCCGACCGCGCGCGCCGCGAGCTCCGAGATCGGCTTGCCTTGCAGGACCCCGCCCCAGAGCGCGGGCGCATAGATGAGGAAGGTGCCGAAGCCGGCGATCGCGAGCAGCGCCATCGAGACCAGCAACACCGCGAGGTGTCGACGCACGCCGCGCAGGAGCGGCAGGCAGCGGCGCACCACGCGGAGCTGTCCCCACAGGTCGAGATCCGCGCTTCCGGCGCCCGTCGCTCCGTTCGAGCTCATTCTCCGGCGATGGTACCCTGACCGCGATGGTTCGCCCCCTGACTGCGGCCGACACCGTGGACGCGCGGGATCTCCTGCGCAGGCGTCCGCTGCACAACCTGTTCCTCGACTACGTCGTCGCGGCCGGCGTGCTCGGGCGCGTGCCCGGGTTCTTCGGCTGGCCGGCGCAGGGGCGGCTCGCGGCGATCCTCATGATCGGGCCGCTCGGCGGTACGGCCCTCGAGGTGGCGGATCCGCGCGCGTTCGCCTCGCTCGCCGCCGCCGCTGCGCGCTCACCGCTCCGGCCGCGCCACATCGTCGGCAGCGAGGACGTGACCGAGCCCTTCTGGCGCGAGTACGCGTCCCACGCGGGCGGCCTTCGCTGGACGCGCCGCGAGCCGGTGCTCGTCGCGGGGAAGTCGGACGTGCTCGCACCGCGTCCGGGTGAGCCGCGCGCGCTGCTCGAGCCCGCGCGCGCCGCCGACGTCGACGAGCTCACCGCGAACAGCGCCGAGCAGCACCGCGAGGATCTGCACGATGATCGCGCCGGCGACGACGTGGTCGGCTTCCGCGAACGCCACGCCAAGGACGTGCGCGAGGGCCGCTGGTGGGTCGCGCGCGCGCGGGGCCGGATCGTCTTCCAGGTCCACGTCGGCGCGGCGAACCCGCAGGCCGTGCAGCTCGGGGGCGTCTTCGTCCCGCACGACGCCCGCGCGCGCGGGCACGCGACCGCGGGCGTGCGCGCCATGTGCGCGCGGCTCTTCGAAAGCCACGCGCGCGTGACCTTGTACTGCGACGAGGCGAACGAGGGCGCGCGCCGCGTCTACGAGCGCGTCGGCTTCCAGCTCGCGTACTGCAATCGCAGCTATCTCCTGGACGAGCCGCTCGCGCGCGAAGAGCGGCGCGGATACGGCTGAGGAAGGAACGGATGTCGAGCCGCTACGACGAGACCTACGCGCGATCCCTGCGCGAGCCGGAGGCCTTCTGGGCCGAGGCTGCGAGCGCGATCCACTGGGAGAAGCCGTTCGAGCGCGTGCTCGACTCGTCCCGCGCGCCGTTCTACCGCTGGTTCCCCGGCGGGATCGTGAACACCTGCCACAACGCGGTCGACCGCCACGTCGCGGCGGGCCGCGGCGCGCAGGCCGCGATCATCTGGGACAGCCCCGTCTCGGGCGGCAAACGCACCGTCTCCTATCTCGAGCTCCAGCGCGAGGTCGCGCGCACCGCGGGCATGCTGCGCGCGCTCGGCGTCGCGAAGGGCGACCGCGTGCTGATCTACATGCCCAACGTTCCCGAGGCGCTCTTCGCCATGCTCGCGTGCGCGCGGCTCGGCGCGGTCCACTCGGTCGTCTTCGGCGGCTTTGCGGCGCCCGAGCTCGCCACGCGCATCGACGACGCGAAGCCCGCGCTCGTGCTCGCCGCATCGTGCGGGCTCGAGCCGAACCGAGTGGTCGAGTACAAGCCGCTGCTCGACCAGGCGCTCGCGCTCGCCAAGCACGCGCCACGACACGTCGTCGTCCTGCAGCGTCCGGAAGCACGCGCCGCGCTCGTCCCCGGCCGAGACTTGGACTGGCAGGAGCTGGTCGCCGCGGCCGCGCCCGCCGACTGCGTCCCGGTCGCGTCCACCGACCCGCTCTACGTCCTGTACACGTCCGGCACGACGGGGATCCCGAAGGGCGTGGTGCGCGACAACGCAGGTCACATGGTGGCGCTCTGCTGGAGCATGAAGAACGTCTACGGCATGGAGCCCGGCGAGGCGTTCTGGGCGGCGTCCGACATCGGCTGGGTCGTCGGCCACTCCTACATCGTCTACGCGCCGCTGCTGTACGGCTGCACCACCGTGCTCTACGAGGGCAAGCCGATCGGCACGCCCGACGCGGGCGCGTTCTGGCGCGTGATCGCGGAGCACGGCGTGAGGCTGCTCTTCACCGCGCCGACCGCGTTTCGCGCGATCCGCCGCGAGGATCCCGAGGGCGCGCTGATCCGGACACACGATCTGTCGCGCCTGCGCACCCTCATGCTCGCGGGCGAGCGCGCCGACCCCGACACCGTGCAGTGGGCGGAGCGCATGCTCCGCGTGCCGGTGATCGATCACTGGTGGCAGACGGAGACGGGCTGGCCGATGGCGGCGAACTGCCTCGGCCTGGGCGCCCTGCCCGTGAAGCACGGCTCGCCGACGAAGGCGGTGCCCGGCTACGACGTGCGCGTGCTCGGCGAGGATGGGCACGAGGTCGCCGCGGGCGAGACCGGCGCGATCTGCGTGAAGCTGCCGCTGCCGCCCGGCACGCTCGCGACCTTGTGGAACAACGACGCGGGCTATCGCTCGAGCTATCTCGCGCGCTTCGCCGGCTACTACGAGACCGCGGATGCCGGCGTGAAGGACGCCGACGGCTACCTGTGGATCATGAGTCGCACCGACGACATCATCAACGTCGCCGGACATCGCCTCTCGACGGGCGGGATGGAGGAGATCCTCGCGTCCCACCCGTCGGTCGCCGAGTGCGCGGTGATCGGCGTGCACGACGCGCTGAAGGGGCAGGTGCCGATCGGCTTCGCCGTGCTCGAGAAGGGCGTGAGCCGCAGCGAGGCCGAGATCGTCGCCGAGCTGGTGAAGCTCGTGCGCGAGCGCATCGGTCCGGTCGCGAGCTTCAAGAGCGCCGTCGTCGTCGAGCGCCTGCCGAAGACGCGCTCGGGCAAGGTGCTGCGCGGGACGATGCGCAAGATCGCCGACGCCGAGGCGTGGAAGCTGCCCGCGACGATCGACGATCCCGCGACGCTCGGCGAGATCGAGCAGGCGCTCGCGCGGATCGGCTACGCAAAGAAGGCGGAGTAGAGCTTCACGTCTTCTCCGCGTCGCCTGCCGTGACCACGTCGAGGGCGCCGCTCGCGAGCGACTCGCGCAGGCTCTTCTTGTCGACCTTCCCGACGCTCGTCTTCGGGATCTCGGTCACGAACGCGAAGCTGTCCGGATTCCACCAGCGCGCGATCTTCGGCGCGAGAAACGCGCGCAGCTCGTCGGCCGTGGGCGCCTCACCGGTACGCGCGACGACGCAGGCGAGCGGGCGCTCCACCCACTTCTCGTCCGGACACGCGATCACCGCGGCTTCCGCCACCTTCGGATGCAGCGAGAGCAGGAGCTCGAGCTCGACCGACGAGATCCACTCGCCGCCCGACTTGATCACGTCCTTCGTGCGATCGCGGATCACCAGGTAGCCCTCGGGGTCGATCGTCGCGACGTCGCCGGTGGAGAACCAACCGTCGCGCTCCACCGGCGCGGCGGGCTCCGGGCCGAAGTAGCTCGAGACGACGTTCAGCCCGCGCACCTGCAGCTCGCCGCTCGACTCGCCATCCTCGGGCAGCGGACGACCGTCGGCGTCGACGATGCGGATCTCGACGGTCGGCGCGGGCAAGCCTTGCCGCGCGAGCAATTGCGCCCGCGCGGCCGGCCCATCGACGCGGAGCGTCTGCTTCACGCGCGCGGCCGTGCCGAGGGGGACCTCGGTCATTCCCCAGGCCTGACGCATCTCGACGCCGAGTCGCTCGAAGCGCTCGATCAGCGCCGCGGGGACCGCCGAGCCCGCGCAGATCACGCGCTCGAGCGGCGCGAGCCGGCGCTTGCCGCTCTCGGCCAGCGCGGCGACCCCGCTCCACAACGTCGGAACGCCCGCCGAGAACGTGATGCGCTCGGCGTCGATCGCCGCGAGCACGTCCGCGGGCGCGAGATTCGGTCCCGGCAGCACGAGCTTCGCGCCGATCATGGCGCCGACGTACGGCATGCACCAGCCGGCGGCGTGGAAGAGGGGGACCGCGACGAGAATCGAATCCCGTTCGCCCAGCCCGAAGCCGTCCACCGTCGCCATCAGGATCGACGCGTGCGCGAGCGCGCGATGGCTGTAGAGCACGCCCTTCGGTTTTCCGGTCGTGCCGGAGGTGTAGCAGAGCAGGGCTGCTTCGTTCTCGTCGCCGTCGGCGAAGCGGAAGCCCGGATCGCCGCGCGCGACGAGGTCCTCGTAGCGGAACGCCGGAGCGAGCGACGTTTGCGGCAGCGGGCCGTCGCCCATCAGCACGAACGCGCGCACGCGCGGAAGCTTGGGCGCGATCGACTCGAGCAGCGGCACCAGCGAGTCGTCGACGAAGATCACGCGGTCGTCCGCGTGCGTCGCGATCCACGCCAGCTGGTCCGCGTGCAGCCGCAGGTTCAGGGTGTGAAGCACCAGACGCGCGCCCGGGACCGCGTAGTAGAGCTCGACGTGTCGGTGCGTGTTCCAGGCGAGCGTCGCCACCCGTTCGAACGGCTCGAGCCCGAGCTGTGCGAGCGAAGAGGCGAGGCGCCGTGCCCGCTCGCCGATCTGGCTCCAGCGCGTGCGGTGAACGCCCGCCGCGGTGCGGGTCACGACCTCGCGCGCGCCGAAGTAGCGCTCCGCGCGCGCGATGAACGGCGTCACCCGGAGCGGCACCTGCATCATGCGGCCGTCCATCTCAGCGCAGCCTGACCGACAGGTCCTTGAACCCGTGGACGAAGTTCGAGCGCACGAGCCGGGGTGGCGAGGTGACGTGCGCCTCGGGATAGCGGCGGAGGAACTCGGAGAAGAAGGACCGCAGCTGCAGCAGCGCCAGCCGCGCGCCCAGACAGAAGTGCTGGCCGATGCCGAAGCCGAGCTGCTGGGGACCGTCGCGGCCGACGTCGAAGCGGTCCGCGGCCGCGAACGCGTCCTCGTCGCGGTTCGCGGAGGCGTACCAGAGGATCAGCTTGTCGCCCTTGCGGACCGGCTTGCCGCGGAGCTCCGTGTCGACGGCCGCGGTGCGCCGCATGTGCATGATCGGGCAGACCCAGCGCACGATCTCGTTGGCCGCGGTCTCCACCAGGCTCGGGTCGTCGAGCAGCCGGCGGCGCTGATCGGGAAAATCGGAGAGCGCGAGCACGCCGCCGGAGATCGAGTTCCGGGTCGTCTCGTTCCCGCCGACGATGATCAGGATGAAGGTGCCGAGATACTGCTCCTTGGTCATCGCCTCCCCGTCGACCCGCGAGGTCGCCAGCGCGCTGATCAAGTCCTTGCCGGGGTGCGCGACGCGCTGGTCCCAGAGGTGCGCGGCGTACTCGGTCATCTCGCCCATGTCCGAGGCGAGCTGCTCGGGGCTCTTGCGCAGCTCCGGATCGTCCTCCGCAATCAGCGCGTTGGACCAATCGAAGAGCTTCAGCCGGTCGGACTGCGGAATGCCCAGCAGCTCGGCCAGGACCTGGATCGGCAGCTCCGCGGCGACCTCCGTGACGAACTCGCACTCGCGCCGGTCGCCGAGCCGATCGAGCAGCGCGCTCACGCGCTCCCGGATCATCGGCGCGAGCAGCGCGAGCTGCGACGGCCCGAAGCTCGGCGACAACATGCGCCGATAGCGGTTGTGTTCGGGTGGATCCATGCTGATGAACGGCGCTTCGGTCTTCTCCGCTCCGAGGCCCGCGATGCCCACCTCGTTCTCGTCGAAGATGCGATGGCCGCCGAGCGCGCGCGCCGACGAGAAGACGTGCGGGTTCTTCGAGACCGCCACCACGTCGTCGTATTTCGTGACGCACCAGAAGCCGCGCCCGCCCGCCTCGGGGCTCCAGTGCAGCGGGTCCTCGCGGCGTAGCCGCGCGAACAGCTCGTGCGGGAAGCCCTTCGCATAAAGATCCGGATCCCGGAAGTCGATCGCGTCGAGCGTCATGCAACACCTCCTGCGGGGTCGATGCCTGGCTTCGGGCTGGTCCAGCGGCGGTCGCGCTGGCTCTGACGGCGCACATAGTCCGCGAGCGCAGCGTCGGGCGCCGCACCGGCCGCCGATGCAGCGCGAATTCGCTCCGCGACGCGCCGCTTGCGTTCGACGTTCGCGTCGCGCAGCGCGCGATAGCTCGCCGGCGCGTTCGCGAGCGTGGAAGCGGGCTCGTCGAGCAGCGCGGCGAGGTCGCGCGCCTCCTCCCACTCGAGCGCGTAGGCGTCGTCGATCACGGCGTCCAGGTGCACCAGCACGCGCACGACCGTCTTCGCCTGCTCGATCGCGAACGGATCGGACAGTGCGGGCAGGACGACCTCGGCCAGGGTCGCGCGTGCGCCGCGCAGCAGGTCTCGCGGTTCGGGGGTCATGCGCTTCCTCCGTCGAGCTCGAGCGCGCGCGCGAGCTCCGCCACGTAGCGATGTGCGAACGCGTGGATCAGCGCCATCGACGCGGCCAGGTGCGTGGCCTGACCGCGCGCGATCCGCAAGGTGGTCGTGTGCGCGCAGACCGCGAGCTTGTAGTTGTTGAAGATCTCGTAGAAGCGCAGCCGCTCGCGGTCGATCCTCCAGCCGGCGGCGCGCTCGTAGCGCGCGAGCATCTCCTCGCGCCCGAGCAGACCGCAGGCGAGCCGGTCGCCGGAGGTCTCGCGCACCGCGAACAGCTCGTTCGTGACCCAGCCGAGGTCCTCGTGCGGGTCGCCGAGGTGCGCGAGCTCCCAGTCGAGGATCGCGCGAATGCGCCCCGAGTCGTCGTACAGGAAGTTCCCCGAGCGGTAGTCGCCGTGCACGATCGCGATGCGCTCCGCGCTCGGCAGGTGCGCGCGCAGCCACTCGGCGGCCAGCACGATCACCGGCTGCTCCTCGACCGCGTCTTCGGCGTACACGCGCTCCCACCACGCAAGGCCCCAGCCGGCGGCTTCGCGCGTGCCGGCGCGCGGCACGTCGAACGCGGAGAGCTCGCGCGCGCCCCAGTCGACCGCGTGGATCCCCACGAGCGCGGCAAGGAAATCGTCGGCCAGGGTCGCGCGCAGCTCCGGCTCGAACGCGATCCCGACGCCGCTCGTTCGGCTGCCGGCCAGCGGCTGGGGGCGGCCCGAGACGCGCTCCATCACGAGCGATGGGCGCTCGAGCCGCTTGCCGTCCGGGTCGACCGCGAGCACGCGCGGGACCGGTGCCGCGCCCTCGACCGCGCGCAGCACCTGGAACTCGCGCAGGCGGTGCGTCTCGACGATCGACTCGCCCGGATCGAGCCGGAGCAACAGCGCTCGCCGCTCTCCTCGGAGCTCGAGCGAGAAGAAGAAGTTCTCCTTCGAGGCGCCGCCGGGCGCACGTTCGAGCGCGTCGACGCGCACCGGCTCGCCGAGCTCGTCCGCGAGCCAGGCCTCGAGCGGCGCGGCAAGCGCGGCCGGCGGCGTCAGCCGGTAGCTGCGCTTGCGCCGTTCGCCGCGCGCGCGCAGGCATTCGTCGATCGTCCGCTCTACGCCGAATCGTGTCGGTTGGGGTGCGGTCACGTGCCGTGGTTCAGCTCGAAGATGCCGATGCCGTCCTCGCCATCGATGCGGATCTCGCAGACGTGGTCGGTGAGCCCTTCGGCCTCGCGCAAGGTGGCCGGAACGTCCAGCGACCAGCGCTCCGATTCGACGTGGAGGGGGCCCTTCGCATCGCCGTGGCGCCAGCCGCGCCAGCCGCCGTACAGCCCCCCGCGCAGATAGACGCTCGATGCGAGTCTTCGCACGGCGAGCGACACGGAGCGGCCGCTCTCGGTCGCGAGCAGGACCTCCGCCGAGCGGAAATCGCCCGCCGGACCGAAGACCGGCTTGCGCTCGATCCGCGCGATCTTCTCGACGCGCTCGCGGTCCCGCACGAAGCCCTGCGCCACGCGCTGCTCGCCCGCGGCGTTCTCCACCGCCAGGTACCAGACGTGCTGCGCCTGGCTCTGCGCGCACACCCAGTTGAAGCGCGTGTTCGTCTCCGGGCGGAGGCCCCAGGACCGATCGCGTCCCGCGCGCCAGCCCGCGGGATCGAGCGCGATGCGCTCGCCGTCGACGGTCAAGCTTCCCTGCGCGCGACCCGCCTGCACGAAGTGCGACCAATCGCGCATCCGACCGCAGTCGATCGGCGCGAACGCCCCCGTGAACGTGAAGTCGTACGCGATGCCCGCGTCGTTCCCGGGCGCGAGCTGGAAGCGCCAGCTCTGCAGCGGCTCGACGATCTCGGCCGCGATCGGTCCGACTTCGAGGGCGCCGACCTGCGCGCCGAGCGCGCGCGACGCGCGCACCATGCGCTGCTCGCGACCGCGCACGACGATCGCGAAGGCGTCGACCACGCCCCTGTTCCGATACACGCCGAGCCCCTGCGAGACGGTCGTTCGCCCGTCGAGCGAGTGCGCGTTCACCCAGAAGCGATCGAACCAGCCCGTCGCCTCGCTCTCGGGCGGGTGGACCAGACCGTCGTCTCCAGGCGGGAGCATCTGGACCCTCCGGTGCGATCGGCGTTCCCGTCCGATTGGGCGCGCGGAAGCGCTCGCGGACGGTGGGGACGCGGACTGACGCGATCTCGACTTGACCTGATTCGCTCTCGAATGAGAGAAGGATCCCATGAAAGGGGAGGTCGCGCGCGAACCGCCCACGGCCGAGGTCCCGGAAGAGCCGGAAGCGCTGGAACGGCGCATTCGCGATCTGGAGGCCGAGCTGCAGCAGCGCGAGGCGCTG
>Ga0184615_10001389_pt1 | contig 13171 bp, 6 predicted proteins | sample PLM4_65_coex_FD_133134 | JGI IMG/M metagenome (GOLD analysis project Ga0184615, IMG submission 133134) | Groundwater sediment microbial communities from an aquifer in East River, Colorado, USA - PLM4_65_coex | ecosystem: Environmental > Terrestrial > Soil > Riparian zone | place: USA: East... | reverse complement strand
GCTGGACCTGCGCGAGATAGCTGCCGCGCTGGCCAAGGCGCGAAGCGGCGCCGCGAAGGCGGAGCGCGACCTCGCCCGCGCGAGCCGGCTCTACGGCGACAGCGTGGTCACGCTGGCGCAGCTCCAGGACGCGGAGACCGCGGCCGAGGTCGCGCGCGCCGATCTCGAGGCGGCGGCGTTCAACCGGCGGTACGCGGTGATCGTCGCGCCCGGGAACGGCGTGGTCCTGCGCCGCGCCGCCGAGCCGGGCGAGAACATCGAGCCCGGGGCGATGGTGCTCGTCGTCGGCAGCCGCGGCGCCGGCCGCGGCAGCGTGCTCGAGGTCGGCCTCGCCGACCGGGACGCGGTCTCCGTGCGGAAGGGCGATCCTGCCCTCGCGCGGTTCGACGCGCTGCCCGGCCGCGCGTTCGCAGGCCGAGTCGTCCGAATCGGTGCGGCGGCCGATCCGGTGACAGGCACCTACGAGGTGGAGATCGCGCTCGACGATGGGGGCGCGCTCACGGCCGGTCTCGTCGGTCGTGTCGAGATCCGCCCGGCGCGTGGCGCGCCGACGACACTGGTCCCGATCGAGGCGGTACTGGAGGCCGACGGTGACGAGGCCACGGTCTACGCCCTCTCGGCCGACGGCACCCGCGCGGAGCGGCGCCGGGTCACGGTCGGGTTCATCGAGGGCAGATGGGTGGCCGTCGCGGGCGGGCTCGATGGCGCCTCGCGGGTGCTCACCGACGGCGCGGCGTACCTCGACGACGGCGCGGCCGTGCGGGTGGCGCCGTGAAGCTCCTCGACTTTCCGGTCCGGCACTGGCAGTTCACCGTCGTCCTCTTCGCGATGCTGGCGGCGCTGGGCGTCAGCTCCTGGCTCGCCATCCCGCGCGGCGAGGACCCGCCGCTCCACATCCCCACGTTCACCGTGATCGCCGTCTACCCCGGCGCGAGCCCGGCGGACATCGAGCGGCTGGTCGTGCGCGACGTCGAGGAACGGCTCGACGCGCTGGAGAACGTCGAGAAGATCGAGAGCCGGATCCAGGACGGCGTCGCGACGGTCCAGGTGGAGTTCGACTTCGACGAGGACCCCGACGACCGCTACGACGAGGTGCTCCGGGAGATGAACTCGCTCCGCCCCGAGCTGCCGGCGGAGCTGGCGCACTTCTCGGTGGAAAAGGTCACCACGCTCGACGTGGCCATCGCGCAGCTCGCGCTGGTGAGCGAGCGAGCGCCGTATCACGTGCTGGACCGGCTGGCCGAGCGGCTGGAAGACCGGCTCACCGCGCTGCCCGGCGTGCGGACCGCGGAGCGTTGGGGAGTGCCCGAGCGCCGGGTGGACGTGGCACTCGACCTGGGCCGGCTCTCCCGGCTGGATCTCCCTCCCAGCCGCGTGCTCCAGGCCATCGGCGGGGAGAGCGCGGACCTCCCCGCGGGCCGGGTGGAGGCCGGCGCCCGGGTATTCAACGTGCGCACCAGCGGGAGCTACGAGAGTCCCGAGCAGGTCGCCGCCACCGTCGTAGGTGGGGGTGGCGGAAGGCTGATCCGGGTGCGCGACGTCGCCGAGGTGACCTGGGGCTACGCCGACTCGACCTATCGCGCGCGCTACAACGGGCGGCGGGCGGTCTTCGTGACGGTGACCCAGCAGGACGGGCAGAACATCGGCGTGGTGCGGGACGGAGTCTGGGCCGCGCTGGACGACTTCGAGGCGGACCTGCCCGCCGGCATCGCGCTCGAGCGCGGGTTCGACCAGGCGCAAAACGTCTCTCACCGGCTCACCCGGCTGGGTGAGGACTTCCTGATCGCCATCGGGCTCGTCCTGGTGACGCTCGTCCCGCTCGGCTTCCGCGCGGCGGGGATCGTGATGGTGTCCATCCCGCTCTCGCTCGCCATCGGGCTCACCCTGATGCGCTTCGCCGGCTTCACCGTCAACCAACTCTCGATCGTGGGCGCGGTGGTCGCGCTGGGATTGCTGGTTGACGACTCGATCGTGGTGGTCGAGAACATCAGCCGGTTCCTGCGCGCGGGCCGCTCGCGGGTCGAGGCGGCGATCGAGGCCACCCGGCAGATCGCGGTCGCGGTCGTCGGCGCCACCGCCACACTGGTGCTCGCGTTCGTTCCGCTGCTCTTCCTCCCGGGCGGGCCGGGCCAGTACATCCGCTCCATGCCGGCGGCGGTGATCGCGACGGTGCTCGCGTCGCTATTCGTATCGCTCACCATCATCCCCTGGCTCGCGAGCCTGGTGCTGCCGGCCAGCGCGGCGGAGGGTGGAAGCCGGGCGCTCCACGCGTTCGAGCGCGCGATCCACGCCACCTACGCCCCGGTGCTCGACCGGGCGCTCCGCCGTCCGGCGCGGGCGCTCGCCGCGGCGGGCGGGTTCGTGGCCGCCGCGCTCGCGCTGGTCCCGGCGATCGGCTTCTCGCTCTTCCCCAAGGCGGAGACGCCGCAGTTCTACGTGAACGTCACCGCGCCGGAGGGCGGGAGCATCGAGGCGACCGGGGCCGCCGCGGGCTATGCCGATTCGGTGATCCGCCGGCGGCCGGAGGTGCGGGCGGTGTTCGCCTCGGTGGGCCGCGACAACCCCCGGATCTACTACAACGTGGCGCCCCGGAGGGACAACCCCGCGGTGGGTCAGCTCTTCGTGGTGCTGGAGCGCTACGACCAGAAGCGCACCCCGGCGCTGCTCGACAGCCTCCGCGCCAAGCTCGCGGCCTACCCCGCGGCCCGGATCGAGCTGCGCGAGTTCGAGAACGGCCCGCCCATAGACGCGCCGATCGCGATCCGGGTCCACGGCCCCGATCTCGACACCTTGCGCGCGCTCGCCGCGCGGGTGGAGCGGGTCCTCGAGACCACTCCGGGCACCCGCTACGTGGACAACCCGGTCCGGCTCCGCCGCACCGACCTCCGGATCACCGTCGATCGAGAAAAGGCGGGGCTCCTCGGCATTCCGACCTTGGAGATCGACCGCACCCTGCGGCTCGGCATCGCGGGGGTCGAGGCGGGGGTGCTCCGGGAGGACGACGGTGAGGCGCGCGAGGTGGTGGTGCGTCTCGCGGGGGCTCCCCGGCCCGATCCAGCGACGCTCGAGCGGCTGTACATCGCCTCGCTCGCCGGCAAGCTCATTCCGCTCCGCCAGGTCGCCGACGTGCGGTTCGAGACCGACGTCCCGGAGATCCGGCGGGTGGACCGCGAGCGCGCGGTCAGCGTGACGAGCTTCGTCCGCACCGGCTACAACACCGACCGGGTGACCCGGCAGGCGCTCGCGTCGCTCGACTCGGTGGCGCTGCCGCGGGGCTACCGCATCGTGCCGGCGGGTGAGATCGAGAGCCGGCAGGAGAGCTTCGGCGGAATCGGCAGCGCGATCATCGTCGCCACGTTTCTGATCCTCGCCGTGCTGGTGCTCGAGTTCAAGACATTCCGCGGCACCCTCATCGTGGCGTCGGTGATCCCGCTCGGCGTGGCGGGCGGGCTGCTCGCGCTCTTCCTCACCGGCCACACCCTCTCGTTCACGGCGCTGATCGGGTTCGTAGCGCTGGTCGGGATCGAGATCAAGACCTCGATCCTGCTGGTGGACTTCACCAACCATCTCCGTGCGGCCGGGATGGGGCTGGAGGACGCGATCCGCCGGGCGGGCGAAGTCCGCTTCCTGCCGATCGTGCTCACCAGCATGACGGCGATCGGCGGGCTGTTGCCGCTCGCGCTCCAGGGGCAGGCGCTCTACGCACCGCTCGCGTGGGTGATCATCGGCGGACTGGTCTCGTCCACCCTGCTCGCGCGGATCGTGACGCCCGTGTTGTACCAGCTCTGGCCACCGACGGTGGCCTGAACCGTGGCGCGCGGCTCGCGCCTACTTGCATCAGGAAGGAGAACGGCAACATGTCTCGCACGACCCACACTTCCGCACTCCGGCCCCTCGCGGGTGCCGGGCTCTTAGCCGCGGCCGCCTTGGCGGCGCCGTCGGCTGCTCACGCCCAGACCCAGTCCGAGGCCGCGCTCATGAACCGCCGCGCGCCGACGGTCTTCATCGCGAACGCGTTCGCCTGGGGTTCGGGCGCTACGTTCCGGACATTGCCCGGCGTCGTGGGCGGTGAGCGGGCATTACTGACCCAGACGCCGATCGTCCATGTGCGCAATCCGGAAACAGCGCATGCGGACGTGGCGGCCGCGTGGGTGGATGGCGCGTACGCCCTGCTCGGCAGGCGGAGCCCACTCGACGCCAGGGCCAGGAGATGAAGAAGAGACCTCTTCAAGTCGTGACCACCGGGCTCAGGCTGGGTCCGGTGGTCACGGGAGAGGTCACGATGCTGCATTCGCGATAACTCGTGGTAACCATGCTCAGGGGCGTGGGCCGCCGCACGCTCAGAAACCTCCCCCGCCTCCCCCGCCCGATCCTCCCCCCGACGACCCGCCGCTGAACCCCGACCCGCCCGAGCTCCGCGGCGACGAGCTCATGGCGCTCTGAGTCCGGCTCGACAGGTCCCCCAGCCGGCTGGTGAAGCCGCCCAGGTCGAAGGGGCCGGTGGTTGATCCAACGTACCACGTGGGCGGCTCGCGGTAGATGTCCTGGAACGCCTTCGCCCACTTCCGCTCGACCCCGAACGCCATCGCGAACGGCAGGAACCGCTCGAACATCTCCGGCGTCTTCACCACCCGTTCCAGCCGGTCGCCCTCGACCCGGCGGAGGAACTCCTCGAACCCCAGCACCCGCTCCAGCGCGCGGGCGCCCTCGACCGTGCGCGCCGGCATGATGCGCCCGAACGCCGCCACGATCAGCCCGCTTACCACCCCCGCGATCACGATCGGCAGCGGTGTCAGATCGAGCCAGGCGGCGCCGATCATGGTTCCCAGGGCGATGATGACTATGCCGAGAACGATGGCGCCGAAGAGCCACCGGTTCTTTACCGAATCGGGGCGCGAGCGGTAGAACCCGCGTCCGACCAGCCGGTCGAAGATGCTCTCCCGGATCCCGGAAAGGTGCTGATAGAACTCGTCGTCCAGCTCGGAGAGCTTCACTTCGCTGCTGCCGGCCTCGAAGATCCCGCCGAGCACCCGCGATTCGTGGTCCCCCAGCGCCTTCGCTCCGGCCGGCGGCGCGAGCCGGTGGAAGACGTATTCCCGCTTAGTGAACAGGCCCAGCAGCGCTTTCTCCTCCCGCTCCTCGATCTTGAGAAACCCCCGCACCGCGAGGTCCACCACCGTCGCCGTGATGTCCCGCATGTCGGCCGACTGATCCATCAGTGTGCCGGCTTCCGCCGGTGTCAACGAGTCCGGCACCTCATACTGTACCGCGACCGGGAGCCGCCTGGGATCGCGACCCACCCGGCGCCAGAGGGCGAACATGCCGAGCAGCACCACGATCGGGATCCCCAGCGGCCAGTTGCTCGCCAGGAACCCCAGCGCGCGGTCGGTCCCGGTCGGCTCGGCGACGAGCCCCTTGTCCCACCCGACCACGGCCGTGAGCCCTTCGTGAAACCCAAGCGGCTGAGGCATGGTGACGCGGACCGCCGTCCCTTCGGTGACGACCTCGGCGTCCTGGGCGGTGGAGCCGTAGGCCCCGTTGAATGCGATCGCGCGGACGCCGGTCGCGCCGGCCGGCAGCTCGATCCGCGCCGACGCCGCCTCGATCGGCACATCCCACTCGTCGCCGGTCACGTTCCAGTAGAGCTCGTCGTGATCCTCGAAGAAGCGGAGCCCGTTCTTCGCCCGGTAGCGGAGCACCACCGTGCGGGTCGCGTCCTCGGCGCCGGGCACCCAGATCTTGTACTTGACGTAGTGGCGATCCCGCTCGCCCTTCACCTTCAGCGCCTGGCCGTCCGGGCCCGTCGCCCCGAGCAACTCCAGCCGCAGCGTCCAGTTGAACCCCTGCGGCGTGTGATACTCGACGGGCACGGTGCGGTAGATCCCGTTCCAGGAGCCGGTGAACCTCGCCTTAATGGTTTCGGTGACGTCCACGCTGCCGTCCCGGTTGACGGCGATGGCGGCGTCGAACCGCTCGATCGCGAGCGACCGCTGCGCGGCGGCAGGCGTCGCGAGGAGGCAGAGGAGCGGCAGCAGGGCCAAACGCATCATGCGCCGGCTCCGAGATCCACGGCCGGCGGCGCTTGCTCCGCCGCATCGCTCAGGCCGAAGAACTCCCGCGGCCGGAAGCCGAGCGCCCCGGCAACCAGGTTCGCGGGGAACTGCGCGATCTTCGTGTTCAGGTCGCGGACCACCGCGTTGTAGTAGCGGCGCGCGTTCTGGATGTGGTCCTCGATCTCGCTGAGGTTTCGCTGGAGCGAGAGGAAGCTCTCGGCGGCCTTGAGGTCGGGATACGCCTCGGCCAGGGCGAAGATCTGCCGCACCGATGCGGCGAGCGCCCCTTCGGCTTCGCCGGCGGCGGCCGGCCCGCCGGCGCTCGCGGCCCGGTTGCGGGCCTGCACCACGGACTCCAGCGTGCCCTTCTCGTAGCCCGCGTGTCCCTTGACCGCGGCGACGAGGGCCGGGATCAGGTCGTGCCGCCGCTTGAGCTGGACGTCGATGTCGGCCCAGGCGTTGGCGGCGAGGAGGCGGAGCCGGGCCAGGCTGTTGTAGGTGAGGGCGAGGAAGCCGGTGAGGGCGAGGAGGACGAGGAGAGCGAGGCCCATGAGGGGCTCCGAGAGCCGGGGCGGCGAGTTGACGGCGGTCGGCAACAAGATAACCACGGCCGGAGAGACTCCCGGCTTCGCCCGCCACCGACGGCTATTCTGCCCCTTAGGACATGGTCGGCCTAAGAACGCAACTGGATGTAACTCAGTCTCCAATTCAGCGGTCCGAAGAACGGGGAGCAGCACAAATCTTCCCCGTGATTTGTCGCAAATTGGGCCTAGAATGTCGCAGATGGGACCTTTCCAGCGTCGAGGGATAGCCGCATTCTGGGAGGAAAGTCCTGATCATGTTGTGGAGGGCGGTGTGCCTCCGGGCAGTGCCCCGGGGCCGCGTCGCGAACTCCGGAATCGCTTGTAGGGACTTCCAGTGTAGGGACTTCCAGCTCGACCGCCGGCCAGGAGGACGCCGCCCATGCCCACCCGCCACATCTACCTCAAGATCGAAGAGATCGCAGACTACAGCCCCGTCGAGCCGAGCTCGCACGCTGCGGCGAAGTACCGCCGGGATTGCATGAGGAACACGGGGCATGAGGACGCCACGATCCCTCTCTCGGAAATCAATGCCCGCCGGCTGACGGCCCTGATTTACCGGGAGTATCTGGATCCCGACTATCTCATTCCCAAGCCCGACAAGCTGGTGCTCGCTGACGTGAACGAGCCCCTCTATACCCACCGCGTCCCAGGCGCGGTCATTTACGCCCAGCCCGGCGAGCGACTCCATATCCACGTGCTCAACGCCGATACGATGCCGCACAGCCTGCACGTCCACGGCCTCCGTTACGGCTTAGACTCGGACGGCTCCTGGCCCTTTGGCACGCAGGCAGCCGACGGACGACGCTCAGACGAGATCTGTCCCGGGCAAACCTGGACCTACCGGTTCGACGTCACGGAGGAGATGGTGGGTGCATGGCCCTTTCATGACCATTCGCGCCACATCGGGGAGAGCGTGAACCGCGGCCTTTTCGGCGGCATCGTTGTCCTGCCGAAAGGACACCATCCGCCAAAGAGCGCCGCGCTCCCGCGGCTCGCGGAAGAATTCGTCGAGCGCTGCTGCCGCCAGCTCGGCGAAGATGACGATATTGATCCGGCTGTGGGCGTGGTTCCCCACGGACCGCACACTCACGGGGCAGGCGCGGCTGAGCACACCCACAGTGGCGGGGGCCACGGTGGTGCGGGACACAGTGGCGGCGGTCATGGTGGTGGACACGGGGGAGGCGGACCTGGCGACGGACACGGTGGCCATGGAGGCGGGGGACATCGGACCGGACGCGACTTCGAGCACCAGGGGGTCTTGGATTTCCTCGAGGAGTATTTCCAACTCGACTACGCGCACCCTGCCTGCGACGAAAAGGATGTGCTACACGTTCCATTCTTCTTCCACACAATGAGCCGGCGCCAGGGCACGCCTGCCTTCAACAGTGGACCATTTTCGCCGGCTGCAGCCCCGTTCGAGGTCGTGTTCGGCGCCGAGGGGACCTTTTCCTATCACTGCGAGATCCATTCGCAGATGCAGGGAACGGTGATCGTGGCGGTCGGAGAGCAACCCGAAGCCACGGTAGCAATCATTGATACGAACATGCTCGACATGCGCTTCAGCCCTCTCGAGGTGCGCGTCCGCCCAGGTGGAAAGGTCCGCTGGACGCCGGGGACCATGCTCCACACGATCACCGAGGATGGCGCCGGCATTCCCAGCTTCTGCTTCAACGGCCGCAGTTTCGTGGGGAACACCCCGACGATCGTTGCCCGGGCAGGACAACGGATCCGGTGGTACGTGTTCAACCTCGATCTCGGCATGGGCTGGCACAACTTTCATCCCCATGCGCAGCGGTGGGATTTCGCGCAGGAAGCCATTGACGTCCGCAGCATCGGTCCGGCTGAATCCTTCATCGTGGATACCAGGGCGCCCCCCGTGCTCTTGCTTCCGGCCGACATCGAACGGGCACAGGACCAGAAGCACCGGCCGAAGGATGCCAAGAAGTACGAGCTCTGCGGCGACTTCCTCGTCCACTGCCACGTCGAGATGCACATGATGCAGGGTCTTGCCGCGTTGGTCAGATCGAGGCAGTCGGTTTGGCTGACGAAGAAGCAGGCCGAGCGTCTGGAGGCGAAGATCGGCCTCCCAGGCGAGACCTGCGACAACCGGTGCCCAAGTGTGGACCTCACTCGGTGCGAGCGCCTGCTCTGCGGGGAATGGAAACTTGTTCCGGGCTCTCCCGAGGTGTGCATGATGCACGCATGTCTCCTCCCGAAGACGCTCAGGGTCCTGTTCTTCGGGTACGGCGATACGCGAGACGATCTCAGCCGTGTGTGGGATTACTCTGTCGATCCCGGTGTATTCTCGGCGCCCACGAACCAACCGTTCAACGTCACCCAACCGCCCAACAGTCGGCCGCTGGCCAACATCTGGTCGGCGCAGCACGATTACCTGAATGACGGGCAAGGCACCGTCTTGGTGCATGGCGGCTTCACACCAAGAGAGACATACCAATTCGATCCCGGCACGCTCACGTGGAGTCGGAAGCAGCCCACGGCGCAGGATCGCTTCTACTCGACGACCCTGATGCGCGCGGACAGCCGCCTGGTCACTCTCTTCGGCTCGGCGTCGAAGTCGATCGAGGTTTATGACCCGGTACCAGGGACCTGGGGGCCGCCGATCAACGCACCGCTGCCGGACATGGGTCATCATGAGTTCTATCCCTGGACGTACTTGCTCCCTGGTGGGAAATTCTTCATCGCCGGTCCCCACGTGCCCACGCAGCGATTCAGCGTGGGTGCAGCCGGCATCGCCAGTCTTGAATCATTTCCGACCACCGCCGGGGATCGCAGCAGCAGCGGTGAGAGAGGGACGTCTGTGCTGTTGCCGCTCCGGCCGCCCAACTACGAGCCGCAAGTCCTGATCGCCGGCGGAGACTTTGCTCCCGCGCAGCAGACCGCGGAGTTGATCGACCTCTCCCTTCCCTCGCCGGCGTGGCAGCCGCTTCCGGACCTCAACACGGCAAGGCCGCAGCAGGTGAACTCGGTACTTCTCCCCGATGGGCGGGTGCTCATCGCAGGGGGGATCGACGGCACCGACGGCGGGCCTGCTGAGATGTTCGACCCGCGCAATCCGAGCGCAGGATGGGAGCTGTGCGCGACAATGAGCATTCCGCGGGGCTATCACTCGGCGGCTATTCTTCTGGCGGACGGAACTGTCCTGATGGGCGGGGACCGGCCCGGGGCGTGGAAGTCGGGAGAAACGACACAGCACGAGCGCTACTACCCGGCGTACTTCACGTTCGCGCGGCCGGTCATCACTGGCGCGCCCGGGTCCGTTGCGTATGGCGCCGTCTTCGCGGTGCAGACGCCGAACCCAGGGGGCATTGCTGAAGTCGTGCTCCTGCGCCCGGGCGCCGTCACTCACGGGTTCAACATGGCGCAGCGACTGGTCGAGTGCGCGATTGCGGGTGTCAATCCGGGTGAGGTTCGCGCCCAAGCACCGCCCGATGGAACCGTCGCGCCGCCCGGATACTATCTGCTGTTCGTTCTGACACCGGGCCGCATCCCATCCGCGGGCCGGTGGATTCGACTCACATGACCGTCCAACCAGCGGAGACGTGAGACCAGGGACCCGAGGGAGCTGGCGCTCCTGTCGCGGCCTGAGACGATGCGGGCGCTCCTCTCCATGGTGATGTCCCAGTCCGGCCGGAGCACAGTGCCGGCCGGGCAGTCGCCCCTTGGGTCGCCCTACCGTTGCGGTTCCGATCCTCCGGTCTCGAGCCGTTCGAGCAACTCGCCGAGCCGCCGGAATTCCTCCCCGTAACGAGCCCAGTCGATTTCCCGCTGCGCTTGCAGCGCAGCCTGGTAGCGGCGCCGTGCCTCGGCGACCAGTGCCCTGACCCCGGAATCGGCGGTCCCCGCCTTGGTTGCGACGGACGGTGGCGGCTGACTTCCGGGTCCGCTGGGGCCGCCGAAGAGCTCGGTCAGGGCGCCCTCCAGGGTCTCCCGCATCACCACCTGGTTCTGATAGGCGACGATGACGCGCTTCAGCTCGGGAATCCGCCCGCCTTCCGCCTGCAGGTAGAGCGGCTGGACGTACAGCAGCGATTCCTCGATAGGGATCACCAGCAGGTCGCCCCGGATCACCTGGGAGCCCCGCTGGTCCCACAGCGAGACCTGGCGGGATATCTCGGTGTTCTGGTTGATCCGGTTCTTGATCTGTTGCGGACCGAACACGAGGCTCTGCCGGGAGAGCCGGTACAGCCGCAACTTCCCGTAGACGTCGCCGTCGTTCCGCGCCACCATCCAGGCCGCCAAGTTGTCCTTGCCCCGTGGCGTGAAGGGTACCATGTAGATGAACTCGGCTTTCGATTCTTCCGGGAGGCGCATGATGATGTGCCGCATGAACGGCACGGACTCATCGGGCTTGGCGACGACGGGGATCTGCCACTGGTCCTCCCGATGGTAGAAGTCCTCCGGCGCATCCATGTGGTAGGTGGCATAGAGGGTGGTCTGGGCCCGGTAGATGTCATCCGGGTACCGGATGTGTGCGCGCAGGTCGGCCGGCATGCTGTCCAGGGGAACGAAGATTCCGGGGAAGATGCGCGCCCAGGTCCGGATCAGCGGATCGGCCGGGCTGCTCAGGTAGGCGGTCAGCGAGCCGTCGTAGGCGTCGATGACGAGCTTGACGCTGTTCCGCATGTAGGTCGTGCCGTCGCTGAGCCGCTGGGCATAGGGATAGCGGTCCGAGGTAGTGTAGGCATCGGCGATCCACTTGAGCGTGCCGTCGGCCGCGATCACCAGGTAGGGGTCGCGGTCGAACCGGAGGAAGGGTAGCGCCTTCCTGGCTCTGGCCGTGATGTTGCGGTAATAGAGCACCCGGCTGTCGTTGATGATGTCCTGCGAGAACAGGATCTTCGAGGAGCGGAAGCGAACGGCGAGTATGGTCCGGCGGAGTAGGTTCCCCACCCGGACGCCGCCCGTGCCCTCGTAGGCGGCATAGACGTTTGCCTCGCCGGAGGGGTGGTCGAACTCCCGCTGCCGCGTGTTCACGAAGACGTAGTCGTTGGCGAGCTCGCCGTAGTAGATCTGCGGACGGGTGACCCGGAGCGACACGGTCGAGACCGGCGGCAGGTCCTTGACGAACAACACCGGGAGGCCTTCGGTGGTCACCTGGTTGACGGGGCCGAGGGTGAGCCCCATCCCGTGGGTGAAGGTCAGGTGCTCGTTGATGAAGGTCCGGGTCGGGAGCGACGCGGCGTTGAGTTCCCGGGGCGAGAGCAGGACCTGGCGATACTTGTCGTCGATCCAGTACCGGTCGTCGTCCACCGAGACGAAATCGTAGTAGGTGCGGATCTCCTGGAGCTGCCCGAAGGTCTGCAGCAGTGGGTCCCGGTCCCAGAGCCGCACATTCTCTATGGTCGGGGCGTTGGCCCGGATGTCGGCCAGCGTGAGGTCGGCCTCGCCGCCCAACTCGCGGGTGTCCACACTGTCCAGCCCCCACGCCTGACGGGTGGCGGCGATGTGATTTCGAAGATAGGGCGTCTCGCGAGTCAGCTCGGTGGGTGCCACCACGAACTTCTGCATCGCCAGCGGGTAGAGGCCGCGTCCGACCAAGACCGCCGCCAGGTAGCCGCCGAAGGCCCAGAACCCGTAGCGGACCAGCTCCCGCCGTAGCCCGCCGACCATGATCGCGGCGGCGGCGAGGACGGCGAGGACCGCGGTGACCCACAGCGCCGGCAGCCGGGCGTGGATGTCGGTGTAGCTGGCCCCGATCAGCGGACCGGTGGTCGAATAGAGAAGATCCGGGATCTCCACCAGCCAGAGCCGCAGGGCGGTGAGGAGCAGCAGCGCCGCCAGGAGAATCGCGAGATGGAGCCCCGCCGACGGCTCGATGCGGAGCCGCCGGGGGCCCGGAATGATGTCGCCGCGCAACCAGTACAGTGGCACCACCAGCAGGAGACAGATGGTCGTCAGGCTGGAGAGGGACCCGATCCCGGCCGAGAGGGCCGGCAGGGTGAAGACGTAGAATCCGATGTCACGGGAGAAGACCGGGTCGGCGATCCCGAACGGCGTCCGGTAGATCGCCCGGAGCACCATGTCCCAGGCCGGCGCGGCGGCGAGGCCGGCCACCAGGCCGAGGCCCAGTGAGATCGGCAGGCTCAGCCGGCGAAGATAGACCGTCAGGTCCACCCTCGGCTCGGTCTGCCCCAGCCTGAGCACGATGGGATCGGGGAGCAGACCCCGCTGCGCGGCCCGGAGGTTCAGGTAGAGCACGCCGGCGGCGAGGCTGCCCGCAGCGAGGAAGAGGAGCGCCCCGGTGGCGAGCTCCCGGGTAAAGACGATGCCGTACCCGATCTCCCGGAACCACCACCAGTCGGTGAGGAGCGCGGTGAAGGCGGGAAAGAGGAAGAGCGCCCCAAAGGCGGCGATCAGCAGGAGCGGGACGAGCCGGCGTCGGAGCACAGGCGGTTCTCGGATCGGAGCGCGAGGCAGTAGCGGCACGGGCATGAACCCGGTGCAGTCCTCTCCGCAGCATCGCGGACCTGGCCAGGAAGTCAAGGCCTGACTTCACTACTGGCGACAAACGCG
>Ga0184615_10001388_pt1 | contig 13172 bp, 15 predicted proteins | sample PLM4_65_coex_FD_133134 | JGI IMG/M metagenome (GOLD analysis project Ga0184615, IMG submission 133134) | Groundwater sediment microbial communities from an aquifer in East River, Colorado, USA - PLM4_65_coex | ecosystem: Environmental > Terrestrial > Soil > Riparian zone | place: USA: East... | reverse complement strand
GGGTTGGTGCACGATGATCGGTGCGTTGTCCGCCGGCGTGCCGCGCAGCGGCGGCTCGAACTGCAGGTAGGCAAGGCCGGCCGCATCGCTGTGGACGGGTGCGGTCAGGATCTTCAGCTCGCTCCCACGCGAAGTGATTACTTCAAACTGGTCATCTGCGAGTAGGAGACCGCTCGTGCTCGCCGGCCAGCCTTTGATGTGGACGGCGGCACCGGTCTGCAACGTGCCGGATGTCGCCGCGGTTGTAGTTTGTACAAGCCGCGTGGGCACCGATGATTGCGCCAGCGTTCCGCGCCAGGCGTAGAACGCGTTTCCGTTGATGCCTGGCGGCACGAGAGCGGCCGCGTCTCCAGTAGTCGAATTAACGAGCCCGGCGACGGATGTGGCTGAATTGGTCTTCCGCCCGACAATCGAGCACTTGTACCAACCGTTCCCTAGATCCGCGATAGAGGCGCGGGCGTTTGAGAAGTCCGTTGTGGAGCCAACCGTTCCGACGGCGCCGGTCCCAATATTGAAATACGCAATCGCGGTTTGATTGCCCGAACTCTCAAGCAGCCTGAGCGCAACCCAGGATCGGCCGGCTGCCTTCAGCGCGATGCAAAACGCATAGTCAGCCGCGCTCGAAGATACGGTCACATCCTGGCGGATGTAATACTCGACGCTTGTCGTACCAGACTCGTCAACTTCATCAGCCGTCGCATTACCGTCCGGCGCTGTGGTGGCATTAGCGCCTATGCTGACGTTCGCGGTGACCCAGCTGGCACTGTTAATCTCGTCGGATCGCAGAAATAGATTGGGTCCGTTATCGACTAGCGCGCAGCGAGAGAGCGAGATGTAAGGAATCAGAACATGGTCGCCGACCAGCTGATTGGTGAGCGATTGCAACTGCACCCACGGGAACACAGTCGTGCCATAAGGCACTGACGCCAGCACCTTCATCCCATAGTCTGAGAAAGCCGACGTAACTCCATAGTCGGCGCCCGAGCTAGTCGCGCCGAGCAGCAGTCGATATGTGAGATTTCCGCGTCCCGCAACCACGAAGGCGCGAGTCACATAAGGCGCGTATTGAACAACTGTCAGGCCGGTCGCCGATGCGAGGAGCGCATGTTGGCTAACTCCGTCGAATGTTAGCGGCGCAGCCCTATACACACGATCCGCAACAGTCCCAGTGCTTGCACTCCACCCCGTCGTCCCGTTCGCGAAGGTGTTGTTTGGAACCAGTTCGCTGCTCTGCATGGAGCCGCGCCGGCGGTGGGAGTGATCAAACAGGTACGCACGATTCTGCCGGCCACGCAGGCTCGCCAAAAATGCACACATCACAGCTCGACTGGAGCGCTCGTCCGTGGACTGCCCGCCATGCTTGGTGAACTCGATGGTCGCGGCCAGACGGTCGCCACCCTTTGCAGCAGTACGCAGCGCGCCCGTGAACATGGCACGGGACGATCCTGTTGAGTCGACGTAGCGTAACGACGTCCGCGCCTGACGCAGATGCGGGGGAAGGAGTAGATCAGCCACTCGGCAGGCTCCACTTGCGACGTTGGAATCCGGTCACGATTTCGTTTTTGAGTTGATCGTTATTGCGGCGGAGGATTTCTGGCAACGCGTTTACCAGCTCCATTGTCGCGCCGCGCGCGTCGATGTTGTAGACGGGCGCGAGAATTATGGCGCCCGTACCACGGTTCTCGGCTGCCGTGACAACGCGCTCACCCTGGTGCAGATACGCGAGCCCGTCGCGCGGCACGTAGTTGGTGCCCATCGCGTAGGTGCCGACGCGCGAGACTGTCGTTTTGACTGGCGATATCGAGCCACTACCCAGAAGCGTGCTCAGGAACGAGGAAATCCCGCTGGATTCGAAGATTTTCGCAGCCGCGGCCTGCGCCACCATCTGTCGCACGGCATTTGCGAACCCACGCACCAGCCCCCTGAGTCCATCCTGGAATGGGTCGAAGAGGAAATCCGCGAAAGCGGACTGCATGTTGCGAGCGGCCTGATCGGCGAAGACACTGATCTCTCGGTATGACACATCGCCGGCGCGAGACATCTCGTCCATCTGCTGCTCGAATACCTGAATGTATCCACCGTGCAGGCGGCCGCGCTCGTCGATGCTGTCCTTCGTGAGGCTGTCGAGATCCTGGTACATCTGTGCGGTGCTGTTGTAGACGCCATCGTTGATGTCGTCCTGCAGCTTTGCGAACTGTTTTGCTGACTCCTTCGCAGCCTTCTCCCGGGCGTCGCGCTCGGCGAGCAGCTGCCGCCGCACTTCGGCGGCCTGGCCCGCGTAGCCCGATCCGCGGCTCACGGCGGCGAGATGACGCTGACGCTGATCCTCGGCATTGGCGCGCTCGCCTTCCGCGATCTGAGCGCGGAGCGCAGCCTTTGCCACTTCGTCATAGCCGCTCTCAATGCTCGCCAGGCGGGACCGCAGCGTCTCCACGCTGTCCCGCCCGCCAGCCTTGTTGGCGAGCGCGTCGAATACAAACGTCAGCGCGGGCGCGACCTTGGTCGTGAGCGTCGTAACGAGCCCTGACCAGGACGAGTTCAGACGCTTGATCGAATCGTCGGCGTCGGCGAGAGCCTTGATCTGCTGGTCGCTGAACGTAGCCCCGAGCTTCTTCTGTTCCTCAATGAGCCGCGCGATTCCGGCCGCACCCTCGTCCAGGAGGGGTACGAGCTCCTGGTATGCCTTGCCGAGCGCGGCGGTGCCCAGCCGCACCCTATCGTTCTGGTTCGGAATGACTTGCAGCGCCTGCGCGATCGCCTTGAGTTGCTTGTCCGCGCTCAGGTTCCGCAGACTTTCCACGCTGAGCCCGAGCTCAAAGAATGCGTCAGCTGCGGCCCTGTTGTCGCCAGCCGCTTCGGACACCGCGTTCTGGAGATTCCTCAGACCCTTCGACAGCGTGGCGATGTCGATGTCAGATTGCTTCGCCGCGGCCGCAAGCTCCGAGAACGTCGAGGCTGCGATGCCCGCACGCTGTGCGCCCTTCTGCAGGTCGTCACCTAAGTTGATGGCGGCACGCGCTAGGCCGCCCAGGACACCGCCGCCGGCGCCAACGCCGAGCACGCCGAGCACTGACTTCGCCTTGCCCGCAAAGCCCTGGAGCATCGACACGCCGCGGCCGAGATCGCCCTGCAGACGCGCGGTATTCGCGGCGAGCTCGATAACAAGGGAGCCAAGACTGGCCATCAGGTAGTTCCGAACATTGCTTTGAGGGTGGCTTCCGTCTCAGATGGGTCGACGACGGGCTCGAAGTCTTCGGCGGTCAGGGAGAACACGGCCGCCCATTTATTTAGCGCGTCGACCGTGCGCACGTGCTCCATGACTTCCTCGGGAAATTTGCCCAGCTCGCGCGCGATTCGATAGATGAGGAGTAGCGCGGGCTGGGCAATCAGTTTCCCTTTTCTGTCTCGATTGCCGCTGCGGACAGGAAGCGATTGAGTCCGAGTCCGGCACGTGCAATCCGTTCGATCACCCTGGAGTTTCGCGCGCCAAACCGGCACAACTCATCCGTCGTGAACCCCAGGACGTCACCATTCTCTTCGCACAACCAGTACGACAGATTGATACTGGTGATCTGCTCTGTGTCCGTGACGTCCTTCAGCGCCGCCTCGCGCGCGATCTCTTCGCGCACACTGAGGCTACGCACCCAAACGCGCTTGCACTTCCATTCCGGCGTCTGAATCTCAAGGATCTCTCGATCCTCGGAGCTGAGAATCTCGTCCTTCAGGCTCATGCGAACCACGACGGTGCAGCAGCGATGCTGATCGTGCTCGAGGCACGATAAGCGTCATTCTTCGGGCTGCTCACCTGGAAGGATTTGACGAAGCCGACGAAACAGGACTTCTTGGTGTCGGTCAGCAGTATCGTGAAGACCTTCGCGGCCTGCGCCTCTTTCGCCGATCGCATAGCCGTCTGTCCGGTGTCAGTATTGACGAGCAACATGTCGAACTGCGCGTCGCCGAAATCCTGCAGGCCCTGCAGCTTTTCCTCTGCGATAGAAAGCAAATGCGTGACTGGGATATCCGGCGCTGTTCCCGTGAACAGTTGAGGGATTCCCTCCACCTGGCCCACCGCGGTCATCGTTGCCAGATACGAGTCCCCGCCCGATACGTAGGCGTCATAGAGCGTGCCGTCGACACCCTTCAATTCGAATGTGTTCGTCGCCTGGTTCGCGACGATGAACGCACGATTGTTGAGCTGTACCATGCCAACGACGTTCGCGATCTTGACGACGGCGCCGTTCGCGTAGCCGTGCGCGGTCGCGGTGACCACCACCGGATTCGCTGCTGTTGCCGCGGTGATCGCCTTGGTCGCGGCTAACGCGGTTTCGATGCTCAGGGTCGTACCTTGAGTCTTGCTTGCCATGTTCTGCCCTCAGAGATAAGGAACCCCGCGCGGGGCGGGGTCACTGGAGTGATGTCGCGAGAAACTCATACCCAGACGGAATATTCCTGCGTCACGCGATAGACGCCGGCGAGCTCCGCGGCCGGGTCGTAGTTGTCGAACTCGCTCTCCATCGTGTGTCCGGCGTCCTGCATCGCCGTCCGACAGGCCGCAGCGAGCTCGTGCGCCTGCGTGTACGTGGCGGCCCAGGAGTCGAGCTGGGCGAGATTGCCATCCAGCCCATACCAGCCGTTGATGCCGGTGACCGGGGTGACGGCAATGGCCTGGACCGTGACGGAGGGCAGCACCACTGCCTGCGGCCTCACGAGCGAGTCGATGTTCTGACCGCAGATGGCCGTGACCGGCGCAGCAGCGGCGAGCACCGCGCGAATCGTGGTGAACAGCATCAGAATCCCGTGAACGTATGGCGCAGGCCCCGGCCCAGGCGGGATGCAGAACGAGACTGCGCGCGCTTGGCGACCTTCGCGACCTGGCCGCGCAGCTCGTCCTGCACGATCTGGAGCGCTCGGTACTTGTTGGCCTCGAACGCCGGGCGCATGAACGGCTGTGCCGGAACGAACCGCGGAGGCCCTTCCTTTCCACGACCGCGTCGGGTCATGTGCCCGAACTCCACGAACTTCCAGTAGTAGGCGTCCCGCCCGGACTTCTGGAGCTTCTTGCCGCGGCGGACCGAGATCAGACGCGCTTCATACGTACGCTTGCTGTCGCGGTCACGGAACGAGTAGATGGCCCGCCGCAGTCGGCCGGTCTTCGCCGGCGCAAGGCCTCGAGCTGCTTTCACGATGGGTGCGGCGGCCTTCGCGAGCGTCGCCTGCAGCGCCTTGCCTTGGAGTGCCTCGGGGAGTCGGCGCAGCAGTACTTCGCGGAGCTCGTCGAGCCCCGCGATCTTCAACTCTTCGGTCACGGGCGAACCGCGCGGCAGACGAGATCGAGGCCCTTGCGCCGCTCGATCTCAGCAACATGAGTAACGTCGAAGATCCCGCCGGCATCATCGATCAGCCGGTCAGTCTCCAGCACATCGTCGCGCCAGCGCAGTGCCCAGGTCGCCTGAAGCTCAGCGTTGAGTTGCTGGGCGGCGAAGTACTCGCGGCCGCGTAGATCCCGCTTGCCGGCCCAGATAGTGGCGTACGTCGTGTAACTGGCGATTTGTTCTCCGCTTCCATTGCGAGACAGCGTGCGATGCTGGAGCTGCACGCGGCGGTCGAGCTTCCCGGCGCGCATGATTCAGTAGAAAACATCGAGCGACTTGATGTGGCTTGAGGTGACCCCGACAGCCACGCTGGTTGTGCCTAACGACATGAGATCACCTCGGGATTGTCAGCAGAAATTAGGCGGCGCCGATATCGCGGCACGCATCAGGCAAGCACGTATGGAGCGATGAGCGATCGGATACTCATCGGCATCTCGGCGACGATCGATCCGGTTATCACCGGTTCCCGATTTGCGTCGAAGTGCCGCACGAGCAGCGCGATGGCCTGCAGGAGTGGATCCGGAATTACACCGAGGAAGTTCAGCCCGGTGCCTCCGTCCTCGATATCGATCGCGGCACCGCCGGCCGTTGCGGCAAGTTTCAGGGACACGCCGACGACAACATCCCGCGCGTAGTAGTCCCGCTCGCGCTCGAGCGGCGACGGCAGATCCCCGTCGGATGTGGATAGTTGTACGAGATCGCCATCCACAGAGGAATGACCGGCCGCGCTCAGGACATCCGAAGCAGGATCTGCGCTGAACGGCGTCGCATATCCGGCGACGAACCGCGCGCGGACAGCGCCCATCACCGGATACGTCGTCGGCCAGCTCTGTCCATAGGCGAGTTCGATCAGGCCGGGCTCGGTCTCACCCCGCTGCACGACGCGATAGACCGACGTCGCGAGGGTCTGCTCGGCACCTGCATCGTCGAGATAGCGGATGCTTTCGACTTTCCGCAGGGGGGCGCGGGGGAGCCTCCATACTCCGCTGAACGGAAAACAATCGCGGACATGCTCGCACGTAGATGTAACGAGCTGGCGCCACGTGGATGCCTGGATATCGAGCGTCGCCGAGCGCAGCCAGCTATCCACGAGCAGATCCTCGTCGGACTGGGAGATCCGCGAATACCGCTTTATGTAGTCGCGGGACGCCGGCAGAGCGCGCGGGCCAGCAACCTGGATCGTCGGCACGAGTTACTTCTTGTCGCCGGCGCTCTTCTTGTCGGCCGGCTCGTGGCCCTCGGCAACGCCGCGCGTGATCCAGTGATTCGCGGATGCGTCGGGCAGATCGACGACGTCGCCGGCCCGGAACCGCACTTCCTTGTTCGTGCCGGCGTTGCTGTCCTGGACGACACGGTCGCTCAAAAACTTGACCTTCATTCTCTTCTCCTTGCTGCCGATGGGATCAGAGAGCTGAAGCGCTGTGCGCGCGTCAGCTCCCCGGGTCATCAGGCGATGATTTCGTCGACCGTGGTCGCATCGTTACCCGAGGCCGGACCGTATGTCGCATTCAGGCCGAAGACGTAGCCCGCAAGGTCCGCGCCGGCGGTCGTCAGCGTCATCGACAGGCGGAAGTGCGTGAAGTTGTTGGCGACGTCCAGCTCGTCCTGGTGCAGGTTGATCCACGCCTGCTTGTTGCTGTCCGTGCCGGCTTGCGTCAGCTGCGTGATGAGCTTGCCGGTGATGTCCTTGGCGCCGGTGCCACCGCTGTCCGAAGCCTGCTCGAGTTTCGCATCCAGCAGGCCGGTCGAGACGAAATCGCCGGCGGCGATGAGCGCCGCGAAGTTCAGGAAGTTCTTCGCCGCAATCCATCCTGTCGTGACGGTGCTGGCGGCGTACGCATCCGCGTCCACTGCACCGACGAGTGCCACCTGGTCGGTGGCCAGCAAATTCGGGTTCATGTGAGAGATCCTCGTGTGAGTTTGGCTTGCCGAGCCGGGCGGGTGTCCGCCCGGCCCTGAAGCTGCGGGGCGCGGTTACGCGCGTTCGTCGAGCGTGATGAAGTGACTCTTCGTCGTGGTGCCGTTCGCCGGCGAGACTGCGGCGGTGAGGTACGGCTGACCGCCAAGCCGGAACATCCAGCGGAACGCCTGCATCGCGTAGTCGAAGTAGAGGTGGATCGACGTCGCAAACCGCACGCCGCCCGTGCGCTGCGTGGCGTAGTAGCCCTTGAGGTTTACCAGTTGCAGGTCGCCCTTGTCGCCGAGCGACTTCGCGTGCTCGGTGAACTGCAACGGCAGGCCCAGGAGGAAGCCATCCGGGGCACCCTGGAGACCCTGATTGGCCGGGATCCACACCGGCTGGTCGCCAATCGTGAGGCCAATGAGCTGCGGCAGGATGTCGCGGTTGCCGAGCCATCGCGGAGAGTCTCCGGCGAACACGAGGAGCCGCGAATACATCTTCGCGATGTTCGCCACCGCCAGCGTATCGGCCGCCTGGCTACCTTCCTTGGCCACGGAAACCAGGCACGGCGCATTGAAGTAGCCGAGCGGCTGTCCTGCGCCGGTGCCATACACGAAGCTGTCGGAGGCCTTCCAGCGGATCGCATCGGCCGCCTTGCGCGTCAGCCGATTCGCCAACCGTGGCGCATCCTCGAGCAGCTCATCCGTCGCGAGCACGAAGCAGTAGAGTTCGTGCAGCTGGGTCAGCCGGCTCTTGGTCGCCATCTTCTGCGGATCCATCTGCGAGGCTTCCGAGCGCCACCGCGCGAAGATGCCACTGGCGGCCCACGGCGTGGATTCATCCGCCAGCATGCCGACCACCGGCGCCGAGGTCGGCTCGAGATCGACGAGGTCGAGCAGATCGCCCGCGCCGAACACCATGTCCCAGATGTCCTGGCGCATCTGCGGCGGGACTTCGTAGCCCTCACCCGACGTGCCGCCCGTCTCCTGGTGGAAGTTGGTGGGCGCGCCCATCACGGGGGCGCCGTAGGTCCGCGCCAGGCGAGGGTCGACACCCTGGTTGATGCTCGCGCGGCGCACGGAGACCGCGAACTCCGCCATGTCCGAGAAGCCGCCGGTCTGCGCCGGATCCTGATCGAACACCTGGATCCGAGCACCCGGCGCCGCGGTGAAGGCTGCTTCGCGCGCGGCCTGCTTCTCGAGCTTAGCAAGCTCCGTCTCGGCGGCCTCGAGGTCCCTCGTGTACGTCTCGAGCTCGATGTCGAGCGCTTTGTGCTCGGCCTCTTCCTGCTCGTTGCGGTCGGCTTTCGCCGCCAGCGCCTGAAACTTCGCCAACTTGTCCTTGCCCTGAGTCTTGAGGTCGTGGACGCGCTGACGAAGCTGCTTGATCTTCTGCTTCATCGGTAACACTCCTGGGCCGGGACAATAGGGCGCCCCCACCCGCCCGGCTGGTCCGAGCGGGGGCGCGATTTCAAGGGGAAATCTAGAAGGAGAAATCGTGCGCGGTTCGCGTCTTGCGCGGCGCGCCGGCGGGACCCTGCATGCGTGTGATCGTTTCCTGCAACGTCCCAACGCGATCCGCCATACCGAGCTCGACCGCCCGACGCGCGCCAACCATCCGGCCCTGGCCGAACTTCTCGCGCACATCGCCAGGCGGCCGGCCTCGATGTTTCGCGACGGCCTTCACGAAATCGTCGTAGTCGCCGTCGATGCGCTCCTGGATATAGGCGCGGGCATCGTCGTCCAACGGGCCGAAGGGATGCCCCTCGACCTTGTACTTGCCGGCGCTGATGAGCGTGTGCTTGAGCCCCATCTTCTCCTCGAAGAACTTCGAGGCGTCGACGTGCGCAGTCCATACGCCGATCGATCCGACTTCTGCGGACGGGGACACCACGAGCTCGTCCGCGGCGCTGCCGATCCAGTAGGCCGCCGAGGCGGCTTCGGCGTTCGCCACCGCGACGATCTTCTTCGACCCCTGTCGGGCCGCGAATACCTCGGCCGCAGCCTCCGGCACGCCAGAGATGATCCCGCCGGGTGACTCGATGTCAATGACGACCGAGCGGACATTGCTATCCGCCACGGCCGCCCGAAAGCTCGAGACGAAGCGCTGAACAGAAGTCGCACCCTCGGACGTCTCCGCGAAAAAGTCCGGCCGGTGGATGATCATGCCGACGAGCGGTACCACCGCCACGACGCCGCGAGAGGCACCACGCGGGGAATCGGAACGCGCGGCATCAACCCGGGCCCGGGCCTCGTCCGCGGTGAAACGGACCCCGGCCGCACGCTGCGACAGAATGTCCATGACGACGGTCAAGGTCTCGGGGCGCATGGCCCAGGGCACCGTGCACACGCGCTCGATGATCCGCGAATACTTCAGTTCAGTGTCGTCCATCGCCGTTCAACCTCTTCGCGTTTTCATCGGGCTCGGGTTTTCCCGGCGGCGGCTCGCCGCGCTCCTCTTTCTCCAGGTCACCGAGCGGATCCGCCTTGGTCGCATCGACCATGTTGAGCGGCCGCAGATACTGGTCACCACCATCGACGGGGTTCTGGTTCTCCATGGCGCGGATCTCGTTGACGCTGATCCAACCCCACTGGCGCCCGACGGCATACGCCGCGTAGCGGCTCTTGATATCACCTCGAAGCAAGCCGGCAACGTTGTGCTCGACGAAGAACTCATCGTCGTCGGCGATCAGGTCCCGCGCGTAACACTGCTCCCACATCACGAGCCACGACATCAGCGTGTCGGTGACGAACTCTAGGCCCTGATGCTCGATGTTGTTGTTCGTCGCCCGATCGAGCAGCTGGATCTTGTGGGGCGGCATGCGCCAGAGGCGCGCAATATCGTAGGCCGCCTCTTTTTTGGTCTCAATGAACTGCGCCTGCTCGTTGTTGACCATGTCAGTTTCGGTCGTGAAGGCGTTCGGCAGCAGACGCGGCTTGTGTCGATTGCGGCCCGTCGCTGCCGCCACGTACGCGCGCAGCCAGTTCAGGCGCGATTCTTCGTCCGCCCATTTGTGGCCCGCCGGCGGAATGATCCGCTCGCCCGAAGCGGTGTAGTTGGCGAAGAAGGCTGAGCCGAATTCCTGCACCGCGTACGCTTGACCGAGCGTGTGGCTCGACGTCTCGATCATCGACTGCCCGCGTGATCCGTCATACACGTACGGCGCTGTACACGCGTGCAGGACGCGATCCGCAGTCAGGGTCGTCGTGCGTCCGCCTGCCTCCGCAATCTCGTAACTCAGGCGACCACCGGCCAATGCGCGCGGTGTGACACGCCGCGGATCAATCCGCGTCAGGACGGTCGCCGGGCCCCGCTCGCTATCATCAAGTCGAGCGTACGCATTCCGCCAGAATGCGGCATCCCACTGCATCTGCTGGCGCAGCTCGTAAGCGGTCTGATTGGCGTTCGGCCGCGCATGCAGAGTTCGGTACTGCGGATGCTCTTTTGCGAGCACCTTGCCGTTACTGCCCTGGCGACGGAACACGCCGATGGGCAGCGCGGCCACCGTCTCGGACAACACCTTGAGGCAGGCGAGCACAGCGGGGATCTGCAGCGCCAGGTCGTATGTCATCGGTACGCCGGACGGCGTGAACGCACTGACCTCGCCCGTTACGCCGTACCAGCGATCATCGGTCGGATCGCGGTTGGCTGGTACCCCGGCCGACGCCTGTGGGCGGCCGCGGAACCAGTTGAAGAGCCCCATCAGGCTGTCACTGCGTAGTCGGCCGGCACGTGCATCGGAGGGCCCTCGGTCGAGGGCGCCATCGCCAGTGCGAGCGCCGCGATGTGCGCCACCACCGGGTCGATCTTGTTCTGCTCGACCTCCTTGCGCGGGTACACGTTGTCCTTCGCGTCCTTCTTCGCAACAACGTTTCCGATCGCCCAGGTCATCACCGGGTCGCCGTTGTGACGGTAGGCCCGCTCCCGGATCAGCCCGTCCATGAACTTCATGGGCTCGCTGTAGTTCAGCACAGTGGGTCGGAACTCGATCATCGGGAGGCCTTCAGTCTGGGCGGCCGTCACAAGCATCGTCGCCTGGTGCGGGTCGTACGGCACAGCCTTGATGCTGAACATGCTCGCGAACTCGACCATGTCCGCGAGGATTTCCGTGAAGTCGATGATGTTGCCGTCGGTGACCGTGAGCCAGCCTCTATCCCGCCATGCCCGGTAGTGCTCGTTCTCCGGCAGCTCCACCGTCGCTTCCGGCAGGTAGTAGCGGCCAAAACGCGCGTACGTCCCGCGCTCGAGCGGAAAAAGCAGCTCGAGCGCCGCAAGATCGACCTTGCTCGCGAGGTCCAACCCGATGATGCACTCGCGGCCTCGCATGGCGTCGAGGTCGAGCGAGAGGTCTTCACACTCGAGCCAGCGCTGTACGTTGAAGTACGCGTCGCGCGAGGTGACCCAGACGTTCAGGTGCTTGGTCTTGACGCTCGCCTGTTTCCGCGCGTGGTTGATGCCGTCGCGGATCTGCAGCTGCAGATACTCGGAGGAGACGGACACGCCGTAGTTCGGGTTCGCCTTGCGCAACGCAAGTTCGCTCGTCCAGTCGTCTTCCTTGTCAATCGTGTAGACGAGGCAAAAGTGCGTCTCGTCCTCAACCAGTCGCTCAAGGATCTTCCGGCACGTCAGCCAGTCGTCGTAGCACGGCGAGGCGAGGTTCGCGCCGGCGGTAGAGATGACGAGCTGCAGGGGTTGCTCGCGCGCGCCCATCCCGGTCGCCATGGCGTCGTACTGATCCGACGTCGGGTGCTCGTGATACTCGTCATGGATCGCACAGTGCGGGCTTGCGCCGTCGCCTGGCCTGCCAATGATCGGCTCGAACTTCGAGCCGTCCAGCACGCGCACGAGACTCGACGCGTTGACCTCGACGTCGTATGCCTGCACGAGCTGGGGCTCGTTGAGGCAGATGCGGCGCGCCGGCGCGAAGACTTCCCAGGCCTGCTTCTCGGTCGTCGCGCCGGAATATACTTCCGCGCCGATCTCATCGTCGGCACAGAACATCGCCAGCGCGATCGTCGCGGCGAGCAGTGATTTTCCGTTCTTGCGTGGCACGTAGACCGACCCTTTTCGAAACCGGCGCAGGCCGGTCGATTTCTTCACCCATCCGAACACGTTGCAGACGACGAAGAGCTGCCAGCCCTCGAGCCGCACGCGGTGAGCGTTAGGCTTGCCCGGAATCTTGCGTGCCCATTTGCCCTTCACGTGCGGCAGCAGCTGAATGAACTTTGCCTTGCGCTCCGCCTTCTCTTCGTCGAAGCGATACCCGAAACCTTTAGTTCGCGCGCGCTTCAGATCGTCGAGGTGTCGACGGCATCCCGCGATCGTGAGCTCACACGCTGGAATCTTTCCTTCAACCACATCGCGCGCGTACTGATGAGCGCGCGCGCAGAGCGGAAAGCGCTTCGTCGTCACAACCTCTCGAAGGGGTTGTCCGTGGCCGGCGGAGCTCCTGGAATCTTCGCGCGATCCACCGGCGTCATGCCCAGTTTTCCGAGCCACTGCCGCAGCTCCGCGGCCACCAGCAGATTTCCCGCCCACAACTGAGTGAGCAGCTTCGCGGTCACTTCGACCGCGATCTCGTCGGAGCTCGACAGCACGCCAGGCGGCAGTCGATCGGAAACGTAGCGCCAGGCACGCACACAATCCTGTGGAAGATGCTCCGGCGGCTGTACCGAAAAAGGCCCTGCCCCCGCCGCATCAATGCGCCGCCTCTTCGGATCCTTCTTGAATGCGCCCTTCAGCTCGAGGATTTTCGCCGGGGTGCGCGGTCGGCCCGCCATATTCGCTGTTTAGCCCATTTTGCGGAGATGAGAGTCTGAGTGGGGCGTCGGTCGGGAACGCATCATGGTGGAAGGATTTGACCCGCCCCTCCCCTGCTCGTGCGCTCGCGCGCGGTCTTG
>Ga0184615_10001386_pt1 | contig 13173 bp, 9 predicted proteins | sample PLM4_65_coex_FD_133134 | JGI IMG/M metagenome (GOLD analysis project Ga0184615, IMG submission 133134) | Groundwater sediment microbial communities from an aquifer in East River, Colorado, USA - PLM4_65_coex | ecosystem: Environmental > Terrestrial > Soil > Riparian zone | place: USA: East... | reverse complement strand
GGCCCCGGCGCGCCAGATCGACCCGGTGCTGCGCGACCTGTGCGATCGGATCACCCGCCGGCGGCTGTTCAAGACCGTGCGCATCACCGCCGACACGCGCCACCGCGCCTACACCCAGGCGCTCGCGGCGCTGGCCGCGCAGTTCGAGAAGCGCGGCCTCGACCCGCAGTACTACATGCTCGAGGACGACGCCACCGATCTGCCCTACCGCGACCTCGCCTACTCCGACCGCCTGGGGCGCGCCCCGGAGGACATCGGCCTGGCGCGCGACGGCATCATCGCCAACTACATGTCCGAGCGCACCGTGTCGCCGCTCATCGATTCGATCCGCAACGAACCGCGCAAGATCCACCGGCTGTGCTTTCCGGAGGAGATGCGCGCCGTCGTCGAGCGGCGCCTGCGGCCGTTCGTCTCCCACGAAAGGCAGTGATGCGCGCTCTTTTGGTCATGGTCTTCCTTGCCGCCGTGGAGACACCGGCGCCGCCCGTCCAGCCGGCGCCGGCCACCGCGGATTCCGCGGCGCCCGCGTCCGCGCCGACCGCCAGCCCCGCCGCCGCGCAGGCCCCGATGGCGGAGCATGGCGCCACCGCCGGCGAGGCGCTCGCCTTCTTCATGACCTCGCGCGACTACCGCACCATCCGCGAGCTCAAGTCGATCATGACCGTCCCGCTCAAGGCCGCGTACGACAAGGACCCCACTCCCTACAGCGGCAAGAAGGGGGTCCGGCTGTCGGCCTTCGACTACACCGAACCGGCGCTCAAGCCGGGCGCCAGAAGCGCCGCGGTCACGGTGAAGAGCCTGTGGGAGGACCAGGGCGAGGCGGTCGATGTGCGCACCGAAACGGTCCGCCTGTTCCGCGACGGCGAGGGCCCGTGGAGGGTGGCCGCCGTCGAGAAGGTGGGGATCGAACCGGTGCGCTTCAAGGAGTCGATCGCCGGCGTGACCTCGTTACGGATGATCCTGCGCGCCTGGGTGCGGCGCGACTTCGCGACCGCGAAGGGGATGATGAGCGATGCGTTCCTGAAGCGCTACGCCGGCCGCGAGGAGGGGATCGAGGCGGTCTTCGCGGGCGACCCCGGTGTGCGGCGTGCCGCCTTCCGGATCGTCGACATGACACCGCGCGGCACGACCTCGGTGACCGCCCGGGTGCGGCTGGTCGAGACCGCGCCCGCCCGGCCGTCGGGCCTCGAAGGCATTCCGAAAACCCTCGTGATGGCCAAAAAGGGGTCGCGCTGGCTGCTCGATGACTGGCGCTGACGCCGCGCCCGGAGCGGGTTTCCGGCGCCGGATGCGCACGGGTGCGGCAGGAGTATAATGACGCCCCCTGCGAGGGACCGCGAACCCCGGAGCCGACCCATGACGGGACGTTCAACCGACCGCCGCGCCGCCACTGGCGACGACCGCGACGACCGCTTCCATGAGGAGTGCGGCGTCTTCGCCATCCACGGCCACACCGAGGCGGCCAACCTGGTCTACCTCGGGCTGCACGGCCTGCAGCACCGCGGCCAGGAATCGGCGGGTATCGTCTCCGCCAACGGCGAGCGGTTGTTCGAGGAGAAGGGGATGGGCCATGTGGCGCGTATTTTCAAGCGCCGCGCCCTACTCAGGCTGAAGGGGTCGCTCGCCATCGGGCACGTGCGCTACTCGACGGCGGGCAAGAGCAATATCGCCCACGCGCAGCCGTTCCGCATCGACTCCTGCAAGGGCGAGATCGCCATCGCCCACAACGGCAACCTGGTCAACGCGGCGCAGTTGCGGCGCGAGCTCGAGGCGAGCGGGTCGATCTTCCGATCATCATCCGACACCGAAGTCATCCTGCACCTGATCGCGCGGGCGCCGCAGGCCGACCTCGAGGCCGCCATCGTGCACGCCCTCAAGCAGGTGGAAGGGGCCTACTCGCTGATTTTCATCGCCCGCGACCGGATCATCGGCGTGCGCGACCCGCGCGGTTTCCGGCCGCTGGCGCTCGGGCGTCTCGCCGAAGCGCACGTCCTCACCAGCGAGTCGTGCGCGCTGGATCTCATCGATGCCGACTTCGTGCGCGAGGTGGAGCCGGGCGAGATGGTGGTGATCGGCAGCGGCGGCCTGCGCTCGTACCGGCCCTTCCCGGCGGCGCCGACGGCGCAGTGCATCTTCGAGCATGTCTACTTCTCGCGCCCCGACTCGTTCGTCTTCGGCCGCGCCGTGCACGAGGTGCGCAAGCGCTTCGGTCGCGAGCTGGCGCGCGAGCAGCCGGTCACCGCCGACGTCGTCGTGCCGATCCCCGACTCGGGAATGTACGCGGCCCTCGGTTACTCCGAGGGTTCGGGCGTGCCGCTCGAATTCGGCCTGGTGCGCAACCACTACGTCGGCCGCACCTTCATCGAGCCGCGCCAGGCGATCCGGCACTTCGGCGTCAAGCTCAAGCTCAACCCGGTGCGCCGCCTGATCGAGAACAAACGGATCGTCCTGATCGACGATTCGATCGTGCGCGGCACCACCAGCCGCAAGATCGTCGCCATGGTGCGGGCCGCGGGCGCGCGCGAGGTGCACATGCGGATCTCGTGCGCGCCGACCGTGGGACCGTGCTACTACGGTGTCGACACCCCGCGCCGCGAGGAGCTCATCGCCTCGACCCACAGCGTCGAGGAGATCCGCCGCTACATCGAGGCCGACTCCCTGGGCTATCTGTCGCTCGAGGGTATGTTCCGCGCCATCGGCGACGGCGGGTCGTTCTGCGCCGCCTGCTACACCAACGACTACCCCGTCGCGGTGCCGGGAGAGAGCCACGCCCGGATCGCAACCGATCGGCACACGCCGTAATCACGCCGCCAACAGGGAGCCCAGCCCGATGACGACCACACCCGCCGGGGCGGACCTCGACCGCCTCGCCATCAACACCCTGAAGATGCTCGCCGTCGATGCTGTCGAGCAGGCGAAATCGGGCCACCCCGGCCTGCCGATGGGTGCGGCCGACTACGCCTTCGCCCTGTGGACGCGCCATTTACGCTTCGACCCGCAGGCGCCCGACTGGCCCGACCGCGATCGCTTCGTCCTGTCGGCCGGCCACGGGTCGATGCTGCTGTACGGCCTGCTGCACCTGTCGGGGTATGACCTGCCGCTCGACGAGATCCGCCGCTTCCGCCAGTGGGAGAGCCGCACCCCCGGCCACCCCGAGCATGGCTGCGCCCCCGGTGTCGAGACGACGACCGGTCCGCTCGGGCAGGGGATCGGCAACAGCGTCGGCATGGCGATCACCGGCCGAATGATGGCCGAGCGATTCAACACCGCCGATCACCGTCTGATCACCCACCGCGTCTGGGCGATCGTCAGCGACGGCGACGTCATGGAGGGGATTGCCTCGGAGGCGGCATCGCTCGCCGGCCATCTCGCGCTCGGCAACCTCACCCTCATCTACGACGACAACCACATCACCATCGAGGGGAAGACCGACCTCGCCTTCAGCGAAGACGTCGGCCGCCGATTCGAGGCCTACGGCTTCCGGGTCTGGCGCATCGACGGCCACGACCTGCAGGCGATCGGCACGGCGCTCGGCGAGGCGGCGCGCGAGAGTGCGCGGCCCGGCCTCATCGTCGCGCGCACCCACATCGCCCAGGGCAGCCCCGGCAAGCACGATTCGGCCGAGGCGCACGGCTCACCCCTGGGACCCGAGGAGACGATCGCCACCAAGAAGGCGCTCGGCTGGCCGCTCGAGCCGGCGTTCCTGGTTCCCGAGGAGGCCCGCCGGCCGTTCCAGGACCGGGCGGCCGCCGGCAGGGCCGCGCGCGCGGCATGGGAGCGCACCTTCGCCGCCTGGTCCCAGGCGCATCCGGAACGGCGCGCCCTCTGGGATCGGATGATGGATCGCCACGTCCCGGCCGACATCCTCGACCAGCTCCTCGCCGCACTGCCCGCCCCGGCGATACCGGAGGCGACTCGCAGCCTGTCGGGGAAGGTGCTGCAGAAGGCGGCCGCGCTCGTGCCGGCCCTCGCCGGCGGCAGCGCCGACCTCGAGCCGTCGACCAAGACCGCCATCAAGGGCAGCCCGTCGATTGGGCGCGAGTCGTTCGCCGGGCGCAACTTCCACTTCGGTGTGCGCGAGCATGGGATGGGGTCGATCCTCAACGGCCTGGCGCTCGCCGGCGGGACGATCCCGTACGGATCGACTTTCCTGATTTTCTCCGACTACATGCGGCCGCCGATCCGCCTCGCGGCCCTGATGGGCATCCAGGTCATCTACGTCTTCACCCACGACAGCCTGTTCGTCGGCGAGGATGGCCCGACGCACCAGCCGGTGGAGCAGATCCCGTCGCTGCGGCTCATTCCAAACTTGATGGTCGTCCGGCCGGCCGACGGTCCGGAGACCGCGGCCGCATGGGCTCTGGCGCTCGGGCGCCGTACCGGCCCGACCGCCCTCGTCCTGTCGCGCCAGGACCTGCCGCCGCTGCCGCGTGCGGCCGGGTTCGACAACCGGCTCCTCGGGCGCGGCGGGTACATCGTGACCGAGACGACGGGCGGGGTCACGGCGGCCGGGGCCGGCGGGGCCGCCGGTGTCGGCGCCGCCGCGGGCGCGCCGCTGGTGCTGATCGCCACCGGCTCGGAGGTCGGGTCGATCCTCGAGGCGCAGACCCTCTTGCAGGCGCAGGGGATCGGCAGCCGCGTCGTGTCGATGCCGTGCCCGCAGCTCTTCATCGAGCAGCCCCCCGGGTACCGGCACGCGGTCATCCCCCCCGGCTCGCGCACGGTCGTCGTCGAGGCGGCGGTGCCATATGGCTGGGAGCGGATCGCGGGTGGCGAGGCGCTCCTCATCGGGGTGACGCGCTTCGGCGCCTCGGCCCCCTGGAAGATCCTGCAGGACAAATTCGGACTGAGCGGGTCGCGGGTCGCCGAGGCGGTCCTGCGCCACCTCGCCTGAAGCCGTGCCGGACGGGACCGCCCCCGCAACCGACCGCTTCGAGACCATTCTGCGCACCACCGGCCTCTGCGCCGGACCGATCGCCGCCGTCGGCGTCTATCTCATCGACCCCGTGGGACGGTCGGCCGAGGCGCGCACCCTGCTGGCCATCCTGGCCCTGACCGTCGTCTTCTGGATGACCGAGGCGATCCCGCTGCCGGCGACGGCGCTGCTGTCGTCGGCCCTGGCGATCGTCCTCGGCGTGGCGCCGGCGCGCGCCGTCTTCCAGCCCTACGCCGACCCGGTCATTTTCCTGTTCGTCGGGACGTTCCTGCTGGCCGAGGCATTCAAGAAGTACGGTCTTGATCGCCGCGTGGCCGCGCTCGTCGTCGGTGGAGGGGCGGGGGAGAGCGGCCTTCTGCGCCGGGTGGTCGGCGTCGGCGGGGCCACCGCCTTTATTTCATGCTGGCTGTCGAACACCGCCACCGCGGCCCTGATGACGCCGATGGCGCTCGGCATCGCCGGTGGGGCGGGTGGGGCCGGCGGCGACGGGAGCGTGCCCTCGACCGGTCGCGCCGGCGATACGCCGCGGGGAGGGCGCGGCACCGCGGGCATCCTGCTGGCGGTCGCGTATGGGGCGTCGATCGGTGGCATGGCGACGCTCGTCGGCACGCCGCCGAATCTCCTGACCGCCGGCTTCATCGAGAGGCTGTGCGGTGTCCGGATCGGCTTCGCCACCTGGCTCCTGTTCGGCGTGCCGATCGCCGTCGTGCTCCTGGTCATCTCCATGCTGTGGCTCTGGCTGTTCTTCGTGCGCGGCAGCGGCACCGGCGGCGCCATCGCGGCGGCCGGCGCGCCGGCGACGTCGTCGGCCATGGCGTCACCCGCCGCTGCCGCGGAGATCCGCCGCGGCGCCCGCTGGACCATCGGCGCCTTTCTCCTCGCCGGCGTGCTGTGGATGCTGCCGGCGATCGCCGGGATCGTCCTCGGCACCGACGCGCCGCTGACCAAGCGGCTCCTCGAGATCCTGCCGGAGTCGGCGGTGGCGCTGGCCGTCGCGGCGCTGCTGTTCGTCACGCCGGTCGCCTGGAGGCGCCGGCGCTTCGCGCTGACCTGGAGCGAGGGGCGGCAGGTCGATTGGGGGATCATCCTGCTGTTCGGCGGCGGCCTGTCGCTCGGCACGCTGGCGGAGTCGACCGGCGTGGCGCGCTTCATCGGCGAGGGCCTCGGCGCCGTCGGCCTGGCGCGCAGCGAGCCGGGGCTGCTGCTGTGCGCCATCGTGCTGACCATCGTGGTGAGCGAGTTCGCCTCGAACACCGCGGCGGCGACGCTCCTTGTGCCGATGGTCGTGGCCACGGCCCAGGCCGCCGGTTTCGACCCGGTGCGGCCGGCGATCGCCGTCGGGCTCGCCGCGACGTGCGGGTTCATCTTCCCGGTGTCGACGCCGCCCAACGCGATCGTCTTCGCCACCGGACGGGTGCCGCTGCGCTTCATGATCCCGGCCGGGCTGCTCCTCGATCTGGCGGCGATCGTCGTCATCTGGCTCGGTCTGCTCTGGCTCGGGCCGGTGTTGCCGCGGTGACGGACACACTCGCATGACGCGCCTGATCGCGGCGGTCCGACGCGTGGCCGGGTCGCGGATTGCACCCCTGGTCGTTGCGGCGATCGCGTTTCTCGTCTACATCGGGACGCTGGGTCACGGCTTCGTCTACGACGACGGCAGCCAGATCGTCGACAACCCGTGGATCTGGAATCCCGGCGAGTGGACCAACCTGCTGGCGAAGCCGGTGTGGGCGTTCGCCGACGCGAACGCCACCAACTTCTACCGGCCGGTGCAGACGCTGGTGCACTTCGCGGCGGCGCGGCTCTCGGGTCGTGACCCGTTTGCGTTCCACCTCCTGGCGGTGCTGATGCACGCGCTGGCCTGCGCCGCGGCCTTCCTGATGCTGCCGCGGGTCACCGGCCCGGCGCGGGCGTTCGTCGCGGCGGCACTGTTCGCCGTGCATCCGATCCATGCCGAGGCGGTGGCCTGGGTGTCGGCCGGGCCCGATGTCGAGGCGGCGGCGTTCCTGTTCCTGGCACTGGCCCTGGGGTCGCGCGCCCTCGAGTCGCGCCGGCCGTTGCCGCCGGTGCTCGGCGCCGGCGCGGCGGCGCTTCTGGCCTGCTTCGCCAAGGAGACGGCCGCGGTGGGGCCAGTCCTCATGATGCTGCAGCCCGGGCCGGTCGTGGATCCGGCCCGCCATCGCGGCGAGGTGCGCCGGCACCGGGAGCTGGTCGTGGCGGCGTCGTTCGTTGCCCCGCTCGCGATCTACCTCGGCGCCCGCGCCGGCGCCCTCGGCGGCCTTGGGCCGGCGACCGTGCGGACGGGGATGGATGCGGCGGCGGCCGCCGGCACGGCGCTGGCGCTCGTGCCGCGCTATGTCGCTCTCGCTTTCGTGCCCTGGCGGATGGTCCCGGACCGGTTCGTCGTTCCGGTGGCGGGCCCGCTCGCGCCGGCGGCCCTTCTCGGGGCGGCGACTCTGCTGGCGGCGCTCCTGGCCTGGGTGACGCTGCGCCGGCGCGCGTCGGCGGCGGCCTGGGGTCTGGTGTTTCTCTTCGTGCCGCTGGCGCCGGCCCTCATGGTCGCCTGGTTCGCCAGCACGCCGCAGGCCGACCGCTACCTCTACATTCCGTCGATCGGCGCCTGCCTGATCGTCGCCGAGACGCTCGGGTGGCTGGCGCGCCGGCGCGCGGCCGCCGGGGTCGTGTCAGCGGCCGTGCTGGCGGCGCTGCTCGTGGCGGCGGGCGCGGCGGGGACCGCCCGCGCCGCCGCCATCTGGCGCGACAGCGAGACGCTCGGCCGCGCCGGCATCGCGCTCGAGCCGCGATCGATGGCGATGCGTCTCGAGCTGATCCATGCCCTCGACGCCTCGGGCCGCCTCGACGAGGCGCTGGTCGAGGCGCGGGCCGCTGCGGCGCTGGCGCCCGGCGATCGCCGCGCCGCCGCGGCGATCGCCAACCTCGAAGCGCGCGCGGCCATGCGCGGCGGCGGCGACGCGGTGACGATCTACCAGGCGGCGGTCGTGGCCGACCCTGGCCAGGCGCACCTGTGGGCCGGATTGTCGGCGGCGCTCCTGTCCGCCGGCCGGCCGGCGGAGGCGATTGACGCGGCGCAGCGCGCCCTGACGATCGATCGGTACAACCGCGCCGCCCTGGTCAACCTGGGCACCGCGCGCGGCGAAACCGGCGACATCGAAGGGCAGGAGCGCGAGGCGCGCCGCCTGCTGGCCATCGACGACGCGTCGGCCGCCGGCTGGCTCAATCTCGGGGCGGCGCTGCTGCGGCGCGGCGATCACGACGGCGCCGCCGCGGCGCTGCGGCGCGCCGCCGACCTCGATCCGTCATCGGCCCGCGCCGAGATCTACCTGTCGTGGCTGGCGGCGCAGCGGGGCGATCGGAGCGAGGCGCTCGAGCGGGCGCAGCGCGCCACGACGCTCGATCCGGGCGACGCCGAGACCTGGAACCGTCTCGGGGTCGAGCTCGCCGCCGCCGGCGATCGCGACGGGGCCCGGGCGGCCTGGGAGAAGGCGCTCGCGGCCCAGCCCGGTGATCCGGGGGCGATCGAGAATCTGCGCCGTCTGCAGGCCGGGGGCGGGGCCGCGCCGCGCTGAGCGGCCGCGTGCGGTGCGACGGTCAACGACCCAGTTCGTAGGCGATCCGCAGCCAGCGCCGCAGATCGGCGTCAATCTCCTCGGGTCGGGCGATCGGCAGGCGATGGGTGATCGGGTCGTCGCGCTTGCGGCCGTGGGCCGGCAGCAGGCGCTTTGGCGTGCGTGTCGTGCCGAGAACGAGCCCGAGGTCGAGATGGGTGCGCGCCGCAGGGACGACCTGCGCGAAGACGCGGCCGCGGTAGAACGGGACCCGGTCGCGCGCCGGGCAGACGCGGACATCGTCGCCAAGCCCGAGGGCCAGGTCGAGCAGGGTGTCGTACAGCGGCCGCAGGCGCGCCTTCGTCCCGGAGAACATCGCCCCGACATAGAGCGGCGCCGCCTCGAGATAGGCCTCCGGGTCGATCTCCGCCGGCTGCCGCCCGGGCGCATGCTCGGCGATCCAGCGCGCCGTCCCGGCGTCGAGGTGATGCGTCCGGCGCAGCCAGTCGCGGCGCGCCCGCGAATCGGCCGGGCCGGTCGTGCGCAGCAATTCGAGCCACTCGGTCAGGGGACGGCCGGTCCGGGCGGGGAGCGTGGCGATGAAGCGCTGCACCATGACGACGCCGGGATGAACGCTGTAGGGATTGCGTCGCCGGGGCGGGTGTGTGCTGGAGGGCATCGGCAGCCTTCGTTCCCGGCCCGGATCATACAACAGGGGGGCGCCGGGAGGGTTGGCGCTGTTATGCTCGGCGCATGCGTCTCGACCTGTTCACGATGGAGCGGACCCAGTGCCTGTACGAGCACGAGGTGCGCTTCAATCTCTCGGAGAGCGGTGTCCGCCCGCTGACCGTCGACGAGCTGCTCGATGACGGGGGCGCAGGCCGGGGGGCCGCCGATCTCGGCGGGTTGGCGCTGGCCTATCCGCCCTCGACCGGGTCGGCGCTGCTGCGCGAGCGGATCGCCGCCTGGTATCCCGGCGCCGCACCCGGCAACATCCTGGTCACCAACGGCGGCAGCGAGGCGAACTTCACCGCCCTGTGGGGACTCATCGAGCCCGGGACGCGAGTCGCCGTCATGCTGCCGAATTACATGCAGGCATGGGGGCTGGCGCGGGCCTGGGCGGGGCGCGCCGATGCCTTCCGGCTGGTCGAAAGACCGGCCGACGCGACGGGTGGAGCGCGCTGGGCGCTCGACGAAGACAGTCTGCGGCGCGCGGTCGGACCGCGCACCCGGGTGATCGTGGTCACCAACCCGAGCAACCCGACCGGCCACGTTTTGACCGAGGCGGAGATCGAGACCATCGTGCGGGTCGCGCGGCGGGCGCGCGCCTGGCTGCTGGTCGACGAGGTCTATCGCGGCGCCGAGGTGGGGCACGCCGGCGGGCCGGAGCCGGTCACCTCGCCGACCTTCTGGGGCCGCGACGCGCGCATCGTCGTCACCGCCGGGTTGTCGAAGGCGTTCGGCCTGCCGGGACTGCGCACCGGCTGGATCGTCGCGCCGGAGCCGCTGCGGCGCCGGCTGTGCCGTTACCAGGACTACACCACGCTGACCCCGACCGCGCTGTCGGACCGGCTTGCGGCCGTCGCCATGGAGCCGCGGCGGCGCGCGGCGCTTCTCGCCCGGACGCGCGCCATCATCGCCGGCAACCTGCCGCCGCTCGAGGCCTGGATCGCGCGTCACGGCGGGTTGTTCCGCTACATCAGGCCGCGGGCGGGGGCCATCGCCTTCCTGCGCTACGACCTGCCGATCGCGTCGGGGCCGCTGTTCGAGCGGCTGCGCCGCGAGTGCTCGGTCCTGATCACGCCCGGGGCGCACCTCGGGACCGGGCGCTACATCCGCGTCGGCTTCGGGTACGACATCGGCCGCACGCTCGCAGGGCTGCAGGCGTGCGAGCCGGTCTTCGCGGCGCTGCGCCGCCGACCTGATGGCAGCCGCGGTCGATGATCGCCTGAGCCGGCGCGCATCAGTCCTGGCTGCCCCCCTCGGTGAGTCGGTCGTTTCAGGCCGTCCGGTCAGCCGCGGCCGGAGAAGGCGGTGCGTTGTTCCCGGGCGAACTGCTGCAGCTTCGTCGCCGGTCGCCCGGCGATCGTCGCCACGACGTCGGTGACGTCCGCGCCGACGCCGCGCGCGAACAGGCTCTGCAGCGCGACCAGATCGTTGGCCAGCCATTCCGGCAGGCCGGCCCCCATGAGCGCGTCCTTGAACTCGGCGGGCGGCAGGTCGGCATAGGCAACCGGTCGACCGGCCACGCCGGCGATGATGGCGGCGGCCTCGGCCATCGTCAGGGCCTCGGGCCCGGTGACCACGTAGGCCTTGCCCTCGTGCCCCGGCCGCGTCAGAACAGCCACCGCCACCGCGGCGATATCGCGCACGTCCACGAACGGGGCCCGGCCGTCGCGCATGCAGCCGTAGATCCGCCCCTCCTTGCGGATGGCGGGGACCGACATGAGGAAGTTCTGCATGAACGAGTGCGGTCGCAGGTGAGTCCAGGGTATGCCCGAGGCCTCGACCTCCTTCTCGGTCTGGTAGTGCCAGCGTCCGAGAGAGGCCGGGGACTGCGGCCCGGCGGCGAGCGCGGAAATCTTGACGATGTGACGCACGGCGGCACGGCGCGCCACATCGACCAAATTTCCCTGCAGCTCGGCCTGCTGCGGATCGGGGCTCGACAGCAGGACGACCTTCTCGACCCCCTCGAGGGCGTCACCGAGGGTGTGCGGTTTCTCGAGATCGCCGATGGCGATCTCGACGCCGGCCTTGCGCAGGCTGCCGCTCTTGTCGGGGTTGCGGACAAGGGCGCGCACGGGGAAGCGGGCGGCGGCGAGCTGGGTCGCGATCTCGCTGCCGACCTGGCCGGTGGCGCCGGTGACGAGGATTGTGGTCGCCATGCAGGGTCCCTCCGAACGGCGGCATTCTAGCGGAGGCGGAGGGAAAAGGGGAACACCTCCACCGCTCCGGCGGAACGCCGCCCGGAGGAATCGTCAGTGGACCCTGGTGACACCCACGACGAGCGGGTGGACGAGTCGCTCGAAGTCGCTGTACCGGATCCGGATCACCTCCGTGTGCGTTCCGGCGTTGAACGCGATCTCCTCGTCCCTGGACAGCATGTCGGCGACGTACACCCGAAGCCCGTACAGGTTGCCGAAGGGCGGCATCGCCCCGACCTCGCAACCCGGGAAGGCGTCGCGGAAGTCGCGCTCGCTCGCCAGTTCGATGCGATGCCCGCCGGTCTCCTCGCGCAGCAAGTCGAGATTCACCCGCACCGATGCCGGCACCACGACCATCGTCATCTCGCCGTCGATCCATATCAGGACGGTCTTCGCCACCTCCCGCCCCGGTATGTGCGTGACCGCCGCCACCTCCTGCGTCGTGTACGCGGGCGGGTGTTGGATGCTCTGGTAGGGCACGTGCTGGCTGTCGAGGAATTCCTTCACGCGGGTGGATGGCATGATGCACCCCCTCTTGTCCGAAGGGAGCGGTCCCGGGAGGGAGCCAAGCCCATCTTACACCCCGCCGCGGCGCGCGCGGCATCCTTGTTGGAAGCCGGGTGCTCTGTTACTCTGCGGCCGCTTTCGAGCGACTCGAGGTTCCGTGCGCGGCATCCGCAACACCCTGAAGCCGGTCGACATCCTCTCCGCCGAGGCGGAGGAGAAGGTCCACGAGGCGTCGCTGCGCATCCTAAGTGAGCAGGGTGTGTCGTTCGAGGAACCGCGCGCCCTCGACCTTTTCCGGCGTGCCGGCCAGAGGGTCGACGACGCCAATCAGCGGGTCTTCTTCGACCCGGGCTTCGTCATCGAGACGGCGGCGAAGGCGCCGCAGCGTTTTATCCTGCACGCCCGCGATCCGCAGTGCGACGTCGAGCTGGGTGGCGACGACGTCGTCTTCGCGCCGGTGAGCGGGCCGCCGTTCGTCGCCGACCGCGAGCGCGGCCGGCGCGACGGCACCCTCGCCGATCAGAACGATCTCGTCCGGCTGGCCGAGACCATCGACGTGCTGCACCACGGCACACCCGAGGTCGCCTGCAGGGACCTGGCGGTCGAGAGCCGGCACCTCGACATCCTCGGGCACCAGATCCGCCTCAGCCGCAAGGGGATGATCGGCGACGCCTGGGGCACCGAGCGGGCCCGGGATCATCTCGACATGATGGCGATCCTGTTCGCCGGCATCGACGCCGCGGCCGGCCGCGGCCGGGGGCCGTCGTCGGCGGCGCCCGGCACGGCACCACGCGACGCCATCGCCGATCGACCCGTGATCATCGGGATCATCAACTCGAACTCGCCGCTGCGTTACGACATGACGATGGCGGAGGGGCTGATCGCCTACGCCGAGGCGGGACAGGTGAATGTCATCACCCCGTTCATCATGGCGGGGGCGACCAGCCCGGTCACCCTGGCGGCGGCGGTGGCGCAGCAGAACGCCGAGGCGCTGGCGGCGGTGGTCCTGACCCAGATCGTCCGTCCCGGGGCGCCGGTGCTGTACGGCTCGTTCCTGACCGGTCTCGAGATGCGCACCGGGGCGCCGGCCTTCGGGCGCCCGGAAGCGGCGCTCGGTATCCTGTCGTCGGCGCAGATGGCGCGGCGCTACCGCCTGCCGTGCCGCGGCGGCGGCGTGCTGACGAATTCGAAGGTCGCCGACCACCAGGCCGGGCAGGAGAAGATGAACATGCTGTGGCCG